>Ga0265780_10001989_pt1 | contig 28299 bp, 32 predicted proteins | sample P1T30metagenome_FD_192432 | JGI IMG/M metagenome (GOLD analysis project Ga0265780, IMG submission 192432) | Plant litter microbial communities from East Loma Ridge, Irvine, California - P1 T30 | ecosystem: Environmental > Terrestrial > Plant litter > Unclassified | place: USA: California...
TATCGCAGATTTTACTTTCAAGTTCTCCACATCGCTGCAGATCCTCACTCACCTGCTCTCTTAAAACCCGTCTTGCCTCAGTAGATGTATATCATCTTATCCTACCCCTCTCTCATTATATCAGATCGGGATGCGTGGTCTAATGGTCAAGACGCTCACACTACACGACCACCGCGACGGCGGCTCCTAGTTGGTAACACACGGCTGCGCTGTGAGAGACCGCTGGACTGCTTTGCCTTACCGCAAGTAGGGTGATGTGAGAGGTGCATGTTCGATTCGTGCCGCGTCCAACATTTTTTTTTGCTCCGTTCATTTAAGCAGTGTTTGCGATGCTGCTTCTAGTCCCGTGTTTTTTATTCACTGGCCAGTTATGTCATTTCATTCTATTCTTTCGTGCGTGACTGTATCACGTTACTATACTTTTTGCTAACGCGTGAAGGATGATTCCATTTCGTGTGCAGCAGGTATGGGAAAGAGTATTGTTAATGTTACACCATCCATACCTGGGTACTTTCAGGCGCGTTGCCTAGTGGCCGTGGCTCGCGGGTATGAGGAGTTGCAACTCCTATTCCACCGCATGAGAGACATGCGTTCATTCGCAGCGGCAGCGCGTTTGTAGTTTGCAATAACGCCCTCCAACAGCACTCTTCTAGTCATTCCAGATGTCACACGACAAAGTAACAAGCTTCGTGTGCTTGCTATATCGAGCCCAATGACCTTGAACGCAAGTATGCATAGACATATAACACGAGCGCTATGCGCAAATCCCCTCTTCCTCCGTCAAACCCCACGCAGCAACAATGAGTCGTACCGAGCAACACACCTTCTTGATTCAGGCCCAAACCCACACCGAGCTCGTCGAAGAAGCGCTCTGTAAGTGCCAGTATGCTTGCATGACTAATTATGCAGAATCTGCTAACCGTGGCTTCAGCACTCATCGCGGCCATGTACGCGTCGAGATACCCCGCGTATTCCACCTTCGACATCCTCATCGGCGCCCATCAGAACACTGCCAACAATACGCAGACCATGTACATCACCCGTGCGATCGTCTACACAGAAGAGACGTACAGGGATTGGCAGGTTGTAGAGATCCCTCGATACGCCTTTGACACGGCGATTGAATCACTGGAGAATTTTGTCAAGATTTTGAGGAAAGAGTTTGGCGTTATGGCTTGTGAGTTTGTCCATGTGTGTTGTTCTCTGGGAATTGCTGATGATGTGGTAGCGCGTATTGAGCAGCGGGCGGTCAGAAATGTGCGAGGTGCTTTGGGCATGGCTCCGTTGTAGGACTGGAAGCGGGAAGGGTTGATGGGTGAGAATGGAGAAGAGTCTCAGAGTCGGATAGTGAGGAATATGGTATGTGGAATTGCTCTTTAGAGGATAGGTGCATTGAGATGGCTGGACTGCACATCACTCTCTTGAGAATCATGTTACCTCGAACCACACACCCCATGAGCTTGACAAAAGTGAAGGACGAAGGGTTGGAAGTATATGTAGAAAAGCCTATCTTCAGTCTGCGCTGCGCTGCAATTAACGCCAGGTCATTCAGGAGTAATGAGTTTTAAGACATTGTTGTAAAAACTGTGGATTACTAACAGAATAGTCTTGAGGCTTGAGAGCACTTCATTGTAAGAAATAGATCACTTGATGTTTACGTACTCGATAGAATAGGACGAAGGACGTGACATTATGTGACGAAATTGCCCCTAGCAGCTACTACTGCGTCAAAACTTCCGTATGCTTGTTTTGTTTTTCCAAAATCTCTTTGTAGGCAGCTACGGCTTCCCAAGAATCTGGCCCCAGAGCACACAGAGCCTGAGATGGGGCTTCACTGAGCCACTGTCGCCATGCCTTAGTATTTGGTACATAATCCGTTGCCCATTCAGAACTCTTAGTAATATAAATAGCTGTCCAAAGGCATTGTATAAAGGCGTTCTGGTGGGTGATCTGTGGTGGACTGAGGCTGAAATCCATCTGCCACACCAAGCGGGTTGGTAGGATTGCGGCGATCCAATAAAGCAAGTTCAAAACTGTATAAGTGACAGCGAGCGCAGCTTTGATCGTCCATAGTGCATTGCCAAACAGTATAATGGAACACACAAGGGTAATACCACCAATAGTACCGCTTAATCCGCGCCCCACGAAAGAACTCACCATGTATTCAATATGCACCGGATGGAAGTAGAGATGGATCGCGACATCCTCATCACATTCTACAACCGTGATGCATCCGTTCTGAGATTTAAGGACAACTGTCGCTGGCGGCGCCATACCATGTTCGTAGGCGGTACTGCGTGTCGGAATCATTGGTCTCCAGCGCATTCCAATACACAGTAGAGGTGTAGTCAAGCTCATGGCCAGGATACCAATAAGTGCAGCCGCATCTCCAAGCACAAGGGCCCATGCAGCTAGCCCGAGAGACATCGTACAGCTGAGAATAGCGATCAGGTTCAACGGTGAGATTAGCCTGGGTCGAATCGGGGGCACATAATAGCCGACAGATTTAGACCGCTTGATCTTGAGTACACGTGTCGAATTGCGTGGTAACTCAGACCCGTCAGTGTGTAAAATTCAACCAAAGTACTGTAGAGACGATCTACTATAACCCGAATGAATTCCCGTCACTAGTACATCATCTTCGGATAAAAGTATCTTTGGTCGTTGAGCGAGGAGACCTTAGGGCGCTAGTATTAATCGTGGGAGGAAACACGTCCAGGACAGACAGATCTCCTAGTTACAAGCTTAAGTATTGTGCTCGCCCAGGAAGGCTAGGATGTTCACAACATCGAGGCTCCATTCATTGCGCTGTTTAAGGAAAGCGATATCAATCATGCTGAATGCTGGTGGTGATATAGGATATTCTCAAGACGTAGAAGGTGTGTTGGTAGGTCATAGAGAGAAGGCAAGAAATATGCTTCCAAAATTGCTATTATGTTAAAGGGACAGCTTCTAGTAGTTCGGACGCACAAGAGGCGCAGTGCATAGTTACCTAGGTGGGCTTTACGTAGCTGAGACCCAGCTTAGAACACTCGTTAGGCTCCCGACATGTTAGCAGGCGTAATTAGATACTCAACGGTTTTGAAGGATGACGATTGAACTGTAGCTACAACACTGTGCTAGTAGGCTCACTTTTCCTTAAAGTATCTATATACTTAGGTACCTATAGTAGTGACAAGCTATATAGTGAATTCGCGTCTGCCATTTCGTAAATCAATAGCGACGGACGAGAGGCCATTAACTTCTAGTAGCGTGCCTTTTGTATCCTAAAGAGGTCTGCCAATCATAAACTAGAGCTAGATGAAGGGCGCCGACAGCAGATAAGACCTAGGCAACCAGTCAGGACATAGACCAAAACGCCCGGCGTACAACTCGTCCTACAGCCTAGTTCGTACGACAATATGTCCTCGAGCAATTTGAACGACGCCGCAACTTATTAATGCTTCAGGAGTGTTGCGTGACGGAGACCAGAATGTCTCAAATAGGCTTACCAAGTTATTCATGGACCATCGGCCAGGAAAACGATTGACATAGAAAGAGCACATCTGTGCTTATCTGCACGCAGAATTATTTCGACAATGCGATGCGCGGGTCTGTCTTCTGTAGGACACTCAAGCACGGTGGTGACAGACCGTGCCGTATCCGACGTACTCGCTCGGCTCGTCGGCAATGGCCGACGCGGCTTTCTTTCCGCAACCGATCCCTTTCAATTACCTCATAATTTCGGAAAAGCAGAGCTTGCAAGCTTCGGCAAACCCGTAGCATCGCAAACTCGTAACGGTCGTGACTCAGTAACCATGGAAAAATTTGGAGTCAACATCCCCTTGCATTCAAACAACATCTTTGGCTCAAGACAAAATGGCCGCCATTGGACCGGATCCGCCGATTGAGGAGTTCAGTCACTTGGAAGAGGAGGAAATCGCGCCGACCAAGCAAGAACAACATTCGACTTTTGATGTGACGAGAGTCGCGTCCATCGAGCCGCCTCCCAATGGCGGATGGGTCGCATGGTCGCAAGTACTGGGGGGGCACATAATAACCTTTTTCACATGGGGCTTCATCACCTCGTTCGGCATGTTTCAAGCACATTATACGTCCATCGGTCTCTCTACGCCCTCGAATATCTCATGGATTGGCGCACTCACCGTGTTCTTCCTGCTCTCAATTCCTCTCTGGTCGGGGGCAGCGTCGGACACCGGTCATTTCAAGCTTGTTTTACGCATGGGCATCGGTTTATGGCTTGTCGGCATCTTCATGACAAGCATATGTAAAGAGTATTGGCAGTTCGTGCTTGCGCAGGGGTTTTGCATAGGGCTCGCAAACGGGTGTATGTTTGTGCCGATGGTCTCTGTTATCTCGACATATTTCGATGCGACAAAGAGAAGTTTTGCGATTAGCATTACGTTGTGCGGGTCAGGTACAGGAGGATTGGTGATCCCGATCATGCTGAATAGGCTGATCAATCGTATCGGGTTCGGCTGGGCGGTAAGAACGTTGGGCTTCATGGCGCTGGTAATGCTGTTGATAGCGGAGCGGCTGCTGAAGAAACGACTCCCACCGAAAAGTTCGGTGAAGATGCTTGAGCCAAGTGAGCTTAAGGATCCAGTCTTCGATCTCTTCGTAGGTGATCTAGTTCGTCCTTCGATGACATTTTGCTAACCCTTTAAGATTCTTGGCTCGGTGTTTTGCTTCGCAGGCCTTTGGTTTGCCTTCTTCTACGTGAGTAAAACCGTTTCTGGTTCTCTTAACACAGCTGATCTTTCCTAGATCAACGCCTTCGCCCGGAAAACCCTGGGTATGACGCTGGAAGAATCGATACCGCTCCTCTTGGTGCTGAACGGCGTCGGAATACCGGGGCGATTGCTGCCAGCCTGGATATCTGACCACTATTGTCGGCCATTGACCATCAGCTTGATCGTCAGCTTTGTTACCGCTCTCCTACTCTATTGCTGGGTTGCAATTACCTCGACTGCGGGCATGTATGTCTTTGCGGTGCTTTACGGCTTATTTGCGGCGGCTTTGCAAGCCATGTTTCCTGCAACGCTGGCGGATCTAACCTTGGACAACAAGAAAATCGGAACAAGAATGGGCATGGGTTTTGCGCTGTCTAGCTTTGGCTGCCTAATTGGAGGTCCTGGTGGAGGAGCCTTGGTGGAGGCTGGTAATGGATCTTATTTGTACGGACAAGTGCTTGCCGGCTCATGCGGTGTATTGGGGTTCATGTGTTTCTTGACTGCGGCGCTGATACATAAGAGGAAGGCGAAGCAGATAGATAAGGTGTAAACAAGCGCTGTAGCAGTCTATGTATGTTAACTTCCAAAATGATTACACCATTACCCGTGATCATTAGCACCTAGTATATTGAGATGAGGAAGAGACGTTGAGGTGCCATACGAGGCATAAAGTTACTTAATTAGCAAAGTTTACACACCCGGTGCTGCGATGTTTCGTGCACGCTGCCGGCAAACAACTCAGTATTACGTCAGGGTAATGTTAAACTGGTCATCTTCAACTTCATTCCAGTAGTTTACTGGGAACTGATAAGCCATCGAGTCCACCTCGGCTCGTATACAAGACGATTGCTGCTCTCTTATAGTAGGCTGAGTTTGAACGGAGCGCGCATGAATAATGGGAGCAACTGGTGCGGACGTCCTACTCCTCTACAAAGAAAATACTGAACCCGTCCTTGTACCCCTCTGCAGTGTTTAGCAGAAGCGGTTGGACGGTTTCATCGAGTAGGTAGGTCTCACCCCAGCTGACTTTCAATTGGCCCACGCGAACTTTACCCCGCTCACGCGATTCACAGTATTCCTCTTCTACACCTTCATTGAACCTTGCAAAGCCAAGATACAAATGGCTTGCGCAATGCCCCAAGTCAGATTAGAGGCAACACATACTGTGAAGTGAATGCGGGCATGAACTATTTACCTAGGAATCTCACACCACGCCTTTCGCGCACACTTTCACCTCCAAATCACAGTCTCTCTTCTTCGTGCCGTAGCCGCCAACTTCCAGGTAAGCTGGAACTCGTTAAAATAGAGCCTCTATGGTATACGCCGGAGCTTGTCGACGATGTAAAACTGATTGTGCTGGAATATGTAAGATCTGCCCAGCTACTATTCCTGTATGGTACTAAAAAACCATGCTTCTAGGTCTTGCATGTTTCCGACATTCAAGCACTGTGTCTTGTTTCGAAGAGCTGGAACCGCATAGCCACTTCACATCTGTACAGACACATTACCATCGACATCCAGTCGCAGGAGAGTCAATTGGCATGCTCTGAGGAATGCATGTATCGAGGTGCCATGAGCAACCTACGATTTGCACAGAGCTTGACTATGTATGAGATTGCGCGTTCTCCAGAGCTCAGCACCTCTGATGGGCAAAATACCGTCGAAGAGCTTGAGACGGCGAGACAAGAAGACATATTGCGAGTGTTACAACTGTTTCCCGATAACAAGCTGTGTTCTTTCCGGTATGGATCACCTGGCCATGAGAGGCAGTTACGCCGACCTGCCTTCCTAACGTTATAATTGAGACCTTCTTCACGGAGACTGTCTTCCTCCCTTTTGACCCGATGTTCTTAGGTCGTGCTCGTAAATGCACTTGCTACTCTGACTAACATGACTGATAGATACTCATCCGTGCTTCCATTTCCTAAGGCTTGCATTCACTACCTCAATCAGTATCAAGTCTCAATCAAGGATGTACATATCGCTGGATGCCATCCATATGAGCTTGTCAGAAAATCCAGGCAAAACATCACCACGCACTTCAGCGCAGATGCAAAGAGCGCTATCTTGGTCGAATTCTTGAAGCGCTTAAAACCACTCAAATCTCTCAATATAGAACTACCCGGTGGCTGGCACCAATTCGACAGGCACTACTGGGATACCATCATGGATCCACTTGGCGACACCCGAGTCTCTACAAAATCGCTCACGCTAGCTGGATGTATGCCACGTAGCTTTCGCGCCCATTTTCACAAAATGTTCAACTGGTCCGTGCTAACCTCACTGAGCTTCTTCGATATCAATTTGTGGCTTATGCAAGATATCCAATTCGACGTGCCCGACATCCGCTATCTAGTACATTTCCAATGTTATACCTTGGATTCCATCTTTGAGCAAGACACAGTCATGCTACACGAGTTCTTTAGAGTGAACAAATGTCTTCAGCGTATTCTGCTTAGTATAAGCGGATTGGCGCGCTTTCCTGTAGCCACTCCTGAGCAAGTTGAAATCGACAATCCAACGACCGTCGTTCATTTTGTCCTATAGCCTTTACGCAGGCGTCTTCAAAGTGTTGTTTGACACAGCCCAGAGTAGCAACGACCTTTGGATGCGGGATCGCTCGAGTGCATCTGTCGAAACTTTGTCGCACTACAAGAGGTTGGGTTCACAGCGCCTGAAGCTTTCGATGGCAAAGCAGATAAGGAGTTCATGTGGAACGAAGATCTCCTAGAATATCTGGTAAGCTGCAGCTGGCATCCATACATAAATTTCAGTGGATCTAACATGAGGAGGAACCACTCTCACACGTTAAGACGCTTAGGATGGTGCAATTATATCAAAAGTTCACGGAATCGGAAGATGGGCACGACCGTTTCTGGCCACAACATCAAACCACAGCCGACATCCAAACCTTTGCGACATCACTATTTCAGTGGGCGCATAAACATTGTCCCCAGTTTGAGGTCTTTGCGTGGGGTCAATATGAAGAAGTGAAAGTTGTTGAGGGAGCACCTCCATGGAAGCCTGCTGGAGATGGTACCAAGTTCGTCCCGTAACTTTTTTTCATCAAGAAAATACTTCACAGTCGAGACGGCGCAGTTGAAATCACGGCATCCATCTCAACGCGAAGTCGGGTTTGCGCTGATTTTCCCGATCTGGTGTTACCGAAGTCTGATCCAGGCTTCGATGAATTGGCTCGCGCTGCTCTCGGTCACTAGCTTAGGTGTGGCTGTGACACTCCAAGGTATTTCAGCATTCCGTGATGCTAGCCGGCTACCAAATCTACCCAGGGCTTTGTTGAGATGACAGCTGTTCTAAGATTGTGTTAAAATTTCAGGCAGAGCACGCTCGAACGAACGGCAGCCTCCTTGGGAGGTGTGTATGCCAGATTCGATGAATCCGGCGATGATCTGGCTATACTAGACCATCGCGTGCATATAAAGTAAATGGGAATGGATCGATCGATCGCTATTTGTGAACATTCCGGGGTGGAGTTGCAAGGCTGTACGTTGGCGAGGGCGAAGCATGCCAACGCATCCCATGCGGCACAGTTGGTTCTGGCAATCGCTAGCATTATAAACCGCAGATCACAAAGTGCATATGCTGATGTTGGTCATTGACTTCACCGATCATGGTTGCAATCATGTGGCGCAAGAATTCACGCTTATATTCGGAAAATGAGCAGCTATTAGGAAGCCTGTCTAAGTTCACAAGCTAAGAAGGCTTTGAAACTATTCAGACAGACACGAGACGTTATAATCATTCTCTAAAAGTGCCATACGTCTGAACAAAGCGCACACGAGTTCTTGTAGCTCCAGGAGTTGCCGTTCGAATTAGGTGCCATATATAGCGGCGACCCGACGCGGAGGTTTTGGCGAGCGCCGCAAGGGTTAGATTCATCCCGCCTGTCACGACTTCACTCCTCAACACCACAACTGTTGGTTCTCAATCTCGCTTCAATGACAGCCGCAACCTCATCACACGCGTTTAAACGCCGCATAATGTGATCCGCGCCGCATGCCTACTGAGGAGCGCCAAGTCATGCACGCCATGGTGCGTCGGAAAGACACCGCTGACTTCCATTCATTCCGCAGCATCGCACTTGCTCCATCATAGCGCCTTTGCTATCAAAGAGGAGCCAGTTTGTAACGATCGCTCGCTTTTCCTGACCGTCTTGAGTCTGGTTCAGGCAGACTCGCAGTGAAGAGTCAGGTTTTATCAGGCGCACCGCCTCTCGCGTCAAATCACGTCAAATCTCCTCATGTCATCTTACTTAGCGCAGCCAGCGCAAGTGGCTGTGTTGGCCTTAAAACCAAGAACCTGAACCCTGGAATCCTGCAGCATAATTCCGCACCCCATCGCTAAGGGTACCTCCGCATTCGGCCCATGGTCCTGTCAAAATCGTCCGTTGTCAAAGGACTTGAAGTGAAGGCAGATTCATAGGCATAGGCAGACTCGTCCTGTCTCGCGGTAGCACAAGCTGCATGCACATGTTCAGCTGCGCACTGTCTTGGCCAAAAGCAGACTTCTTGAACCGCAAACGTAGGAACGTCCCGCTCCTACTGGTTTGGCGTTGCATCGGGGCTGTATAATGCCATGCCTCGAAGCTCCTCTACTGACCTGTGCCACCACCACTCCCACAGAGCACAAGCCATGGCCCACGGAAGGCGGGAGTCCAAGCTTCATGGCCGTAATTGTTGCCTCCGATTCGTTTATCCCTTCAGCTTCGGCCGTGCATGCACTCGGGGCCAAGTTCGCACTTTGTGAGTGGACAGGCCTTCCTCCACAACGGCAGGATTACTCAGCCTCAACAGTGAAGTTCATCAGATCATGGGCTGGTTGTCTGTTGCTAAATTTGAGCACCACGAGGAGGCTACATTGGTCTATGCATCACTGACTTCATTTCAGAAAAGTTTATATGATCCGTCTGTCCCAGGCATCAACATCGTGTCTCCAAGGATTGCCTCATAACATCCGTAGATCGGCTTGACTCTGTGTTTCAGCTTCTTGTGACTTTGCCGCTCTCTCGTATTTAATATCATTGGTTTTCAGCCTTCCGTACCAGTAAATCTTGCGTACCTATAACACCTACCTCAGCCTGTCTCAACACGATACGCATCTCGCTGCGGCTTCGACCATAAAGGCACTGCAGTCATGGCTCCCACACCTGCAGATGACAACCCCATACCCAACGACGAGACCAGCCTGTTCGCAGACCCCACGGCCGCACCAAAGCCTGAAGCCAAATACTGGACAAAAGCCAACATTGCCTTCACAGCCATCTTCGCTCTCCTCTCCTTGATCATCTTCGTCATCCTTCTCTCCTTCTATCTCCGTCGCCGCTCCCATAAGAATAAACACGCGAACCGCAAATCCGACAAAGCTGCTCTCCTCCAAGACGAAGACAAAACCAGCATGTTCAGCCGCGACCGCCACAGCAGCGTCACACTTTACGTCGACGAGGAAAGCGAAGCACGGCGGAAACGAGCAAGCTCAGACACTATATCGCTTATACCACTACAAGTCACTCCGGTGGAAGATACACATGATGCGATGGAGACGACGGCTGCGAGTAACGGAAGCGGCGTGAGCGCGATGAGCCGCTTAAGCACGATGATGCTGAGTCCGATATCGCCGAATGAGGATGGGGATTTGAGCGTTAGGCCGGGCGGGAGGCCTAGGAGCACGAGTACAGCGAGTCAGAGGGCGAGGTATTATGAGAGTACGCCCTTCGATGTGGAGAGGCAGCCCGTGCCGATTATCGTGACGGAGTCGCATTGAGTGGGGATGGGTGGAAGGATTTGACATTGCAGGACTTGGTTTCATTACTCGCACATTTTCGCAACAAGTGTTATTTACAGTTTTTGTTCTTCCGTGGCTATCGGTTCAGTTCTAGCATTCAGTATACCCGCTTCTTGCAACTCTCCATCTACACATTCAAGTAAGAAATCGCACTTTGGCCTATTCTAAGCGCCTGCTCCACCTGACAAAGTACATGGCTTTGCATTACATAAACAATCCCTCACCGCCAATCACCCATCTCGTTTGCCTTTTCCGGTGAACAGCTCAGTGACGTGTCGACCGCCCACTCCGCCCCCAACATACCCCACAACCAGCAATACACAACATCCAAAGGAATTGGTTTTACATGGCCTAGTGTAGGATGAAATTTCGAGGTGCAACTAAGCAATTGCTTACTCAGGGCTGTGCGACATCAGATCTAGGCGCGCGGGGCGCGGGTGAAACATCACGCGCCTAAAGTGACCGCGGTTTTGGCCCCCAACGTTAGGGTTAGCGGAGGGATACGTCAATTGGAAGAGAGCGAGGTGGATGTATTTGGTGAAACTGTTAGCTTGTTATTAAAAGAGAAAAACTGTAAAGACACATAGTGACTAGCAGGCAATCTTGAAAAAACATACTGAAGAAATGAAGTAAAGTAAAGGAAGATGTGTATTTAGTACGGCGACAGCCCATTGGCAGCCAATCCGACCATATTGTCGAGGCTTTCTGCTGCCAATATCCACCATCTAGCTTCGATGGCTAAAATCTGCATCAGAGCTTGGAGCTGCCTCATTTCACTTGACATGCTTGCTTTTTGCATTCACCTCACTCCCCCAGACTCAGCTTCGGTTCCCTGCCCTCAAGAACCGCTTCAACCCATCCCTTCGCCCGCTCAACCAACATGTCGTTCTCGCAGAAGTCGATTGCAATGAGCAGATCCCGCTGCTTCTGCTGGCTGACATAAATATCCACCCACCGCGGCTCCACACGCCGCATCTCTTCGAAAAAGAACTCGCGCAGGCGTGTTTTCTGGTATGCCTCCATGTTCTCAAGATGTAGCTCGACCGGCGAAGACTCAAGGTCCGGGACGTCGTTGAGGACTTTTCCTTTGAGGAACTGCGGGATCTGCACGGCTTGGAAGAGAGGTGCAAATGCAACGGATTCCTAATCTACGATGCTGATGAGCGAGCCGTCCGGGGACACGAGAATATTGGAAGAGGAGATGTCGCGGTTGTAGAGTATGGTGTGTTCATGGCCGACAGGCAAGAGGCGTGGGAGGATCGTTCGAATACCAGATATCACGGTTTGGATGTCTTCGTAGTGCTTGAGATCGTCTTCGTCGGTGAGATCGAGTTTGCTGGCGAAATACTGCGCGAGCTGAATACGCGTGTGGATGTAGTCCTGACTACTGGTGAAGGGGCCGCGTGGGATGTCGAGTTTAATATTGTCGTTCTTGAAGAAGGCTGGGAGGACAGTTTCGCCGATGACTGTCCTGGTAACATAAGGACCTTTCCAGGCGGGATCATAACACCTCATCGCACTCTCATCAGCAACCCCCTTGACAAGCTCGCAACCCAACTTGAAAGCAGTTACATCTACCTCTCACGCCTCCAGAAATCATCGGTAAGACACGCAAAGCCATGATCGCTTTAATCGAGAACATTCCTAACTCCAAGCTCGAGGGCGGCATTGGCGGTGCCACCATCCGCACTGACCACCGAAACTTCCGACTAGACAACCAGGGTGTAAGTTATACTTTCCTTTCCAGAACTATCAATACATGCTAACATATCAATTAGACTACGACAGCCAAGGACGGCAAGCCGGCAATGCTTAACATCCAGATGCAGATCAACAACCGCCCCAAGATGACGTCTCTGGCCGATGCTGCCCCGAAGTCTGTGGCTATGGTTGCTATACCTGTCATGGCCTCTTGGTCAGCCGAGAAGATCAAGAAAGAACTCATCAAGAGCCTCATTGAGCATGGTGAGAATACAGGCCAATACTAGGGGTTCTGACTGTACTTACTAGACATGGTCTAGGCTTTTCCCACACGGTTAAGCACCGCACCGAGCCACTATCGTTCTAGACAAGCTCCAGAAAGCGCGATTGCGGACGAGAGCTAGTTCACAGTTCGTCCCCATCTCCGCCGTTTTCCTTAGCATTACATCGCGCCATATACCCGGTCAAATACATTGAATTGATTACTCACAATCAGAGTATCGTTTCGTCTTGAAGTCCGATTCGCCATGACATCGAACAGACGTTATCGCACATAGAACTTGCTAAACACCTTGTAATGTGACTAACGCATTGTGTTTGGCCGCCAATATTGTGAGAGCATGCTGACATAGTGACGTCTAATCAAACTCGAAAGACCACGCTCCAGGCTCTACATTCGTGATTATCTCGGTCGTTTACGTTGTAGATCTGTGTAGTCTCCACAGCCTCGCAGAAACACATTATGCATCGCATTGACCATACCCATGGTGAGTGGTAATAGGCCGGAGCAAGTAATGTGTGATCTTCCGGGCGTAGTGTAGCAACATCATCCTAGCTGCCTTGCAAACAATGGTGACGTGCTTGGCTTGGGTAAGTCCGGACTCCAATGGCGCCGATCACCTAGCAGGACCGTATAGTTCTGATGGTGTTGAGGATAGACGAGATCGTGAAATTTAGGTTTAGGTGGGGTTCACACGGTATGTTCGCCAAGCGGAGAGCATGAGCGCCGGTGTCGAACAGTAGTTCGGTTGACAAAAACATAAATTGTAGTCCATATTGGTGTCTATGCGAGCGTTTGGCGATGTACATGTCGACTCCGGGGAGGACCGGCCAGTTCCAGGGTCTTGGAACGCATGAACGTTCCTGAACAGGCATGCCTTACCTATATCTCCAGCATCCGGTAGTCCATATCGAGAGCACTTGACACCATCTAGGGCCATGAAAGTAATGTGTCAAATTCTGGGACGCTCGCGCGTTCCTGTGTAATATGGTGGATGTTATGTTGTGTTGTGTTGTGTTCCACAATCGAATCATCATGGCAGGAGATGTTAGCCAAGGACATATCAAGAGGTGCAAGCGGTTGTATGCCCGGGTCGGAGATTTGGAGTTCGTCCCTTGCGGCGTACTGTCAAGGTGGAAGCTCGACCGGTATGTTGCACCGGCAGTCTATGCATCATGTTGTTTCTTAAGGCTGGTGGTAGTACGTTGTCTGCCAAGACGAGTCGAGGCAGAAAGATCGCCGCCAATGAAGAGTGGTTCAAGGAAATCCCTAGCGGAACCCGTTTGATGGTCGCGGGAGACGCGCACAGTGGCTCCCGGTAGCTCGTCGGTCAGAACCCGGAGACTCAACGTCAATCGCTGTCGCTACAACCCCGAACAGATGAGCCGCCAAAGTCAAATTGAAATTGGAGATAGTTGATCACCATGTGAGGAAATAGAGGATCTGCGGGGGCATATCGGTGTTATCAATGGCTTGGCACTATGGACATGGTTGGACTCCCACAGTGAAGCACGAGCCGTCGCCAACCACAGCTGCGGGCTAGGATCAGGCTGGGGACACAACACCACGCCGTAGTCGCGATGGCCTCTGTCGCAGAGCGGAGTTGATGGCATCGGTGGGATCGTCTTGGACCGTCTCAGCTCGTGTCATGCGCTGGGGATGACGGCAGTGGGCGCGCATCGAGAGCAGAGAAGGTGCAGCGAAGAAGCAGACTAAACAAGCCATGTGCAGCCATGCATGCAGACAAGCGCTCGTCCACGTTAGCTGCATCTTCGGTGTTGCGGTCGCATGAGTAAGGGCATCTGAAGGTCGTGTGTTGTCTACATCTAAGTAGCTGCTATGCTGCGGGTCTGTATACGTACGTCGGAGGCATGGCAGTGTGCTGGCAGTGTCTCGAAGGCGCACTCAGTGAGAGCCGCAATAACGGGGAAGCGTCCGAATGCGACAAGCTGAGACGGGCCTGAAGCCACTCGGACGATAAATTTAGCTCGAGGTATCATTTCACTCTCCCAGGAGACAGCCAATAAGCGTCGAGTGGCCGGCCAATCAGCGTTGCGAAGACAGGGCACCCCAGTCGACACGCGAACCATTAGCCCGCTCTAGCTGCCGACGGCCTCGTTCGCGCAGCTCCCCCCAGTGGAATCTTCCCTTTCACCCTCAAGCCGTCGCAGCTTCCCACCCATTACGCTCTTTTTTTGCTGTTGTGACCGCGCCAGACCTCTTTCCTTTCTTAGACCGTCCTCTTTAACCGACACGGTCCCCCAATTGTAATTCACTCTTGCCCCATCCAGCGCGAATTAGGACCTGTCTAGCTATCGCGAATGGACTCTTGAATCTTCGCGTCTGCAGCTGGCCGTCTCGTCCTCGACGCTGCCATCCTCGGCCTTGCACCTAATACAGCTTATCGACAAGACATCTGGCACGCATCTGACCGGCTTCCCAATTCACCATGCGCCCATGCCTGAGTAGCGATGGTCTTCGCGACCATCATCAGCCTGACTGCTGCCAATCTGACCGTGTTCCCCATCGCCAGAAGCAAAGTCACGCCAAAACGAAGACGGTGGCCTTTCTCACTGTCCTTGCCGCGTCTCTACCCGTATCAATGGCTCAGCAGAACTGCGTCTCCCTGCGTGGTTCAACAACATGTCCAGCATTTAGCGGAGCATCAATCAACACGGCCTTGACCGGCGACTTGTACGTGCATCTTAATGCACTTCCATCCCTCGTTGCTAACAGTTGTGCTTCAGCCCCTTCTTATCATTCGTCAAAGATGTGCAATCTTTTGACGACCGCTTACGCAACTACATCGCAACGTCCTATGCGCAAAGACAGTCAGTTTATCCGCCTCCTAGGCCTGGCCAACCGCGTGGAGACTAACACTGTGCAGATATCAGAATATCTTGGGGTGCTCGAGCGTCAATCTGACCAACACCACCGCACTCTATGCCCGATACACCACGACCGTCTTGTGCAACGCAATAGTACAGAGTTCCAGACAGTCGTGTGGATCGAGTGGCTCAAATGCGACACCGCTCTGCGCTGGTGCTTGTGTACGTTCTATCACGTCACTGAATATCATTTTTCTGACGCAACATAGGCCGATTTTGCCATCAGTGAGCAGGTCATCGTTTCAAGTCCCGAGCTGTGCGGTAGACCCGGAAACAATGCCATTCCCCAGATTCGCTCTGACTTTACACGCTGCTCGAACCCTGCTGAGGCGCTTAGCGGAAACTGCATCGCTGCGGTACAAAATGAGCCCACCGAATGCGGCTACCAGGGTAACCTGCGCGGGCTTTGCATGTTCTGTGCTGACAGTACCATCAACTCGACCGACTCATGCTGCGTGACGGCAAACGTTGAAAGCCGTTGCGCGAATGTCGATCTTCCAACCACCGTTTCGATGCCGCCCCTGTTCCCGTCAAGCACATCGTCCAGCGTGCCATCAGCTAGTGGTGGTGCTGGACAAGGAACCTCACGGTCTGGACTTTCTGGTGGTGCCATAGCAGGCATTGTTCTTGGATCCATTCTCGGTGCCGCCCTGATTCTCGCCGCCGTTATCTTATGCTGTATCAGGATGAGGAAGAACAAGCCCAACCCGGCTGATAGCATCTTCAATACACCATCGCCAACGCGCCAATCTCTCAAGGGCCCCCCTCCTCCCATGGCGTACGTAGGCGACGGTCAACACCCCCCTTCCATTGTACCTGGAGCTCGTGTCCAGCGCATGGCAGCTCTCGAGGGCTCCACTTCATCTGGTGAACCGAGTGAGAGGGGTGTATTGTCAGCGTTTGGTGGCTCGCAGGTTGGTGCTTATGATTCCCCAGAAACAATCCGGGGCCATCTCGCAGGTACATTGCCGAGGCGTCAAGGATCTCTGTCGAGCCACTCCGCCCTTGGCTCAAGTACAAACTCGCCACTGTCCGGCTCTGATCAAGCGCGCAACTTCTCTAGTCCGGACGGTGTCGCTTCTGGCCAGTCTGAACAGCTGCAGTTCTTCAAAGATTATTACTCGCAAGATGATATTCATCCGAACGACACGGTTGCAACTCTATGGGCCTACCAACCGCGCGCTGGCGACGAATTCGAACTAGAGCGCGGTGACATGCTCAAGGTTGTCGGCATCTGGGATGACGGTTGGGCAACCGGTGTCAGGATCTCCGAGACGGCTGAGCAGTGGGAAGCACGGAAGTCTGAGCAGCGCGACTCAGGTGTTAGCAACGCAACGAGGAGGTCTCGTCCAGAAACCGACAGCGAGATCAAAGCCTTTCCTCTCGTGTGTGTATGCTTGCCGCAGCACTGGCGAAAGACGATCGAAGGCGACAGCACAGACACTGGGCGAAGGAGTGGAGGTGACAGACCACCTCCAAGTCCCTAGATTGTTTGTTGTGTTCAGCCTATTGACGTTTCCTAGTTATCTCCTCTACTCCAGAGTCGCCAGATACAACGCCGCCCCCAACGCGTATAACGCGCGTCATGTCACGACCTCGATACACGTTGCTCGACCCCAACAAATCAGGGTCAAGCACGCTGCTCAATTACCCACACAAAAATTAACGCCGCTACGATCATGGCCACGTTTCTTTCAATTCTCGATTTCTTGCATCTGAGACACCCTCAATCCGACTCGATTCAGCGCCCCCCTCAAAGTCGACCTCAAACCACGCTCACAAAACCGTAATCGAATAATACCACACGAAAGCGAACTCCCATTTCTCACTCGACACAAACGGCGGCCGATTCTATTCCTGCGTTGCCTGTTGCTCTGTTAAAAGAATACGCTCCTTCGCCGCCTGGTTGCCCGGCCACACGCAACCCACGCTCCTTAAACCCACTAATCCCGCCACCACCTCCCGGTACATAATGGCCCGATTACAGACTTTTGTTCTATACCCCTTGCCGTCTCGGAGCTTTGCTACTTAGCGCGCGCGACGACGACTCGACCTCACTTTTTATTTTCGCTTCTGGTGTGTTGCATGTGTGGACGCCGGGCTCAGCGTATATGTATATATCACGTGGCTGTGCCGTGCGGTTCAAGGAAATGGGTAATACTGTATCTTGATTGTATTTCTATGATATCCTCGTTGTTCAGGGGCTGGGCGGGGCCTAGGCTTGTTGTTTGTTGGGCGTGTTGGATTGCATGGAGATGAGTGGTTGATTGGATAGGATTGGATTGATTCGAATTGGGTAGGATAGGATAACAATGGATTTGGATCATTGACACTGTTTTAGTGTGGTGGACATGTGATGTGTGTACGTCGCCGAGGTTTGGGTTCTCGTCGATGGCCAATGTCTCAACGCAGGCTATTCCTACGAAAATGATGCATCGTGGTACAGCATGACAGTATGTGATTCTCACTTGGCAAACAGCTAGTAGCCTGTTCCAGTGTTTGGCCTTGGAGACCACTGTAGTGATATCAGGGGACATCTTCCACATATCGCAAGCATGCTTCTCGCCTTGTTGGAGATTATCCAGGTTATCATACACAGCTGCGATTATAGCCGCGACGCACGCGCGTACTATAATATCACCACCCTCCTTATCATATCAGGCCCACACGGCCTTGAAACAGGAACTTGAATCCAAGCCACACACACTCATGCACGTGCACGCATGAACAATTTTAGAAATGTTCATATCATCATTTTTCGTCGGATCACGTATCCCATATATCTTCACGGGCTCATCACCTCCCACATCCCACTCATGAAGTCATCCAGCCTACCCTAAGATGCCCTCCCTTTTCTCCTTCCTTTACCACCCCCCTCGCCCTCCCTGCGATGCCACTCCTCAATCTCGCGCCTCACGCCCTCGCGATACTCCCTATACCGCTCACTACCCTCCTCCAGCAACTCCTTGCAATGTCCGGAGCGCCTCAAATGGCGCTTCAGGTTCTCCCAGCGACAGTCGGGCTTGAACGTACATCCGGGCTGAGGACAGCGGTAGGGCCGCAGCGTCTGGTGCGTGCGCTCGTGTTTGCTCAGATTACTCGAGTCCGCACATGTGAAGTCGCAGAAGCGGCATTTGTGCGGTTTCTTGCCCTCGTGTAGCGCGGAGATGTGTGTTTGGAGTTGCGTGTGGGTGGTTGTGGTGTAGCCGCAGCGGTCGCAGACGTAGGGGCGCTCGCCGGTGTGTGTGCGCTCGTGGTTGTCTTTGGCTTGGTTGGTGGCAAAGGTTTTGCTGCACGAGGGGAAACTGCATGCGTAGGGGCGGTAGCCGGCGTGGCCGAGGAGGTGGCGCGAGAGCTTGGAGCGCTGCTTGAAGTCCTTTGAGCAGGCGTCGCAGCCTTCCCATTGGCAAAAGCAGGCCGTGCAGTTATCGACGTGCGCGGTTTTGGTGTGTTTGTGGAGGGCCTCCGGGGAGGGGAAGGAGGCAAGGCATAGGATGTTTGGGGCGTGTTGCCTGGGGATGGTTAGTGATCAGATAGGCTGAAGGTATATGAGGGACTTCTGGGGTGAAGTCTGCAGTGGAAAGAGTGTTGCATAGATTCAAGAGTACGTACCACCTGCAGACATGCTGCTGCGAGTCTGATGATTCTCCGTGGCCGTGGGTAGCACTTTCGGCAGTGCTGCGTACCGCTGACGTAGCTGGGAGCAAGTCTTGTTGAACAGCGGCAGCAAGGAAGTCGAGCTTGCTGGCTCCAAGCATGTCTCCGCCTTGAAAAGGCGCAGAGGGGTCAACGTACATCCATGAGTTGTCGTCGAAGCCCATGATTGGGGTGCCGAAGTTGTTGCCAAATGGAGTTGCCGACACAGGGCTGGTGGGATGACTCGACAAGCCAAAGTCCATGAAGTTGTTAGCCAGACCATTGTCTTGTGCCATGGATGAGTTCCAGAGGTCTAACTGCCCCGGAGATCCTATCATGCAGTCTCCGCATGCTCGTTTTGGGCCATGGCAGCAGGAGTTGTCGATGTGACAGTGGTCGCCTGATACTCCCAGGAAGCAATTCGAGAAGGTCGAAGGCCCGGGCGACGGTTCGCTCGTGAAAGCGCTTTCTAGGGATGTATAGTTGCTGTGCGACAGTACCGGTGTTGGGGCGCTTGATGCTTGGGTCATATTATCGCCACTGTTCATGAAGCCATGGGTGTTGGAGAAGCAGGGATAGGACTCAAACGATGCGAGACCGTCGTTATTTCCATGATGGTAGTCCTCCTGGAAATGACACGGGGCATGGTCGTAGCAGTAGACGGTACCGGTGGTAGTTGGTGCTGTATGAGCGAAGTGACACTCGTTGGTCGGCTCGCCCAGGGGGCAAGTCTTCGCTTCACACGTCTGACAGAAGCAAGGCTTTTCGGGGTATGATAGCTTTGTGCAATCGGGGTCGACACAGCCGTCACCGCACTCCTTTTCCTTTGTATCGCAGTGAGGATCAAAGCAAGCATCCGGCGTGCTGCACTCGTCTTCAGCAGGGCAAGGTACCACGCAGTCTTCAGGACAAGGAGCGTCTAGATTGCATTCCTGGCAGAACTTCTCAAAACAGTCGTCTGGGAACTGACAGTCGGCATCTATAGGGTGCGGCTCGACTCCAGTAGTGAGATTGTGATACGCACCCACCTGCTGGGCCGACGCCCTCCGCTTGGCTGGACGTCCGCCGCTGGCCTCTGGGCAGGGCTCCGGGCAATGATTGCAACACAGGATCGATGGGTCGATGTGTTCAGAGCCAACAATGTCCTTAAATTGTGAGCTTGGGCCCGGTTTTGAATCCGACGCCGCCGGTTTCTCCCTCAAATCTTCCGCATCTCGCTTCGTTCCTGCTATCGCAGGCGGAGAAAACATAGAATTAGTAGGAGTCCAGTAGAAATCGTCGTCTCCAAAGGCCGAATCGTGGTCTGCATAGCTGTCAGCCATGTTGATGTGCTGGCGATGGGATACCGAGGCTGCCCGCAATATGGGAAACCTGAGAGGCACAAAGTTCTGTGCTGGCCAGCAAGGTGTACGATGGGCTTGGCGCTCTCCAGAGGGGTGAATGACAGAGGGAGCGGTGATAAAAGAGCCTACATACATCTACGTCATGTGACTGATACTCACTAACGATTGTAAAGTATATGAAGCCCTGGGCGTGTCGTTCTGGCAAGTATGAAGAATCGTCAGTGAAGAGTGAATAGCGGGCCATGACGAGGGCGCGTCTTCGAGGAATAAGCGAGTCCGCGCCTACTGTTATTGGCCATTCCTTCCGCAAATGTCAAACCTGTCGGTCACGCCTACACGCAAACATAGCGTATCCCGGATATCTTCAACACACTGCACGTTCTTCAGTTGCGGCTGAAAAGTAATTGAAGATATCCAGGGACTATCAACCCCACTTGCAGCGTGGCTGACCCGATCGGTATCTGACGTGGGCAGCCGAGACATGCGCCGCGTTTGTCGCAAAGACAGCACCATCACTGCGACGTTCGCAGCCACGTCGAGGTTTGAATCCGATCAAACAGGGCCAAAGCGAAAGCAAACTCAGGAAAGATGCAATCTCCTTTGTCCGTAGGAGTTTGCTTTGTGGACACTTGCCGGCTGCCAACATGAATTCCCAAGGACCTGGCCCTTGGCACATCCCACCAAACGGCCCATCGGCAGCTGAACCCTGACCACGTCGTTTTCCCCACCACGAGGCTGCGCCCTCTCCGCGTCGTCACCTCCGCCCTTCTCCCATTCGCTTCAGCCACACCATCACCACCACAACCCCAGACCCTCCACTCTTGCCATCTTCTATCGCATTGTTAGACTGGAGCAATGGGTAATCTTTGTGGCAAACAGTCAAGTGACAACTTTGAGGGTCAAGGTCGGACCCTGGGTTCAGCGCCCGCGCCGGCTACGAAAGCGACGATTCCGAGCAATGTTGCGCCGAAGAGGACGGTTGGAGGACCACCGCGGACGTTAGGTGATAGCAATGTGGAGAACGATCCAAAGGCAGCGGCTGCAGCGGCAGCAGAGGTATGCACTATGTTCCCAACTTCAAGATGCGCACGAACCATCCACCATGATGTGCGTATATGCACGACGCTTGACGTCAATCGCATAGCTGGGAGCTTCAGTGCAGCACGCCTGTAGCACGAGGAATAGTGTCATGGCGCATTGTCTTACCAAGCACTATACCACCCAAGTTTGTCGCATTGCGCGGACGACCATCTCATAAGCTTTTGCAACAGCATACTAACACAACCTCCAGGCCCGCAATAACAAGACAACCTCTGGCGACCTTCAAAAGAAGCTCGACGCGCAAAAACGACAGACAAACAACCAGACGCTGCAACAAGCAGCTGAAGAGAACCGGCGAGCGCGGGAAGCGGATCAGGCGACCGAGACGCGGAACTACAACTAGAACACGCGCGCGAGGCAGGACGATGTTGTACATATGAAGGGAAGAAGATCTGGGGGCATTTGTTTGAAAGAGAGAGAGTTCACTTCGCAATCTGGCACGGTGTTTGGGCGTTATAGACGGGAGATCTACATTTCTGAACCTTATTCGAAGATCCCACAGGATTCGGTATCGGACCGCTGGCATGCATAAATTGCCAGGTATCATGAATCATAATCTCATCTAATCATACACCACACTGCATCTCCTGTGTCGCTGCGCACATCTTTCTCTCTCCATCTAACAGATCCTCTCATGCGGCTCCCTCCACGGCACGCCCAAGACTTCAAAAATCTTCTTCTCACTCCTTCCTTCTACGAGCACGCCCTCGTTCAGTTTCTCACCCCGTCGGCCGCGCTTGACATCCTTGTATAAACCCTTCTGGTTCAGTCGCATGTTCTTCTTGCGCGCCAGCAACCTTATGCTCCTGTTGAAAATGTCGTTGCCGGTAAAGTAGATCAGCGCCGCGCCCATTTCTTCTTCAGGGACGAGAAGCAGATCCATGCGTCGCCACACTTTAGACGTCGGGAGACAAGACGCGCCGTGCCATTTCGAGCCCGTGGGATCGTTGGAGCGCGAAGTTGCTAGTGAGGCCTTGAGGAAACCGGTGCTGAAGAGTTGGGGGACGAGAGAGTCGAAGACAACAGTACGGAGCATGGAGAGTGAGGCACCAGGACATGTTATGAGCATGTCAATATCGCCAGAGTCCTTTGCACCACGCCGATAGCTGCCCATTATCGTTGCGCTGAACTCTGGGTCGATCTGGGCAAGGACAGCTTTGACAGCAGCACCAAGGGCTTCAACTTCAGAGCGTGGGATGCGTGTGTTGAAGTCGCTGTAATGCTCCAACCCAACTTTGTGACTGTCTGTGAGCTTCGCCTTTGTCTCTAGATCCTCGAGGGTACGATAGCCGGCTTGGATCCATTTGTTGGCCTGGACGAGGCCAGCGCCGTATACTCCAAGGAAGAGGCGCAGGACTGAGTCGAGCGGGTCATCCTTAGTATTGTCTAGTTTGCGGAGGCGGTCTGTGAGCACAATTTCTTCGATTTTTTCTGCCAGGCGCTGTCCAATGAAGGGCAAGGCCGCAGCTTGTTTGGACGTGACAATCTTGGTGTTCTGTTTCTTCAGGGTAGTGATGCCCTTGCGGTAAGCTATTGTGCGCCACTGATCCTGCATCTTGTCGTAGTGCTTGCACATTTCATCCAAGATCTGTATCGTGCGAGCGTTGGGATTATCGGAAGAATAGCCATTGCTGCCCGGATCCATACACTGAAAGGTGTTCAGGTTCAATCCCTTGTCCCGCAATGCAGAAGCTTTTGAGACGAAGGCAGGCGCTTTGCGATTTTTGGATTCAGCCTCAGACGGCTCTTTGTCACTACCTTCATCATCGTCTTCATCTATGGGGGTCGGAGGTGGTGATTCTGCATCTTCTTCGTCCAGAGGCAGATGGGCAAGTGCCATTGTCTCTTTGATAGCTTGTGACAAGGCGTCGTTGAAACGGTCGGGTATATTGGGGGCATCGCGCTTGTTCTCAGCAGGGTCTGAGGAGGGTACGAGGAAACTGTCCTCTACAATATCGTTCTCTGATGAACTCGGAGGTGCTTCTGCTGCTGGACGCGATGACGGTATACTGTCTTCTGTTGGTGGAGAGTCTGTCTTCTGTGTTCCTTGGGCCGCTATTTGACGTCTCGATGGTTTGATCTTCAGCGAGGTTTGCGAAGCATTCGACGGTTGCGACGTTCCTGTGGCTTGAAAAGACTGACTGCGCACAGGCGCACCTTTGATAGCAAACCTCACCGCATTAGGGTCTAGGAGTGTCCCAAACTCTATGCACTGAGGAACGTACGGATCAAATTTGACCAGTGCGAGTTGTCTCTACCGGGACATTAGCAATGAAAGCCATTGGTGTTAGGGCAAGACTCACAGGAAGGCCTGCTTTGTTGAGGTGGCGTAACAATTGGCTGTACGAATAGTTCGCATCGTCTAGCATGATATGGGTTACATCATCCCTCCAACGGTTGACCCAAGCGGCCCCGAGCTGGATTACCTTATGAATGCGCGTTCGCCGTACCATGCTGATGTCGTCGTTAGGATAGAAGTATACGATCTTGCTCTTGAGCAGTTGCTTATGTTCGGGTTCAAGCTTGATATTGTCTGCTGGTTTTACATTCTTCCCGTTCTTCAGCTCTCGAGGTATAGTACCGATTTGCTTGTAGAAAGGAGTCTGATCTAGGGCTGGCATGTCCGGAAGTGAAGCAACCCGCTTCAGTTTGTTTTTGCCTGCTAGGGTGGATGGTACACCGCTTCTTGGTTTGGTGACAGGGAAACTTTTTGTGAGTTCTGCCTCAGGCGCAGTGGAGGACCGGATCACATTAAGGCCTGATTCTCGAGTAATTGTGCGATGCTTTGTAGTATGCGCCTCGAATGTAGCACGTCGCTCTTTGGGTGTTGGCCCGAGGAAACTGCTCTTCGATTTCTCCAAAGAAGGAGGAGGCATGGCCTTTAAGTCTTCCAATGCGCGGTCGAACACACTAGCACTGTTGTTCGAGAAGTCTCGCTCATCGTCGGACAGGTCCAGCAACGCTTGTTCATCGAAGTATGCTTGCTTCGATGCAAGGTCGTTGTCTGGCATTGCGAATAGTTTCAGTGAGGTGATAGATGTAGGGTATTGGCAAGGTGAAATGAGCTCTCTAGATAAGTCGATCGAGCCAATAGAGCGCTGTTGGTGCGATTATTCAAGATGGTTCAATGACCCGGGGTGAGTATGCGGATTAGTTTTCAGGATATCTGGTTTCCATTTATACCGCGAGGGTTATCACTAGTTTGGGGCGTGTCGCAGCCAGCAGCTGTTGTGTGATCAATTTTGTGATACGCCACCGAGGCAGCAGCGCGTGCAAGAACATCCATGCACGTATCCAGTGACGACGCGAAAGCGCGCGAGCACGTGCGGCATTCCCAAGCTAGCCGCCTTAGTACTAGCTTTGACAGCTCACCTATACACCGACAACTTTTCGGACATGAGCTCATCCACCACAATACACCATGTTACAGCCCAGGATAGCCGTCCCCCTGCGGCGCACAATTATCGAGACGTCGTCAGCATGTTTTCACCCCAGAACTCGCACACCGCATCGCACAATCATCAAACGAATATCTACAAGAAGCTTCACGTCCGCACGCTGCTTATATCTGCCTGTACCGGAACCCAAGCCCACCGAAATCGAGCCCACACCCGAACCAAAAGATGAGGACATCTTCATACCAAAGCCGCTCGGTCGACCGATTGGCTTCCGCGAGCCACCGCAAGCTGGGGAAAATGTTGGAAATGTAAAAATCAAGAAAGACTACACAGGCATGACATTTAAAGAGCGCAATCTGGAGAAGCGCAAGGATCTTGTGGAAAGATGGGGTACGAACTACTTCCGCGACTTCAAGAATATTCGCAAGTACCGGTCCGGCAAGACGTTCATGGCGAACCCGCGCATCTTCAAGAGCGAAGCGGCATTATACTTCCCGAACCTACACGGCGACACACTCGCACAGAAGGGAGCGGACACAACGGACGTTTTGAGAGGAAAAATATCCGTGGTCAACGTATATAGCAGTCAGTGGGGGGAGACACAGGCGCAGACGTTTACTGGCAAGAAGACGAACACTGCACTACACCAATTGCTGGCACAGAGCCCGCATGTCGTCCAGATGGTCGATGTCAACATTGAAGAGAACACCATGAAGGCTTGGATCATTGCACTGTTCCAATGGCGGTTACGCAGGATGAAACCAAAGGAAGATTGGGGGAAATACTTCGTGGTCAAGAGTGGCGTCAGCGAAAAGATACGTGAGACCATTGGTCTCTTGAATGGAAGAGTTGGATACGTCTATCTCGTGGATCAAGACTGCAAGATCAGATGGGCAGGAAGCGGTAATGCGGAAGGAACTGAGATGGACGACATGAACCGGGGAGTCGCGAAATTGATCGCTGAGGCGATCTGAAACCGCTCTTCAAAATTTGTAGATAGATGATACTTGTACAATAATACCCTGAGGCTTAAACGCCCCACGCAGAACATGCCAACGACAATCATGAGGATATCCTACCCGCTCAAACTCCTAAATGATAATTTCCCAAGTCGCATAATGCCAGATGTAAATTCAAAGTGTTTCCAAGAGACCCAGTTTCATCTAAACCACAGCAGCATGAGGAAGCAGAAGGCGATGAAGCTTGCTAGAATGATTCCATCCCTTCTCTTCTTGGATCCGATGCGGCCCATGAGGCTGTTGATGCCTGGCACCTGGCTTGCTGCGCCTACGATCCTTCTGTTGATGTTCGCCAGTGTCTCCCGTGCACCTTGAAGTTCTCTTGCACAGCATAGGCCTGGCTGAGCACCGAGTCCGTAACATTGTGTGTGTTGTCAATTCGGCGTCGTTCGTCTAGCATATAGTCTGCTTCCGCCTGAGCTGGATTCGCAGATCGGTATGCGTTGATGTCTGATCGGACATTGGAAAGCAGGTTCGCTCGATTGCGTGCGTCTGTTATGGTTGACTTGAGGCGGGCAAGTTCGCGCCGGTGGTCTGCAAGTACTTCACGGTGTCTTGCAAGGTTGTTTTGTTTCACTGCAGAAGAGCCGTGTGTGGACTCGGAGTCCAGAAGTCGTGACAATTGACCAACGAGGCCATCTCTCTAACCACCATGTCAGTCAGAGGTGCGGCAAGGTGAACATGGCCACGTACCTGTTCAAGCACTTCATTGAGCCGTGTCTCTACCCGCAGCTCTTCCTCTGATGGTTTCGCGGGGATGTTTGGGGTCGCTCCGAACTGTGAATACGTGTGGAATAGCGTCTCTGTCTACCCTCCCTCGTTAGCATGCGACATTCAAGACCGCTAACTCCGCCTGGAGGTATGCGAGGCACTGACTTGTTGCTCGAGTGTGCGCGCTTGTTGGCGCAGTTGCGCCCATCCACCGCCTGTCGAAGACATGTCAAAACTTTGTTGCAGGATAAAGGGTAGGCTGCAGCAATGCTTCTTGATGTTCTGGCATGATGCGGTCGCACCTGGCCTGCCCTGTCCGCCGACGTAGGGCGGCCAAGGCGCTAAGCCCCAAAGCCCGGAAGCGAGGCGCCGAGCTGCCGACACACATCGAGCGAATTTACCAAACCTCGAAAGTTAACCGCAGACGACACGCGAGACCCCATCCACATCACCCGGACCTACTAACATACAGTCAAGATGGTACGTCAAGGCTCTCGTTTGCGATTTTGAATTGGAAGATTTGTCGCGCGGCTTTGCAGGAGCGATCGGTGGAGGGGTCAAGCAATTGCTCCTCATTGCTAGTGCTGCCGCCGCAAATCTTGAATTCGTACATTTTGTGATAGCACGCATACTGACATGTTGCCATAGTCTACTCAGTCCAAAGTCGTACGTTCGCCCTCGATCACACCGTCCGCTTCGCCCGATTGAATACTCACAACCACTGCAGAAGACCGCCCAGCTGTGGAACAAGTCCAAGGAGGACCTAGCGGGCCAGCTCGCTGACCTCAAGTCGTACGTCGAGGAATGTGGCACACATGAGGGAACGGCATATTGACAGATTGCAGCGAGTTGATCCAGCTCAGGACTGCCAAGGTCGCCGGAGGCTCCAACACCAAGCTCACCCGCATTCACGACGTCCGCAAGGGTATTGCCAAGGTCCTCACCGTCATCAACGCCAACCAGCGCGCACAGCTTAGGTTGTTCTACAAGGGCAAGAAGTGCGTTCAGACGGACCCCGCAAAACGAGTCGCAATGTCTAACAAACTATAGGTACACTCCCCTCGACCTCCGATCCAAGCAGACCCGCGCCATCCGCCGAAGACTCACCAAGCACGAGGCTTCGCTCGTCACCGAGAAGCAGAAGAAGAAGCAGACACACTTCCCCCAGCGAAAGTACGCCGTCAAGGCATAAATGTGCTTTAGCGGAGGTGTTCTCTCTTTCTTTGTCTCACGAAGCATTGCATTGCCGGGGCTTTTCCAGCTAGCGACTCACCAATGTACCCTTAGTCACCATACCAAACGGCGAATGGAGATGGGAGGTGAAGTGGCGGGAACGGACAGGGCGATCTTCTAACGGAAATGGGTCGGCGTCCATGTCAAGATCAATATGAATCAAAAAGTTCAGACAAGCAAACTCTGGAGCGTGATGAGACATGATTGATAATGTTTGAATGAACATGCGTGTACTGCGCATATACGCACCAGTGACCCCAGGGCAAGAACACTGAATGCAAATTGAAATAAAAGAACGCGGGTGACCATGACTTTATGCTGATATGAACTCATGGGACTTTTTATTTGCATTCAAGACACGACTAATGAGTTAATGCATGAAAACAGGATAGCAGCCTAGAACCTTGTAGCCCACTCGCTGTACATGCTCAAGTCCTCCACCCTGACACCCTCC
>Ga0265780_10001990_pt1 | contig 28297 bp, 36 predicted proteins | sample P1T30metagenome_FD_192432 | JGI IMG/M metagenome (GOLD analysis project Ga0265780, IMG submission 192432) | Plant litter microbial communities from East Loma Ridge, Irvine, California - P1 T30 | ecosystem: Environmental > Terrestrial > Plant litter > Unclassified | place: USA: California...
GGTCTACAGCCTACTGTCGCTGGACTTGGTCTGCCTGTCCTGAACCCGGTCGTCGCTGGCCTTCAAGGTACCGTTGATGTCGCCAAGCGAGGGGCTCTCGGCACATTACTCGATCCTACCCTTGAGGGACTTCAGCCTACCGTAGCCGGTCTTGGATTGGGCGTCCTCAACCCAACAGTCGAGGGCTTGCAGGGCACCGTTGATGTTGCGTAGATGCCGTCCGTCGACTGTTTGTAGCCATACGAGACGGAATGAGGAAGAAGTAACTAGAAAGAAGTAAATAGAGAGCCATTAACGATTCATGAATGTAGTGTGCTGGCCTTCATCTGATCGATGGATTGTTGCGAAACGACGTAATACCAGATAGCAGTTGGGGCATTTGCAGCATTCGTAACACCCGTCGATTCGTTGCGCCGGAGCCTGCACATTCAACCCAAAACGATGGCCGGCTTGGGATCCGGTTTCGGATCCGGCCGGTCCCGATCGGACTCGATTTAACCGTTGGCACCATTTAGACCTTTGGCTCAAAACATGCTTTTGTCAATCATATATCCATCATGGAATCACCAAGTGCACGTCCGGAAACACTCGTATTTGACCAGAGCATGGATCCATCAACAAACCTCGACATTCCGCTCGAGTTATTTGGGCAGGCCGACTCGCTCAGTATCATTACCCCTTTTGTCTATATTTTTGCATTACCAAATCCTGACATCGCGCACCTTACCAGTGTCATCGGCGCTGGTTTAGAGAGACTCACCGATACCTTTCCATGGGTAGCGGGCAGAATCACAAATACCGGTCGTACGAGTGAATCTTCGGGAATATTCAAGATCACCCCACACAAGGCGATTCCGGAATTGACGGTCAGGGACTGGCGGGATGATACACGAGTACCGACGATGGATCATCTTGGCAAGGCCGGCATCCCATGTTCGATGATCAAGGAGGAGTTCTTTGCGCCGGTCCACGTCAACACCACGCCAGGGTTTGAGCTCGAAGATAGGTCACCGATTCTCCAGCTGCAATTGTCGATAATTATAGGGGGAGTCGTATTTTCTCTCATGGCTAACCACCAAGCCCTCGATGGTATCGCTCAAGATCAAATAGCTTGCCTGCTCGATAAAGCTTGCAACAACATACCATATACCGCAGAGGAGGTTCGCACCGGCAACCTGCGTCGAGAGACCATCGTCAAGCCCTTTGATAGTGCCTGGCAGCCTGGTGTCGGCGAGGCGAACTTTCAAATACCCGAAACGACGATCACGAAAGCCGACATGTCGAAGCCTTATGTCGAGCATCGTTGGACCCACATCTGCTTCAGTCCGACTGCTCTGAGAGCCCTCAAGTCCGACGTATCTCGCAGTCTTGGATCCGGCTTTGTCTCTACTGACGATGCCTTGACCGCTTTGATTTGGCAGTCGGTGTCGCGAGCGCGCTCTGTTCGTCTTCCGGCCTCAGCTTCGACCACTATCAGCAGAGCGGTGAATCCTCGCAAGTATCTCGACATACCTGCCACGTATCCGGGATATGTCAACAGCAACGCCTGTTCGTCAGGGTCCATTGACTGTATCACTCGATGCAGTCTAGCGTCCATCGCTCTCGAGCTACGCACAAAGGTCGATCCTCTAACCTCCGGTCTTCGAGACTCGACGAGAGGTGTTGCTACTATGCTTTATCGGGCAAAAGATAGGAACACGGTGCCAGTACATGGATCAGTGGACTCGAATAGCGATATTATGTTGAGTTCGTGGGCAAACATGCGGGGATACGATTTCGATTTCGGTCTAGGTCTTGGAAAACCCACACATTTCCGCCGAATGGATCATCAACGTATACCGAGCTTAGCTTTCTTGTTGCCTAGAAGACCCGATGGAGAAATCATTCTGAGCATCTGCCTGCGTATCGACGACATCGCACTACTACGTTTGGACTCGACGTTTACAACATACGGTCGTTTCATTATGTAGGTAGTGGGGTGGATGGCTCCTGGCTGTACAGCTGGTTCGCAGGATGAGAAACTAGATCTGGTGCTTTGAGCCCAAGGCGCCTAACGCCGATGTTGCGGCGTGGATGCACAGAAACTCCGGTTCCTGGCATTTCATCCTCCATGAAGAGCATCCGAGAGTAATTAGACTTGCCATTAGACGGGCTGGAGGAAATGTCAGAGTCTACATGATTATCCGCCAAAACTGCACACCGCATAGCCGGACGAAAAGGACATCTCACTTATCGATAGCTAGCTATACTGACCATTAGCTATCTATTCGAGAGATACGCCCGACAGGATCACGCCAATGGACTGACGAGATGGGCTCTCGCAGTCGCCTCAAGTCCATTGAATCGCGTCATGTATGATCTGGTGTCCCTATAAAAGACAGATATGTCGGCTCTGCAGTTCCTATCAGCTCTCTAAATGATCAAGAGAATGATGAAGAAGAACTGCAGGGGAAACATCTGTCAACTTTATGAAGTTGCACCGCAGTATGAAACACGGGATGAGGCGTATACCCTTTGTCTGTCTATAAACACAGTTAAACTCACGATCAAGGTGATTCACGGTCTCATGTGCACCACCTCCAGACAGGTCCAGGCACGACCATCTTGCCACATAGACGGATCCTATGTATACCCACCATGTATCGTTGGCCGAGTGATAGTGGCGACACATAGGTATCATGCATCATCTTTGTCATATGCCGCTTTTATTCGACAACGCTGAAGCCGCCACTGATTTTCAGTCCGGCATATCCACAGCATTGACAGCATGTACCAAAGCAGCTCGTGAGCTGATGTAAGTATCTATCTGGTTGATCTCGGTTGCAAGAGCGAAAGGCTGTAAAGAGCATCCGACCACCTGTCCACGGAACCGCTCTCCGACTTGCGCGCAGATGGTTGGATTTGGGCCATGAAGTGTTGGTCAAGGCCTTGTAGTAGGTCGGTCTTTGGTCGAGATGTCATGCATAGTATCAACTCAGACCGATCCAGATTTGTCCCGATGCTCCCGAACATCCTTCGCCTCCTGGACAACTCCGTCCGAATCTTCTAACGCCGGTGTTCTAGTCTCGCCGCCCGCAACTTCCCGTGCTCTCCGTCGCTCTTCCTGCGATAGCCCTTTTCTCCAGACCTGCTTGCTATGCTTGACGACATTCTTCTCCAAAAATAGATAGTCGATCTCTTCCAAGGTCAAGTTGGTTGTTTCAGGATAGGCGAAATAGATGATGGGAACAAACGAAAGATTTGTTGCCATGAAGATGAGGTATGCCTTCCATTGCAGCTGACCGATGAGAGTCGGAGTGATCATAACGATCACGAAATTCCAGATCTACATTCGTGAGCACAGATGTCTAGCTGCAAGCCTCAAAAAGACGAAACGTACCCAATTGCTCGAAATGGCGATCGCGGTGCCTTTGGCCCTGACTTGGAGTGGCAGAATTTCTGGGACGTACACCCAGGGGATACAGTTCATGGTGGCGCCGAAGAACAGCATGTACTGATTGTTGAGCGTTGACACTTTCAGGACGGCGACTACGTACAGTGAAGAAGAACGCGACAGAAGCTGACGATGCCCGCCTGGCCAGCTCCTCGTTTCCTTGACCTTGTGGACTGAGCAACGCGGCGATCAGCATCATAGAGATACCACACAGAGCACATCCGATCATCATAGGTCGTCGACGACCGAACTTATCCAAAAAGAAGGTCGGGAACAAGGAGCCGAAGAAGAACATGCCTGAATATTGTCAACCGGATCGTTGATTGGTGAGACACTCGACTGACTGTTGATGACACCACCCATCAATAAAGACATGTTTCGTGTCATGCCTACATTCCTCTGTAAAACGGCGGTGATGAAGTACCTATAGGTCAGCTTAACCATCTGCACATGATCTCACACTACCAGGTTGATCCCTCCAACCTGCTGCATGAACATTGAGACGTAGGCCAGTAAGACCCGTCGACCAGTTTGCACTTCATCTCTTTTGAATAATTGTGACCACTTATATTCTCCATGCTCCGCCTCCAGATGTAAAGCGTCCAAAACATCGTTTTGTTCACGCTGGATCTTGGCATCGTCGGCGTCCCGATCATACACTTCACATAAGACCTGCAACGCTTCCGTATTCCGGCCTTGCTTATAAAGGTATCGGGGCGATTCCGGTAAGCCAAAGACCATGATGATAACGATCTACAATGTCAGAAAGACGGCAAAATGGAAAAGTACTTGACTCACAAAAGCAAATATCATTTTACAGGATATTGGTAATCGCCAAGCGATCGATCCTCCAACAAAACTCATGCCGTAGTCGAACCAATATGCGATCTCGATGCCAACTCCCACAAACAACGGCTCGGACGACACGACCCGCCCTCGCTTTTCAGGCTCGCAGAGCTCGGATTGATACATAGGCACCGTTGAAGTCTCAATCCCGGTTCCAATGCCGGTGATAAAGCGGCCAATCTGAGTTCAGCGAATGTTCAGGTCAGATGCTCACCATGAGATGTGGTACGCTATGTGCACTGGTCTGTAGGGTGCCTCCCACCTGAAACGAGTCAGTCCAATTACCGACCAAGGATGACTAGGACATACAATGATGAAACCCATAGCTATCCACATCGCCCACCGCCTTCCTGTGCGTTCACACCCGAGAAAGGCTAAAATACATCCCGTGAAACATCCAAGATTGCTTCCAATAAGCAGGACGCCGTTCAGGAGACTTACTAGATACTGACGATGATTCCTTCCAGACCCTCCCCGGGATAGCCAAACGTCTTTCGAAAATCCTCATTTCCAATGATACCACTAAAAACGCCTTGGTCGTAACCGAAAAGAATAAAGGCCAGCTGGCATGCGATGGTGATAGCCCACTGAAGAGTCCTACCCTTTCCAAACAGATTGTAGTGGTGACTTGACTTGCTGATACCCATCCTGACTAGTGTGAAGATAGGAGGGCTTCTTGCCTACCTCAGCCCATCTTAAGCAATGATGTGGATGGACATGCAGCGGTAGTCAATATCCGCGCTGCCTTGGCGAATGGGCCAATTTGCCGGTACGTGACTTTACGGCATGAACGCTTGGCGTTCTTTGGGGGAAACGGCAGAAGGTATGCGCGAGCCGGGTGTTGATTGCCGCTTATCTGCCGGAAACGCACTTGCCCTGACTCCAGATGATTGCCAGAACGAGTCCTGTACGAGTACACTGTAGAGCACGACGACTCCGGTCGGAACCTCGTATCATATATCCAGCCACGGCACGCCATCCACTGTCCATATGGAAGGGTCAAATCCGTCATTGATGAAGCCGAAATGATTCGTGACATCGAGATTATCCCAAGCGGTATCTAGCGGTCAGCGAAAAGCCCCACTGGACGCGCCGGCCCTTCAACATACCTGCCACGTGATAGCCCAAAGCGTTGGAGATGGTAAGATATATCTCTCGCGCACCGTAGCAGTCTCTTCCCACCGTGAATGCCGGTTCAGCTAAACGCTTTAGGGTCTCGTCGGCCATATCCCATTGCTCATCCCGCCAATACGAGGCCAAGGATTGGCAGTACATTTTTGCCAGGTCTACAGCCTGAGTGCAGAGCACCGGTTCTAGCTGCCGGGTCTCGGTCGCGATCCGCAGTAGTAAAGATCCAGCATTCGACATGTGATGGAAGGTGTCTGATGATCTCAGCACAGCAGTTTGATCTGAAGAGTTTGACGCACACGGCATCCAAAACATAGCCCGGTCAGTACTCGAGAGCTCCATCACAAATTGGACGATTTCGGAGGCGGCAGTCAACGCTGTCTTGAAAACGGTGGCCATGACATGACCGGAGCAGCTTCGATCGATCATGTCCAATTCTAGCCGATGCAGGATTGCCTTCATTCCCAGCATCGTCAATTGGAATGAACCTGCTCTTGTCAGTTCTAGTTCTCTAATCACACTTACGCACTCCTGTCGCGTGAACGACGTGAGCATTTACTGAGCCGACCCTCTTCAAGGGATAAGGTAGTTGACTCTCCAAGTCGTCCAGGGTCGATCGTATAGAGTCTAGAGTGGAAATACGTGTCAGGTATGTGCCAGGGTTCTTGACCGATCGAACACTCATGAAACCTTTGAGCAAACTATAATCAGCGATCGCTGATAGCGCACTCACGCGTCGATGGACGGTACCAAGCGACAGCTGGCGATGAACGCCTCGAGACTGGCGAGGTGTTGTGGTGTCAAGGTAGCCGGCTCCCCTTCCCCGACCCATCTCGCGTCTTCAATCGTAGGAAAAGGGGTCGAATAATTCTCCTCTTGTAGATGACTGGGTCTTCCCAGAAGTAGGGCCCGTATTTTGTCGTGATACAGAACTGTCCAAAATAGGCGAGTCCGGAGCGAGCGCTCCCATTTTGGTAGTGACCACTGGGACGGATCGAGATGCAGACCCAAGACATGAACGGCTCCGATTGTCTAAGTATCAGTAGGATCGCGGGTCTGCGGCTGAGGCGTACTCTAGACAGCGTGATGTCGCTTTGAGCGAAATTCACACCGGGACGACTAGATAACAGGAGCATTGACAGCTGCAGGGTCTGGAGTCGTGGCTGTCTGAACTCGGCATCAAGAGCGTTTAAAACGTGGGCCCACAATGGCTGATGTAGTGCACGAAGCGTAGGCATATACGATGCCGAATGCGCCATCGTAGCTGATAGGAGCGCATAAGGTATAGGACCAGCCCCATCAATACCTTTGCACGCTTGTTCGAATTGAGGATAGTTGATGATCGGAAGAGCGGGTAACAGGGTACCCCTCAAACTGTAGTATCAGCTATGCAGTGTAAACAAACATGACATACATTGATAGTGCCTGCGACAGTGTTCCGTTACCGAGATGTGAGCAAAGATTAGTCACATTGGTCCAAGCGGCTTTGCCATTCTCTGGCGCTTGCCCGTATTGTAGCGAAGCGTGCCGGACAAAATATACCGGGTTCGCTTGATCCGCCGAAACCTGCCGGAATTGGACCATACCTGGCTGATTCGGAATGAATGCGGTAGCATGATTGATCTCTCGAAGTGTCAAGCCACGGAAGCTGCCGGTACCCAAGAAGTGTGATTCCAGTCCGTCCATTGCCTCCAGATCCAATGACACTGCATTGGAAACTGGGTCAGCCTGCAGTTTGAGGGAACTCTTGATATCGTAGGAGCTCACTCACTCCGAAATCTCCATCAATGGGGCGAAAAAGAGCTTGCCAGATGTCTTGTTCGTATAATGTGTCCTTCACATTAGCGCAAATGCCCCATGTAACCTTTTCTCACCTGCGGCGCAGTCTCGGATGAGTGCCATTCTGGAAACATTCCGGGATTCAAAGTTTCGGGTTGCTGGTGAAGAGGAGAAGTCTCATGCTCCCGGTGAGGCGCCTGAGTCACTAATGATGCTCGCTGATCCGAATCGATCGACCGGGAACCTAGGATCCCGTTGTTCGCTAGACTTGCGCTAGGGGGTGGACCGGTTACCGGTACCTCAGTAGTCTCCTGCCCCTGTCCAGCAGACCTAGTGTCGTCGTTCGCTTCAGATCTAAGGTGTCTCCTGAGTGGGGGCAGGTCAAATGTACAGTCAAGACTGCGGGCTATGCAGCCTCCACACGGTTCCCCACTAACAGCGATTATGCACAACTGCTTTCCTTTTCTACCTGCAGTCATTCAGCTCGGAATAGCTACCACTGCTGTCGCACTCACATCGGTCGCAAGGTCGAGAGCGGCGAGAGCGATACCGCCTGGAGGAGGACGGCCCCGCGTTTTGAGTAGTAGACATGGTATCGTCAAGGACTGAAGGGTTGTCTACACGGATTTACCCGAAAGTTGCCCGGTGCTTATGCTTCCGCTCGGCTGTGCCGGTCCTTATCTTGGCGAAGCGCGACTGAACAAACAAATGCTTGCATGGTACTACAAACACCACTAGACTCCGATTACACTCAGCCTCGGCTTTCTCATCAGCCCATGAAAGTCTACCTTTCGTACTTGTACAAAGGAGATAGATCGCCCATGTCCGCCAATTCGTCCTGGCTGTGGCTCGCATATACCTCCTCTTTTGACATAGCCTCACGCCTCTTGTTGATCCTACCGCAGTATAGCCAGTACAGAGCTGGCACGATGACATTACCGAAACCAAGGACAGCGAGGGAAGTTCCGAAGCCTGTGGGGTAGCGAGCTGTCATCAGGCTCGACTCATGCAACGATTCACAGCTCTGTCGACTCACGAGCTTCCTTGGCGATGTAGATGTAAGAACCCGGCACTCCACCAATCGCTGCCGCGAAAAAGACTATCGAGATGGAGGCAGCTCTCTTTGTCTGTCCAGCAGTATTGAGACCAACCCAGACCGTGAGAGCTGGGGTCAGACAATACAATCCGCCCGCAGCGATACAGGTACCAATGTCTGTTGTTTCAGTCCCGGAGCATGGTGATGAGGCAGCACCCACATGACAGCGCAACAAGGTGCGGCAAATGTACGGTCAGAAAGCATATCAATACACCACTGAGTCGTCAGCAAGACCCCTGCCCGGGCTTTGACTCACATGAAGGCGAAGATGGACGGAAATATCACGGTGCAAGCCCTCAGCCGGTATTTATCGGAGAACAAGCCAGAGGCGACAACACAGATGGAAGCGAAGATATAAGGCGGAGCGCTTAAACCCTGAGCGTCGGCAGCGGTGAACCCCATATTCCGGACGATCGTTGGCAGCGACAGAGAAAAGCCGTATAATGCTATTGTGTTGCAGATGGCGATGAAAGCGAGTATCCAAGTGTGTGTGGACTAGCGGTCAGCCTAATCAGTCTGGATCGTCACTTACCTTGACGGCCTTTATCACATCGTGCCAACTGAATGCATTCTTGGCACCCATGCCACCACCCCCATACATGAACTTGGTTCGAAGCTCTAGAAACCGCTTGTCCTCCACGGTCAGCCATTTGGTTCGCTGCGGGGTATCTTGCAGGGTAAAGACAGCAGCCAAGCCGACGAGAACACTGAAAACACCTTCGATGACATAGATGTATCGCCAGCCACGATACCCTAGAGAGCCGTCGAGATGGCCGATGCCTAGATGCGTCAGACAGCCTGACCACTTTCGCCGAATCACATACCATAAGCCAGAACGCCTGACCGTCAGCTGTCTGCTCAAGTATCGAGTGATGGCTCACCCGAAAATGCACCACTCAAAACTCCTCCCAAATAGTATATCCCTGTTCGACTGTGAATCTGAGCCGGCGTATACCAGGTTGTCAAGGTGTATGTGCACCCAGGATACCTGATAGATCAGCGGAGGATGGTGGAATGACCGTACATGCCGGCTTCGAACAATCCAAGTACTGTAAGTCAGTTGGCTCCACGAACCTCGGGTATGGTACGCACATAGGCGCAGGGCGAACCACGCTGCGGGACTACTGCAGCAGCCGGCGCCTACCAGGACCGCCCCCACGGCCATCAATAAACAAGGGAGGACCTTCTTAGGACCAAATCGCTTGACCAGAATGTTGGAAGGAAGGCCGAAGAGGGCAAAGGTGATAACTAACATTGTAAGCAGAGTCTCAGATTGGCCCGGAGACGTACATAACAAAGAGAGTCCTATATTCCATTGAGTGTTCGTCAATCCTTAAGACTTAGATGACACTGCGGAAGAGAATCAAGAAGCGACTTACCTGTGTCCTCCTGTGCGCCAAAGAGCCTCGCATTTCCCACATTAGCCCGGTCGATGTAGGATAACATGTATATGAAGATCAATTGAGGCACCACCCGCCAATCGATTTGACGCTGCTAAGTGAGAGGTGGTCTCAACCTAAGTGTACTTACAGTCAACTTCTTCAGCTTGTCGCCAGAATACTCCTCCGCCAATGCCAGGTATTCCGTATACTCCGGGTCATCGTGCTCCACATCGCCTTTTACGTCGGTCGCAACAAGACCCTTCTCTTTTGTGTCCAGATTATGTGACTCCATGGAATATATGTAGGTGATCGTAGAAAGGGGGCGTGTCCTCCAGCTCTGAGGACTGATAGTTCATTATATGATAGTGCGAGGCTGACTTGGTTGCCCGCGGTCATGTGGAGTAATAGAGTCAAGTGACCGGGAATCGGCACCGGTGAAGAAAGCGATAAGCAAGTAACTGAAAGCGGTAAGATCCGTTGCCCGCTCCCATCGCCCGCGGGCAAGCTCGTTCCCCTCGGCTGTCGAACCTCTAAGCAATGTGATCCATTGCGCAATGTGTCTTTATCCACAACCAACACATCAGCATGCCAGACGACTTCGATTATGCAAAGGCTTTCCCCAATCCTTCTGTGGTCAGAGACGCCCTGTGAGTGTGTCCAACTCGGTAGGAATGAAGCTAATCGATAGGCTTCCCGACCTCCAAGTCAAGCCCTGGGTGAGACAGCCTCACGAGCCATACTACATCACAAATGCCACAATAATCGATCCAGCAGAGGGAAAGCTGCTGGATGGGATATATGCCATCCGGATAGAGAACGGAAACATCATCTCAGTAGATCCTCAAAGCGAACCTGCTCTAGATCCTGCCATCAGGAAGGTTGATGCGCGGGGGCGATACATCTGCCCCGGACTCATTGATGCTCACGTTCACGTTTGCGCTGTACCCGGTGTCTCGGTACGTCATATACGTGACTTATGCATGGCTCCTGACTATGTAGACGATGGGTGATATGATCCGCTTGAATAATCAGGTCGTAACACTACGCTCCACCTATATTCTGAAAGGCATGTTGCACCGGGGATTCACCACGGTTCGCGATACAGGCGGGGCCACCAAATTCATCGCAAATGCCCTGTCGGAGGGTCTGATAGAAGGACCTCGGCTTTTCCAATGCGGGAAAGCATTATCACAGACTGGTGGTCATGGCGACCTGCTTCCAGGACAATCGGGGGGCGATGGAAGCGGGTGCTGCGGTGGCTCGCATGCGGCCTATGGACGAACGGCGGATGGTGTTCCGGCCTGTCTGAAAGCCGTTCGAGAAGAGTTGAAGCAGGGCGCAGACTTCATCAAGATCATGTTGGGAGGGGGCGTCTCGAGCGAGACTGACGCCATCGACACGGTGCAATACACCTCTGAAGAGGTTCGTGCGATCACGACCACGGCGCTGCAAATGGGCAAAAAGATGGTGAGTTGGGACTCTTTTCGTAAGCTGACCACCAGTGTACTGCCCATGCATATACTGTCGATGCCATCAACCATGCCATCGACAATGGTGTCAAGGGGATCGAACATGGCAACCTGCTTGATCAGCCCACTGCCGAGCGGTAGGTCCAACGAGATTAATGTTGCTGATCAACAGGATGGCCAAGGAAGGCGTGTATCTCACTCCGACCCTCTCTTGCTACGGTATCATGTTGCGGAAACCCTTTGAGAACTTCCTCTCACCCGACTGTCGCGATAAGTCGGTGGAGGTAATGCAGACTGGACTTGAGGCTTTGAAGATCGCGGATGCCGCCGGAGTTACGATCTGCTACGGGTCTGACTTGCTCATTTCCATGCAAGCTCTCCAGACTGGTAAGTCGCCTCAAAGGAACCAGTACTGAAGCTGTATAGAAGAATTCACGGTCCGATCTGCTGTGCTAGATGCTCCCACACTTTTGCGACAGGCCACCACAAACCCGGCGAAGATGCTCGGGCAAGAGGGTCGTTTGGGTACGATCTCGGCTGGTGCCCTGGCGGATCTGCTGATTTTGGACAAGAATCCTTTAGAGGATATCACCGTCCTTGACCGTCCTGAATTGTATCTGAGAGCTGTATACAAGGAAGGCAGGTTATACAGGGGGGAGCCTTAGATCGATACAGCTCACCTATGCATGTCTTGAATCCTCTCTATGCGCCAATCGCAACGGCATGGTGACGATACACTTCAGGCCGCACCTTCACCCAGTTAGGAAGTTTCCTTCTGTCATTGGGTCCGTGACATATTTGTTATTCTTGCCCTGTGACCCGCTGGGCGGAAATGCGCAGTAGTGAAAGCGTATCCATTCTGGAAGGGTCTACTGTGATGTCAGACGCATTAGATATAGTATAAATATAGTCTACAGTCTATGTCTGGTGCGCCCATAGATGATCAAATATCGGTCTTGGTCACGTGACTACTTAAGGGAAATCAGACCATTGATTAAATTACGTAAATAACTGGATGACGCGCGACTCTGTGTACTCGAATGAATACTGTAGATGCTTGTTCCCGTTGATTGCCCTTTATCTTGTCCTCATTCTGCATATCTATAGCCGTGAGTAGCGACATATCATCTAATCATGTCTAACGGCATGTCAGAGCAAGTCAGCTCTGCGTGAACCCGCTTCATCGACGCGCCGGATTGACCGCCGTAAGCCAATGGGCATATAGCGATGAATGCTCAGCAAGGAGGTCCAACTCGAATCAGGCGTGTCACAGTAGGTACCGTACTATATCTTGCTGACCTATGCTGATGTGCTCAGAGAGCATGTGACCGATGTCACCAAACCAACGCAAAGGTCAGGTCGTCAAGCTGTCATCGCTGACAGATCAGTGCTCTCCAGGCCCCGAACCATCTGTCTGCAGGAAATGCTTCGAGTTTCGATCACCGTGTACATACAATCGATCAATGCAGCGTCGAGGTGTAAGTGTGATTCTTTTCGAAGCTGATAGGTAGCCGAAGCCTACGCCCGGACCTGCCGCAGCAGCAATTTCAGCGAGAGTAGTTGTACCGAAAGCCCTGGCTAGCAATTCACAGTGGGAATACCAGCCTACGGCGGATCATGCGATGATAGAAGGGCTGGTGAGAGCCTATCATTCGATCGTCTATCCTATGTACGTCACCGAGACAGCTGGATCTTCCCTGACTATACAGCTTTCCACTATTTCACTGGCCAACATTCACTGCTCGGGTACAACATCGACATTATGAAACTGATCAAGCGTTCTGCGCAACAGTCATGGCAGTGTGTGCCATCGTCGCAGGCAGACAGGCAAAGAATGTGGATCCGATGTCATCTCAAGCAGCGTCTTCACCTGCCTCGACACCACCTTCGCAGGCCTTTTATGAATCAGCCATGGGGGCGTTCCCTCATAAGCTCTCCGATGCGCAAGGCTTTGAGTTCAAAAGAGCGAAAGTACTCATGGCGATTGCGTGCATACAGTTTGGCTGGATCTTGGAGCATCAGACCCATCTCGGGGAATATGTTGCCCTTGCATGTAATGCGGGTTTCCATAACGAAAAGAGGTGGGACAGGGAGCTGACAGAGATTCACCGACAAGAGAGGCGTCGTCTGGTACGTATATCCGCCCTTCCCACGACATCGACGGCCGCTGATGTTAGTTCTGGTCCGCCTACACACTCGAAGTCTTTTCTGCCATCACCTGGGATGGAATCGTCCGGTTTCGAGAGCAACAGAGCAACGTGCGCTATCCAGCCGAAGTGTATGATGAGGACATAACCGAACATGGGATCACTCTCCGCATCGACCCCTCGTTTTTGCAGGGCTGGAATCATACCACTGATATGTATCGTGTGCTAGAGCACCTGGTCGGCCGCCTGAAGAACCGAAGGTCAGAACCGGATGCACTTTCCTCCATGTTTACGACGACCGGACCATCAGCCTCAGCGATCATAGGCTATCTTGAAGACAGTTTCTCGAGACTACCTCCGATTTATCGATCTGCGCAAGTCATGACCGGCGACGACCGGCAGGACTGTTTTGGCTTCCAGGCGGCCAATATAGCAATCACCTTACAGACGGTCAAGCTGGCTCTGGCAGCTGCTGAGGATCAAAGTGTGGCTCGAAACTGCGAGATCGCTGGAGAGTTGTTGGATGTCCTCGCGGCGATACCGACATCATATATCATGGCCATCAGTGCGCCTATGGTAAGTTGTCGTACAGACGGGTGCGGCAATATCGCGTGACTGATTTCCAGCTTCACCACTTGGCTAGCTGTGGTCACCTCCTCGCCAATGCCATACAGAGTCCACTATCACAGTGGTCGATGATACAGATTCGTAACGTCTTGATCGCCATGATAGATCTTTTGTCCGGCCTAGAACGCACTCTATCACTTGGCTCAGACGTGTCTGTCAGACTACGAGGACATGTCGCCCAGATTGAAACATACATGGAACAAGCCGCCAAAACCGCCCAGAAAAGTGAAGTCTTTCACAGCGTGGTGCCCCAGTATACACAGAATACGACTATGGCTGTACCTGTCAACTACGAAAATGACTGTGGATCTAACACCTCGGGAAATGTGGTGTTTTCGGAGATAGACCACCTGGTCTCGGGTCATACAGACCTCTGGTCGAACGATTCCATTTTCGATTGGCCATCTGATCATCAAACAGCACTACAGGCTGATCTTACGGAGAATTGGCCCTTTGATTTCGGCGGAGGCATGTACGACTTTCTTGGTCAGGCAACTGATGCGCTGAGTCAGATGGATGGCAATGACATGGAGAATGGACAAGCAGACCAATCGTCGTTCGGAGGTATATATGGCCGCGATGTGTGATCCAGTCGTCTCGTCAGCTACTCGTGATAATTTATGATAGGGTCGACACTGCTACAACCTAATACGATTATGCATTCCGCACTTCTATCAAAATACCCGATAATGCACCAAACTAACTTACGCCTTTTCAATCTGGCGGTGATTGAGAATGTCGTTTCCGGCGTCAACCTTCGTCCGACCTGTTTGCTCTTCCACGTCGTTTCCATGTTCCGCAAGCACATCACCGTTGTGATGCTCCCTGTAGCTCCGCTCCGAAGCCCAATATGTCGGGGATCTGGGGATGAAGAGGAAATTGATTGATTCAAGAGACCGATCCTTAGTCTCAGGATAGATCAGGTATACAATCAGCACCCAAAGTAGGTTGAATCCAGCAAACATGAAGTACGCCCGGTTTTCGAGAGTTGCAAAGATCGAGGGATTGGCCAGGACCGTTGTTCCTACGCCGATTGCCCACCCGGTGACACCGAATCCATTCCCCTGAGCTCGCATCTCGGACGGGAAGATCTCGGTGGGTATCAGGAAAGCGACGGTACCCCATGTGGAGGCGTAGATGAGGTTGAACAAAAACAACATTGTGATGGCGGCTGGCGCGATCGAGCTGGCCTTGTCGGGGTGTCTACGGGAGGCTTCATAGAGACCGCCAGCGAGAGCGTTGACGATGACTAGACCGAAAGCACCAGTCATAAGACACTTTCTCCGGCCGAATCGATCGACGACATATGCACTGATAATCGTACCGACGATACCGATGGTCGACAATCCGCCTGCTAGTCCATTCTGTTTGATGGCTGGATAGCCCGCAGCTGAGAGGAGGATTGGTCTGATATCAGCGGAGGACACGCATGGTCGTGTGGAAGAAGACATAAGACCTACGCATAGGCAGTGACAGCTGTGATTGCAGTGTAAGAAGCCATGATCTGCAGCCAGAGGCATAGCCAAGCGCGTCGAGCCAAGTGAGGTGCCTTGCTGTCGCTCTTGCCGATAAGGATCTTGGCAAATTCGATGGGACTACTGGGTACGACGTCGGAGCTGACAGCAATCATCTCTTGAAATTCTCGCTCGGTTTCGTCTGATCGGCCACCTCGAACTGCTTCGAGCACCTTTCGGGCCATCTCAGGCTGTCCGGAGGATATGTAGTAACGTGGCGAGTCGGGCAACATTTTGATTCCAAGAACCAATAAGATCGCAGGAAGGCATTGGAAGGCGAGAAGGAACCGCCATCTGATGGCAGATGACCCAGCACCGTATGGCCCGTTGATAAACGCTAGTCCAAAGTCTAGCCAGTAGGCTACCGCGATACCAAGGTAGTTGGCGATGAATACCAAGCCGAGGAATTTTCCTCGACCAGTAGAAGTCGATGTTTCGGCGACGTAGACAGGAATGATGGCGGTGAGAGCACCAGTGCCAAGACCAGTGACTACTCGAGCGATGAGAATGAAATCGGCGGATGTCGAAGCAGCCTGGAGTGCACCTCCTACTAAAGCAAAGATTGCCCCGATGAGCGTCCCATTTATCCGCCCAATGCGGTCAGCCAGCCAGCCACTGAAAGAGTCAGTACTCGTTTCACCGTCTCTGTTCATTAAAGCTTACCCTCCGAAGCAGCCAAAGATGGCTCCAAGATAGTAGATGGACACGATGCCTCCCTGCTTTAAGGTATCGGTGACTACACCGTCGACACCTCCGATATCGACCGTCCGAACATAATCGCTAGAAGCGCTGCCTCGTCAGCTGCCGAGTCTGTGATGTCCCGTATGACTTACTTGACACCCCCCATGACACCCTGATCATATCCCTCGAAGAAGATCGCTATTAAAGAGAACGTATGTATCCAAAAGTTGAGAGCTCTTGGCGAGAGTTGTTGCCAGTAGGTGAAGTACCCCATTGTCGTAAGATCGAAGAATATACAACCAAGAGCTTCAATAGGCTAGTGAGAGAAGTCCTAGAGCGAGCAGGCTGGATGAGCAAGATGTCCACCGCGCACCCATCACCTTTATATATATATAAGTTTGGTCAGCTTTGCGGAAATGACGGTGCCGGCTAAATGGCTGAAATCCCATCGTATGGGGCCAATTAGCCCTTCGGGCCACCGGACTCTCCAGTTGCCGGTCAAGCGGCATCCAGTCGCCGGTAGAAGAGATTTGCCAATTAGCCTGATTTACGATTCTTTGTACAATGCCGATGTATTCAGCCGGTATGCTGCTCAAGCCCAAGCGTATATGAGGGGTGCCGACAGGCTTATTCAGACGTCTTTCAACCACAACACACACGTTGATCCTAAACACTATGCCTACTCGAACAACGTCGGTAACACCTCTAGACTTGACTGTACTCGGCCTGAACAGCGGAACGTCCATGGACGGTATTGACTGCGCTTTATGCCATTTCTACCAGAAAGATGTCGATGCACCAATGGAATTCGAGCTACTTGCGGTTAGCCGAGCTCCTCACTCTCTCTTGATAGGTGCTGATGTCAGTACGGGGAAGTTGCTCTTGCTCAGCCTATCAAAAAACGAGTCATGAAGATGATCCTGGAGAATTCGACATCTCCCTCGGAGCTGTCTGAAGTCAATGTCATTCTGGGCGAGCACTTCGCAGAAGCTGTGCACACGTTCACCCAAGAGCAAGGTATTGACATTGGATCGATCGATGCAATCGCTAGTCATGGTCAGACTATATGGTTGCTGTCTATGCCTGAAGAAGGAGAGGTTAAATCGGCACTCACCATGGCGGAAGGTGCGATCCTGGCGGCCAAGACGGGAATCACGAGTATTACCGACTTTCGAATCTCTGATCAAGCGGCTGGACGCCAAGGTGCGCCTCTCATAGGCTTCTTCGATGCTCTGGTGCTTCATCATCCGACCAAACTACGTGCTTGTCAAAATATTGGTGGGATCGCCAATGTTTGCTTCATTTCACCCGACATAAACGGTTCGCTCGACACTGATGGATATTTTGATTTCGACACTGGACCCGGAAACGTATTCATTGACGCGGTCGTACGACACTATACTCGTGGCGAGAAGGAATACGATAAGGATGGCGAGATGGGTCTACGAGGCAAAGTCGATCAAGAACTTGTGGACGATTTCCTGAAAATGAAATATTTTTCTCTTGATCCTCCAAAGACGTGAGTGCCCTCTTTGGAGTATTGTTAACGCCAGCACCGGACGTGAAGTCTTTCGAGATAGCTTGGCCCACGACTTGATCCGCCGCGCTGAGGAAAAGGGTCTGTCTCCAGACGATGTTGTCGCTACTACCACCAGAATCACGGCACAAGCCATCGTCGATCATTATCGCCGCTATGCACCAAGCCAGGATATCGATGAAATCTTCATGTGCGGAGGCGGTGCATACAATCCCAACATCACTAGCTTTATTCAAGAAAGTTACCCGAATAGTGAGTGTCAGCAAGGAAATCGCTGAGCGAGTAGCCAAGATAATGATGCTGGACGAAGCAGGAATACCGGCTGGTGCGAAGGAAGCCATCACATTCAGCTGGCAAGGGATGGAGGCTGTACGTCACCCATGTATCAATGAGGAAGGCTACTGACCATGAAGCTTATCGGTCGATCCATTCCTGTGCCGAACCGGGTCGAAACTCGACAGCCGTTTGTTCTGGGTAAAGTCTCCCCAGGTCAAAATTACAGAAGTGTCATGCGAAGGGGAATGGCCTTCGGTGGAGATAGGGAACAGCTTCCATGCGTCAAAGAATTGATAAACAAGAAGGGTGGTAAGATCGTGAATAATAAATGGTGAGGGAAGACTGGTAGCGTACTCGCATGTATCGACACACAACAATCGACGTCTGACGTCCACATCGATGATCAAGGACGCCAGACTTACTTGAGGGCTGTGATATTAGCTGTTCACCGCATAGTATTTGAGCCTCCGCTTTGCACCTCGGGCTGTCGCGTAGCCCTCAAGAGCCTTGAACAGAGATCTCTTTCGGCAGGTTTCGCCATGATTGAGCAGCTCTGTGTAGCTCAGCAGTTGACGGCCATCGCGGATTCCGTGTTGCTCAGCATCTTCGACCCGATGGCCGGCCCGTAGGGCGAGAATATAATCCCAACGATCGTCTTGGTGTTTCTAATTCAGCAATCAGATTCATAGCGAAAGGTTAGATTTGCGACCACAGGTACTGCCTTCGAGTGTGTTCCAGATCGAATGAATTCACCTTGACTGTAGGGCAGATGTGGCGTTGTGCTTGATCGGCTGCGGCCTTAAAGCTGTTATACATGTCACCTCGCCGCTCCGCCATTTCACACACGACCTTGATGTGTATCATCTGAGATTCGACTCGATAACTTTGACGATACTCTGCTCGATCTCCAACGGATCCTTGTAAAAGTATAGTTCTGTCCCCTTTGGTATCTCCTTTCTCGCCTTCTCCATCCGTGTCTCCCAAGTAGCAGCGCGCTGAAGTATCTTCTGCTGAGATGATGACAATGTGCGCATTTCCTCCTCGCTAGCGACGGACGATACCGATGACACCGAGCTTGCTCGAGTCGGACGAACCGGTCGTACATGTTCGGGCAAGCCACCGGGGAGAGACGGCGTGGCAGTCGACGATGAAATGGCTGCGTCGGGTGCTGGCGATCCTGCCGATTCTAATACAAGCGACGACTTGACTCCATCCACCAGGTCCTCGATACCGCGCCATACCGCTGCCGCTCGATCACTGGTGACATCCCGGATGGCGATCACTCCTACTCGACCGGGATACTTCTGAGCGAACTCGACATATAGTTCCAGATCCTGCTCGGCAGAATCACCGAGCATTACCAGTGTCGCTTTCGGAAATGCCTCAAATAGGTCTCGGAGCGAGCCTCGTTTACGTTCGGCGGGCGAGTCATAGAGCGACGAGAAGATACTTCGTCCGCCGTAGTATTTGAGCTGATGTCAGCGAGATGATTAGCTGCTCAATAGCAACACTCACTTTGATCGAGTGTCTCGCAGGGAAAGCGTTGATAGTGAGAAATCGACGTATGCTTGGGAACAGCTGCGATGGAGAGTTCGACTAAAGGGTAAGCTATGCTATGCTCTGGTGACAAAGAGCAACAACGTACGACAAAGTGAAAGCCTTGAACACCCTTACTCTCCAATCGCCGATACATGGCGTCCATCTCTGGTACGCATATCTCGTCCAACGGTCGACAAAAGACATTGCTATATATCAGTCACGCTGTTCACCATACAACGACCTACCGGAAGACCTCGCGAGGTCCGGACAGGATGTCGCTGTGCTTTACTGTATCGTCCTAATCATCAGAGCTGTATTCGACGTATGTCAATCAATACGTACTAGATCAGAGATTATGTGCACCCCATCAGCCCGTCCAACTCTGATGGACGTCCACTGCACCACCTGAGGTTCCCGAGGGTCATTCAAGACCACCTTCTCCGGTTCCGCTTGTGCTGACCGGGAAGGCGTATCGACTGCATCTGTACCATATGCAGACACGGCACGTCGCAGGCGTTCGCGATACGATTGGTCGCTCTCTGCCGGTGGTAAATCCTCGTAATCGAGTCGTGAGCGGACTCGAAGTTGCCATCCCAGAAGAGCGTCTTGTGGACTTTTGGCGCTGGAATCGAAGGCGGCGGCGGCCGTCGACGGAGTGGAGCAGAGATTCTCCCAAGGTACGACGATCGTCTGTGAAAAGTGACCGTTGCTGTCAGTGATCAGCTGAAACGAGTGTATCGGTTCGGTTTGTTCGCATGCCTCAGCATCTTCGCTGTCGATGGGTTCTACCGATGACTGCCGCTCTGCTTGTGGGGTCGCATAAACGTCAAACAGTACTCGGCGGTTGGGTAGTATGTTAGACCAAAAGGGAGCCAAACGTCTGTGGAGATTGTCGTGAGCCGAAGTGAGAGCTTCCGTGGTACTGAAATGGGCCACGGACGAAGAATCGGAAGAGCTGGACGATTGTCGAGAAGGTCGGGTGGGAGCTGGCGTGGGGGTATTACGATTTTCAGATGTTGTGATCCTACGCTTGGAAACGTAAGGTTTGTAGGTCTTTATCTCTTTCTCTCGAGCTGCCTTCTTATCGTTCTCCTCCGCCTCTTCCAAAAAGGCCATGCCCACCGCAGCCGGTAAGGGCCCCATTGGTTGGTGGTCTGGGTCCTGGCCTGGCAGATTCGGGAGCGCAGCAAACCCTACAGTCAGCACTAAGCTCGCCAGCACGATCTTACGTCGGACTAGAGACACCATCACACGCTGAGTTCGAGTGGTACGGCTGGCTGGACGAGCTAAAGCGCAGTAGCCTGATATCGACACATGAAGATCGAATGGAACTGCGATATCAGTAGGTAAATGAATACATGTGACTCACCCAGAGGAGGCTCTCCAGTATCATTCGGTGGGTTCCGATCTTGTTGAGACGCGTCCCTCAGCTTCGCAACAGCCCATCCCGGCATGACATATAGCTCTTCTCCAACCGGTTCGTCCGCCGGAGCCGTATCCTCCTGTGTATCCACCAGACCTAGGCTGCCGGCCAATTCACGTAGACGCCCTCGCATCCCTCTTTTCGCCCACGGAGATCGTCCAGTCCTATAAGAGGGTTGGGTTGTATGTAGTCTACGAAGTGATGTCTCGGCGCCAAGGTTGACTTTTGGTCGCTGTTGCTTAGTTCGTGAGCGCGGCCAAGCCAGAGCAGAAGAGGTATGGCGTTGTGGTGAGGACAGAGCCAAGACGCGGGTGAGCTGCTGCTGATGTGTTGATAGTCGAAACGCGGATATCCGCATAGGATGAGGGCAACGATAGGTACTATAGTTGAAGAGACAGTGGTCTAGACGAGAACGGGTGAGTGATTGTGACGCGTGTTCCTGAGCATTTGGTCCCACTCGTCGTTCCGTGCAAGGTTGAATGTTGGGAATCTACCCTATGCATGTAAGCAGTGATAGGAGTCCAAGGGTGTAGTAAGAAGTGCATATATGTGATGTGGATCTGTAGCGTACCAGACTGCATGGGCCAATGTATCACATGACCCCCAGCGCTCACAACGTCCAAGAGGGTCGTCACAGTCTACTTCGCGGTCGGGAACCGCCAAGTCGGGTAACATAAATGACACCGCGAACCTCTAAGGCTTGCGAGTACCCTCGGCTGACGCAGCTGGTGGCAACGAAACATCATTAGAGATCATGGCGGACTCATGCAACCATTCCTAACCTGCGTCGGACCGTGAAAGCAGACAACACCTGAAGGGGTGTTTTTAACTTTACACGCGAAGATTTCGATTGCTTCCGCTACCAACATGGTCAAAGATTGCTAGTTACCTTGATAGCCGAGTTGTTCGGATCGTCACATGTCACTTTCTAAGACCATATCTGTTCGACTCGACTCGGCTCTGAGATGATTACGGATGCGACGGACGTCAGAGTCGCTTTGCTATGCGAGTACTTTGCACGCCTTCTCAATCCTGTCGTCGTCTTATCCGTCTGCCAGGAGCAACACGATGATGGAAAAGCCTGTCGGGACTCGCGAATCATTGTGTACACCAACGACGCCTTCCCCGCAAGTGAGACGCAACATGCTCTGCGACACGCTGAGCCATGGAGCTGTAGTCGAAGGCCGGATGACAGCTCACGAGTCGACGCGAGCTTTACTAGAGGGGAAGGGGAATACCTATCTGGACTTAATGGCTGGGCTAGTGATTGGACTTGGACGACCCGGACATTGATGGGCGGTACTGTGTTGGTCATTGAAGGCACGGCCGTACCGACGCGACATCGTTCCTCCGCTCGGGAAGCCGATCCATCAGTACCCCGCCAAATTGCTGCCAAACCCTCACCTTCGCTATCGTTACCCACGCCAACGCATCCGAAGCCATTTCCTTCGCGATCTGGGTCTGATCTCACTGCCTGTCCTGCAGCCGCTCTCGAACACAACGCTCTCTTCCTTTCATTGCCCTGGTCTACCTCTGCCCTTGGCCATATAGACACATGGGACACCCAGTTGCGTGGCATTGTCCAGATCATGATGGCTTCACCCTTCCCTGTACTCATCAGCTACGGTCCGGAATATGTTCTCCTGTACAATGAACCCTACAGTAAAGTCATCGGTGCGAAGCACCCTTCGATATTGGGCATGAAATATGGTGAAGCATGGCCGGAGATCTGGAGTGCGTTGGAACCGGTAATACGTGCTGGATATCAAGGCAGTGTCCTTAACGTCGACTGTCAGGAGATGTTTCTCATGCGCGGTGCCAGATTAGAAGGTACGTTCCCGCGGCGTATCTACTTGGCTTACTTGATAGAAACCTATTTCAGCTACTCGTTAATCCCCATTCGAGATCATGACGACATGGTCTGTGGACTGTACATACCCAACTTCGACAACACTGTCAGAATCATTACGGAGAGGCGGATACGATCACTTCACGAAATCTCGCGGTGTATGAACCGCAGCCTGACGCAAGAAGGCGTGATTCAAGACGCATTGACCGGAATGCAGCATAGCAATGCAAGGGATATGCACTTTGCCCTGTTCTATATAGCGGAGAATGCAGACCGGGAGACGTGGCCAGGAGGGAGGGACGTGACGGGTAACGACAGTGTCCGGGGATCCGACAGGAAGCGTATTCGAGGCTCCCATGGGTCTTTCGCTGACAACCGCCCACAGAAGTCATTGCCGTCTCTCCGGTCGGAGTCAATCGCCAGCAGCGGAAACCAGGATGCAGGTGTGAGCTTCCGGCTGGTTGGTAGTTACGGAATCGATATCCGGCCAGACGGAGATGATATCCCCCGCGACTTCTTATCAATACCTGAAGATGTCGATCACGAAGCTTCCTCGGCCGAACTCATCAATCCCATTATACGGCTTGTCCGACAAGTGCGAAGTCAAGACTCCGCTCTTTTCATCCCAGACCTTACCGAGATACCGTCCCTGTCAGCCTTGCCGAATGGTAACCCCTTCGATGATGCACCTAGAGCGGCGATCGTGCTGCCTATACGTTCCTCCGTGGAAGACCGCCTTCACGGGGTCATGCTCTTAGGGCTGAATACACGCGCGCCATGGGATGAGGATTACTCCAATTATGTGCAGCTCGTCAAGGGCCTACTCGCGACTGGGTTAGCCACAATAAAGCTCCACGAAGAGGATCTCGCACGGGCTCGGTACATGGCAGCTCTCAATCGGCAGAAAAACGAAGAATTGCAGAGCTTGCTCACTCATCGGACCGAAGAGTTGAAGACTTCGGAGCTCAAATTCAGATCGGCTTTCGCGTCATGCCCTGCTGCGATATGGATAGGAGCTCCAGATGGCCGCCTATGGGATGTTAATTTAGCTTATAAAAAAATGTCTGGCCTTCAAATGGACGCATGTCTCGATGATTGGATTCACCGGTAAGTTACCTTGATCACGTGTGAGGGATTGAGACTGATCGCACTTCAGGGTCCATCCCGATGATTTGGATGCAGTCCAAGCTGTATTCCAGCAATGTCAGACGCAGCCAGTCGCGACGGAATTTCGATTCCTGCCCAACGATGATGATATTGGCGCTGGTCTCACAGAGAGATGGGTGGAAGCTAGTGGTGGACCAGTGTTTGACGACAACGGGGTCATCGTGATGCTGTCTGGTGGGTCCAATCAGCTTTACGGCGGTAATCATAACTGAAATCGGTCCAGGAGCCCTACTGGACATTACTCAGCGAAGGCAGCATCTGATGAGCCAGACCCAGAGAGCCGATGAGGCGCTTGAACTGAAAAGACTCCAAGATCACTTTATTGATATGCTGGCAAGTACGCTCCTTGGCACCGTTAGCATCCCTGATTCAGGCAGTCTCACGAACTCCGGAACCCGCTCAGCGCCATCTGTTTGAGCAGCGATGGAGTCGTAGACAGCTTGCAAACATTGGCGCCACGATGTCCTCCAGAGGTAGCTGGAGAGCTCCGTGACATTGTCAATGATGCCGGGGTAATCAAGCTGTGTACCGTTCACATGCGCCGCTTGGTGGATGACGTTTTAGTCTTGAGCAAGATCGGTAAGTATCCAAGCTGTAGTATTCGAATCATCACTGATGATGAACAGATAATAGTATACTTACCATCACGCCCACTGCATCGCATCCTGAATCAACGTGTCTCGAGGTCATGGACATTGTGCAGAGTGAAATGCTCGCACATGACATCATCTTCAAATTCGAAGTCAAGCAGGGATACCGGGATTTGCGTGTGCAGTGGGCCGAGCTGGACCCATCGAGAGTACAACAGGTCGTACGTCGTATTCCGAATCTCCGGAATGTGGTCTCACTCCTTGTGTAGCTCATCAATCTCCTTGTCAATGCTATCAAATTCACAGCTGCTGCGGACCAGCGCATCATCACCTTGACGCTCGATGCGACGACGTCTCGACCTCACCTCCCCGGCGAATGTCTGATTCGACACCCATCTAGCTCCGGCATGGCCACTGTATCTGAAGCTGGTCTGGTGAACTTGGTCTTCGAGGTCAAAGATACAGGTATCGGAATGACGGAAGCCGAAATTCAGCGAGTGTTTCAGCGATTCGTGCAAGGCTCAAATCGCACTCATCTCACATATGGGGGTAGTGGTCTCGGTGAGTTGGTGGTCTATATAAGGTCCCGTTTCTCATGAAAACATAGGATTATTCATATGTCGGCAGATCACTCAACTGCTTGGTGGTGAGCTACTTCTCCCGTATTGTCCCAAATCTTGCTCACCATTCTAGGTGAAATATCTGTTGATTCAAGAGTCGCCGAGGGTTCCATCTTCGCATTCTTCATTCCTGTACGCGTCTCGAGTCCGCCTGCGCAGCACGAAGTGAATGCTCGTGCGATGCAAATTCACCACTCCTTAAATGGCGAAAGATCTGCGCCGCTTGCAATCGCATTGGACGACCCGGCACTCGTGACTGACTCGATGGCCGGAACTTCATCTCGCCTGCTCCGGACGACAAGCAAGCTGGCGGACACTGGCAATATACATGTATTACTAGTCGAGGACAACGAAATTTCTCAGAAGCTGCTCAAGAAGCAGCTTGTCCGAGCAGGATGCAGCGTGACGACTGCGAACGATGGTGTTGACGCGATAGATGTTGTGCTAGAAAACGCAAGCTGCCATAACGCCAGTCCTCCCGGAAATCAACACGTCACAATCGACGTTATTCTGATGGGTGAGTGGATTTGTCGGCAAGTGGAACGACTTTTGCTAATAGAACCAGACATCGAGATGCCGCGAAAAGGAGGTTTAGAAGCAACTCGGGATATTCGGTCGATGGAGGCAGGTGGGAGATTAGCCACCCGGATCCCCATCATTGCGGTCAGCGCAAATGCTCGTTCGGGGCAGATTGAATCGGTTAGTCATTGTCACCTGCAACAAGCAATGCTTTCTCGTCCTTGTCGCCTCTTGCCTCCCTGATAGCGCTGATGCGACAGATGATCGATGCTGGAATGAACGCATTTGTTAGCAAGCCCTTCCAAATGGCGGACCTGTTGTCCAAGATCGAGGCACTTACCGGAAAGCAACCGGGCCGAAACCAAACGCGGATCAGCTGATCTGACGGTATCAAAGTTGTAGAGTACCTACATTATGATAGATTTACGTCGTTAGTGTATTACTAGTATGACCTATTCATCACTTACACACTTTTATGAACATTCATACGCTCCCATTCTCTGGTTTATGTAACTCTACTTGTACTTGAAATACGGATCGGGCGACCTGCCAGCTTTACCTTGCGTAGGGGTTCCAAAGCCATCTAGGGGTAAGGAGGCGGGATGTTGACCAAATACATTCTAGTCGTGACCTCGGGCTCCGCCATGTCGGTCCCGGCAGCATGTTGCTCAACATCTCTAATATCAACTAGCCTTCGGTGGCGCTGTCAGCGGGCACCTCATTGTAGTCTTGAAGGAGGCCGATGTGCAGATGAACAGTCGATCAGACGAGGTGGTTTGACACGAAGATGTACAGTGATACCAATCGTGCATCTCTCCCTCTGATATAGCATTAGCACATGTGTCAGCCAGCTAGGGGCGTTGCCGACATGTTTTTATGAAGTTTTAAACATACGCGTGGGGGTGCGGCCAAATGATGGTGAAACGCGCCATTTGAGGTTAATGTTTGTTTTGCGGCAAATCCATATTTTGCCTCATGTCCTTTCTCACACATTCGCAGGGCAATGCTTGCATCTCGGTTGAGTTGTGTTTCATGGAGCTGGTGGTTACATTGTATACATACAAAGCGCGTAACCGGACGTTTCCAAATTCATCCCTTCAGTACTCCGTCACCACTATTATTCAATGGACCAAACCCCTTCCCTCACTATCGACAGCTCCAAGCCCTCGCAGGGTACTATACCCCTCCCGACTCCGGATGAAATAGATAAGAACATCGAAGGCGAAATCCTCCGATCCTCGGGATTGGATCCCGAGGTCCGCAACGAGCTTCAAGGCGAAAGTAAAAAGCAACTGAAGAGATATAGTCTAGCCTTCTCCTTGACTACATTTGGGGTATGTCAACCGTTTCCTCTTAACTACAATACATGTGACTTAGCCAGCTGAACTTAAGTATGGGCCAGCCTGGGGATCTATGGGGACATACTTTACTTTTCAAATCCAACAGATTGCTTTCCTTGCCGTGGGCGTAAGTTCCTGCCTCAATCCCTTCGTACATTCTGTCACTTAGCATGTTTGGGAAATGAGGACACATGTGATGTGGCATGATCTGACTTCTTAGTCCAATCCTGGCTCAGAGGCTGGTAGCGGCTGTTTATCGCTGGAGTTACCTTGTCGGGTCCCCTTTGGTTCGTCGGACGTCAATCTGACTAGCTACATTCTGGTAGGTCTCTGAACTTCGATCAACGGACAAAAGCTGATTGGAGAGTATCTGAATGCTCTCGTCTTTGGTTTATCTGGGATCTTGATACTGCTAATCTGCGGTTGGGGTGATCACCTTAGTAAGCCTATATGTCTCGCTGCCTGTGGCTCGGACGCAGCGCCGCGAGCTGATGAGTAGAGTACAAACGAGAACAATACATCGCACTACTCGTGGTCTTCGGTATCCTCGCTCTCCCCGCAGCAAGTATGACCGGCATGTCATTGACCAATTTCAACGCGCTCGCTTCCCTGTTTGTCGTTTCAAGCATCATTGGATCAGTCTCGACCGCTTGGCAGAACGTTTTCGTCCCCTATACCATGGAAAAAGCTGCTCCGACCTCCAGACTCTCCTTTGAGGCTCAAAGCGATACTCAAATACACGGTGTCAATTCTGCTCACCCCACTGGCGGAGTCGCTCAACTGCGTGGAAAAAGGGAAAGGGAAGGTTTAAAGATCTCGGTATGGGGAAGTAATGCTCTTTACCTTGGGGTTTCGATCTTCTTCTGCATCACCATCGGTCTATCCAGCATCAACGCCGACGCTCAAGTGAATGCGGGGCTGTACGTCACTTCAGCCAGTGGAGCAGTTTGTATAATATGTGCATTGTCTGGATGGAGGTTCCTTCCTGTCCCCGAAACTAGGGAGATGAACGAAAGAGAATCATTTTGGCTACTTCCATTCAGCACTTGTCAGTATTCAACCGTCGTATTCTCCGATCTCAGGAACGTTTCAAGCTCACAGACAGTCAAGAACCTCTGGCAAGGAGTCGCAAAGTACCCGCAAGCCTTCAAGTTCCTGATCGCCTACACAATTTACCTCGACAGCGCCCTTACACTTGGAACCGTAATTACAAACCTGTTCAATCTATCTGTCCGACCGTCCCTTGTTGAATTCACAGCATGGACCGTGGTAGGTTCTGCAACCTCGATGGTCTCAGCCACCGTCTTTCTATTCCTCTTTCCTCGACTCGGCTTA
>Ga0265780_10001991_pt1 | contig 28293 bp, 26 predicted proteins | sample P1T30metagenome_FD_192432 | JGI IMG/M metagenome (GOLD analysis project Ga0265780, IMG submission 192432) | Plant litter microbial communities from East Loma Ridge, Irvine, California - P1 T30 | ecosystem: Environmental > Terrestrial > Plant litter > Unclassified | place: USA: California...
TGGTTGTTGACAGTTTTACCGCGTTCGGCGCGCTGGGATACAATAGTTATTATCGTAATTATCATGTGGAATGCCTTTGTTCAAAAACGTAAAGGATTTGCATCCGGAAAACAGAACTGTTATCAGACTCAGAATTATCCTGCAGCAGTACAGGTACAGCAGATTAAAACTGTACGGCTACAGCACGTTAAGCGCAATTTTAAACCGGCGGGCTGATCCACGCAAGGGCGGGAATAACTAAAATTTTTCTTCATGGTTTAACAATTTATATGTTCCCCGAATGTACCCGGGAACAGGATTTGGCACCTTTTCCGGGACTCTCCCGGTTAGGTTGTCAGCGGGTCCATGAGCCTGTTCTCTCACCGCTTCTTTATAAATCAAAACCTTTTGAGGGGCGTTGACAGAATTGATATCTCAATCAATTGTGTCAAATATAAAGTGTTTTATCTCAATGCTCCAAAATAAATATCAAATTCATCCTTTCAGGGAGTCCAGAGCCTGCTCCAGGTCGAGCAGCAGGTCATCTGCATTCTCCAGTCCGACCGAAACTCTCAAAAGACTGGCAGGAGTTTTTGTATTGGGCCCTTCTACAGAAGCCCGGTGTTCGATAAGGCTTTCCACGCCACCAAGACTGGTTGCCTGGGCGAATATCCTGACTGTATTTGCCACTTTCCTGGCTGCAGCTTCGCCTGCTTTTAATGTAAATGATAACATCCCGCCGAAGTCAGACATCTGCGATCTTGCCACATCATAAAACTCATGTGATTCCAGTCCCGGATAATAGACATTTTCTACTTCAGGACGGTCTTTAAGAAAGCGTGCTATCTTCAGCGCATTGGCGGCATGGCCTTTCATCCGGTAAGGGAGTGTTTTTATTCCTCTTACGGTCAAATAACAATCAAAAGGAGAGGGCACCGAGCCCGAAAGTGCCTGCACGTTCCTGATCCTTCCCCAGAAGCTGTTTTTTGCAGCTGTTATAAGTGCTCCGCCGAGCACATCGCTGTGGCCGCCAAAATACTTGGTAGAAGAATGCATAACCAGGTCGGCTCCTAAGTCAAAAGGCCTCTGGAAGACCGGGCTTGCAAAGGTATTATCGCAGCAAACGGTTATTCCATGTTTTTTTGCCAGATCGCATAAAGCGCGGATATCAGAAATTTTCAGAAGGGGATTAGAGGGGCTTTCTATCCAGAGCAATTTTGTTGTATACGGTTTTACAGCCGATGTCACAGCCTGCAGATCAGACATATTTACGTAACTGACATCCAGAATGCCAGCAAATACCTCGTTGATAAGTGCCCTCATGCCATGATACATGTCATCTGGCGCTATAACATGTGATCCCGGCTCCAGCGCCTGAAACACTGCCGCACCTGCGGCATTCCCCGAAGAAAAGGCACATGCTTCTGCGCCGCCTTCCAGCTCGCTGATTACATTTTCAAGGGATAACCTGTTCGGATTAGCTGCACGTGTATAAATAAATCCGCCCGGGTAGCCGCCGTCTTCCCCTCTTTCAAACGTTGTTGAAAGCGTTATCGGCTGTATTACAGCTTTAGAGGAGGCATCGGTTTTGTTTCCCGCGTGAATGGCAATCGTTTCCAGTTTCATATCGTTGCAATTTGCGGTAAAATTACATATAGGTATTAAAGATAAGATACAAAATATGAGCTTTCGGAAAAATGATTGCGGCGATACATGACCTGCGTTAGTATCATTGAAATAATGAGGGGTTCAACTATTGTTACATGAAAATGATGGTACAAATTACAGCATTATTGTATTTTTGCAGCAATGGACGCAGAGCATAAACTGAATACACTTATTGCTGATAAAAATCTGGATCAGGAATTAAAAAATATCGCTGAAAAGGTAGCTGCAGGAGAGAGGATTAACGCTGACGAAGGGCTTATACTTTACGAAAAAGGCGAACTTGGCTACCTTGGTGTTCTCGCAAATTTCGTCAGAGAAAAGCGACATGGAGACAAAACTTATTTTAACAGAAATTTCCATATAGAGCCTACAAACCTCTGTGTTTATGATTGTAAATTCTGCTCATATTCAAGGCTGATCAAACAGCGTGAAGAGGGCTGGGAGTATACAATGGAGGAGATGCTCGACTTTGTAAAAAAATACGACGGGCAGCCCGTCACAGAGGTTCATATCGTGGGAGGCGTACTTCCTCAGTACGATATGAAATTTTATACCGAGTTATTTTCGAAGATCAGGGAACATCGGCCCGAATTGCATATAAAAGCATTAACACCTGTCGAGTATCATTATATATTCAAAAAAGCTAAGATCGATTATGCTTCAGGAATGAGGCTGATGAAAGAAGCCGGGCTTGAATCCATGCCCGGTGGAGGTGCAGAGATCTTTCATCCGGAAGTCAGGGATCAGATTGCAAAAGACAAATGTAATGCAGAACAATGGCTCTCCATTCACGAAGAATGGCATAAACTGGGACAAAGATCTAACGCAACCATGTTATACGGCCATATAGAGAAATTCTGGCACAGGGTTGATCATATGGAGAGATTAAGAGACCTGCAGGATAAAACGGGAGGATTTCAGGCGTTTATTCCCTTGAAATTCAGACACGAAAACAATCAGATGTCTCATGTTAAAGAAGTTTCAGTAATTGAAGATCTCAGGAACTATGCCATCGGCCGCATTTACATGGATAATTTCGACCATATAAAGGCCTACTGGGCAATGATCAGCCGCAGTACAGCCCAGCTATCACTGAACTTCGGAGTCGATGATATCGATGGAACACTTGACGATACTACAAAAATATACTCCATGGCCGGAGCTGAAGAGCAGAATCCCGCTATGAACACAAAAGAGCTGGTCGATCTGATCAAACAGGTAGGCAGGCATCCCATAGAAAGAGATACTCTTTATAACGTCGTCACCGATTACAAGGAATATACGTTCGAAGACGAACCTCAATCAAAATTCTACAAACTTCCGGTATTGTAAATACGTATTAATCACATTGCATAGGTTGCAGGTTGATCAATAAACACCTGCTTCTATGGAATGGTAATTAAGAAGAATGGAAAAATACATATATATCATCCGCCACGGAGAGACGGACTTGAACAGGAGAGGAGTAATGCAGGGCAGGGGCACTAATACAGATCTCAATGAAACGGGTATTCAGCAGGCGGAGGCTTTTTATAATACTTATAAAGACGTTCCTTTTGACAGGATCTACACGTCAACACTGAAGAGAACCCACCAGACTGTACAGAAATTTATAGATGACGGAATTCCATGGACTCAATATCCGGGCCTCGATGAACTTGGCTGGGGTATTTACGAGGGCCGGGAAAGTACGGAAGATACCAAAACAGCTTTCGAAGCTATGATGAAAGGCTGGGCCGGCGGCAGTTTAGATCTCAAATTCGAAAAAGGGGAAAGCCCTTTGGATGTTAAAGAAAGGCAACTGGCGGTACTCGAAAAGCTGATCGAAAAGAATGACGATAAAAATATTCTGGTCTGCATGCACGGCAGGGCAATGCGCCTGTTCTTATGCCAGCTTATGGACTTGCCGATATATGAAATGGATAAGTTCCCTCATCAGAATACGACCTTGTACAAGCTAAAGTACGACGGGGAAAAGTTTCATATTATCGAATTCAACAATACAGATCATTTAATACATAACTTTGCAAAAGATTAGAGTTTCAGCTGTTTCTTATACCAATACCAAGCCATTTGTATATGGATTACAACATTCAGGCATCCTGGATCAGATAGATTTAAGTTTAGATATACCTTCAGATTGCGCCGCAAAACTAATTAATAATGAGGCAGATATAGGTCTTGTCCCTGTAGCCGCTCTTTTAAATATTCCGGATTATAAAATTGTTTCCGATTACTGTATAGGAGCTGTCGAAGCAGTTAACTCTGTTTTTATCTTCAGTGACAAACCTATTGACCAGATTAAAACCATCAGGTTCGATAAACAGTCGCGCACTTCAAATGCTCTTGCCCGGGTTTTAATAAAACATCACTGGAAGTTAAATCCTGAATTTTCCGATGCTGAAACTGCAGATGCTTTTGTGGAGATCGGCGACAGGACATTCGGAAAAAAACAGAGTTATGCCTATTCGTATGACCTCGCAGAAGAATGGATTAAATTTACAGGTTTGCCTTTTGTATTTGCTGTTTGGGCTGCCAATAAAACTATTGAAAAGAGCTTCATAGAAGAGTTCAATGCAGCTCTTACGGTAGGATTGGAAAACCGTGCTGTCGTGATAGAAAACCTGCCGCAGTTTCCGGGATTCGATCTTGAAGACTACCTGATGAGAAGGATAGATTTTCCTTTAACCAGCGATAAACTCAAAGCCCTGGATCTCTTTCTTTCTCTTGTAAGGGAATTATAATCGAAATTGGATGAGGATAGACTCTTCAATGTGTCTTCCACATCCAATTTTAATATCAGCTTACATTATTTTTACTTCTGCCTCTTTGAATCTCAGCAGTAACCGGCCCAATAACATACTCCTGAAAGCGGGTTCTACGTAAATATTATTTACCCAGACAAGGACCTTAAGCTCGATGTTATCTGCCGCAATTGCATTCACCAGTATCTCCGGGGGAATATTTTTTATAGTGTCATTTGATTTGCTGATCTCCTGGGTAATGATCTTATTAACAGATTCTAAGTCTGAGTCGATACCGACTTTCACCAATACCTCACTTTTTACATATTCAGTTGTCAGCGTCCAGTTTACCAGTCGCCCGGAAAGCAAGTCGCCGTTTGGAATAATCACCTCTGAGCCCTGCGGGGTAAGTAATTTACTTGCCCTTATACCGATACTTTTTACTTTTCCCTTTTTATCAACCAGCTCCACATAATCGCCTATTCTGAATGGTTTTTCGAAGATCAGTATAATGCCGGAAACAAAATTATTTACAATGGTCTGCATACCCAGCCCGATACCGACGCTTAATGCTCCCAGCACAACGGTGAGCTTATCGATGGGTATGCCCGAGGCCATGATAGCAAGTAATGTTCCGATTATAATGATGACAAGCCTGATCAGCGCAAGTTTTGAACTTCTATGCTCATTCTGACTGGTAAAAGTGACCTTTCTTTCGCCAAACAATATCCCAATATGTTTTTGCAGCAGGTTTGCCAGGTAAACGATCACCGCAAAAAACATAATATTCCCGAGCGTAAAGCTGATGCTGCCGAAAGTTCTCTGCTTCGACAGGATCTCTTTGATCAGCGCCATTGTATCGTTTGCAATTCCAAGGTTAATCGCAAACACAAGCAGCCAGAGTATAACTGCAATTACCGATAGTACCTTCCGGAAAGACACACGTGTTTTTGCAAGGTCTATCCTGGAAAAAAGGCCTCCTGTGCTGGAACTCACTTTTATTTGAAGTTCCATAGCATCGGTAAGGATCCTGATCAGGGCGGCAAGGCCGATTATCTGCGTAAGTCCGATTATGGCGGTTATAGTATGAACCTTGGCCAGACTGATACGCCCCAGCACATTAAAAGCTACGGAAAGAAAGTTCAGGCTGAGATAAATAATGAGCACCGGCCTGATAAACCTTTTATTGAATTTCGCTTCCTCCAGTTTTTTGTAAAATCTGGACCCTATATAAAGGGAAGCCAGATTGAGCGCAACAAGCCATAAACGAAGCAGGAGGGATCCGTCAATAATAACATTGGTAAGCACTACCACGATATACAGTAAAACGATAACGATCCATGAACGGAACTGGGAGGGAGGTATCTTCTTCCAGATATGCCAGGTAAGAAAGCCGAGCAGTAAAAACTGAGTTAATTCTATATACAGGGACGGCGAATCGGGCTCAAAAAGAGGTACCAGATTTAAGCAGACAATGATAGTTGCGAACACCGGCCTGAAAGATATGTAGTCGAATTTTACTGCTTCCAGTTTTCCCCTGAGAGTCAGCTCTTTTGCCTTTTTAAAATTTCTGTATACCCAATAGAAAAATGCCAGCGATACCAGCAGCAACGTGATACGGTTATCCCAGGTGGAATTAATAAAATAACTGAGGATCTTATTCTGGCCTTTATATGAGCTTCTGATCAGGTCGGCAACATCTGTTTTAACGCGTCCTGGCGCAGCCCAGATATAGGGCGACTCTTTACGGATGAGGCTTTTACCCGTCTCTTTTAGTTTTTCGCTGATCGTATTCTGAAGGTCAGTTACTATAAAATAGCTGCTTGAAACATCGGCGAGTAACTGGCTTACCGTGTCAAGGTTAGCTGTCGTTGACTTTCCGCTTTCCTGTAGCCTGAGACGCAGATCCAGCAATTGACGGGAATATAGCTTTTTCTGCGTAGTGTCCCCGGTATTTACCTGAAGTATTGAATCGCTGCTCATGGCAACGATCTGCTGAGAACGCTGCTGCAGTTCATTGTTTATTTTCGACAGGCTTGTTCGCCAGGCCTCAAGTTTTTTCTGAGCGTCGTTGAGTAAAAGCTGATAACTGGAAAGAGTCTTGCTGTCGGTTATCTTATCAGGAAGAGCCAGATCATTCCTGATCGGCACCAGGCTGCTATTAAGCTCATTCAGTTCAGTTCTTATTGCCGCAGTTTCAAAACTGCCTTTGTTCGAGGAATTAATCTTCGCAATAGCAGCTTGCGCATTTTCCATCTTAAACAATAGGGTGTCAGGTATAGAAATAACTGAATCTGCCTGATAAAAACCGGATACCGCTGATGCATGAGATGAAGAAGTACAAACAGCAGAAAATAGCAAGATAAATAATGTAGACCTGAATATATTCATTAGTAAATAAGATCTTGGACTCTGTTCGCTTAACAAAAAAGAACATTAAGAGTTTAGCCTGAATATTAAGCGAAACGATTTTACATCTATTATATTGAGAAGTTTTTCTATTTTTCCGCCCGCAATATGTCTAGAAAAAACATGGGGAAATCCCTTCCGAATTTACCTGATCTGATTATTTTCAACATCAGTACGCTCGGAACATATATCAACCAGGCAGGAAACAGGATCTGTCACGAAAAGGAATTTAATCTTGAAATGGATCAGCTGCCATTGCTGATGCTTCTTTATTATACAGAATTTGACTCGCAGCAAAGTATAGCTGATGCACTGATGCGAAATAAAGCTTCGGTTGCCCGTACCGTTTCTTATTTGCTTAAATGTGGTTATGTGCATATTTCTCCAGGGCCGGATAAAAGAAAAAACAGCATCAGGCTGAGCGACAAAGGCATGAAGATAGCCGCGGAAGTTGAAAAAAGTATTTTTAACCTAGAGGACAAACTACTCTCAGAATTCAACGGCGCTGAGGTTAAACGTATTAAACAATTGTTAATGAAGCTGATAAGCGTATTTCAAAAATAATATTATACCTTTAACTAATCCCGGTAACCAATACAATCCCCCTTCTTTTCCCGATAATAATATATGTTTTATAATTAGTATTATGTTAAGTAGAATATTATAAAAACCAGTTACCCTGTTCCTGACTGACACTGCTGAATCTATCTTTCCCCTGCCGGTACTGCGAAACCATTTAGGATATAAAGTGTTTTTAGACAAATACCTCTAAAGACATGGAATCTACATATAAGGAAAATTATGCCCGGCAAGTACAGGCTATTCTGGTATTAGTGAATAATGGAATGAAAACGTATGAACATGCGGCCGAGAAAATTCATTCAGAAGAAATAAAAGAACTCTTTAAAACAACGATCGCACAGCGTGAGATCATGATACAGGCTTTATCTCAAAAGGTAAGAAATCTGGGCGGAAGCCCGGACGCGACCGATAACAATTTCTTTACGACAGTTCAGCGTAACTGGCAGTCGTTCAAGGCCTCTGCTTCAGGCTCTGGCGACCAGGAACTACTGGAAGCCTGCCGGAATTCAGAACTAGCGGTCCTTAACGGATTTGACGAGGCTTTACAGGGCTCTGTTCTGGAGAATATAAGCCTTAAAAACTTCCTCATGGAGTTAAGGTTTTCAGTAAATGAGTCTTTTACAGAACTGGACCGCCGGTATTTTGAGTTATTCAATTCAGATCCGTCTTTAGGTAAGTGAATTGAATATTTAAACTATTAAAATCTGATTATGAGATCTATATGGAAAGGCTCGATTGGTTTTGGTCTTGTTAACATACCCATAAAACTGTATTCGGCTGTTCAGAACAGCTCGCTCGGACTAGATATGCTCGATGGACGCGATCATGCCCGGATCCGCTATCAGAAGATCAATGAGAAGACACGCAAAGAGGTCCCTTACGATAAAATAGTTAAGGGCTACCCTATTAACGACAGTTATATCATATTGGAAGACAAAGACTTCGAAGATGCAAGTCCCGAGAAAAGTAAAATTATTGAAATAGAGAATTTTGTAGACATTACAGAAGTAAATCCAATGTATTACGAAACCTCTTATTATGCAGAGCCCGAAACCCAGGGCCGTAAGGCCTATGCCCTACTCCATGCGGCTCTTAAAAAGTCCAAAAAAGCCGGACTCGCAAGATTCGTTTTACGGAACAATGAAAACCTGTGCATCCTCCACCCTGTCGATAAAGTAATAGTTATTTCAAAGATCCGCTTTGCTGAAGAGATCCGCACAGCGGAGGAAATACTTACTCCTGACAATATCAATATTGGCAAAAAAGAAATGGATATGGGGCTTGCCCTGATAAAGCAGTATAGCGGAAAATTTGAGATAGATAAGTTCAAAGACGAATATCATCACGAACTGTTGAAGATCATTGAAGCCAAAGCCAAAGGTAAAAGGCCTACAATTAAGAAACTCAAGCCTAAAAAGGCGACCGATGATGATCTTTACGATATATTAATGCAAAGCCTGGAAACAACCAAAAAAGGTGCTTAACTAAAGTAAAAAAGCCGCTCTGAGGATTTCAGAGCGGCTTTTTTAGTTAAATAGTATTTGATAAACTTACAGCGCTTTAATTTTGGCGTCAATTTCCGCCACTTTAGCTGTGTTATTTTTTATCGAATAATAAGTCCTTAAATTTTTCAAAGCCAGTTCAGACTTCGGATCAAGTTCTGAAGCTTTCTGGAGAAAAGGCAAGGCTCTGTCGAACTCGGCCTCAGATTGTTTTCTCAGTGCATTGAACTCAGTAGTTTTACTCGCCGGTAATTTATTAGCCTTATTATAAAGCTCAATACCGTTGTTCATAATAAGTCCGCCAAGGTTAATATAGGCCTCTCCATAATTAGGATCTACCTGTATCGCCTTTTTGTAAGCATCTTCAGCTTTTTTATTGTCGCCGGATGAATTGTAAGCTATACCCAGGTAAAAAGGATAAAGCCTGTTTGTTGGGTTCTTCTCAACCTGATCTGCGATTTTCTGGATAATCTCCTTTTGTTTACCAGACATAAGGCTGAACTCGATCTCGCGTGTTGCAAGATCAGTGCTCTGAGGGAACTTAGTAGTTCCTTCAGAAAGAACCTTAATGGCTGACGCTGTATCTTTCAAAGCAGCGTGTAATACAGAAAGATTTGAATAAACGCTTTCAAGCTGCGAATAGTTAGTTTTAAGCAACTCATTATAACGAGCTATAGCATTCGGGTAATCTTTTGCAAACATGGCAGAAAGGCCGGCTGCATAATTAGCAGTCGTATCGCCCGGCACATAAACAAGTCCTTTGTTGAACTCGGTGTATGCTGTTGCATAATCTTTCTTATCGTAAAAGCGCTTTCCTTTTTGTATCTGGTACTGGTATAAGGCTTTTCCAGCCTGCTCTATGTTTGACTTATTTGCGCCGTCCTTATCAAGTTCTTTTGCTTTGGTAAGAGCTGCTGATGCTTCTGTAATCAATGGCTCTGAAGCAGATGTTGTATCAGAAAGAGCCAGATCACTATAAATAAGTGCTTTATACGTCCATGCTGTAGGATCTGCTATAGTTTTTTCGTGTACTACAGCTTTGTCGATAGCCTCTTTGGCTGATTTTATGGAAGGGGCTGCCAGAGCTGGGGATGATCTTAAGCCTGTATACTTCTCATATTCACTTTTTGCAGTATTGACTGCTCCTTTTTGAGCAAAAGCCGTAACGGAAAGGCCCATTACCGCAAAAGTCAAAACCAATGACCTTGTTTTCATATTTATTATCTGTTTATTAGTATAAATTGTTTTAGTTTATTGTTTACTCTTTCAAGTTCCAGCATATTGCCGGACTGGTTATACAAAACAGCAAGCGATTTAAGAACGTTTACTGAGTTCGGATTTATTTCACCGGCTTTCAACAGGTGTTTTTTGGCCAGCTGCAACCTGTTTTCCTGCTTGTTTTCAGTGTTTAAATACAAATCTAAATAAAGAATTCCTAAAGAATAATGACCTTCATAACTATTTTGGTCCAGGGAAATAACTTTTTTATAGAATTGTTCCGCTTTGTTTTTCTTCCCGGTCGCCTCAAATGAAAAGCCTGCCAGGTAGTTCAGGTTAACATCGTCGGGGTCAAACTTAAGCGCATCCTCAATCACCCCTTCAAGCGAGGAATAGGCATTATTCTCAGCATAGATATTTATCTCTTTAAAGAGAATATCACGATTTCCGGGAAACATTTTACGTCCCTTTTGTAATACCTCCAATGACTTGTTGCTGTTACGCTGCTGGTCATAAAGATTCGAAAGGGCCAGGTAAAAGTCGGGTTGTGTATGCTGCTTGTCGTCAATCAGTTTTTCATAATAGGATATCGCCTGATTGTAGTTGCCGAGCTTCTCACTCAAAACCGCAAGGTTGTATGTTACCAGATGGTTATCCGAATCCAGCGAGTCGACAGACAAATAGGTGTTATACGCTTCCTGGTAATTGTATGCCAGAGCAGCATGATTCGCTTTATTGATCCATGCCTTTGAGATCTGCTTTTTAGCATAACTGATCTCAGGCTGATGCTCATCGTTCAGTTTAGGGCTTCGTAAGCGATTTAAACTGAACAGGGCTTCATCGATAGGATCTTTAACATATTTCAGCTTACGCGTGGAATCTGAATAAGCAAGAGACGAATAAACGAGAGACCGGATCAGGTTATTTTTATAGGAAAAAGAATCTTTCCTGGTCTTGTATACATCATCTATCCCCTTTCTCGCCTTTTCCAGGCTGGCGAAATCATTTTTGGAAGTATAAAGGGCAAAATTATTCATAGCCTCTTTTGTAAGTGATTGCGCTGAAAGGATATTCAATGCTCCAAATAAAAAAACTATAGATAGTCCTGCCCTTTTCATTATTTAAAATTATTCCTCTTCTAACGAATCATCCTCCGTATTGTTGTCTTCTTCCTGGATGTCTTCCTCCTCTTCAGGCGCTTCCTCTTCAGTTGCGGCGGCTGCAGCAAGGTCTTCTTCAGTCACAGCAACTACCACTTCCGGATCCACGATTTCTTCATCATCGTGTTCTACTTTTGCAACAGAAGCAATTTCGTCATCGCCTTTCAGGGATATTAGTCTTACGCCCTGCGTTGCCCTGCCCATTACCCTCAGGTGGCTTACAGCGATACGGATAACGATACCGGATTTATTGATAATCATTAGGTCGTCGGTATCTGTAACATCCTTAATGGAAACAAGTTCTCCGGTTTTATCTGTTACATTGATGGTTTTGACACCCTTACCACCGCGGTTCGTAATACGGTAATCTTCCAGGTCTGTACGTTTTCCGTATCCTTTTTCAGAAACAACAAGGATAGTCGATTCAGGATTATCGATACTGATCATTCCTATCACCTCGTCTTTAGGTCCGGCAAGCGTCACGCCCCTCACTCCGGTTGCAGTACGTCCCATCGGCCTTACTGTAGATTCATTGAACCTGATGGCTCTTCCTGACCGCAGCGCCATGATGATCTCACTGGTTCCGCTGGTAAGATTTGCCTCAAGCAGCTGATCGCCGTCGTTAATATTGATGGCATTTATACCATTAGCCCTCGGACGGGAATAAGCCTGCAGAGAAGTCTTCTTAATGGTACCTTTTTTGGTACACATAATAATAAAGTTGTTCTCCAGGTATTCCTGATCTTTCAGGTTTTTAACCTTTATATAAGCTTTGATCTTTTCTTCTTTCGGAATATTAATAATATTCTGAATAGCCCTGCCCTTACTGGTCCTGGTTCCTTCAGGAATTTCAAATACCCGGAGCCAGAAACAATGGCCGTTTTCTGTGAAGAATAACATATAGTTATGGTTTGAGGCCACAATAATATGTTCAATAAAATCCTGGTCGCGGGAGTTCGAACCTATAGATCCTTTTCCTCCCCTGCCCTGTGTACGATATTCTGTAAGCGGAGTACGCTTGATATATCCTTCACGTGATATGGTGATCACAACGCCTTCATCTTCTATGAAGTCTTCCATTCTCATATCTTCCGCAGAATGTACGATAGAGGTTTTACGGGCATCACCATATTTTTCCCTGATCTCTGCCAGTTCATCTTTGATGATCTGCATTCTCAGGCCTTCGTCGGCCAGGATAGATTTCAGGTAATCAATAGTTTTCATTAACTCAGCATATTCGTCCTTGATCTTATCACGCTCCAGGCCGGTTAAACGGCGAAGGGTCATATCAAGGATTGCTCTTGCCTGTATATCAGAAAGACCGAATTGTTCTATCAATCCCGTTCTTGCGTCTTCAGGTGTTTCAGAGTTCCTGATCAGTTTGATCACTTCGTCCAGATGATCGAGCGCGATCAGTAAACCTTCAAGTATATGGGCTCTTTTTTCTGCCTCAGCAAGTTCGAAGCGTGTACGCCGTATTACAACCTCGTGCCTGTGGTCAACAAAGTGTTTGATCAGGTCTTTCAGATTTAAGAGCATCGGCCTGCCATGTACCAGGGCTATGTTATTTACACTGAAAGAAGTTTGTAAGGCAGTATATTTATAAAGGTTGTTTAAAACGATAGAGGAGTTTGCGTCACGCTTAATTTCATAAACGATACGCATACCATCGCGGTCAGACTCGTCCCTTATCTCCGAAATACCTTCCAGCTTTTTTTCGTTGACAAGTTCGGCGGTCCGCTCGATCATCATCGCTTTATTGATCTGGTATGGAATTTCGTTCACAACGATACGTTCCCTGTCGTTTCCGTAGGTTTCAATTTCGGCTTTGGCACGGATAACAACTCTTCCCCTTCCCGTCTCGTAGGCTTCTTTTACCCCGGTATGGCCGTAAATGATACCTCCTGTCGGAAAATCCGGAGCCTTCACATATTGCATTAGTCCCGATATCTCAATATCCCTGTCGTCTATAAATGCCATTGTAGCATCGATAACCTCGTTCAGATTATGAGGGGCCATATTGGTGGCCATACCAACAGCAATACCTGAAGCACCGTTAACCAGCAGGTTCGGTATTTTTGAAGGCAGAACAGTAGGCTCTTCAATAGAATCGTCAAAGTTAAGCTGATAATCAATAGTATCTTTATTGATATCGGCCAGCATTTCCTCGGCAATCTTTTTCAGTCTGGCCTCTGTATAACGCATCGCCGCAGGGCTGTCTCCGTCTACAGATCCAAAATTACCCTGTCCGTCTACCAGTGGATAACGAAGGCTCCAGTCCTGCGCCATACGTACCATGGTATCGTATACAGAAGAGTCGCCATGCGGGTGATACTTACCAAGTACATCACCAACAATACGTGCCGACTTTTTATATGGTTTGCCGCTGGTAACCCCGAGGTCGAGCATTCCGTAAAGTACACGGCGGTGCACTGGTTTTAAACCATCTCGAACATCGGGCAGGGCTCGCGAAACGATAACTGACATCGAATAATCGATGTAGGCAGCTTTCATTTCTTCTTCAATGTTTATAGGTATGACACGGTCGTTGGAAGATTGTAAATTTTCGTTCTCTGTTTCTTCGGCCATCTTTAGATCGTTCCTTTATGTATTTAAAAGCGCTTTAATGCGACCTGCGAAGATAAGAAATTATGCGGTTATGAGCATGATGTGGAAAAGTTTTACGCTTGAAACTAAACCCAGGCTATACCTTTCTTCAGCAATGCCATCGTTTTTTCTTCTTCGCTTCCCGGCTCCGGCTTGTAGTTATATTCCCAGTTTGCCTGCGGGGGCATACTCATCAGAATTGACTCTATCCTGCCGTTTGTTTCCAATCCGAATTTGGTACCTGCATCATACACCAGATTAAATTCAGCATAGCGGCTTCTGCGCTGGTATTGCCACTGTTTCTCGGCCTCTGTAAAACTTTTATTGCGGTTTCTGTTTACGAGTTCTGTATAAATGGGCACGAACGAGCGCCCCACTGCTTTCGAAAACTCAAAGATCTGCTCCCAGTCTGTGCCGGCCGACGAAGGAGTAAGACGGTCATAAAAGATGCCTCCGATGCCGCGCGTTTCGTCCCGGTGTTTTATGAAAAAGTAATTATCTGCCCATGTTTTAAACTCCTGGTAAAACACGCTGCTGTATTCGTCGCATACACCTTTTATATACTGATGAAAAAAACGGGCATCGTCTCCGATAATATAATGAGGCGTAACGTCGATGCCGCCGCCAAACCAGCGAAGCTCGTCGTTCATCTCAAAATACCGTATGTTCATATGAATGATCGGCACCCATGGATGATCCGGGTGGATCACTATAGACACCCCGGTAGCAAAGAACTCATCTTCCTCAACCTTGAACGACCTCTTTACAGCTTCGGGAAGTTTGCCGTATACGGCAGAAAAGTTTACACCGCCCTTTTCAAGAATGTCGCCCTGGCGGATTACCCGGGTACGCCCGCCGCCGCCGCCCTCTCTCTCCCAGAGCTCTTCTTCGAATTTCCCTTTTCCGTCCAGCTGTTCCAGTCCGGAGCAAATTTCCTCTTGTATGATCCTGTATTCTGCGCTGATCTGTTCTTTGCTAATCATAGGGCAAAGATGCTTTTTCTGAATTAAAAAAACATAAATGGAGAGCCGGAAATATTATACCTCCATATAATCCAGGTCTTTGCTGAAACTCTCTTTAAGCCGGCTCAGCGAAAATACTGCTATGGCACTCAATAGAAATATTAATATGTAAGCACTGGTTATTATACCATACCTTACCGCGAAGAACTCGTATAAAATTGTAGAGGGAATAAGTGCACCCCTTACAAAATTGGGAGCAGTTGTGGTAACCGTAGCCCGTATATTGGTGCCGAACTGTTCAGCCGCGATAGTCACAAAAGTAGCCCAGTACCCTACAGACAGCCCCATGAACAGGCATAACCAGCTGAACTTCTCAGGAGTCATCCCTGTACTGCTTAAATATACTATAGAAGATGTAAGTATCAGTACCTGGAACAGCAGAACAGTGATCTTCCTCGACTTGATGAGCTGCGCCAGCAAGCCTGCAAACACGTCGCCAAGGGAAATACCCAGATACGTGAACATGATACCCGTTGCGGCACTTAAAGGTTCGGTTGCACCGAGCGCTTTTCCAAATTCGGGCGATTGTGTAACCAGTACCCCTACCACAAACCAGATAGGCAGACCAATCCCGATACAATACAGGTATTTGAAGAACCTTTTTCTGTTGTTAAATAACATCAGCACATTGCCTTTCGGCAAAGAACTTTCCTGCACATGCCTGAACATACCAGATTCGAAGGTCCCTATTCTCAGGAATAGTAAAAGCAGTCCGAGCCCCCCTCCTACAAAATACGATATCTGCCATGAAAAATATTTGGCAACAGTTGCTGCTACCAGAGCGCCAAGCACGCCTATTCCGGCAACGAGCATAGTGCCATAGCCTCTTTTTTCCTTGCTCATGGTTTCGCTTATCAGCGTAATACCGGCTCCCAGTTCGCCTGCGAGACCAATGCCTGCAATAAAGCGTATAACAGCATATTCATTGATTCCTCCCACGAAGCCATTCACAATATTTGCAATCGAATAAAGCAGGATAGAGCCGAACAATACCTTGATCCGTCCGAATTTATCGCCTATAACTCCCCAGATTATCCCTCCGAGCAGCAGCCCTCCCATCTGCATATTGAGCACATACTCGCCCATTACGCGCATCTGATCTTCGGGTATCCCTATGTCCTGGAAGCTTTTGTGGCGAACAATGGAAAATATAATAAGGTCGTAGATATCTACAAAATACCCAAGTGCGGCAACAATTACAAGCAGGGCAACATTTTGCCGGGAACTATCAGGTTTACTCATCTGGTCGGTATATCTTTAAAACCACAAATAAAATAAAAAAGTTGAATTCTTAAGATCCATATACGAAATCGGCAATCGAAATACTGAAAAAGGATTTGTTTACCTTTCCCTTACACTTTGTTTACCCTTTCTTTACCCAGGGGGTAAGCAGAGGTAAAGAATAGGTAAACAAAGGGTAAACAAAGTTATAACTATGTCCCTTCAGAAATAGCAGAATAGCCTGTCTGGTACCGGGCTATATTTTATCTTATTTTATTATGTTTAAATTCAGATTTTCTGGATATTCGTTTTATATGCTTGTTTCCGAGAAGGCCCTTAAATGGGCTATACGCTTTTATCCTCCCCTTTTATTCCAGCGGATATGGGTCCAACGGATCGAGAAAGGATTTACAGGCGCTTCAGTAAAAATCTCAAAAAGCCTTCTGAATATAAATTACAACAAGACCATTTTCGGCGGAACTATTTTTAGCGGGGCAGATCCGTTCTACCCGGCACTATATCACCAGATTTTGCTCAGAAAGGGCTATAAAACCAGGATCTGGGTAAAAAGTGCAGAGATCGACTATATAAAACCAGGCCGGTCCAATCTTTTTTTTTCTATCAGTGTTGACAATATTGAGGAGCTTTGCCAAACGCTGAATACCGATGGAAAACTCATCACAACGAATAGTATAGAAATATTTGATGCAGAGGGTCAGCTTTGTGCACTTGTAAAAAATCAGGTTCATATACGCCATCTGAAAGAAACGTACACAAAAAAGGGGGAATTCAGCTGATGAATCGTTTACGGCCATATCATATAAAACAGCTAATATTTGAAGGCGAGGGATTAAATCTGGATTTCAAAAAGACCATTACATCCTGTGAAAAAATCGCCAAAACCCTGGTCGCTTTTGCCAATAATAAAGGCGGAAGGTTATTGGTTGGCGTAGCAGATAATGGCGCTGTGAAAGGGGTTAAATCTGAAGAAGAAGAAAAGTATATGTTAACCAAAGCGGCTACCTATTTCTGCCGTCCTGTTATTGAACCTATATTTGAAGAGGTTTACATGGACGATAAAATCGTGCTCGTGGCCGAAATAAGAGAGAGCGATACTAAACCCCATTACGCATTAGGCGACGATAAAAAATGGTGGGTATACATCAGGGTCAAAGATAAAAGCCTGCTGGCAAGTAAAGTAGTTGTTGATGTGCTGAAGGGAAACTCGAAAGAAGACGGCGTGCTGATCGAATATACTTCCAAGGAAAAAGCAATTCTGGAATACCTCGAAGAAAATGAGCGTATTACCGCCCGTGAGTACAGCTCTTTGTTCAGCCTTTCCCGGAGAAAGGCACAGAAGATCCTGGTAACCCTTGTATTATCAGGAATCATCAGAATGCACACTACTGAAAAAGAAGAGTTTTATACCGCCTCCTGAGCCTGCAGTATAAAGAGCAGACTCAATTTACTTTTAAGCCCCGGAAATCATCAGCATTTTTTAATTTAGCCTTCTGAAAAAAGGAGATGGTTTGGATTATTTAAAAGGATTAAATTCTTCGCAGAGAGCGGCAGTAGAGCAGATCAAAGGTCCGGTGATGATTGTTGCCGGCGCTGGTTCAGGGAAAACCAGGGTAATTACCTATCGTGTAGCGCATCTTATAAAATCCGGAGTAGACCCGTTTAACATATTGGTGCTTACCTTTACCAATAAGGCGGCAAAGGAAATGCGCGACAGGATTACAAGTGTGGTGGGTACCGAAGCTAAAAATATCTGGATGGGTACGTTTCACTCCGTTTTTGCAAAAATTCTGCGCGTAGAGGCTCAGAAGATCGGCTACCCCTCCAATTTTACCATTTATGATACCGACGACAGTAAAAGTCTGTTACGTGCTATCCTTAAGGAACAGCAGCTGGACGACAAATTATACAATGCCAACTTCGTTTATAACAGGATATCTTCAGCGAAAAACAATCTCATCTCGCCGGCCGAATACCTGAAGAATGAACACATACAGGCGGAAGATTTTTCAAGCGGCCGCGGCCGTTTAGGAGAGATCTATCAGCTTTACGCGGCGCGGTGTTTCAAGGCCGGAGCTATGGATTTTGATGATTTATTGTTCAAGACCAACGTACTGCTTAAAGATCATGCAGATGTGCTGTATAAATACCAGAACAAGTTTAAGTACCTCATGGTTGATGAGTACCAGGATACTAACTTTTCGCAATACCTCATCGTAAAAAAACTCGCAGCTATTACCGAAAATATTTGTGTCGTAGGAGACGATGCACAGAGTATTTATGCTTTCCGGGGGGCAAATATTCAGAATATCCTCAACTTCGAAAAAGATTATCCGGATCTGAAGGTATTCAAATTAGAACAGAATTACCGTTCAACGCAGAATATTGTCAATGTAGCCAACAGCATTATTGCGAACAACAAGAACCAGCTGAAAAAAAACGTATTCTCCGAAAATGAAGACGGCGACAAGATCAAAGTAAGCAGGGCATTCAGCGACAACGAAGAAGGAAAGATCATTGCCGAAAGCATTGCCCAGGAACGTGCTGTAAAAGGCATGAAATATAAATCCTTTGCTATTTTATACCGTACGAATGCGCAGTCCAGGGCTATGGAAGAGGCATTAAGGAAACTGAATGTTCCTTATAAAATCTACGGCGGACTGTCATTCTATCAGCGCAAGGAAATTAAAGACCTGATTGCTTATTTCAGGCTCACCTTTAACCCTAACGATGAAGAAGCTATCAAACGTGTGATCAATTACCCGCGCAGGGGAATTGGTGATACCACAATAGAACGCATTATAATAGCGGCAGATAAAAACAACAAGACATTCTGGGAAATTATCTCCGATCCGCATGCGTATATCGATTCAAGGAGTGCCGGTGCCGTAGCAAATTTCGGTACATTGATCCAGAGTTTCCAGGTACTGGCAAAAAGCAACTCAGCCTACGATACCGCAATTCATATTGCCCAGCATTCGGGCTTGCTCAAAGATCTTTATGATGATAAATCAGTCGAAGGTTTAAGCAGGTACGAAAACATCCAGGAACTCCTTAACGGAATAAAAGAGTTCAGCGAACGTGAAGACATCGACGAGAAAGGGCTGGACATTTTCATGCAGGACGTAGCCCTCTTAACCAACGACGATAACGACAAAGACCCTAATGCAGATACCGTATCGTTAATGACTATCCACTCTGCCAAGGGACTGGAATTTCCGCATGTATATGTAGTGGGCCTCGAAGAGAACCTCTTCCCTTCCCAGATGTCGTTAAACTCGCGTACCGATTTGGAAGAAGAACGCAGGCTGTTTTATGTGGCAATTACGCGTGCCGAAAAGAAACTTACTATCTCTTACGCTACATCGCGCTACCGCTGGGGTACGTTAACCAGCTGCGAACCCAGCCGGTTTATTGATGAAATAGATGCCCGTTATCTTGAGCTCGACTTTAAAGGCCAGAAAAATGCCGCCGCAAATCCGTTCTTTGATAACGAGCGGACGGCCTGGACCTCAAAAAGCAGCGCAGATACGTTTGCAAAACCCAAACCGGCAGCTCCCGTTAAAACAACATCTATCCTTCCCAAGGCACACGTTCCGACTGCAGGGTTTGCCCCCTCGGATACGTCGAACCTGCAGGTAGGTATGGAAGTGGAGCACGAACGTTTCGGATTCGGCAAAGTGATCAGTCTCGAAGGCAACAAACCGGATATAAAAGCTACTATCTTTTTCCAGGGCCTCGGACAAAAGCAGTTACTTCTCAAGTTCGCCAAACTTAGAATTGTTACTGAATAGTAGGGAAAAGTTTACCCTTTTCCCTACATTAGCTTTATACTAATATAACCTGTTCACAATAATGCTCAGCGTAAGAAATATAGTAAAACAATATGCAGACCATAGGGCGCTTGACAATGTGAGCCTGGAAGTAGAGAAAGGAAGCATATTTGGCTTATTAGGCCCTAACGGTGCGGGAAAAACATCCCTAATCCGGATAATCAACCAGATCACAGCTCCCGATGAAGGAGAAATATATCTTGGCGCCGAAAAGCTCAATCCCTCGCATATCGGTAAAATAGGATACCTGCCCGAAGAACGCGGACTTTATAAAAAGATGGAGATCGGCGACCAGATGATCTACCTTGCCCAGCTGAAAGGACTGTCCAGGAAAGAAGCCCTTGAACGCTGCAGGTACTGGTTCGAAAAAATGGAAATGCAGGACTGGTGGAAAAAAAAGGTCGAAGACCTGAGCAAAGGCATGCAGCAGAAAGTCCAGTTTGTTGCTACCGTTATTCACGAACCCGAACTTATCATCCTTGACGAGCCTTTCAGCGGATTTGATCCTGTAAATGCAGAGCGCATAAAGGAAGAGATCCTGGAATTGAACAGGAAAGGTGCCACCATTATTTTTTCTACACACAGAATGGAATCTGTTGAAGAGCTTTGCGATAGCATTGCCCTGATAAACAGGTCGCACAAAATCCTCGACGGCAAGGTCAGGGATATCCGCAATTCATACCGCAGTAATACGTATAAGATACACTATCGCGGCGAAGCATTCGCCCCGGAAGAAAACCAGGTGTTTGAGATCCACAGCGATGAGCCTTCGGGAACCGCACGCGAGATCACCGTCAGGATCAAAGAAGGTAAAACAACCAATGATGCCCTGCTGCTCCTTATGCCGCATGCAGAAATACAGCAGATGGTAGAAGTTGTACCATCCATCCATGAAATCTTTATTCAGAAAGTTACAGGAAACAATCAGTTATGAACAAAATATTCCTAATTATTCAGCGCGAATATTTAAGCCGGGTTAAGAAGAAATCCTTTCTGGTGATGACGTTCCTTGTTCCGCTGCTGTTTGTAGGCATGATGGCGCTGGTCGCCTTTCTTACTGCCAGGGGCGGCGACGAAGTAACTATAGTTACCGTTATCGACCAAAGCGGTGTTTTCGCTCCCGAGTTTAAGAATAACAGGAGCGTGTTCTTCAACACGACCAAAAACACCAGCGCAGAAGAAGCGAAAAAGAACTCCCGGAAGGCCGGAGACTTTGTACTTTTGATTCCCGGCAATATCCTCCAGGGAGGTAAACCGGAGCTTTCTTCGGGTAAAAAGGCTTCTCTTACGGCTATCGGCGAAATAGAGAGCCAGATGAACGATATTCTTCGCAACAGGCAGCTGGAAAATGCAGGCATCGACCCGCAAACACTGAAGAATATCAAATCTGATATATCGTTAAGCACCAAAGAGCTTACAGACGAAGGGGAAAAAGACAGCAACGCAGCAGCTTCATATGGAATTAGTTTTGCAGCCGCTATCCTTATCTACTTATGCCTTTTTATTTACGGTGCACAGGTAATGCGGGGCGTAATCGAAGAAAAAACCAGCAGGATAGTAGAGGTAGTTATTTCTTCGGTAAAACCTTTCCAGCTGATGATGGGGAAGATCCTGGGGATAGGCCTGGTCGGTCTCACCCAATTCCTGCTTTGGATAGTTCTCTCTACTACTTTAACCAGTATTGCCGGACAAAAATTAATGGGCAGCAAAGTTGAAACGGTTAAAACGGCCGACAGCACTTTACATAAAAAAGAGCTGCCACCGGCAAAAAACGAAAAAACTGAAGATATAATGGCTGCATTAGGCACCATACCTGTCGCCTACATCGTAACAGTATTTTTAATCTATTTCCTGGGAGGATACTTGCTGTACAGCGCCTTATTCGCCGCAGTAGGTTCGGCGGTCGACAGCGAAACAGAAACGCAGCAGTTTATGTTCCCGATAACCCTGCCATTGCTTTTCACCTATATAATGGCATTCGGATTTATTGCTAATAACCCGAACAGCTCCCTGTCTGTATGGCTTAGCATGATTCCCTTTACCTCTCCTATTGCCATGATGGTGAGGCTGCCCTTTGGAGTACCCGACTGGCAGTTATACCTTTCGGTGATAATATTGATAGCTGGTTTTATTTTCACCACATGGGTAGCTGCAAGGATCTATCGTGTGGGAATATTAATGTATGGCAAAAAAACCAGTTATAAGGAATTAATCAAATGGTTCTTTTATAAAGGCTGATCTTATTATGGCTAAACGCATAGCGGCGCTTGACCTCGGTACAAATACATTCCATCTCCTCATTGCAGATATCGCTGATAATGGCTTCCAGGTGGTATTTCATGAAGAAAAACACGTTAAACTCGGTGAAGGCGGAATAACAGAAGGCCGCATTACAGAAGCAGCTTTCGAACGCGGGCTTGAGGCCATGCGCAGATTCCGTTCTCTTATAAATACATATGGCGCTGACCAGGTGCGTACTGCAGGCACAGCTGCGTTGAGGAGCGCTGCAAACGGGCCCATGTTCATAGACAAAGTAGAAGAAGAAACCGGTATTACAATCAGGCTCATCGAAGGAGAACTAGAGGCGGCCTTAATTTACGAAGGTGTTAAACATGCCGTTCCACTGAAAGACAGCGCCTTGATAATAGACATCGGCGGCGGCAGTGTCGAGTTCATATTTTGCAGTGAGCAGCAGATCTTCTGGAAAAAAAGTTATCCGGTCGGCGCGGCCAGGTTAATGGCCATGTTCCATCACTCCGACCCCATAGATGAAGGTGATGTGAATAAACTACAGGCTTACTTAAAAGACCAGCTTGCAGAGCTGAAGGAGATTAATGAGCAGTATAAGCCGAAGATGCTCGTTGGTTCGGCGGGCGCATTTGAAACATTTGCAGCATTGTCTGAAAACAAGCCTTTTCCTGCTGAACTTCCTGTAAAGGGATACAATTTCGATAAAAAGAACATCAGGGACATTCTTGCCGCGCTGATCGCTTCCACACATGCTGAACGTGAAAAAAACACGCTCATCACTGCTGTGAGAACGGATATGATCGTGGTCGCTTCTGTACTGACCAGTTATATCCTGGATGAACTCAGCCCTGAAAGCGTTGCCATGTCTGTATTCTCCCTGAAAGAGGGGCTCCTGTTCAGCGAAACCCGCGAGCAATAAAGCGGAAGAACAATCAGAGATTCTTCAGTTTTAAGAGTTCTTTATAAACGCGATGAGTAGGCAGACCCATTACATTGGAGTAAGAGCCATGCAGTTTATCGATTGCTACCAGCCCTATCCATTCCTGGATGCCGTAGGCTCCTGCTTTATCGAAGGGTTTAAACGTACTGATATAATAACGGATCTGCTCTTCGGTAAGCTCATTAAAATAGACTTCCGTCAGTTCAGAAAAAGAATAGAGGCTGCCGTCTTTTAATAAAGATACGCCTGTAAAAACATCATGTTTTTTACCGGATAAAAGGCTTAACATTTCAAAGGCATGATCCTCATCTTCCGGTTTGCCCAGGATCTTTCCGTCTATTGCGACGATCGTATCGGCGGTTAATACTATTTCTCCCTTACTCAGACTTTCATCAAAAGCCTTTGCTTTTTTTTCAGAAATAAATAAAGCGATATCCGCAGGTTCAAGTCCATCAGGATAAGATTCGTCAACTTCTTTCAATACAACTCTGAAATCGAATCCCATTTTGCTAAGCAGCTCCTGCCGCCTGGGAGATTTGGATGCGAGTATTATACCCGGGGTAGTAGTATTCATTTTCTGAATGTTAAGCAGATGGTATGGTGTCTTCACTGGCAGATGGATCTGCATTATACCATTGCCCCTGCACTTTAAGAACTTTTTCTATCACCTCTCTCACACAGCCGAAGCCGCCATTTTTCGTGGCTATATAACTGCTTATTGCTTTCACCTCTTCCACGGCATCAGCCGGACAGGCGGAGGCTCCGCAGACTTCCATAACGGGAATATCCGGTATATCATCTCCCATATATAAAACCTCAGAACTGAAAATGCCGCGTTCTGCAATAAAATCACGAAAAACGTCAAGCTTCTTATCTATTCCCAGATAGATGTCTGTTATTCCGAGCCCGTTAAGGCGGTGCAGCACACTCGCTGATTTACCGCCGGAGATCACGCAGATCAGGTAGCCTTTTTTTACAGCAAGCTGCAGTGCATAACCGTCGCGCACGTTAAACTTTCTTAACTGTTCTCCCGTTTCGGTTACATGGATAGTGGCATCGGTAAGTACTCCGTCTATATCAAGTACAAAAGCCTTGATGTCTTTAAGCTGTGAGAGAAACATAGGTTACTGGTTATCTCTCCATTCGTAAACCCATGCCGACTGGATCTGCTCCAGGTGACCTTCGTTACACTCTTCCCTGGTTCCGGCAAAGTTCGGGAGGCTCAGTACCCAGTCCATCAGGTCGGTAAAACGGATCCTGTATATTTTAGATTCGCTGAAATCATCACCAAACTTTTCGTATAAGCCTATAGCAATATCTTCGTAATCATTCCATCCGAATGGCAATGCAAATTTGTCCTGGTTCATATATTAATGTCCTAAGAATTGAGTTTGGTCTGGTAAAGTAACTTCAATATCGCCGTTAATAACAACACACTGACAGCCAAGGCGTGAATTGATCCTCGGGTTTACAGCTCTGTCAATAAAATCTTCTTCCTTGTCTGAAATTTCCTGAAGGTTATCCATACCCTTATTTACGTAGATATGGCAGGTACTGCATCCGCAGACACCTCCGCAGTTATGCTGCAGTTCTATGCCGTTATCAAAGCACACATCAAGAACGGATTCTCCTTCAGCAACGGTCAGCTCCACAGATTCATGGCCGGCTTCTTCAAAGTTAATTTTGATCTTATAAATATCCATTGGGGGGCAAAATTAAAAAAAATGGGGCTGAGTTAGTGCTTTTCGTAGAAATTGATAATGTTCTGACTCAGCTGCCTGTACAGGTCCTGCAGTTCGGGATGATGATGCAGGTACTCAAGGTGGTTGTTTACAATGTTCTGGTCATTTCTGAAAGCCGGTCCGGTTTGTACAGAGGCCGGGTCAAAATGCTGTATCTTTTCTGCCGTCTCGGCGATCAGGGGCCGCAGCAGATCAAAATCTATATGCCTTTCAGAAAGGATGCCCTGCGCCAGGCTATACAGGTGATTACTGAAATTACAGGCAAATACAGCGGCTATATGCAGGGCCCTGCGGCTTTCAGAGTCCATGAAGCGTACTTTCTCTGAAATACTTTGCCCCAGGGCCTGCAATAGATCATTTATTTCGTTTGACGATCCTTCCGTCAATACAGGTATATTCCTGAAACTGATCTCCTTTTGTTTTGAGAATGTTTGCAGAGGATAAAATACCCCTGTATGCGAAGAACCCTGTTTCAGGATATCCAAACCTGAAGTACCTGATGTATGCACAAGAAGTTTGTCCTTAAACGGAAAAGCAGATGACACGCCGGCAATAGCATCGTCAGAAACGGAGATAATATAAATATCTCCCTGCTGCGTAAGTTCGTCCAGGCGACTGGCGCTATCTGCACCAAGCAAACCGGCCAGTACCTGCGCGTTGGCAGGACTGCGGCTCCAAACCTGCAGCAGCTCATGTCCGCCGTCTTTCAGAGCCTTGCCAAGGTGAGTAGCTACATTGCCGCTTCCTAACAGGACAACCTTCATGACCTAAACAGATTTAACCTCTTTGTTCCGTCTGAATATGGATAAAAGAAATCCTATTACCATAATAATGGTACCGCCCCAGAACAGGTTTATATAAGGGAATTTAATCGCCTTCAGTACTATCCACTTTTTCTCTTCAGCAGGTTTTTGATATAACATCAGTTCCAGCCTGTCCTTTTCGGGATAGATATTGGAGAAACGGATCTTTAGACCTGCATCTTCAAGTGTTTTTGGAAAATCGAACATATTGCCACCTTTAATAAGATATAAAGGTTTTGCATCGTATTTCTTTCCTTTGGCAACCACTTCAAGTTCCAGCGCTACGGCTACGTCGCCTTTCGCCAGAGGAATTTTTTCTATTGACGCATTTTTGTTAACTCCCTTTACTACGATATATCCGTCCCTGAACTTCACGGTATCACCCGGAGCAACTTCGTGGGTGGAAGGCATTTCAAATTCTTCGTCTTCAGAATGGCCTTCATGTTCAGCATGCTCTTTATGGCCGGTTTCTACCGGAGGAGCCGCTGTTGCATGGGTATAAATATCGTATGTAAGATAATGCCTGGTATCCGGAGAAGCGATAAGACCCATCTTAGGGTTCTGCTGTGCATTCGGATAAAGATCAAAGTCTTCCTTCACTTTGCCGCTTGCAGAATCTATCGCTTTATAATTTACCCTGTAATAAATGTTGGGGCCCTCTATTGAATCAGACAGGTAAGTAACAGTATATTTCCCCATTTTAACAGGTTCGCCCATATAAAGCATCAGATTTTCTCCCGGCTTTTCAGCCTTTTCAAAACCCTGTACCGGTATGGCTCCCGCCTCATTAACAGAAATAACCTTGCTGGTGGCTGCCGCTACAAGAGCTCCGACAAGTAACATGGCAAAACCCATATGCGCAACAGAAGAACCAGAAAGTTTCCATTTTCCCTTAAGCGCATCGACGAGGATATTGCCGTTGCAAACCAGGGAAAATATACCGGCGAAGGTGAGCACGATATACATAAAGTTGGTATACACTTCGCTTACATATACAAAAGCAGCTGTTAACACAAGAGCAATTACAAAGGAAATCCCTGTTACCTTAAAGAACTTGCGCGAGTCTGTATTACGGTATTTCAGAAACTGTGTAAAACCGGAAATTATGGTAACTATCACAGCAAACGGCACCTGCCATTTATTATAGTGCTGTATGGCATCGGCCGGAGGCGCTATTTTAGTGCCGAAAGCAGCGTTAAACACGGGGATGGAAGTAGTAGCAATAACCTGTATGCAGGAAACGCAAAGCACCAGTGCCCCGATAAATAACCAGAATTCTCTTGAATAAGTCTCCTCATCTTTCTGTGAGATCGGCATTTCCTTCCATCTTGCCACCAGCAGTACTACAGAGAGGATGGCAAATACCAGGATATAAGCGATCAGGTGACCGAACATTCCGAGGTCAGTAAACGAATGGACGGAAGTTTCGCCTAAAATACCGCTCCTGGTAAGGAAAGAAGCATATAATACCAGCACAAAACTGATAAGTACTAAAAAAGTAGCTGTAAAATAAGAATGTCCGGAATGCCTGTAGGCGAGAATTACGTGTACGGCAGCAATCAGGGTAAGCCATGGAATAATGGAAGCATTCTCTACAGGATCCCAGGCCCAGAAGCCGCCAAAGTTCAGCGCCTCGTATGCCCAGAAAGAACCCATGATAATACCTGCTCCCAGTATCATTACAGCAAAAAGAGCCCATGGCAATGCTGCTGCAGTCCAATCCTTATAACGTTTTTCCCATAAGCCGGCAATGGCATAGGCAAAAGGAACGATCATTGAGGCAAAGCCAAGGAAGAGAGTCGGCGGGTGGATCACCATCCAGTAATTCTGAAGCAGGGGATTTAAACCGTTACCATCCTGGATCAGGCTAAGATAATCAGGACGTGCGAAGATCGGCCCTTCTATGGCGTCCCTTAACAAAATAAAAGGTGAGCTTCCAACACGGGTTCCGAGTATCTCAACACCGAGAAGCATGCTTGCAAGAAATACCTGCGAAAGCATTACAATCGCCATCACCGGGTTTTCCCAGCTCTTAGCCCTCCATATCAGGATGTTCGCCAGAACGGCCTGCCAGAACATCCATAACCAGAAACTTCCCTCCTGGCCTTCCCAGAAACTGGAAATGATGTAATAAACGGGCAGTGTTGTCGATGAGTGCGCCCAGGCGTAATGATATTCAAAAAGATGATTATAAATGATATAGAAAAGGCTGGTGCCCACTCCGATCACTGAAATGGTATTTACCCATGTAGAATAACGCGCAATTTTCTGCCAGGACGCATCCGGTCTGTCCTTATTCGTGGCAAAATAATAAGCTATAGTTGATAAAAGTGCGGTACCGAAAGATAAAACGATAAAGAACTGACCTAATTTTCCGGGCAGCAGGTGTTCTCCTGCAAATTGTATATCCATTAACGATGTTTATAATTTAACTGAGGCGGTTTTGACTTCTTTTACTTCAACCTCATCTTTATTGTATTTGGAAGGGCATTTCATCAGGATCTTTGAGGCACGAAATTCTCCCCCCTCCATTTTTCCTGTAAGAACAATTTGCTCAGAACGTTCAAAGTCCTGCGGTTTGCTTCCGCTGAACAC
>Ga0265780_10001992_pt1 | contig 28272 bp, 24 predicted proteins | sample P1T30metagenome_FD_192432 | JGI IMG/M metagenome (GOLD analysis project Ga0265780, IMG submission 192432) | Plant litter microbial communities from East Loma Ridge, Irvine, California - P1 T30 | ecosystem: Environmental > Terrestrial > Plant litter > Unclassified | place: USA: California...
GTTCTGATCACCGGTCATGGAATGTACAGTTGTGATATAACCATTCACAATTCCCCAGTTATCTTCCAGCACCTTTATCATAGGAGCTATATTATTGGTAGTGCACGAAGCATTGGAAAGCACCGGTGCACTAAGATCGATCAGCTGATCGTTAACGCCCAGCACTACAGAAGGAATTTCCTTCTCGGCCGCCGGCGCCGATATGATAACCTGCCTTGCTCCCGCTTGTAAATGCAAAGAAGCCTTCTCCATGTTTGTAAACTTACCGGTAGACTCAATAACAAGATCGATATCCAGTTCTTTCCAGGGAAGCCTGGTTGCATCGGGCTCAGAAAATACTGGTATGGTTTTGCCGTTAACTACAATGCAGCCCTTTCCTGCTTCAACTGTTCCGTCGAAGCCTCCGTGCACGCTGTCATATTTAACCAGATGCGCAAGAGTCGATGGATCAGAAAGGTCATTTATAGCCGCTATTTCTGCTGTCCCTTTTTTTAACATTGTACGCAAAAAAGTCCGCCCAATTCGTCCAAATCCGTTTATTGCTATTTTCATGTGGAGCAAAGTTAGCTATAGATGTGCCAAATCCAAGGTTAAATAATCTCTTCAGTGCCATAATTACAAATCCGGCGATGTTCGTAAAACACTGCCGGTTTTCCCGAAAGGGAACAACTTTTGCTGTAATATAACAATGGAGAGTTTTATAATCAGTGCAACATTGGGAAATGAGCCAGTTCAGATCCTTGTTGTCCCGGAAGATTGCATAGAACACAGTCTGTTTCACCTGGTTGTTAACAATACAGAAATAATTAAAATCCTGTACACTGATACCAGAAGATGGGAAATAATTGAAGGAACGAGCGTTAAAGCTGAGGAACTGACATTTATTACGCAACAGATAGAACGGCAATTTCACCTTTGATAACGCCTTTTTAAAAAAATTTAATTGAGACGAAAACATTTTTAAACACCAAAAGTTATAACATTAATACTATGATAAATAACCAAAGTGACAAACCTGAAAAACTGGAGCCAAAAGATTCAGGCCGCAAAGAGATAAATGACGAAGATGCCGTTTTAAAGCCTGAAGATAAAGATTATACAAAGGAAGACCCTAATTTCAGAGACCCGGCAAAAACAAAAGAGGAAAGTGAACAACCGGTGCTTCCTGTAAAAAAGGAGCCTAAAGATATATAAGAGCATTATCCTGAAAGGGATAAGTTTTTCATAGATAGATGTAACAGCCGGATCAATTCCGGCTGTTATTATTTAAGGGAGCGGCCTTGTCTTAAGGCAGTATAGTAAGCCCAATCTAAAAAATCACTTCTGAATTTTAATCCGCAACTGCCGTTCCTCCGGAGCAGCCCTCTTCAGGACTCGTCAGGGCCTACTGATTATTGCACCTTACATCCCTAACGTCCTGTAATTCTGCCCCCTCACAAACTCCTGTTGTTATTTACAACAGAGTTCTTCATCTTTGAATACTTAGCTATACGTTGATTTATACTTAACCTTTAACTATACTTTCTCTCATGAAAATCAAAAAGGCAGTAATTACTGCAGCTGCGAGGGGCGAACGTTTATACCCTGTGGCCGATACTGTACAGAAAGCAATGCTTCCTGTAATTGATACTGACGGACTACATAAACCAGCTATACAAATCATTATTGAAGAGGCTCTTTCGAGCGGGATCGAAGAGATCTGTATTGTATGTGCACCGGGAGATGCCGCAAGATATACCGCGGCTTTCACCTCTTTAAGAGACAATCTGTTTAAATCATTTAAAAACGCAGACTGGGCCAGAGAAGAAGCGGAGAAGATCAACAGCCTGCTTGAGAAGGTTAAATTTGCCGAACAGACAGAACCTCTGGGTTACGGACACGCGGTTTATTGCGCCAGGGAATTTGTACAGGACGAGCCCTTTCTTTTACTCCTGGGCGATTACCTCTACGTTTCAAATCTGCTTGGAAAACGCTGTGCCGCCCAGCTGATAGAACTTGCTTCGTCCGAAAACTGCTCAGTTTCTGCCGTTAACCCTACCCCCGAACATCTGATAGGCAACTACGGCACTCTTACCGGCAAACAGGTTGCCGGCCATACCGGGATCTACCAGATCGAAAAGCTGATTGAAAAACCATCGCTCAGCATAGCTGAACTTGAGCTGCAGACTGCCGGCCTGAGGGTTGGATACTACCTGTGTTTTTTCGGGATGCATGTTTTCACACCTGCCCTGTTCGATCTGCTTGAAAAAGACATAAAACAGAATTCTCAGAATATATTGCTTACTCCGGCATTGCAGGAACTGGCAGAGACAGAAAAATACCTCGCACTGGAAGTAAAAGGAGCACGTTACGATCTGAGCCGCAAACACGGACTATTGAGGGCGCAGGTTGCACTGGGTTTAGCAGGCGAAGCAAAAGACGATACACTCAGCACCCTGGTAGAACTGCTGGCAGAAGCAAACTCAAGAAAACTTAAATAACAGCGGCAGCCGATGAGTATTTTTATTAAAACGATCACATCTGCTGATCCAGCCGAAAGAGACCGGTCATTTTTTGACCTTTGTAAAGGCTTTACATCTGATGAGCTGCTGAGAGAACTACTGGAACTTGAGAAATTCAGAAAGTCTACGTCCAATCTATATGATAAGGTAAGAGCAATACTTTTTCTTCATGCCGGATTCAGGTTTGTACTTACGGAAGACTCTTCCATTTCCGACACCGGCAAAGTGCCTTATGCAGGGTTTGAAGATCTTCTGGCACGGCGTTTTGAACAGGCTATTTCTACTTTTCTGACCGAGCTAAAGACTAAGGGGCCCAACGGCGCCGTTTTTTCTGCGCTGGCAGAAAGTTATCATCACCTGTCTTTCCAGATACTTGCCGGCCAGGTGCGTAAAAGCGTGCGTTCCAGCAAGGGGAATCAGTGGATGTTCCGGGTGGGGCATGAAGCGGAACATCCTATCCGTATCCATCCCCGGCTCCTCGAAAGAAACAGCAATTCCTTGTTTTACCCGGTGCTGCACGAACATACTGCGGTACGGATGGACCTTACCCATAGCGGATGGTCTGACATTTTTTTCCTGGGGATGGACTATCCTGAAGGCGCCCGGGTAATCAATTTATCGATAGATCTGGGGGTATTCGGCCGGGATAAAGACATCCGTCCTCCGCTGCATTCTTATATACGGGTAATACCGGAACCCCTTCTGAGGGTAACCAGTATAGATCTGAATACAACAAAAGACATTACAGACCTCCCTGATCTGTTCAATTTCGGCAACGATTACCTTAGCCTGGTTAAAGCGGGGATAATTGCATCAGGACTAATTCCGCCTTCTTTCGAGGGCACCAATCAATCGCTGGTAAATATACTTTCGCATATTGTTGGTCCGGGCATGGGTCTGGAAGTGGTTACTAAGGTGAACGATATTCCGAAGGGATCACGTTTTGCGGTATCTACCAACCTGCTGGGTTCTATTATAAGCCTGCTGATGCGGGCTACGGGACAAACGCGCTCCCTGACGGGCGGACTGGAAGAACATGAACGGCGGCTGGTGGCATCGAGAGCAATATTAGGCGAGTGGATAGGAGGCTCGGGCGGCGGCTGGCAGGACTCTGGTGGAGTATGGCCCGGCATCAAAGCCATACAGGGCACATTTGCTGATGAAAATGATCCGGAATATGGCATAAGTAAAGGCACTTTGCTTCCGCGGCACCGGATCTTGCAGGGGGAGGAAATCCACCCGGAATTTTATGAAAAGATAACCAATTCCCTGGTGCTGATGCATGGCGGTATGGCATCGAACGTGGGGCCTATACTGGAAATGGTAACAGAAAAATACCTGCTTCGCGGCAACCGGGAATGGGATGCCAGGCAGCAGACCAACCGCATATTCGACAATATTCTGAGCGCTATAAAATCTGGTGATATAAAAACGCTTGCCGAAAATACAGACAGTAATTTTGCGGGTCCGATAAAGAGCATTATCCCCTGGGCGTCCACCTATTTTACGGAACAGATCATAAAAAAGGCCAGGGCCGAATTCAAAGACGATTATTATGGTTTCCTGATGCTGGGCGGAATGTCTGGCGGCGGTATGGGTATGTTTGTTAATCCGCAGCGCTATGAAGCATATAAAACCCGGATACTGGAAATACTAAAGAGCACTAAATCTGAGCTCTCATCTTCTCTTCCTTTCGCGATGGAACCAGTGGTATATAACTGGAGCGTAAACCAGAAGGGAAGCTGGTCTACCTTGCATCTGGGCGATGAGGCGCTGATGCCTGAACAGTATTATGCTATTCATGTTTCTGAACTGGTAAGAAAAGATCCTTCGTCCATATCGTATGTAAGACGGGCTGAGATTGATCATTTCACGACTTATTGCGAACAGAATAATCTGGCCTATCCTCTGTTAAGAACGATAGTCAGCAACCTGTTTAAAGTTTCTGACCCATCCTCTCAAAGCAACAGGGACATGGAGAACAGCAAGGCCGAACAGATCAGAAAGGATAATGGCTTTGATTATATACAGCATGAAGAAATCCGCACAGAGCTTCAAAGAGGGCGGATTGGCCTATCAAGAAACAGGCTGCCTGCAGAGACCCTTATAGAAGACGTACATCCGGGCGAAATTACCAGGCTGAGCGATTCTGATTCTAATGCGCATGGCGAAGCTGCGATAAGAAACGGCGAAGTGGCTGTTATGAGTCTTGCTGCCGGAGTTGGAAGCCGCTGGACAAAGGGTGCGGGAGTTATTAAAGCCATAAACCCATTTGTCGAGATGCAGGGCTCGCACAGGAGTTTCCTTGAACTTCACCTGGCAAAAACAGCTAAGGTTGCTGAAAAATTTAAAGCCAGTATCCCGCATATTGTAGCAACGAGTTACCTGACTCATCAGCCGATACAGGAAAAACTCGACGCAACGAACAACTTTGATTATAAAATACCTGTTTACCTGTCTCCGGGCCGTTCTATAGGACAACGCTTCGTTCCAATGGAGCGCGATCTTCGTTTCATGTGGGAGGAAATGCCACAGGAAACCCTCGACGACAATAAACAGAAAGTACGTGAGGCGGTACGGCAAAGTATGATCGCCTGGGCGAAAACCAAGGGCGAAGGATCTGATTATGTTGATAATATTGCCGCCCAGCGATTTTCGCCGCTCGGGCACTGGTACGAGGTTTCAAACCTTATAAGAAACGGGGTTCTGGCCACAATACTGGATCAGAATCCTGCAGTAAAAACCATAATGCTGCACAATATTGATACACTGGGTGCAGATGTTGATCCTGCGGCTCTCGGTTACCACCTTAGCTCGGGCAATGTGTTGACATTTGAAGTTATACCCCGCCATATCGAAGACCGCGGGGGTGGCCTTGCCAGGATAAACGGACACCTGCGTTTACTGGAGGGACTGGCCCAGCCGCGCGAAGAGGATGAGCTTAATCTGAGTTATTATAACTCGAATACTACGTGGATACAGATTGATCCGCTGCTTAAACTATTCGGACTCAGCAGAGAAGACCTGAAAAAAGGGAATGAAGCCCAGCTGGCAAAAGCAGTGCGCAGCGTTGCCCAGAGAATGCCGACGTATGTTACTATTAAAGATGTGAAATACCGCTGGGGGCATGCGCAGGAAGATATCTACCCTGTTACCCAGATTGAAAAACTCTGGACAGATATGACGGCTTTGCCTGATATCAAATGCGGTTATCTGGTTGTACCAAGATCAAGGGGACAGCAGATGAAAGACCCTGCGCAGCTTGACTCATGGGTTACAGACGGCAGCAGGGATTATGTAGCTGAATTATGTAATTTTGGTTAAATTATCATTATGAAGGCTGAGGCAAGGCCCTGCTGGGTATTTGTCTTAGCCTTCATTTATTGCCTTCCACAGAAGATCTTTTAATTCCTGCATACCTTTTTGGGCTACTGAAGAAATAAACAAATGCGGAATTTCAGGCAGATTTACTTTCATTTCTGCAATAAGCTCGTCATCGAGCATATCTGCCTTGCTGATAGCCAGCACCCGCGGCTTATGCATAAGCTCCGGATTATATTCCTGCAGTTCATGCAGCAGGATTTCGTATTCTTCCCTGATACTGCGGCTGGTATCGCAGGGCACAAGGAATAATAATACAGAATTACGTTCTATATGCCTTAAAAAACGGAAACCCAGTCCTTTACCTTTTGATGCACCTTCTATAATACCGGGAATATCGGCCATTACAAACGATCTGTTATCGCGGTAAGCCACTATACCCAGGTTAGGAACAATAGTAGTAAACGGATAATCGGCTATTTCAGGTTTTGCTGCAGACACTACAGATAACAGGGTCGATTTACCGGCATTCGGGAAACCAACCAGGCCTACGTCTGCCAGTACCTTCAACTCCAGGATCATCCATTCTTCTTTTCCGGGCTCCCCTGTCTGGGCGAAACGCGGCGTCTGCATTGTCGGTGTTTTGAAGTGCCAGTTCCCCTGTCCGCCTCTTCCTCCTGCGGTTAATATCCTGGTTTCGCCTTCTTTGGTGATCTCAAACAGCACCTCCCCTGTTTCTGCGTCCTTCGCTATGGTACCCAGCGGTACCTCGAGTATTTCATCGATTCCGTTTTTGCCATGCTTAAGTCCGCTTCCGCCCGGCTCTCCGTTCTCAGCAATTATATGCTTTCTGTATTTAAGATGCAGAAGCGTCCAGATGTTAGTACTGCCACGAAGTATAATATGCCCGCCTCGTCCTCCGTCGCCCCCATCAGGCCCGCCTTTTGCTGTATGTTTATCGCGGTGTAAATGTGCAGAACCTGCTCCTCCGTGACCGGAGCGGCAGCATATTTTCACATAATCGACGAAGTTTGATCCCTGAGACATATAACCTTATTAATTAAGAATCAGGCATTACACGCCTGAACCTTTATTTGTATACAAAAATAGCGGACCGATGTTTATCGTGATCCGCTAGCTAAAAATTTTATTAAGTGTTAGTACGTATCAGCAACCTTACAGATCTCACTGAAGATCTCTTCAATACCGCCAATTCCGTTTACACTCAGATATTTGCCCTGTGACTTATAAAAATTAGCAACAGGAGCTGTTTTATTATTATATTCTTCTATACGCCTGCGGATGACAGCTGGATTAGCATCGTCTGGCCTGCCAGAATCCTTACCACGAAGCAGAAGACGTTTTTCGAGCTCGTCGTCGTTTACGTCCAAAGCGATCATGCCAGAAATGGCGGTATTCTTAGTATCAAGCAATGCATCTAAAGCCTCTGCCTGTGCAACCGTCCTGGGGAAACCATCGAAAATAAACCCTTTTGCATCTTTATTAGCATCAAGCTTATTGCTGATCATGCCAATAACTACCTCATCAGGAACAAGCAGCCCCTGGTCCATTAATTTTTTTGCTTCCAGACCAAGATCTGTTCCATTTGCAATTTCATTTCTAAGGATATCTCCTGTTGACAGATGTACAAGCTGATATTTTTCGATAAGCTTTTGGGATTGAGTTCCCTTTCCGGCGCCCGGAGGGCCAAACAAAACTAGATTGAGCATTAGGGTCGATTTTAAATTTTAAAAGCCTTTTCGCTGTTTATTTCGAAAAGGCTTTTAATTTGTTTGTTTGTGGACCTGAAGGGAGTCGAACCCCTAACCTTCTGATCCGTAGTCAGATGCTCTATCCAATTAAGCTACAGGTCCCTTTGTTAACGGACTGCAAAGATAGAACCTTTATGATATAAATAAAATAATTTTTAAAAAATTAATAAAATTACTTCTCAGGCGCATTTTGAAGCTGCAGATACTCTTTATATACAGCACATTAGGCTTCAGTTATTTATGATTGTTTCCCTTTTCCCGGATTAGGCTTGGCTATAGAATCACGCATTTCTGTATCCGATTTTAGATTTTCCATCCTGTAATAATCCATTATTCCCATGTTACCGCTACGGAAAGCTTCGGCCATTGCAAGCGGCAACTGCGCCTCTGCTTCAATAACTTTAGCCCTGGCTTCCTGCGCTTTTGAACGCATTTCCTGCTCAGATGCAACTGCCATTGCCCTGCGCTCTTCTGCTCTCGCATTTGCGACCTTCAGGTCTGCTTCTGCCTGGTCTGTCTGAAGTTTGGCACCAATATTATCGCCAATATCTATGTCTGCAATGTCTATGGATAGTATTTCAAAAGCAGTTCCGCTGTCGAGTCCTTTTTCAAGTACTACTTTGGATATCCTGTCGGGATTTTCCAGAACTTCTTTATGATTTACTGCGGACCCTATAGTAGTTACAATACCTTCGCCAACACGGGCCAGGATGGTTTCTTCTCCTGCGCCTCCGACCAATTGGTTGATATTCGCCCGTACTGTTACCCTTGCCTTCGCAATAAGCTGGATACCGTCTTTTGCGACTGCCGCGACCGGCGGAGTATTGATAACTCTAGGGTTTACCGAAAGCTGCACGGCATCAAACACGTCTCTCCCTGCAAGATCAATTGCTGTAGCCAGCCTGAAGTCTAAGGGAATATTTGCCTTATCGGCAGAAATAAGAGCTTTAATTACATTATTAACATTCCCCCCGGCCAGGTAATGGGTTTCAACATCATTCGATGTGAGGTTCAGTCCGGCTTTGGTCGAGGTGATCAGCGCATTTACTACCAGGGAGGGTGGTACTTTCCTCAGCCGCATCAGGAAAAGATTGAGCAGGCTTACCCTTACCCCAGACAGCTGGGCTGTAAACCAAAGGTTGATGGGTAAAATATAAAGGAAAATAAATAAAGCGATTACGGCCCCGACAACCGTAAGCAATAAAGAAACATTGCTGTCCATGATAATTATTTAAGTTTAAATACGATTATTATCAAGTATCCGCATAAATCGGTCAAGATGCAAACTTGTATACCTATTTATTCTCCGGGTTCTATAGACCTGGCGGCAATTTGCAGGCCCTCTTCGAAAGAATGCGGCTGATAACCCAGCTCTTTGATTGCCTTAGAAACGATAAATCCTGTTCTTAATGGCCGCACCGCATCCTGGTTAAGCGAGGCCGAGCTAATTGGCCGTATAAGATTTTTATTTAGTTTCCAGAAGTCGGCCACCCTTTCGGCAATTTCCAGGATCGACATCATCTCCCTTCCGGAGACATGAAAGATACCTGTAGCTTCTTTTTCTGCTGCCAGCAGACAGCCTGCAGCCAGGTCTTCGACCAGGGTGGGCGTTCGCCACTGATCGTTAACAACATTAATGGCATCACCCTTCTCCAGGGAGCTTTTAACCCAAAGCAATATATTGGACCTGCTCATATTCCTAACCGCTCCGTATACAAGTACGGTCCTGATTATGGTCCACCTGCAGGAAGACGACAATATACTGTTCTCAGCATCGGCCTTACTCTGCCCGTAAAAGCTCAGCGGGGCGGGCTCCGCATCTTCGGTATAGGGTCCGGCTTTGCCATCAAAAACAAAATCGGTGGAGAGATGAATAAGATGAATATCGTGCCCCTCACATATCCGGACAAGGGTTTCCACCGCTTCAGTATTTATTCTGCGGCATAAGTCCCGCTGTGTATGGCAGGTATCTACGTTGGTGATTGCAGCGGTATTTATAATAACATCGGGCCTGAAGCCGGCAACCAGCTCCTCGATCTGATTTTCATCTGTTATGTCCAGTTCTGCATACCGGTAACCCTTTATAATGCTGTTACGATTCGGTCCTTTGGATGTAGCAAGGAGTTCAAATCCGGGTGAGTTAAGAATAAGAGGAGTTAGTTTTTGCCCGAGTAGTCCGTTGCTACCTGTTACCAGGATCTTTTTCATATTCAAACTTAGGATAAAATTCCTAACGCCGTTCTGAAATATCTCTGATTAACTATGCATTTATTATAAAACGATTATCAATAATTACAAATTAGCGCAAGGGAACACAGAAATAATCTTATTATATTTGTAACTAAACTTTAGTTACAAGTGGGTAAAGACGACAAACTGGTAGACAGGTTTCTTAAAATACCAAAAGATTTCACATGGGACGAATTGATAGCCGTTCTTAAGCACTACGGATATACATTAATAAAGAGTGGAAAAACAGGAGGCTCGCGACGAAAGTTTGTTAATGATAAGAAGGTTATAATAAATTTACATAAACCTCATCCCGAAAACATTGTAAAGCAATATGCTATTAAACAGATAATAGAGAAATTAACAGAGCAAGGAGATTTTTGAAATGGCTAACTATTTAAAGTATAAAGAGTATTTGGGAACGGTAGAGTACAGCACAGAAGATGAGGTCTTTTATGGCAAAATATTCGGCATAAATGATTTAGTTACTTTTGAAGGTCAATCTGTTGCAGAAATTAAAGAAGCCTTTGAAGAAGCTGTTGAAGATTATATCGAGACTTGTAAGGAATTAGGCAAGATTCCAGAAAAAATATTTAAAGGAAACTTTAATGTCCGGGTGCCTTCTTCTGTTCATAAAGATGCAGCGCTGGCAGCTACGCAGTATAATATTTCTCTTAATGATTTTGTAAAAGCAGCAATTACTTTTGCGATTAAACATCAGCAGGAACTTGGTAAAGAATTACATTTAGTTCGTTAAAGTGCCGCCGGCAGGATATAATAGTGTTTTTAACTTTATAGAGTATGATCATTCTATGCTTAACAGTAACAAGGTTTAAATGATGGACTTATTTATCATGCCCGCTTTTACCACTTTTCATAATGGCAACCACTCCTATAATAACTATAGCTGCGCCGGTTAACCATACCCATGGCTGAGTATACCATACCGATCCGCCGGCCTGCTCCGGATCAGAGCCGGATGCCCTGGCTGCCAGTGAGAACAACACAAAACCAGACAGCAAAAAAGACAAGCCTGTAAGCTTATAAAACCAAAATTCAGACTTTGTATGTTTTTTGTTCTGCTTTTTCATCATCACAAATATAATATGCCGCCATAAGCGTGTTAATGATTAATGTCACTGCTATCAAAGGGATCGTTCTTGTTATTCCCTCCTTTCCTGCTGAAAACACCAATGACCAGGATCAATACCGCCGCAACTATTGCCCATACCCATGACTGCATATACCATATAACCTCGCGGCTTTCATTATAAATAACTTCATCTGAGGCATCATTTTCTACCGACTGCGAATAGAGCAGCAGCGGCAGCAGCATAACAGAAAAAAGCATTATAATAGCGTAGAGATATCGGTAAGGCCTTCTGCAGATAAGGTTAATAGCTTTCATAGAGCAACAGATTACCAGTGTAAAACAGCCATTTCGAAGCGGAGTTTTAAAAAAAAGTCCTCATTTCAAAAAATAATTTAAAATCTTTTTAACAGGCATTTGAAATTATAGGATAAAACGTATTTTTGCGAACCAAAAAAGCCATATTGAAAATGGCCTATATTATTGAGTTACAAATTTTCACCCAAAAAATTATATGCCTAATATTGGAAAAATAGCGCAGATCATCGGGGCAGTAGTTGACGTAAGTTTCGCTAATGATGCTAAGCTCCCTCAAATTTATGTAGCGTTAGAGATTACAAAACCTAATGGTCAAAAAATCATTCTTGAGGTTCAACAACACCTTGGCGAAGATCGCGTACGCGCGATTGCCATGGACTCTACTGATGGTCTTGTTCGCGGAATGCCTGTTGTTGATACAGGTGCGCCAATAAAGATGCCTGTTGGTGATGCTGTTAAAGGCCGTGTATTTAACGTAGTTGGAGACTCTATTGACGGTATCGAAAACCTTGATAAGTCTAATGGCCGTTCTATTCACGCTCAGCCACCAAGATTTGAAGATCTTTCTACAGAAACAGAAGTGCTCTTTACCGGTATTAAGGTTATTGATCTTCTTGAGCCATATTCTAAGGGAGGAAAAATTGGATTGTTCGGCGGTGCCGGTGTAGGCAAAACCGTACTTATCCAGGAACTTATCAATAATATAGCAAAAGCTTATTCAGGTTTATCAGTATTCGCAGGTGTTGGAGAACGTACCCGTGAAGGAAATGACCTGCTTCGTGAAATGCTTGAATCCGGTATCATCAAATATGGTGAGGAATTCATGCACGGTATGGAAAAAGGCGAATGGAACCTTGATAAAATCGACAAAGAAGAACTGAAAGATTCTAAATGTACATTTGTTTTCGGACAGATGAACGAGCCTCCAGGCGCACGTGCACGTGTGGCTCTTTCCGGTCTTACCGTTGCTGAATATTTCCGTGATGGTGATGAGCAGGGACAAGGACGCGATATCCTTTTCTTCATCGACAATATCTTCCGTTTTACACAGGCAGGATCTGAAGTATCTGCGTTATTAGGCCGTATGCCTTCTGCCGTAGGTTACCAGCCTACCCTGGCAACTGAAATGGGTTTGATGCAGGAACGTATCACTTCAACCAAACGTGGTTCAATTACTTCCGTTCAGGCGGTATATGTACCTGCGGATGACTTGACCGACCCTGCACCGGCAACAACATTTGCCCACCTTGATGCTACTACCGTATTATCCCGTAAGATCGCTGAGTTAGGTATCTATCCTGCGGTGGATCCTCTGGATTCTACTTCACGTATCCTTTCTCCGATGGTTCTTGGTGCAGAACACTACGATACCGCTCAGCGTGTGAAAGAAATCCTTCAGCGTTATAAAGAACTGCAGGATATCATCGCGATCCTTGGTATGGACGAGCTTTCTGAAGAAGATAAGCTAACCGTTTCAAGAGCACGTCGTGTTCAGCGTTTCCTGTCACAGCCTTTCCACGTGGCAGAACAGTTCACAGGTCTTAAAGGTGTACTTGTTGATATTAAAGATACTATCAAAGGTTTCAACATGATCATGGACGGCGAAGTGGATGAATATCCTGAAGCTGCGTTCAACCTTGTTGGTTCTATTGAAGATGCTATAGAAAAAGGCAAGAAATTACTTGCTGAAGCAAATGCATAAAAAAATTGCAGGCACAGGGCAGCTAAACGCTCCCTGCTGCTTCAATATTATTTAGACAGATGACACTAGAAATTTTAACACCAGATAAAACAGTATACGAAGGAGAAGTTACATCTGTAACTGTACCTGGTGTACAGGGCTCTTTTGAAGTGCTGAACAATCACGCCCCGATTATTTCAACCCTGGAAGACGGAAAGGTTATCATACGCACAGGTAAGAATACCGAAAGTCTCCTTATTAAAGGCGGTGTAATTGAAGTATTGAACAATAAAATTATTGTACTTGCCGAAGGCATAGAATCGTAGTTTTATCTCCCTAATAAAAAAGCCGGATAAGATCTTCTTACCCGGCTTTTTTATTGCCTCATTTTTTAAGTTTTTTTGACCTGGATCACATTTTAGGAAGAAAAGCCGGGTAAACTCATCCTCCTGCCAACACATATACTGTATACCGAAACTGGTTTTGGTATACAGTGTCCAAATTACTTACGATATAAACCAATAAAACACACAATAAAATTCTGTTTTAATAATATATGTAAAACAATATACTTAATTAAAAAAAACAAGATCCCCTATTGACTGAATCACAACAAGTACATACCTTAAGGATATCAAACTTTTGAACTCAGAATTATAACATATGCGTCTTAGAACAGCATCAGCAAAAAGAACAATTCCAGGCAGATCAACCGATCTGATTGATGTGTTCCTTGTGCTCCTCAATGCAGGGCAGTCGAAGGCGTTTTAATAAAAAAAATGGAAGCGCACTCTGAAGATGGCGCTTTTTTTATAGAAGGAACATTAATAAGATTACCAAATATATGGCCTCACAATCTGATCAAACAGAGACAAATACAGCAACGGCAGAACTGAATCCGTACAGTAAAGTATTAACCCAAGATCCAACTCAACCGGCAGCGCAAGCCATGTTATACGGAATAGGCCTTACTGATGATGATATGCAGAAGGCACAGGTGGGAATTGCCAGTATGGGTTACGATGGGAATACCTGTAACATGCATCTGAACGACCTGGCGAAAAAGGTTAAAGAAGGTGTGTGGAGCGAGAATCTTGTTGGTCTGATCTTTAATACTATCGGCGTAAGCGATGGGATGAGCAACGGCACAGACGGTATGCGTTATTCTTTAGTTAGCCGTGATGTTATTGCCGATTCCATTGAGGCTGTATGCGGTGCACAGTATTATGATTCCCTGATTGCGCTTCCGGGATGTGATAAAAATATGCCGGGATCCCTGATTGCCATGGGCCGTTTAAACCGTCCTTCGATTATGGTTTATGGAGGTACTATAGCTCCCGGACATTATAAAGGTGAAGATTTAAATATAGTTTCTGCATTCGAGGCCCTGGGCAAAAAGATTGCAGGACAGATGGATGATATTGATTTCAAAGAAATCATTAAGAACTCTTGCCCCGGCGCCGGTGCTTGCGGTGGTATTTACACTGCAAACACCATGGCCGCCGCTATCGAGGCTTTGGGAATGAGCCTTCCTTATTCTTCCTCAAGCCCTGCATTAAGTGAAGATAAACAGCAGGAATGTCTTAAGGCAGGAAAAGCTATCCGCTTGCTGATGGAACGCGATATCAAACCTAAAGATATCATGACCCGCAAGGCGTTTGAAAATGCAATTGTTACGATCATGGTGCTTGGCGGGTCGACAAATGCTGTATTACACCTTTTAGCTATCGCAAAAAGTGTGGACATTGACCTTGTTCAGGACGACTTCCAGGAAATCAGCAACCGTATACCCGTTCTGGCCGATATGAAACCAAGCGGTAAATATATGATGGAAGACCTTCATAATGTCGGCGGTGTTCCGGCTGTAATGAAATACGCCCTTGAACAGGGATGGCTTCATGGCGACTGTCTTACCTGCACCGGATATACCCTTGCTGAAAATCTTGCTAATGTCCCAGCTCTAGACTTCGATACACAGAAGATCATTTTACCCGCCGAAACGCCAATTAAGGCGACCGGACACTTACAGATCCTCTACGGCAACCTTTGTAAAGGAGGCAGCGTGGCTAAGATCACCGGCAAAGAAGGCTTAAGTTTTGAAGGACCTGCACGTGTATTCGATGGCGAATCTGAATTGATACAGGGAATCCAGTCAGGGCGCGTACAACATGGCGATGTGGTAGTTATCCGTAACGTGGGGCCGAAAGGAGCGCCGGGAATGCCGGAAATGTTAAAACCAACTTCAGCCCTTATCGGAGCAGGTCTTGGCAAGAGTATTGCCCTTATTACAGATGGCCGCTTTAGTGGTGGTACTCACGGCTTTGTAGTTGGACACATCACTCCCGAAGCGTTTGAAGGCGGATTGATAGGCCTGGTGAAAGATAACGACCGGATTGAGATCGATGCCGTGGGAAGAACCATGACACTTAAGGTCTCCGAAGAGGAAATCGCTCAAAGACGCTCCGGGTGGGTGCAACCTGAGTTAAAGGTTAAAAAAGGACTTCTTTATAAATATGCCAAACAGGTAAGCGATGCATCTCAGGGATGTGTAACTGATTTATAAGTTTGAACATCATCAGAAATTAGATTTGACAGATAATGGGAATACGATCAGTATTGATCGCTTTCCTGATACCAGAAAATACTAAAAAGAAAACAATGGATACAGCACAACAGGAACTAGCAGCTACTGAGCAGAAACCAGGGATCGAATTAACTGGATCAGCGGCCCTATTGGAAGGGCTGGTTGCAGAGGGGGTCGATACCATCTTCGGTTACCCGGGTGGGGCAATTATGCCGATATACGATGCTTTGTACGACTATATGGACAAGCTTAACCATATCCTGGTACGCCATGAACAAGGCGGTATCCATGCAGGTCAGGGATATGCACGTTCGTCAGGTAAAGTAGGCGTTGTATTTGCTACAAGCGGCCCCGGCGCAACAAACCTGGTTACAGGTCTTGCCGATGCCCAGATAGACAGTACTCCGCTTGTGTGTATTACCGGCCAGGTATTCGCTCATCTGCTCGGAACAGATGCATTCCAGGAAATTGACGTGATCAATATTACCACACCGGTTACTAAATGGAATTATCAGGTAACTGATGCCAATGAAATTCCAGAGGCACTGGCAAAAGCGTTTTATATCGCTAAAAGCGGTCGTCCGGGTCCGGTACTTATCGATATTACTAAAAATGCACAGTTTCAGAAATTCAATTACCAGGGATATGTTCCCTGTAAACATATCCGCAGCTACCGCCCAAAACCAATAATTCGTAAAGAATATATTGAGCAGGCTGCCAAAGTGATCAATGAAGCTAAAAAGCCGTTTGTGCTCTGGGGACAGGGTGTATTGCTGGGCAGTGCCGAGCGGGAGTTTAAAACCTTCATCGAAAAATCCGGCATTCCCGCTGCATGGACCATATTGGGTGCGGGGGCTATCCCGAGCGACCATGAGTTAAATGTCGGCATGCTCGGAATGCACGGCAACTATGGCCCGAATGTGCTTACTAATGACTGCGATGTGCTTATTGCCATTGGTATGCGTTTCGACGACAGGGTTACAGGCAGGCTGGACAAATATGCAAAACAGGCTACTGTTATCCACCTGGATATAGATCCGGCAGAGATCGATAAGAATGTGAAAGCACACGTTCCGGTATGGGGCGATTGTAAAGAAACGCTTCCCATGCTGACGCAGCTTATAGAAGAAAAACGGCATACTGCCTGGCTGGAGAAATTCAGGGAATATGAACGCCAGGAAATAGATGCAGTAATAAAGGACGAACTTTTCCCTTCAAGCACAGAACTCACCATGGGTGAAGTGGTACAGCAATTAAACCAGCTTACCAACGGAGAAGCAATTATAGTAACAGATGTAGGTCAGCACCAGATGGTGGCATGCCGGTATGCTAAACTGAACAAAACCAGGAGTAATATTACCAGCGGCGGCTTAGGTACCATGGGATTTGCACTTCCTGCAGCTATAGGAGCTAAGTTCGGAGCCCCCGAGCGGACAGTAGTTGCTATAATAGGCGACGGTGGTGTACAAATGACGATCCAGGAGCTCGGCACAATTATGCAAAGCGGCATTAATGTAAAAGTTCTGATCCTGAATAACCAGTTCTTAGGGATGGTTCGCCAGTGGCAGGAGCTTTTCAATGAGAGAAGATACTCGTTCGTAGACATTACCAGCCCTGATTTTGTAAAAGTTGCAGAAGGTTACGGCATTGCCGGTCAACGCGTATCTGAAAGAGAAAACCTTACCAGCGCATTGAAAACTATGCTCGATCATCCGGGCTCTTACCTGCTGGAAGTAATGGTTACCAAAGAAAACAATGTTTTCCCGATGGTACCGCAGGGTTGCAGCGTAAGCGAGATCAGGCTAAAATAAGCTGTTTACAGAACTGAAAAATTAAAGCTCTTATATTAAAAATTGAATCATGAGCCCAGAAAACAATATTGCCAAGCAGGAATATAATATAACGGTATATACTGAAAATCAGATAGGGTTATTAATTCGTATCGCAGTTATTTTCAGCAGGCGCAAGATTAACATCGACAGCCTGAATACCTCGCCTTCTGAGATCGAAAGCATTCACCGTTTCAACATCGTAATTAACGAGACTGAAGATGTGGTAATGAAACTTTGCCGCCAGATAGAGAAGCAGGTAGAGGTACTTAAGGTATATTATAATACCAATGAGGATGTAATATGGCAGGAAATGGCACTGTATAAAGTACCTACAGATACCATCGCTGAGAAAGCACTGGTAGAACGCCTGCTTCGCGAGAACGGGGCCAGGGCTGTTGTGATCCGTAAGGATTATACAGTGTTTGAAACTACCGGGCACCGTGAAGAAACAGATGCACTCATCCTGAAACTTCAGCCTTACGGGCTTATTGAATTTGTACGCAGTGCGAGGATAGCTATTATAAAAGACAGCGAAGGTTTCAACAGAAAACTCCGGGAGTTCGAGAGCCTGGAACCTGGACAGGATGTAATTGAAAACGAATACCTTAACAGCAGGGATAAAGTTTTCACGATGTAACCTGAAGATCGTAATTTTATATAAGTTACCCAGATAATTAACTAATATCCAATAAAAAGAAAAGCTAAAAGCAAAAACAAACAATCATGGCAAAATTAAATTTCGGCGGAACTGAAGAAAACGTAGTAACCCGCGAAGAGTTTCCATTATCAAAGGCGCAGGAAGTTTTAAAGAACGAAACTGTAGCTGTTATTGGTTATGGAGTTCAGGGTCCTGGTCAGGCATTAAACCAGAAAGACAATGGTATCAATGTTATTGTTGGCCAGCGTAAAAATTCAAAAACCTGGGATAAAGCAGTTGCCGACGGGTTTGTACCCGGCGAAACTCTTTTTGAAATTGAAGAAGCTCTTGAAAAAGGAACTATTATTTGCTACCTGCTGAGCGATGCTGCTCAGATCGAGGTTTGGCCAACTGTTAAAAAACACCTTACTGCCGGAAAGGCATTATATTTTTCACATGGTTTCGGTATCACGTTCAACGAGCAGACAGGCATCATCCCTCCTGCTGATGTGGATGTATTTCTTGTTGCCCCTAAAGGTTCAGGAACTTCTTTACGCCGTATGTTCCTTGAAGGCCGTGGCTTGAACTCAAGCTTCGCTATCTTCCAGGATGCTACCGGAAAAGCATGGGAAAGAGTTATCTCCCTTGGTATTGCAGTAGGCAGCGGTTACCTTTTTGAAACAGATTTCAAGAAAGAAGTATTCAGCGACCTTACAGGAGAGCGCGGTACATTGATGGGATGTATTCAGGGTATCTTTGCTGCTCAGTACGAAGTATTACGTTCTAAAGGCCATACGCCTTCTGAAGCTTTCAACGAAACAGTTGAAGAATTAACACAGTCGCTTATGCCGCTTGTTGCAGAAAACGGTATGGACTGGATGTATGCAAACTGCTCTACTACTGCTCAGCGCGGTGCTTTGGACTGGTGGAAAAAATTCAAAGACGCTACCAAGCCTGTTTTTGAAGAACTATATGACAGCGTTGCTACCGGTAAAGAATCTCAGCGCTCAATCGACCTTAACAGCCAGCCGGACTACCGTCAGAAACTGGAAGTTGAACTTGCAGAACTTCGCGACAGCGAAATGTGGCAGGCTGGAAAAACAGTAAGGAGCCTTCGTCCCGAAAATCAGACTGTAGAAGCATAACAGTATCAAATACAGGAATTAACAACCTTCAGCTATCAGCGGCTCTGCTGCTGGTAGCTGATCTTAGAAAATAACATTAACAAGGTACCAGATACGAGAGACAGGCACGAGGCACATTACCCGGTCTGAATTCTTGGTCTTAATAATTGATACTAAAATTAAAACAATGTTACACGATCCTAACCGTATATTCATTTTTGACACCACACTTCGTGATGGAGAACAGGTACCCGGTTCACAGCTTACTACTCCAGAAAAGATTATTATTGGTGAAGCCCTTCAGTCTTTAGGTGTAGATATAATAGAAGCAGGATTTCCGATTTCCAGCCCTGGTGATTTCCAAAGTGTGGTCGAACTGTCAAAAGTAGTTCGGGAACCTATAATTTGTGCCCTTACACGTGCAAACAAGGGAGACATAGATTGTGCAGCAGAAGCATTAAAATACGCCAGACGCCCGAGGATACATACGGGAATAGGCTCCTCTGATATGCATATCAAATACAAATTCAACAGCACCCGTGAAGCTATCCTGGAACGTGCTGTAGAGGCTGTAAAATATGCAAAGACATTTGTTGAAGACATCGAGTTCTACGCAGAAGACGCGGGAAGAGCAGATAATGAATACCTGGCTCAGATGATTGAAGCCGTAATTGCGGCAGGTGCGACAGTAGTTAATATCCCTGATACCAATGGATATTGCCTGCCCGAACAATATGGCGCCAAGATCAGATTTCTTAAAGAAAATGTAAAAAACATCGATAATGCCATAATCTCGGTTCATTGTCATAATGACCTCGGACTGGCTACCGCGAATAGCATCATTGGCCTTCAGAATGGCGCACGCCAGGTAGAATGCACTATAAACGGAATCGGCGAACGCGCAGGAAACACATCACTTGAAGAAGTGGTTATGATCCTTAAAACACATCATTCGCTTAACCTCCATAATAATATTGATACAAAAAAATTATATCCGCTGAGCGGAATGGTTAGCCGCATGATGCGCATGCCGGTTCAGCCGAACAAAGCGATAATAGGTAAAAATGCGTTCGCACACAGCTCCGGCATCCATCAGGACGGCGTGCTGAAACACCGCGAAACGTATGAGATCATGAATCCTGAAGATGTGGGAATAGATCAGTCTGAGATTATTCTTACTGCCCGCAGCGGCCGTGCTGCGCTTAAGCATCACCTGGAACGCCTGGGTTATGCTATAGAACGCATCGATCTCGATCAGACCTACCAGCGCTTTTTGGAAATGGCAGATGAGAAAAAGGAAATAAAGGACGACGACCTGCTGTTGCTTATGGGTGCGGAAGCGACAAGCAATTTCAAGAATGGCCTTAAGATAAATGAGCTTCATGTTACCTGCGGTAATGAAGACGATCCGCGTGCAGTTGTAAAACTTCACTATAATGGCTCTGATCACGAAGCCGTAGCCTCAGGTAACGGCCCTGTCAGTGCAACAATTAAAGCGATTGAGAGTATACTGGGCCGGGATATAGAGATCAAGGAATTTAACATTCACTCTATACATGGCGGAAGCGATGACGTGAGCAAGGTAGATATGAGAGTGATCCATGATGAGAAATCGTACATGGGATATGGGTTCAGCACCGACATTGTAAGGGCATCTGCCAATGCTTATCTCGACGCGCTGAACAAGTTCGTATAATTAAAGGATATAAAGTTTATAAATTATTAACTCAGATCACTGAGTTTAAAGAAAATAGAAAATTAATAAGATGAGCAAGACGTTATTTGACAAAGTGTGGGACTCGCATGTGGTACGTAAAATAGAAGGAGGTCCCGATGTGTTATTTATAGATCGTCATTTGATCCATGAAGTTACCAGTCCGGTGGCCTTTTTAGGCCTTAAGAGCAGAGGTATCGGCGTATTATATCCTGATCGTACATTCGCAACTGCCGATCATAATACCCCTACCCTCAATCAGCACTTACCTGTACAGGATCCTCTGTCGGCGAATCAGCTGCAGGCGCTTGAGCACAATGCTCAGGAACATGGTATCAGGCACTGGGGCCTTGGCCATCAGAAAAACGGTATCGTACACGTTATCGGACCAGAGTACGGCATAACGCAGCCGGGAGCCACTATTGTTTGCGGCGACTCTCATACTTCTACTCATGGTGCTTTTGGCGCTATCGCTTTTGGTATCGGTACATCTGAAGTTGAAATGGTGCTTTCTACGCAATGTATCATGCAGCCGAAACCCAAAAAGATGAGGATAAATGTAACAGGCAAGCTAAGTGCAGGAGTTACTCCTAAAGACGTGGCGCTGTTTATCATTTCCAGGTTGACAACATCCGGCGCTACGGGTTATTTTGTTGAATATGCCGGTGATGTAATTGAAAACATGACCATGGAAGGACGTATGACCGTATGTAACCTCAGTATTGAAATGGGTGCACGCGGTGGTATGATCGCTCCTGATAATACTACTTTCGAATATATCAAAGGCCGTGAATTTACTCCTGAAGGCGAAGCATGGGATAAGGCAATGGCCTACTGGCAGACGCTTAAAACGGAAGAGGGCGCCAGCTTCGACAAAGAGTTTACGTTTGACGGAAACCTTATCGAGCCAATGATCACCTACGGAACTAATCCGGGTATGGGTATAGGTATTTCCAACAATATCCCTAATGCCGAAGAAGTTGAAGGCGGTGTAACTACCTATGAAAAATCTTTAGGTTATATGGGATTCCATGAAGGCGAATCTATGATCGGCAAAAAAGTTGATTATGTCTTTGTGGGAAGCTGTACAAACGGCCGTATTGAAGATTTCAGGGCCTTTACATCTCTTATAAAGGGTAAGAAAAAAGCAGATAACGTAACTGTATGGCTCGTACCCGGATCTCACATTGTAGAATCGCAGATAAAAGAAGAAGGTTTACTGGATATCTTAACTGAAGCTGGTTTCACACTCAGACAGCCTGGATGCTCAGCATGCCTGGCGATGAATGACGATAAAGTACCTGCGGGAAAATATGCCGTAAGTACATCGAACAGGAATTTTGAAGGCAGACAAGGCCCTGGTGCAAGAACTATGCTTGCCAGTCCGCTTGTTGCCGCGGCGGCCGCAGTTACCGGAGTAGTTACAGATCCAAGGACCTTAATCAATAATAATTAATCAGCAGGATTGCATTAATCCCGCGTATAAAATGTTATGGCTTACGATAAATTTACAGTATTAACAAGCACCGCAGTTCCTCTTCCTATCGAGAATGTGGATACTGACCAGATCATACCTGCCCGCTTTTTAAAAGCAACCGAACGTACAGGCTTCGGAGATAATTTGTTCCGCGACTGGAGATATAATTCAGACAATACTCCTAAAGCAGACTTCGTTCTTAACAACTCTTCTTACAGTGGAAAAATACTGGTAGGAGGCAAAAACTTTGGCTCCGGCTCATCGCGAGAGCATGCTGCCTGGGCAATTTATGACTACGGATTCAGATGCGTGGTATCCAGTTTCTTTGCAGATATCTTCAGAAATAACTGCCTGAACATTGGCGTACTGCCGGTTCAGATAAGCCCCGAATTCCTTGAAAAAATCTTTACTGCAATATTTGCAGACCCGGCGACCGAGCTGGAAATAGATCTGGCCAAACAAACGATCACACTTTTATCAACAGGAGAACAGGAAACATTTGACATCAGTTCTTATAAAAAAGATAATATGTCGAATGGTTTTGATGACATAGACTACCTGCAAAATATTAAAGAAGAGATAAAGGAGTTTGCTTTAAAGCTTCCGTTTTAATAAAATCAATAAGCCAAGACGTTTTAACGTGCAGGGCAGATGCCTTTCCTGGAGTTATATACCAGGAAAGGCATCTGAATTATAACAGAATATCCTTTAACTTATCTATTGTATACCTTCTAACCAGATAGCTGAAAGCCTGTACAGGCTAAATCATAAACAGATCAATCAATTGGAAAAAAGAAAAATAGAAATAATGGACACAACTCTCCGTGACGGAGAGCAAACATCTGGGGTGTCTTTTTCCATTTCAGAAAAGCTGACTATTACCCAGCTGCTTCTTGAAGAACTTCAGGTAGACAGGGTAGAAATTGCTTCAGCAAGAGTGTCTGACGGTGAGCTTGCTGCTGTTAAATCAATAACAGAATGGGCAGAAAGTAATGGTTATACAGACAGGATCGAGGTTCTGTCTTTTGTGGATAATGGTATTTCTATTGCATGGATGCTTAGCGCTGGTGTAAGAGTACAGAACCTCTTAACAAAAGGATCACTGAACCACCTTACGCACCAGTTAAAAAAGAGTCCGGAGCAGCACTTTATTGAGATAGCCAAAACGATCGAAGCTGCACAAAAACAGGGTATTGCTACAAATGTTTACCTTGAAGACTGGAGTAATGGCATGCGGAATTCGCCTGAATATACTGTACAGTATCTGGATTTCCTTTCTACACAACCTGTTAAGCGTATTCTCCTCCCTGATACGCTGGGAGTATTAACGCCTTTCGAAACTTTTGAATTTATCTCACAACTGCGAACACGGTATCCTTCTCTGCACATGGATTTCCATGCCCATAATGATTACGACCTGGGTACGGCCAACGTACTGGAAGCTATCAAAGCCGGAGCAAACGGACTGCATTTAACGGTCAATGGAATGGGCGAAAGGGCAGGGAATGCACCAATGGCCAGCGCGGTGGCTGTTATCAAAGACTTTTTACCTGAAGCGGAGATCTCAATCAAAGAGTCGTCCATTTATAAGGTTAGTAAACTGGTCGAGAATTTTTCCGGCATAAGGATACCTCCTAATAAGCCTATTGTAGGCGAGAACGTATTCACCCAGACAGCCGGCATACATGCCGATGGCGACAATAAAAAGAATCTGTATTTTAACGATCTGCTCCCTGAACGCTTCGGCAGAAAACGTACTTATGCCCTGGGTAAAACTTCAGGCCGCGCTAATATAGAAAAGAACCTGCAGGAGCTTGGACTAAAGCTGAATGAGGAAGATCTCCGCAAAGTTACGCAGCGTGTTATCGAACTTGGCGATAAAAAAGAAACTGTCACCAAAGAAGACCTTCCCTATATTATCTCAGATGTGCTGGACAGCAATATGTACGAGGAAAAGGTGATCGTCGAATCGTATGTGCTGACACATGCAAAAGGCTTAAGGCCTTCGGCAACTATAGCTGTATGTATTGAAGGTAAAGTGTACGAGGAACATGCGCAGGGCGACGGGCAGTTCGATGCCTTTATGAATGCCCTTACGCAGGTGTATACGAAAAGAGGACTGATGTTACCAGCATTGGTAGATTATGCAGTGAGGATAGCGCCCGGAAGTAATTCAGACGCGTTATGCGAGGCCGTAATTACATGGGAAACAGAAAACAAAACGTTTAAGACACGGGGACTGGATTCTGATCAGACTGTTTGTGCCATCAAAGCTACACAGAAGATGCTGAATATTATTTAACAAATACTACACATATTCATACAAAACAAATAACCCAAACAATGAAATTAAACATCGCTCTTTTAGCAGGAGACGGAATAGGGCCTGAAGTAATAGACCAGGCTGTAAAAGTTGTAAATGCTGTTGCTGATAAATTTAATCACGAGGTTAGCTGGACAGCTGCATTAACAGGAGCCGCAGCTATTGATGCTGTAGGCGAGCCTTACCCGGATTCGACTCATGAGGTATGTATGGCTGCAGACGCTGTTCTTTTCGGAGCCATTGGTCATCCGCGTTTTGACAATGATCCAAAAGCTACAGTTCGTCCGGAGCAGGGCTTGCTTAAAATGAGAAAAAAACTGGGATTATTTGCGAACGTTCGTCCTACTTTCACTTTCCCTTCGCTGATAGACAACTCTCCTCTTAAAAGAGAAAGAATTGAAGGAACAGACCTGATCATACTCAGAGAGCTTACAGGCGGTATCTATTTTGGTGAAAGAGGAAGAAAAGATGATGGCAATACCGCTTTTGATACCTGTACGTATACCCGTGCAGAGATCCAGAGGCTTGCAAAATTAGGTTTCGAAATGGCGTTGACCCGCAGCAAAAAACTATGCTGTGTTGATAAAGCAAACGTACTGGAAAGTTCGCGCCTGTGGAGAGAGACCGTACAGGACATGGAGAAAGACTATCCTGAAGTAGAGGTAAGTTACGAATTCGTAGATGCTGTGGCTATGCGTCTGGTACAATGGCCAAGTTCTTACGATGTGATCATCACTGAAAATCTTTTTGGAGATATTTTAACTGACGAAGCTTCTGTGATATCCGGTTCTATGGGATTGATGCCTTCTTCTTCTATCGGCGTTCACACATCCTTATTCGAGCCTATCCACGGTTCTTATCCGCAAGCCGCCGGTAAGGATATAGCCAATCCTCTTGCCACAGTTCTTTCAGCTGCAATGATGTTCGAAGATGCTTTCGGTTTAAAAGAAGAAGCAGCTCTTATCAGAGCGGTGGTTAATAAATCCCTTGCAGAAGGTGTTGTTACCGAAGATCTTTCTGTTAAAGGAAGCAAAGCTTATAAAACCAGCGAAGTAGGCGACTGGCTTGCAGGCAATATTTAAGACTTAATCTGTTCGTAGCGTTCATTACTATCAATAGCCATAGCGGGACGCTACGAACAGATTGAAAACCATTACCAGTCGTAGTATCCCGCTACGACTTTTCACACACCTCCCCCAGCATCCGCAAAAAATTGTAAGTTTGCCTTAAATGTTCTGCCAGTAAAAAAGAACATGCATTTAACAGATGAACAATTCTCAGTTTAATCCTGATTACTCAGATGCAGTAAAAAGATTAAAACACGTGATCAGGCGTACCCCTCTGATTTACAACGCCGGATTATCAGAAAAATATAACTGCGAAGTTTACCTGAAAAGGGAAGATCTGCAGGTAGTACGCTCTTATAAGCTTCGGGGAGCCTATAATATGATAAGCCAGCTTAGTGAAGAACAGCTTTCCAAAGGCGTAGTTTGCGCCAGTGCAGGTAATCATGCTCAGGGTTTTGCCTTTTCGTGCAGGAAATTAAATACAAAAGGAGTAATCTTCATGCCTGAGATTACCCCCCGCCAGAAGATCAACCAGACCAGGATGTTCGGCGATGGCATGGTCGAGATCATCTTGACGGGCGATACGTTCGACGACTGCCTTAGGGAAGCTCTTAACTATACCGATGCTCAGCAGATGACCTTTATTCCTCCCTTCGATAATTATAAAATTATAGAAGGACAGGGCACCGTTGGCGTCGAAATATTGGAAGATCTTCCGGATACGGATGTTGTCATTGTTCCGGTGGGTGGCGGCGGCCTGTCTGCCGGTGCCGGCGATTACATGAAAAAAGTAAAGCCGGAAATAATAATCTTCGGAACAGAACCGGAGGGCGCTCCATCTATGCAGGAAGCATTCAAAACAGGAGAGCCGGTTACACTTGCAGAGATAAACCGCTTTGTAGACGGAGCCTCAGTTAAACGCGCCGGAGAGCTTACCTACCCCATCTGCAGAGAGGTGCTTGATAAAATGATCCTGGTGCCGGAGGGAAAAGTCTGTACTACGATCCTGAAACTTTATAATGAGGATGCGATAGTAGCAGAGCCTGCGGGAGCCTTGTCTGTGGCAGCACTTGATCTCTGCGCAGACGAGATCAGGGGTAAAAAGGTGGTCTGTATAGTAAGCGGCGGGAATAACGACATAGAACGCATGCAGGAGATAAAAGAGCTTTCTTTGTTATATGAGGGGCTGAAACATTACTTTGTGATCAGTTTCCCGCAGCGTCCGGGTTCCCTTAAATCTTTTGTAAACCATGTACTCGGCCCACAGGATGATATTACCCGTTTTGAATTTATTAAAAAAACGAACCGGGAAAGCGGCCCGGCACTGGTAGGCATTGAACTCAAGGCTGCTGATGATTATGCAGCACTGATCCAGCGCATGGAAGCTTTTAACTTTGATTATAAAGAGATCAATAAGGATCAGACTTTGTTTGAATACCTGGTTTGATTTGAAGATGCATTTCAATGCGGTAAATAAGCGATTGCGTCGTTTATTTACCGTATCCTCATTATGAATGCAGGAGATAGTAAAACAAAATCAAGCCCCCACTAAAATTCCAGAAATCTCTCAATAGAAACAGGTACCACCTCTCCTTTGCAGTATTTCCCGATCTGGAAATTCATCCCCTTTAACCTCACTCCGTTTCTTTCCAGCAGCAGTTCTTCTGCAAAACCTTTATAAAAAGAATCTACCAGCAAAAAGTCCAGCTCATTGCCGCTTCTTTGAACAGAAACAGCTTGCGGGTAAACCGCAATAGTATTAAACTCCGTTTCTATCCCGATCTTCAGGGCCTCATCTTTGGAAAGCACATTACAATCAGAAAGCAACTGCGCCGTATAAAGATTTTCAGGATGGTTATAAAGGTCACGGGGGCTACCCGTTTCAACAACCTCGCCTTTTCTTAATACGATGAGTTCATCGGCCAGCGAAAGCCCGTCGGCCGGATCATGGGAGACTATAATTATTGTTATACCAAGGCTCTCTGAAAGCCGTCTTATATCTGCCCTCAACTGGCTTTTAAGCAAGGTATCAACCTGGCTGAAAGGTTCGTCCATCAGCAAGACTTCAGGTTCAGTGATAATAGCTTTCGCTATCGCCACACGCTGCTGCTCGCCGCCGCTCAGATCAACCACGCGTTTATTGGCAAGATGATCTATCCTCAGTAAACGCAGCATCTCTTCTGTTTTATCAGCTTTAAAACGGAGATTGGTATTAGATAACATCGAAGCTATATTATCATAAACCTTGGCATAAATGTTCAGACTGAAATCCTGTGTAACCATTTTCATTGAATCGTGGCCGGGGATAAGTTTTTTTTCAGGCCCCCTCACCTCTTCATTTTTGAAAAGAACAGTTCCTTCCTCCGCGCTAATTAGCCCATAGATCAATTTTAACAATGTACTCTTACCACTGCCGCTTTCGCCAACTATAGCCACGATACTCCCGTGATTAATAGAAAAACTGGCAGATTTAACACCTGAAAAAGGTGAGTCAGAAAATTTTTTATAAACGTTACGTACTTCTATAATAACATCAGCAGGCATCCTCCAAAGATAATCGAATCGCCGGGCAATTTACCGGACACAACATGCAATAAATAAA
>Ga0265780_10001993_pt1 | contig 28263 bp, 20 predicted proteins | sample P1T30metagenome_FD_192432 | JGI IMG/M metagenome (GOLD analysis project Ga0265780, IMG submission 192432) | Plant litter microbial communities from East Loma Ridge, Irvine, California - P1 T30 | ecosystem: Environmental > Terrestrial > Plant litter > Unclassified | place: USA: California...
TGGCGCTGGACGAATCCGGTCCGGAATACCTGGCCGGCGGTCCGCTGATCGATGGCTGGCTGGCGGTCAACCTGCGCGGCGACAAGGTCGACGGCATGGGCAACTGGACTGCGCAAGACATCGTCGATACGCTCAAGACCGCCCGTAACAAGCACTCGGGCGTGCTGGGCGAGCCGATGCAGGACGTGGTCAAGCACAGCACCCAGAACATGACCGACGACGACCTGATTGCAATGGCGCTCTACATCAAGAGCCTGCCGGAGAGCGGCAACAAGAAGGCCACCTTCGCCGCCAGCGACGCCACCGTGCAGAAGATCATGCAGGGCAACGACAGCGAACGCGGCGTTCAGCTCTACCTGGACAACTGTGCGGCCTGCCACCGCGTGGACGGCAAGGCTGCCGGCGACGTGTTCCCTGCGCTGCCGGGCAACCCGACCGTGCTGCAGGAAGACGCCACCTCGCTGATCCGCGTGATCCTGGCCGGCGCCCGCCTGCCGTCGACCCACAAGGCGCCGTCCGACCTGGGCATGCCGGGTTTCGCATGGCGTTTGTCGGATGAAGAGACCGCGCAGCTGGTTACTTTTGTCCGTAACAGCTGGGGCAACCAGGCTTCGCCGGTCGGCGCGGCCGAAGTAGCCAAGGTGCGCAAGCTGGTCAAGGAGCACGAGCTGCACACGGCGGACAAGGGCGATACCAAGCACTGATCCGTAGGTGACGGCGGCGCCGTCGGTACCCGTCACATCGACGGGGACCGGCGGCGCCGTTCTTTTTAGTGGACGTAGGCCGAGGCCAGGATGGGGGAGTGGACTGCCGTCCCCGGTGCCGCTTGCCCGGCGAACCGCTTCGCTTCCGACAACGGCGCCGGATCGATCCAGTCATCGATATCGAAATCGCGCCGTATATACCCCCACTCGAGCAGGAATTCCTTCTGCGAAGCCAGCCCCGCCAGCCGCACCGGATCGAGTCCCGGCGTCAGGCTGCGGTGCAGGGCAGGTCCCAGCGCAGCGGTGACGTCGAGCGCGGTATAGCCGGGATTCTCGAGCGCGGCCAGCTGACTCACTTCGTCCGGATGCTCGCGCGCCCAGGCCCCTGCGCGCAGCAGCACGCCCAGGTAGCGGCCCACGATGCCGGGATGGCGCGCCAGAAAATCGCGATCGACCGTGATCGGCCGTGGCGTGCCGTTGTTCACCCGCAGCAGCGGATCTTCCAGCAGGTTGAGATCGGCGACCGCGCGCAAGGACGGGTCGCGCGCCGCGGCGTGGCCCTGGGCCCCGCGCAGGAAGACGGCATCCACATAGCCCGACTTCAGCGCATCGAGCTCGATGTCGCGCCCCGGATCGCGTTGCGGGAATTCGAAATCGGGCGACTCGATATGGGTCCAGCGCGCGCGGCGCGGATCGAGCCCCGCTGTGCTCAATGCGGTGGTGAAGCCGCGCTGGGCGCTGGCGCGATGGATGTCGATCAGGGCGCGCCGGCGCAGCGGCAGGCCCAGGCGCTTCGTTCCCAGATCGGCCAGGGTCTGGATGCCGCTGTCGCGCCGCACCAGGATGCCCTGGTATTCGTCGACCCAGGTGATGCCCACCACCACCGCGCCCTGGCCCTCGGAGCGGGCCCAGAGCGCCGGCACATTGCCGCCTTCGCGGAACAGGCCCGTCTGGCCATGGTGGTAGTAGGACAGGCGGATGTCGCGGCTGGCCGCATCTTCCAGCGAGCGCAGCGAGGTGGCGCCGCCATCGAATTCGGCGTGCAGCCAGCCCTTGCTCACCGCCAGGCCGGTGGCGGTGGCGCCGCCCCGGTGGCTGTACCAGAGCTGGATCGGGTTGTGCAGTGGTGATGTCATGTGTTGTTTCCAGGTTGTCGTATCCACAGTCAGAGCAAGCGCCGGGCCAGCGCAAACCGCCTGTCGACTGCTGCTTTTTGCGCAGCGTCTGCTGGCTGGCGCGCACTTTCGTGTAGGGCAGCCGTGGATATGCGTAATCCGGATAAGCTTGCGTTGGACAATTCGTTCGCAGCGCGGCGGCGCGCGACTATAGTCGGGACATGAACCTGACCGCCCCCTACGTACCACCCGAATTCGCGCGCAACGCCCAGCTCGCGCGCGGCGGCCCGGACGCCGAACCGCTGGTGGCGTTCACCGACGCGCCCAAGACCAGCCTCCTGGTACGGGCCACCGCCTTCGTGTTCGCCGATCCGCGCTCACGCGCGCTGCAAGAGATGATCGGGCGCGTGGCGCCCAGCGAAGCCACCATCCTCGTCACCGGCGAGACCGGCACCGGCAAGGAGCTGATCGCGCGCCACGTGCACGCGCTGAGCCGCCGCAGCGGCGGCAAATTCGTGGCGATCAACTGCGGTGCATTCTCCGAAACCCTGATCGAGAGCGAGTTGTTCGGCTACGAGAAGGGCGCCTATACCGGCGCCGTGCAGGGCAAGGCCGGCTGGTTCGAAACCGCCAACGGCGGCACGCTGTTCCTCGACGAGATCGGCGACCTGCCGATGCCGATGCAGGTCAAGCTGCTGCGCGTGCTGCAGGAGCGCGAAGTGGTGCGCCTCGGTTCGCGCCAGGCGGTGCCGATCGACGTGCGCCTGATCGCCGCCACCAACGTCGACCTGGCCGAGGCGGTGCGCGCGGGGCGCTTCCGCGAAGACCTGTATTACCGCCTGCAGGTGATCGCGCTGCCGCTGCTGCCGCTGCGCGAGCGGCCGGGCGACGTGATGCCGCTCACGCGCCACTTCGTCCAGGTGTATGCCGAGCGCCTGCACCTGGGCGAGGTGAGCCTGTCGCCGGACGCCGAAGCGGCGCTGCGCCAGTATCCGTGGCCCGGCAATATCCGCGAACTGGAGAACGTGGTGCATCGCGCGTTGCTGGTGTGCCGCAATGGCCGCGTCGCTCCCGCCGACCTGAGTCTATCGCCGTTGATGCAGGCACCGGCGCCGATGGTTGTCGCGGCCCAGCCCGCGTACTTGGCGGCGCCTTCCGCGGTGTTTGTTCCGGCGGCGCCGGAACCCGAGCCGCCCGTCGCCGTTGCCTGCGAGTCCGAGCGCTTCCAGGCTGCCTGGCAGGCCCTGCTCGCCTCGGGCGAGCAGATCACCTTCGAGGCCTTGCAGCTGCAGCTGGTGGTGGCCGCGTGGGAGAGCAGCGATCGCAACCAGCTGCGCACGGCGCGCTACCTGAACATCAGCCGCAACGTGCTGCGCACCTATCTCAAGAAGGCCGGCGTCCTGGCTTGACGCCGGCTGGGCATTCTCACGCCGCCAGCTGCTCCCGGCTGTCCAGCAGCGCACGCGCCGCCGCCAGCGGCCGGGCGTCGGCCCAGGTGCGCACGTCGACGTCGCGGTCGAGGAAACCGTGGACCAGCTGGAAGTTCTTCTGCTGTTTGAACAGGGCCAGGCGCTCTTCGGACAGGTCGGGCGCCAGCGCCGTATGGAAGCCGTCGCGGTAGGCGGCGGCCACGGCGTCGCCGCCGGCCTGGGTCTCTTGTTGCAGGATCGCCCGCACCTCGTCGCGGTGCCGGGCCGCCCAGTCGGCGGCGCGCAGCGTCTGGGCCAGGAATCGGGTCAACAGCTCGAAGTGGCGCTCCAAAAATTCCCGGTGCACGGTGATCGGCCGCGGCGTGCCGTTGTTGACGCGGTGGCGGCGCTGGGGCAGGGCGTCGAGATCGATGCCGACTTCGACGCCGGCCGTCCGCGCCGCCTCCACCGCCGCCGCCCCCTTGACATAGACCGCATCGACGTCGCCGCGCACCAGGGCCGCGATGCCCTGCCACAGGCTGGCGCCGGGGGCGGCGCCCGGCGGCGTCGCTTCGGGACTGCCCACTTCCTCCAGGATCACGTCGGCCAGGCCCAGGCCGACGCTGGCCAGTGCCCCGTGGTAGCCGGCCAGGCTCATCCCGCGTGCGATGCTCCGTCCGCGCCGGTTCCATTCGAGGTCGTCGCGGCGAAACACGGGTAGCGCCAGGCGCTTGCCTTCCAGGTCGCGCGGGCTGCGGATGCCGGAACCGGGCCGCACCAGGATGGTTTGCCACTCGTCGATCCAGGTCAGGCCGACCAGGCGGGTGTCGGCGCCTTGTGCGCGTGCCGGCAGGGCCAGCAGGTTGCCGCCTTCGCGGATCAATGTAGACAGGCCATGGTCGTAATGGTGGCGCGCCAGCTCGCCGCCGGTTTCCTGCAAGGTCTTGATGGCGATGCCGTCGGCGGCGAATTCCTCGTCCAGCCATCCCAGCTGGTAGGCGAGGCCCGTGGCGGTGGGGACGGGACATCGGGTAAACCAGATCGTGTCAATGCTCATGCGCTCAGCTCCTTCGGTGGGCAGGCCGAACGGCCCGGTGCCTGTCAGGGATGCAGGAAGCGTGCCGGTCCTGGCCACGGAGGATGTGCTGGATTTGCGGCAGCGTGTGCGGGCCGCTGCTGCGGCGTCAGCAATCGCTGCTCCGGAGCCAGTAGCTGCCCGCCGCGCGAGGATGGCACGTGTCTTGCGGTTGAGATACCGACGTCGTCCAAGTCCATCACCGAGGAGAATCCATGAGTACCGAACCATCACGCCCGCTCGACACCCTGTGGTACACCCGCTGCCCGGTGCCGACCGCGCTCGGCATCGCCGTTCAGCAGGGCTGGCTCGAAGGGACGCTGGCCGCACGCGGCACCGCTGTCAAATCGCTGCGCGAGTCGGATCAGCAGGCCGTGCGCGAATCGCATTTCGACCATACCTTGCAGAACTCCGTGCGCCACGGCGGCAACATCCCGGCGCTGTGGGCGCGCGCGGCGGGCAGCGCTACACGGCTGATCGGTCTGTCGTGGGCCGACGAAACCCAGCGCATCCTGACCCTGCCGACCAGCGGCATCCGCACCCCGCGCGACCTCAAGGGCCGCCGCTTCGGCCTGCCCAGGTGGATCAATGCGCAGATCGACTTCGCCCGCGCGCAGGCCATCCGCGGCCTGGAGAATGCGCTGCGTCTGGACGGGCTGGAGGTCAGCGACGTGGAGCTGGTCGATTTCGTGATCGAGCAGGGCCAGAGCGACGCGCCGGCCGAGCGGGTAGCGGGTACCAATGTCTTCGGCGGCCAGCGCCGTAGCGGCGGCCAGGCGGCCGAGCTGGTGGGCCTGCTGCGTGGCGAGGTCGATGCGATCTTCCTGAAGGGCGCGATCGCGGCCCAGCTGGCGCAGCTGTTCGGCCTGCACACGGTGATCGATACCGGCGTGCATCCCGAGCCGCTGGTGCGCTCCAACAACGGCACGCCGCGCGCCCTGACGGTCGACAGCCACCTGGTCGAGCAGCACTTCGACGTGGCGGTGGACATCGTCGACCAGGTGCTGCGCGCCCAGGAGTGGGCGCGCGCGCATCCGGACGATACGCGCCGCTTCCTGGCGCGCGAATCGAATACCAGCGAGTACTGGGTGACGGCGGCCTACGGACAGGATGCGCATGGCCGGCTCGACACCTCGCTGTCTGACGCGAACATCGCCGGCCTGCAGGATTTCGCCGACTTTTTGCTGCGCTGGGAATTCCTGCCGGCCGCGGTCGACGTGCGCGGCTGGATCGATGCGCGGCCGTTCGACGCGGCGCTGGCGCGCCGCTTACGGGCGGCCTAGAGCACGGTAACGGCCTGCGCGAACTCGAGGCGCGGGCCGCGCGGGCGCAGCGATTCCGCGTCGCCGTAGCCGAGGTTGACGAGGAAATTGGCGCGATGGCGTCCGTCCGCGAAGAACTCGCGGTCGACGGCATCGGCGTCGAAGCCCGACATCGGACCGGTGTCCAGGCCCAGGGCCCGCGCGGCCAGGATCAGGTAGGCGCCCTGTAGCGCGGCATTGCGCTGCGCCGTCGACTCGAGCAGGGCCGGGTTGGCGTCGAATAGCGCCTTGGCGTCGTAGACGGGGAATTGCTCGGGCAAGTGCTCGTGAAAGCGCAGGTCCTGGGCCACGATCACGACCGCCGGCGCCGCCAGGGTCTTGTCGCGGTTGCCGGACGAGAGGGCTGGCGCCAGGCGCTCCTTTGCCTGTGGCGACTGCAGGATGACGTAGCGTGCTGGCTGGGCGTTGAAGGCGGTCGGGCCCCATTTCAGCAAATCGTACAGGGCCGCGATGGTTTCGCGCTCGACCGCGCGCGGCAGGAAGCGGCTGTAGGTGCGGGCGCTGCGAAACAGCTGGTCGAGGGCGGCGTCGTTCAGTGGTGAGGACAAGGTCGGTACTCCCGGCGTTGGATGAAGGGACTGTCACTCGCACGCAAGAAGCGTTCCAGCCGCGGCCCGCGCTTGCCGCTGCGCGGCATGCAGCAGGCTGTCGCTTTGCGGCCAGTGCGCGCGCGCCAGGTGCTGCGTGCGCAGCAGCCCGGCCATCGGCCGCATGGCATGCATCCTGCTCGACTGGAGCTTACCACTTCACGAGGATCCCTTATGACCACCGAATTCATCTGGCAACTGCCCACCAGCGGCGACGGCCGCTATTCGCAGGCGCAGCGCAGCCGCCGCGGAGAGCGCGCACAGCCGGGCCACATTCCCTTCACGGAAGGGGTGAGCGATCCGCGCGGCGACCGCTTCAATTACTTCGACTACCTGCATCAGGTCGCGCGCGCCGCCGACATTACCGGCTTCGATGGCGTGCTGGTCCCGCATGACCAGGAAGGCGACGAATCCTGGATCGTGGCCGGCTACCTGGCGCGCGGCACCCGGCATGTGCGGCTGATCGCTGGCTTCGATGCGGGCTGGGGCTCGGCGGTGTATGCCGCCAAGAACGCGGTCAGCTTCCAGCGCGCGACCAATGGCCGTTTCGGCTGGCAGATCGTCGCGGGTGCGAACGAGGCGACGCGGCGGCGCCATGCCGACAATGTGCCGCAGCAGGATGTGCTGGCGCGGATCGACGAATTCGTGACCGTCGCGCGGGGCGTGCAGACGAGCGCGCCCTACGACTTCAAGGGCCGTTTCTTCGAGGTGCAGGGCGGCGGCTTCCGTGGCCCGCTGGGCGGCAACCCCTTGCCGCCGGTATACCTGGAAGGGACGTCGGACGAAGCGCTCGCGCTGTCGGCGCGCCAGGCCGATGTCCACGTGTTCGATGCCGCCCCGATCGGGGAGCTGCGTGCGCCCATAGCGGGCCTGCGTGAACTGGCCCAGGGCCGGTCGCTCGCGATCGGGCTGCGCATCGACGTGCTGGCGCGCGAAGACGCCGTGGAAGCCGAGCGCGAGGCCGCGCTCTACCTGGCGCAGACCGGGCAAGAGCGTGCTGCCTTCGAGCGCCGTACCCTGATCGGCAGCTACGCCGACGTCGAACAGCGCCTGGCCGAGTATGCCGAGGCGGGCGTCACCAGCTTCGTGCTGGGCGCCACGCCGCATCTGGAAGAAGCATGGCGCTTCGGCGAGCACGTGCTGCCGCGGCGGCGCGCCCGCTTGGGCGTTAGCCAAAGCGCCGACCGCCAGGCCGCCTGACCCCCACCGTATCCAAGGACTTCCATCATGACCATCGATATCTTCTGGCGTATTCCCACCCACGGCGAACCGAGCTCGCACCGCAGCCGCGCGCCGCACCGCGGTGACTGGTTCCCCGGCAACGACAACCTGCGCAACCCCAGCGTCGGCGGCGGCAGCGGCGGTTTCAGCTACATCGACTACATCGCCGAGATCGCCCATGCGGCCGAGATCTCGGGCTTCCAGGGCGGCCTGATTCCGTCTTTCCCCATGACCGACGAGCCGTGGGTGATCTCGAGCCTGCTGGCGCGCGAGACCTCGACCTTCCGCTTCATGATCCCGTTCCAGCCGGGCTTCCTGAACCCGGTGGTGGCGGCGCGCATGACGGCCAGCCTGCAGCGCGCCACCGGAGGGCGGGCGCTGTACAACGTGATCACCGGCGGCGGCGGGCCGGCGCAGCTGTGGTGGGGCGATTCGGCCGGCCACGACGACCGCTATACCCGCACCACCGAATTCCTCGACATCGTGCGCGGCGTCTGGCGCGGTGGCTCGTTCTCTTACCAGGGCAAGTTCTACCAGGTCGAGGATGCGGGGCTGGCGCATCCGCTGTCCAGCCAGGAATTCCCCGAGATTTACTTCTCCGGCTCGTCCGACGCGGCGCTGGCCTCGGCCTCGAAGCATGCCGACTACTACCTGACCTGGCTCGAGCCGTTCGAGCAGCTGCGCGAGAAGTTCGCCAAGGTCAAGGAAAAGACCGACAAGCTCGGACGCAAGATCAAGTGCGCGGTGCGGGTCGACATCGTGGCGCGCGCCACCGAAGAGGAAGCCTGGGCCGAGGTGGCGAAGGGCTTCGCCAATACCGACAAGGCCACGCTCGATGCCTTCCTCGGCGTGGACGGCAGCGACTCGGTCGGCGCGGCGCGCCAGCGCGGCAACCGGCCGACCACGGTCAACAGCTACAAGGACCTGATCGTCGAGCCCAATATCTGGTCGGGCTTCAATCTGCTGCGCGGCGGCCAGACCCAGGGCATCGTCGGCAGCTACGAACAGGTGGCGCAGCGGCTGAACGACCTGGTGCAGCTGGGCGCCGACGCCTTCATCCTGGCCAGTACGCCGCACCTGGAAGAAGCCTACCGGGTGGGCGAGGAAGTGCTGCCGCTGCTGCGTGGGCGCGCCGGCCAGCAGTTGCTGCGTGCGGTCGGATAGAACATGCGATCTTGACGAGCGAGATGGTCGGGGCGACCCGGCCTTTTTGTTTGCTCCTTGCGGCGCACCGGTTCGCGCTGCGCTGCACCGATCCCAACACTCGTGCGCGAACTGCTAGCTAATCAACATAGAAATGCCGCGGACCGGCGACTTTCAGCGGGCACGGTGCTTGCGAATAGAACAGCGTCCAACAACTCTTTCCAATAAAGGATGCATATGCGCAGTTCGACTTCTCCTGCCGCCCCGGGGCACACCACCAACCTGAATCCAACCTTGCTGGTACGCGCCATGCGCGCGGCCTTCGCCGTCACGCTCGGCGGCTGCGCGTTCGCCGGCATGGCGTATGCCGCTCCGGAAGAGGCCGCCGAAGCGTCCGTGGAGGCTGCTCCTGAACCGGCGCTGGCGCCGGTGACCTTGCAGACCGTGACGGTGACGGCGCAAAAACGCGAGGGCCGCGCCCAGGACGTGCCGAGCGCGATCACGGTATTGGGCGGGAACGAACTGCTGTCCGAAGGCGTCGGCCGCTCGGCCAGCGAGATCCTGAACTACGTGCCGAACGCCTCGGCAGGCACCCAGCAGCACAGCCGTCCACGTTGGTGGATCCGCGGCGTCGGCGCCGGCCAGCAGCAGATCGACTTTCCGAACCCGGTTGGCTTCTACCGCGACGACGTCTATATCAGCAATTCGAGCGCCACCGGCTTCCCGCTGTTCGACCTCGAACGCGTGGAGGTGCTGCGCGGCCCGCAAGGCACCTTGTGGGGCAAGAACACCACGGGCGGCGCCATCAACGTGGTGTCGCGCAAGCCGAGCGCCCAGACCGATGGCTACTTCAAGGCCGACTACGGCAGCCATGACACGGTGCTGCTGGAAGGCGCGATCGGCGGCAGCATCAAGGACGACGTCCTGACCGGCCGCATCTCCTTCCATTCGGAGGAGCAGCACGAGGGCAACTTCAATAACGTGTTCAAGGGTACCAAGGATGGAGAGCTGAAGGACAACGCCCTGCGCGCCCAGCTGCGCGCGAAGATCAACCGCGATTTCACCGCCAACCTGTCGCTGCATTACCGCGACTACCGGGTTGACGGCGCGACCACCACGGTGGCCAGTTACGCGGCCAACGGCGTGTACCGCAACGGCTATATTCCGTCGCGCGATCCCGAGGACGTGAGCAGCAATGCGCCGTCGGTCCAGAACATCGAGCAGAAGGGCGCCAACCTGACGCTCGAACACGCGTTCGGCGACTATGCGCTGACCTCGATCACGGGGTATGAAGACTTCGAGTCGGACAGCCTGACCGATTCGGACAACTCGCCACTGGAGATCAGCCGGGGCCGCAACGAGGCGCGCAGCCGCCAGTTCTCGCAGGAGCTGCGCCTGGCGTCGCCCAAGGGCGATCGCATCAACTGGGTCGGCGGCCTGCATTATTTCAGGGAGACGATCGATTCGGATTCCTCGGTGGCCCGACTGCCGGAACCGATCGCGGGAGCCTTCCTGCCCAGCACCCAGCCGGTGGGCTACAACAACACCGTCTACGAGCACAAGACGCGCAGCTTCGCCGCTTTCGGCAGCGCCACCGTCGATCTCACCGAGCGCCTGCTGGCCACCGTCGGCCTGCGCTGGACTACCGAGACCAAGGACCTCGACCTGCGCCGCATCCAGGCGGCCTCGAACACGATCGGCTTCGGCGGCGCCGACAACTGGTGGAACATCCTCGTCGGCGGCAATTTCGGTGCGCCGGCGGTGGCGCGCAATAACTTTACGTCGAACCCGTCGACCACCTGGCGCGCCTGGACCTACGACTTCACACCGCAGTACAAGATCGACGAGAACAAGCGCGTCTATTTCAAGTACGCGCACGGCATCAAGTCGGGCGGCTACAACACCAGCGCCGCCGACGTGCGCGCGCTGAACACGGTGGAGCCGGAAGAACTCGATTCGTACGAGGTCGGCTTGAAATCGGAATGGCTGGGCCGGCGCCTGAACCTGAATGCCAACCTGTTCTACTACGATTACCAGAAGGTGCAAGTCAACATCACCGGCATCTACAACGGCGACCCGACCCAGACCGTGAACTACCTGCAGAACGTCGACCGCGCCCACGTGTATGGCGCCGAGCTCGAGCTCGAGGCGCGACCACGCGAAGCGGTGCACCTGCAGGCCAGCGTCGGCCTGCTGCGCACCCAGTTCGACCGCTTCGAGATCCAGAACGGCGGCGGCAGCCGCAATGGCAACGAGTTCGTGCGCTCGCCGCATGTGACGGCGCTGCTGGCGGCCGACTACAAGGTTCCGCTGTCCAATGGTGGGCGCATCGTGTTCGGCGTCGACAGCCATTACACCGGCAAGCAGTTCTACTTTGTCGATCCGCAGCTCGACTCGCGCTACCTGCTGAACCAGAGCGGCTACACGCTGACCAATGCGCGCGCCATCTATACCGCGCCCGGCGGCCAGCACGAGTTCCGCGTCTACGCCGACAACATTACTGACAAGGTCTATAAAAACCACTCGCTGACGGCCTACGTGCCGGGCACCACCAACGGCGACGTCGTGTATTGGGCGCCGGGCCGGCGGGTTGGCGGATCGTACACCTATCACTTCTGATCGTGACGCAGTTGCTGGCGCAGCAGCAGCCCGGCAGTCCGCTGCTGCTGCGCAGCCAACAGTTGCCGCCCCCAGGAGCTGGCATACGTCTTGCAAACCTTTGAGTATCGAACCCCCAGATATAGGAGAACAACCATGAGCGACATCCTCGAAGCAGTCAAACCCGACACCACCACCCGCCTGAGCGACAAGGTCCTTGCTTTCGTCGAACAAACGCGCAAGGACGCCCAGCTGGCGTTTTCCGTCCTGCGTGAGACCGGCAGCCTGACGGCCTTTGGCACCGTCGGCTTTGTCGAACGCGTGCCGGGTGAAGAGCTGGTGGTCATCGTCAACGACCCGGGTCCGTTCCGCAAGGGCGGGCCGCTGGTGGCCACCGTCGCGGGCCTGGACGGAACCATCTACGCCGGCGACAACAAGGGCGGCGGCGGGGCCGGGCGCTACCTGAAGCTGTTCAATACCCATCCGGACGTGACCACCATCTCGCACGTGCATTCGCCGGCGCTCGGCGCCTGGGCCCAGACCCATCGCACCCTGCCGATCCGCTACGTGCCGGTGCAGCGCTTTCAACTGATCCGCGAGATCCCGATCTACATCGACCGCCGCCAGCCGGAAGTCGACTTCATCCTCGATGAGATCGCGAAGAACCCGTATGCGACTGCGATCCTGGAAGCCAATGGCGGTTCCACCGTCTGGGGCAAGGGGGGCTTGCTCAAGACGGCCGAGTTCATCCTGCTGCTGGAAGAAGGAGCAAAGATCCAGATCGCGGCCGAAGCGGTGGGCGGCTCGCGCGACTTCGGCCCCGGTGTCCTGCTGCAGCAGTGGAAGATGAGCAAGCTGATCGACCAGGCGCGGTCGCTGTCGCTGCTGCCCGCGACCGACCTGTAAGGAGCCGACCATGCCTGTTCCACCATTCTCGCAGCGGCGCCGCCTGGTCGGACTGTCTGCCGCGCTGATGCCGGTGCTGCTGTCCGCCACCAAGGTGCGCGCGGCCGAACTCTTGCCGTCCGCATTGCGGATCGCCGCCGTCTCGCGCACCGGCCCATCGGGCAAGACCCTGTTCGCCGGCTCCTCGGCGCTGGTGCAGGAGCAGGGCTGGCTGGCGGCCGAACTGGGCAAGCTGGGCGTCAAGCTGCAGTGGGTGCCGGTCACCACCAACTCGGTCGCGGTCCAGGTCAATGAGGCCTTCGCCAACAAGTCGATCGACTTCGCCCAGTATGGCGACCTGCCGTCGATCATCGCCAACGCCTCGGGCCTGCGCACCCAGCTGGTGGTCCCCGGCGGCAGCATGAACAATACCTACCTGGTGGTGCCGGCCGACTCCAACGCGCGCTCGATCAAGGATTTGAAGGGCAAGAAGATCGCGTTGCACCGTGGTCGGCCGTGGGAATTTCCGTTCTCGCGCCTGCTGGCCGCCAACGGCATGACGCACAAGGACGTGCGCATCCTGAACCTGAATCCACAGGCCGGCGCCTCGGCGGTGGCGAGCGGCAGCGCCGATGCCTTCTTCACCCTGAGCGACGCGTTCCTGCTGGAGGATAAAAGGGTCGGCAAGATCATCTGGTCGAGCAAAGCGGCGCCCCAGGACTGGAAGATGCGCGCCGAGCTGTGGGGCGACAGCGCTTTCCTGCAGAAGCATCCGCGCCTGGCGCAACTGGTGGCCACGGCCTACGTCAAGGCGCATCAGAGCGTGGTCGGCGAAAACGGCCGCGAGAACTACATCCGCCACGAGGTCGCGGCCGGCCAGTCGCGCAGCCTGGTCGAGCGCGAATGGGAAGGCGACAATACGGACTGGAACACGCGCTGGGCGCCGCTGTTTACGCCCGAGCTGCGCGCGCATTACGCCGCCGGCGCCGCCTATGCCCGGCAGGCGCGCCTGATCGGACGGCCGCTGGATACCAGCAAGCTGTACGCGCCGCAGTTCGTCGAGCAGGCACTGGCCCAGCTCAAGCTGCAGAACCTGTGGGCGAGCCGATGAATCCAGGCGTGCTGTCAGCCGGTGCGCGCGGCCTGGGCCTGGCCGAGCATGCGCGCAAGGTGGCGCAACCGGGGCGGCCGGAATCCCCGGCGCCGGCGCAGGCCACGCGCCCACGACCTGCGCGCTCCCTGGTCGAACGCTGGCTCGACTGGCGCTGGTCGGCGTGGACGTCGCCGCTGCTGGTCCTTGCGCTGTGGGTGGCGGCCACCGAGCAGGCGCTGGCGCCCGAGCAGATCCTCGTCCCGCCCTGGCAGGTATTGGTGAGCGGCTGGGAGCTGGCCGAGAGTGGAGAGCTGGGCGAGCACGTCTGGATCAGCCTCTCGCGGCTGCTGTCGGGCTTCGGCTTCGGCAGTGTGCTGGGCGTCGCTTTCGGCCTGGCCGTCGGCTTGTCGTCGCGCCTGGATGCGTACACGGCGCCGACCTTCCAGGTGCTGCGCCAGATTCCCTCGGTGGCCCTGATCCCGCTGTTCATCCTGGTGTTCGGCATCGGCGAGACCTTCAAGGTCGTCATCGTGGCCAAGGCCAGCTTCTTCATCGTGGCGCTGGCGGTGCATGACGCCGTCAAGAACCTGCCGGTGCGCTACCTCGAGGTGGCGGCGATGCTGCGTTTTTCACGGCTGCAGGTGATCCGCCGGGTGGTGCTGCCTGCCATCGTGCCGGCTACCCTGACCGGGGTGCGCATCGCGCTCGGCCGCTCATGGATGGTGCTGGTCGGCGCCGAGCTGCTGGCGGCCGAGGATGGCCTGGGGCAGATGATGGAGATGGCGCGCCAGATGTTCCGGCTCGACGTGGTGATGGTCGGCGTCATGCTGACCGGCGTGATTGGCCTGGTGCTGGACCGCAGCTTCCGCCTGCTCGAGGGATATCTGATGCGCTGGCAGCGCCGTTGAAGGAAAAGTGACGATGAAACCGATATGGCAAGCCGCGGGCGCCGCGCTGCGGCCGCTGGTGCTGCCGGCAATCCTGTTGCTGGCCTGGCAGTGGGCGTCCGGGCGCGGCGCCAGCGCCGCCTATGTGTTCGTGCCGCTCGAACAGCTGTGGACGGGATTGCAGGAGCTGCTGGCCGACGGCACGCTGGCGCTGCACGTGGCGGCCAGCCTGGAGCGCGCCCTGACGGGGCTGGTATGCGGCGCGCTGCTCGGCATCGCGACCGGCGCCCTGATGGCGCAGTCGCGCGTCGCCGAGCGCCTGGTCGGGCCGCTGTACCACACCGTCCGCCAGGTTCCGTTGCTGGGCCTCGTGCCGCTGATCGCCCTGTGGGCCGGCAGTGGCGAATTCGCGAAGCTCCTGATCATCGGTATCGCTGCCTTCTATCCGACGGTGCTCAATACCTTCGAGGGCATGCGCCAGGTGGACGTGCGCTACCGCGAGGTCGGCGCCATGCTGACGCTCACCCGCGCCCAGACCTTCCGGCGCGTGCTGCTGCCGGCCGCGCTGCCGGACATCATCACCGGCGTGACCCACGCCCAGGTGTTCGCCTGGCTGGCCTGCCTGGGCGGCGAGCTGCTGTTCGCCGCGGCGCCTGGCATCGGCGCGCTGCTGCTCACCAGCGAGCAAAACGGTCGCATGGACGTGGTGCTGCTGTCGGTGCTCGTGATCTCGCTGCTGGCGCTGGTGCTGAACCTGCTGTTTACGCGCGTGGCGCGCCTGCTGGTGCGCGGAAGGTCGGCCTGATGTGCGACATGATGCGTGGCGCCGGCCCCGCCAGCGCGCCGCTGTTCGCGCCACAGGAGCTGCGGCGCTTCCTGGTCGGCTTCATCGGCCTGACGATGCTGTCGGGGATGACGATCGGGATGAACAAGGTGCTGGCCACGATGTTCGGCCTGCACCTGGGCGTCACCAACTTCCAGCTGGCCCTGATCAGCAGCGCCGAGACGGCCGCCATGGCGATCGGCACCTTGCCGGCCGGGCGCATCCTCGCGCGCGGCAATCCCAAGTTCCTGTACGCCGCCATCAGCCTGACCTTGTCCGGCCTGTTCTGCATCCTGCCTTGGCTGCCCGGCTGGCAGTGGGTGGCCGTGCTGATGTTCCTGGTCGGCCTGTGCATCGCGCTGCGCATCGTGGCGATGAGCACCGTGTTCCTGGTGCGCCTGCCGGAACTGGGGCAGGGCAAGGCGGGCTGGTACAAGGGCACGCTCATGCTCGGCATCCAGTTCGCCGGTCCACTCACGGGCAATTACGTCATCGCCCATCTGGGACTGACGGGCGGCTTCTATGTGTCGGCGGCGATGTTCGCCATCCTGGCGCTGCTGGGCTGGCAGGTGCTGCCGGACCATACCGGCCATCGCGTCCAGGGCAAGGGCGCCGATGCGTCGGGGTGGCGCGAGCTCCTGCGCCTGCCGGTCGTGCGCACCACCTATCTGTTCGAGGTGCTGGCCAGCTTTACCGCCTCCAGCGTGGGCGTGTTCTCGATCCTGCTCGCGATCCAGGTGCTGCACTGGCCGCAAGACCATGCGGTGTGGCTGATGGCGGTGCAGGGCGTCAGCTTCGTTGTGGTGCTGCTTGGCCTGGGCAATGCGGTGCTGGGCAGCCGCCACCGCGACCGCATCTATGGCGCCGCCCACCTGGCGGTCATGGCGGCCTTGCTCTTGCTCGGACTGTATCCGACGACGCCGAGCTACCTGATCGCATCGATCCTGCTCGGACTTGGGCTGGGCGTGAATGCCCTTGTGAACACCAGCCGGATCGCGCATGCGCCGGTCGACAAGGCGCGGGTGTCGGCCCACCTGACCCTGTTCGGCATGGCCGCCGGCACGCTCGGCGCGCTGGCCGCCGGGCGCCTGGGCGACCTGGTCGGCCTGCGCAATGTGTTCCTGCTGTGGACCCTGCCGTGGCTCGCGGCCTGGCTGTTCTATCATTTGAAACAAGGAGAAAGACCATGACGCTTGCGACTCCACTAGCCACCCACAGTCCGCTGGGACAGGGACCGCGGCGCGGCGCCGGCCTGCGCATCGAACATGTCAGCAAGTCGTTCCCGCTGAAGGGCGAATCGCTGCTGGTGCTGGACGATATCTCGCTGACGGTCGAACCGGGTGAATTCGTCGCCATCGTCGGCGGTTCCGGCTGCGGCAAGTCGACCCTGCTGCGCCTGCTGGCCGGGCTCGATCCCGACTACCAGGGCGCGCTGCTCCACGACGACGTGCCGATCGCGGGGCCGACGCTGGAACGGGGGCTGATCTTCCAGGATCACCGGCTGTTTCCGTGGCTGACGGTGGAGCAGAACGTGGCGATGGCCTTCACCAACACCGGCGTCCCCGCTGCCGAACGCCGGCACCGCGTGGCGGCCGAGATCGCGCGCGTGGGGCTGGACGGCTTTGCCGGTGCCTATCCGCACCAGCTTTCGGGCGGCATGTCGCAGCGCGCCGCGATCGCCCGCACCCTGGTCGGACGGCCCGACGTGCTGCTGCTCGACGAACCCCTCGGCGCGCTCGACGCCCTGACGCGCCTGCACATGCAAAAGGAATTGCGCCGCCTGTGGCGGCAAGAGGGCATCACGATGCTGATGGTGACCCACGATATCGAAGAGGCGGTATATCTCGCCGACCGCGTGGTCGTGCTCGAGGCGCGCCCGGGCCGGGTGCGCCGCATCCAGGACGTGCCGCTGGCGCATCCACGCCAGCGCCGTGACGCCGACTTCGTCGCGCTGCGCGATGGTTTGCTGGCCGACTTCGGCGAGCGCGAAGAAGACGAGAGCGAGCGTCGTCCTGTGTAAAGAAGTGTAAGCCCCGCCGCGTGGTGCTGGTTCGCGATTCCTTTTAAATCAAGGGCTTGCGAAATCCAGGGCCGCTCGGCGCTAGCCATTGCCGCTCGCTGTTTCCGCGTGTTACGGTCGAAACCGTCACGTTACACGGAAACCCCGCAATGCCACCTTCAACCACTTCCCGTAATCTTTCGATCGACGTCCTGCGCGGCCTGACCCTGGCCCTGATGATCGTCGTGAACACGCCCGGCAGCTGGGGCGCGCAGTACGCGCCGCTGGTGCACGCGCCCTGGCACGGCTACACGCTGACCGACCTCGTGTTCCCGTCCTTCCTGTTCGTGGTGGGCTGTGCGCTATCCCTGAGCATGAAGAAGCTGGCGGCCATGGACCATGCGTCCTTCCTGCGCACGGTGTTCCGGCGCGGGGCCCTGATCTTCCTGTGCGGCTTCCTGCTGTACTGGTTCCCGTTCTTCACGCCCGACGGCGCCTTCATCCGCTTCGATGACGTGCGCGTCATGGGCGTCCTGCAGCGCATCGGACTGTGCTACCTGGTCGCGGCCCTGGTCGTGCGCTACGGCGGCGTGCGCGGCGCGCTGGCCGCCGGCGCGGTCCTGCTGCTCGGCTACTGGTGGGTGCTGTGGCAGTTCGGCGACTACTCCCTGGCCGGCAACGCCGTGCGCACGCTTGACCTGGCCGTGCTGGGCGCCTCGCATATGTACACGGGCGATGGCATTCCCTTCGACCCGGAAGGCATCCTGAGCACCTTGCCGGCCGTCGTCAACGTTCTTGGCGGCTACCTTGCCGTCGCCTGGATCGCGCGCAATGGCCGCAGCCTGCGCACGGTGGCGACCCTGCTCGCGGCGGGCGCCGCCTGCATCCTGGTTGCCCACGGCTGGGATGCCGTCCTCCCGATCAACAAGAAGCTCTGGACCAGCTCCTACGTCGTGGTCAGCGTTGGCTGGAACCTGATCCTGCTGGCCGTGCTGGTGTGGGCGATCGATATGCGAGGGCTGCGCGCCGGGACCTACTTCTTCGATGTCTTCGGCAAGAACACGCTGTTCATCTACATGCTGTCGACGCTCGGCGTGGTGGCGCTGGTGCGCCTGCGGGTGGGCGGCATGTCGCTGTATCAGTGGCTGTACCAGGAGGCGATCCTGCCCTGGACCGAGCCTGTCCTGGCGTCCTTCCTGTTCGCGCTGGGGTACATGCTGGCCTGCTGGATCGTGGCGTATGCGATGGACCGGCGCGGCATTTACGTCAAGCTCTGAGCGCCTTGTTGCAATTACGGCACAGCGCTCTGTAATGAATTGTAAGGTTTTGAATACTTGTCGCGCTTGAAATCCCATGCCTCAGAGATTTCCCGGCGAAAAATCCCGCGCAACGTAAAGAAGTGTAAGCGCCAGATGATCGCCTTAGACGAAATCCCATAAAAATCAGATGCTTATGATTATTCCGGCGCGTCCGGCGGCCTCGTTTGGCCTGTCCTGGCAACGGTGCTACTGTCAAAACATGCAACGAAGAAAGTGGAAACGACAGCAGCACACAGCCAGGTGGGATCACTCGAGATGACGGCATGACCGTCACGCTACCAAAAGGAAAACAGCATGCTTGAATCGAACCGCAGGAAGACCTTGATCAGTTCGGCCGTCGCAGGAGCCCTCGCGCTGCTGACCGCTCCCGCTTCGGCGCAGGAGACGGCGGCGCAAGCCCCGCCGCCGGCCTCCGACACCATCCAGGAAGTGATGGTCACCGCCACCCGCTACAGCACTTCTCTGTTGAAGACGCCGGTCGCCGTCTCCGCCGTGACCCAGGAAGAGTTGACCCGCAAGGGCGTGGTCAACATCAAGGCGCTGACCGGCGATATCCCGAACCTGCAGCTGGGCGGCGCGGTCGACGGCAGCTCGGGTGTGCAGATCGCGATCCGCGGCGTCTCCAATTCGGATTTCACCGAGATCGGCAATCCGGCTGTCGGCCTGCACGTGGCCGGCATCTATTCGCCGCGGCCGCAAGGCGCGCTGGCGCTGCTGTTCGACCTGGATCGCCTGGAAGTGCTGCGCGGCCCCCAGGGCACGCTGTTCGGCCGCAACTCGACCGGTGGCAGCATCAACATCATCCCGAACAAGCCGGTCATCGGCAGCAGTGAAGGCAATGTGATGCTGGACGTCGGCAACTACAACCAGCGCCAGCTTTCGGTGGTCCAGAACCTGCCGGTCAACGATCGCTTCGCGCTGCGCCTCACCGCCAGCGGCGTCAAGCGCGACGGCTGGATCGACCAGCGGCGCGACGACTACGACGTCAATATGCCCTCGAAGGGCTTCTACGCCGACGGCATTCCCGACACCGACCAGCGCCTGAACCGCGACGTGGGCAAAGGCGACTACTACACCAACCGCGACCAGTGGGCGGCGCGTATCTCGGGCCTGTGGAAGGTGACCGACAATCTGCAATGGCTGGTGGCGTTCGAGAATTACCAGAATAATGATGCCGGCGACATCGCCATGAAGGATTGCGACCAGGCCGCCGGCACGCCATATGCCTGCACTGGCGGAAAATACAGCGTGGCGATCAACATCCCGGGCATCACCGACATGTCGATCCGCACCGCGCGTTCGAACCTGGTGTGGAACGTGAATGCGCAGACCGACGTCGAGTACAGCTATGCGCACGCGATCCAGCGCCGCTTCCAGCAGCAGGACAGCGACGGCGGCTACCATCCGATCGAGGCCGACGTGGACGCCACCGCCACCAGCATCGGCGACCGCTGGCCGGTGTACGACAACGGGACGTACACGCTGGCCTCGAAGTTCGCATCCGACGTGCACGAGCTGCAGCTGCGCCAGAACTTCGGCAAGCTGCGCTACGTGGCCGGCCTGTTCTACATGAAAGAAAAGAACACCCTCGACTACGGCCAGGACTTCCGCGGCGGCGGCCCCAATGGCTATCCGACCGCGAACTTCTACCACCAGCCGCACCGCATCTCGGAATCGAAGGCCGCGTTCGCCCAGGCCGACTGGGAATTCCTCCCCAAATGGACCTTCACCGCCGGCGTGCGCGCCAGTCGCGACGAGCGCGAGGACGCCAACGGCCAGTTCTGGGAAGCCTATGGCACCGACTACTTCAATGGCCTGTACACGCCTGGCGCCCCGGGCACGCCGGGCTGGCAGGGTATCGATTCGAGCATGCTGCTGCCGGGCATGGGCGCCTATTACGGCAGCGGCGCCTTCCCGGCCGCGGCCTCGATCAGCAACCACAAGGACGCCTGGCGCAAGACCACCGGCCGCCTGGGGCTGACCTGGCAGGTCGATGCGCGCAATATGTTCTACACCTCGCTGTCGACCGGCTACAAGGCCGGCGGCTTCAACGACCGCTTCAACCTGTGCGGGAATATGCTGGACCCGAACGGCGTGCCGTATGACTGCGCCACCGGCCCGAGCGGCCCGCAGTATTCCTTCCTGCCGTACAGCCCCGAGACCGTCACCAACCTGGAGTTCGGCTACAAGGGCAAGATGCTGGACGACCGCCTGACCCTGTCGGCCACCCTGTTCTACAGCCGCTACAAGGACATGCAGATGACGGGCCAGCACACGGTCGGCCAGAACAAGCGTCCTTGCGCCGCGGACGATCCGGGCTGCAATGCCGTGATCAGCTGGTGGTCGACCCGCAATATCGGCCGCGCCAACATCAAGGGGCTCGAACTCGAAGGCCAGTACCGCCCATGGCGTGATGCGCGGCTCACCTATTCGGCCTCGCTCCTTTCGGCCAAGGTGGCCGACTACCATACCTTCAGCGACGACCTGGGTTGCGGCTCGCGCCTGGCCCAGGGCATCACGCCATGCCCGGATTACTACTCCGGTCCGGATACCTCCCTGTCCCAGCTGCGTCCATACAATGTGGTCGGCAACCGCCTGCCGTACTCGCCGCCGCGCACGATGAACCTCTCCTTCTCGCAGGACTTCCACTTCAGTAATGGCTGGATGCTGACGCCGTGGGTCCAGGCGCGCTGGCAGGACAAGATGTTCTTCAACCTGCGTAACCTGGACGAAGCCCACCTGTCGAGCGTGCAGGGCGCCTATGCCCAGGTGGACGGTTCGCTGCGCCTGAACGGGCCGGACGGAGACCGCTACCCCTGGTATGCGGAGCTGTACGTGCGCAATGCCTTCGACAAGCGCGCCAAGACCTGGGCCGGCATCGGTGGCCCGGACGAGCGCTTCACGCTCGCGTCCTACAACGATCCGCGCATGTTTGGTTTGCGGGTCGGGACGTCGTGGTAATGGAAAGTCGTCGTGTGAAGTAGATGTATAGTTATCAAGCAGCCGCGCGCAGGAGACCGCGCGGCTGCGGTCCTGGAACACGAAGCATAGATCAAGGCGAAGGCAAGGAATGGCCAACGAAAACAAGCAACGCATGCACCTGTTCTTCCTGACGGCGATCTGCGGCCTTGGCGGGCTGCTGTACGGGATCGACATCGGGATCATCGATCCCGCCTTGCCCTACCTGCACCGGGCCACCAGCCTGACCGAGGGCCAGCTGTCCTTGGTGGTGGCGGCCGTGATGGCCGGTTCGATCCTCGGCTCGGTGGTGGCCGGCATGCTGGCCGACTGGCTCGGCCGCAAGCCGATGCTGGTGGTGAGCGCGCTGCTGTTCGTCGGCAGCGTCACGGTGATCTACCTGTCGCAATCCTTCGTGCCGCTGCTGATCGGGCGCCTGCTGCAGGGCCTGTCCGGCGGCGTGATTGCGGTCGTGGTGCCGCTGTACCTGGCCGAATGCCTGCCGGCCGACCGGCGTGGGCGGGGACTGGCGCTATTCCAGTTTGCCCTCACAGCCGGCATCGTGCTGGCCGCCTTCATCGGCAACCACTATCTGGGCAATGCCGAACTGGCGATCCAGGCCGCCGGCAGCGACGCCGTGGCCGCGACCGCGGCCGCCGACCACGCCTGGCGCAGCATGTTCATGGCGGTGGTATATCCGGGTGCACTGTTCCTGCTCGGCTGCCTGTTCGTGTCCGAGTCGCCGCGCTGGCTGATGCGCAAGGGCCGCACCGAGCAGGCGCGCGCCGTGCTGGGGCGTTTGCGTCCGGCGGGCGCCTGCGTCCTTGAGGTCGACGAAATCCAGGCCTCGCTGGCCGAAGAACGCGCGCGGCCGAAGCTGTCGCGCGGCGCCGCGCTGACCGAGATGCTGACCGAGCGGCGCTATGTGCTGCCGTTCGTGCTGGCCTGCGTGATCCTGGGTTGCAACCAGGCGACCGGCATCAACTCGCTGCTGCAGTTCATGTCCACCATCCTGCAGCATGCCGGCCTCGATCCGGTAAGCGCCGCCAGCCACGGCACGGCGATCAAGATCCTGAACATGGTGATGACGGTCGGCGCCATCGTGCTGGTCGAGCGCAAGGGACGCGTGTTCCTGCTCAAGATCGGCACCGCCGGCATCATGGTCTCGCTATGCCTGCTGGCGCTGCTGTTCCACCGCTTCGAGTCGGAGCGGGTCGACGTGCATGCCGAGGTGGCGGCGCTGGTACGTAATAATGCGCTCGACCTCAACCTGGTCGACGCGAAGCTGGGCAACGCCGCCGGCCCGGTGCAGCTGACGATCCTGTACCAGTACGGCGACGCGCAGCAGGTGGCCGAAGCCTATACGCCAACGGCCGAAGCCCAGGCCGTGCTGGCGCGCGAGGCGGCGCTGGCGGCGACCTTGCCGCCAGCCCGGCGCACCTTGCTCGACGGCGCCCGCGCCGCATGGAGCGGCCGCGGCGACCCGGCGGCGCTGGACGCGGCCCAGCAGATGATCGCGGGCCTGCCGGCCGAGGCGCGCGCCACGCTCGACGCCGCGCGCCGCGTGTACATGGCCCAGCGGGTGTCGGTGCAGCCGCCGACGGGCCTGCCTGCCGGCGTGCCCCTGGAGATCGTGCGCGCCACCGTCGGACCCACGCCGGACGAGCGCAGCGGCCAGCTGGCGGCGCTGTTCATCGCCTTCTTCATCGCCTCGTTCTCGATCGGGCCCGGCGTGTGCGTGTGGCTGGCACTGTCCGAATTGATGCCGACCCGGATCCGTTCGGTGGGCATGGGGGTGGCGCTGCTGATCAACCAGGGGACGGGTACGCTGATCGCCGGCGCCTTCCTGCCGATCGTCGGCAACTTCGGCTACCACATGATGTTCCTGTTCTGGGGCGCCTGCACCGCCATCTACTTCATCACCGCCACCTTCTTCCTGCCCGAGACCCGCGGCAAGTCGCTGGAGGAGATCGAGCGGCTGTTCGCGGAGCCGAAGGCCAAGCGCGGCGCGGCAGGGCAGCACGGGTGAGGCGACTCCTGATCGGCATGCTCGGCGCGCTGCTGGCGGCGGCACTGCCGGCTGGCGCGGGCACGCTGACGATCGAGAGCTGGCGCGTGGACGACAAGGCCTTGTGGGAAAACGTCCTGCTGCCGGCCTTCGCGCGCCACCATCCCGACGTCACGGTGAAGTTCGCGCCAACCGCGCCGACCGGCTACGATGCGGCGCTGGGCGCACGCCTGGCCAGGGGCGCGGCGGGCGACCTGATCGCCTGCCGGCCCTTCGACGCGTCGCTGGCCCTGTACCAGGGCGGCCACCTCGAGCGCCTGGACGGCAAGCCGGGCCTGCAGAATTTCGAGCGATCGAGCCTGGTGGCGTGGCAGACCGACGACGGCAAGGACACCTTCTGCATGCCGGTGGCTTCCGTCATCCACGGCTTTTTCTACAACAAGGACATCTTCCGGCGCCACGACCTGCAGCCGCCGCTCACGGTGGACGACTTCTTCCGCGTGCTCGACGTGCTGAAAAAGGCGGGGGTGACGCCCGTGGCGCTGGGCACGGCCGAACAGTGGGAATCGAGCCAGATCGTCTACACGAATATCGGCCCGAATTTCTGGCGCGGCGAAGAAGGACGCAAGGCCCTGATCGCCGGACGGGCGAAGTTCACTGACCAGCCTTTCGTCGATGCCCTCGATTTCATGGCGCGCATGAAACGCTACTTGCCTGCGGGCGCGGAAAAACAGACCTATGCGGCCAGCCAGGCCAGGTTCGCCTCGGGCGGCGCGGCGATCTATCCGGCCGGTTCGTGGGACATTGCGCACTTCAGCCGCACACCGGGCCTGGCGCTGGGCGTGTTCCCGCCGCCGTTGCCCAGCGATCGTGCCGCCTGTCACATCTCGGACCATATGGACCTGGGGCTGGGCGTGAACCGCAACTCGAAGAACAAGGAAGACGCCTACAAATTCATGGCCTGGGTGGGGTCGCAGGAATTCGCCGACCTGTACACCAATCGCCTGACCGGATTCTTCACCCTGTCGCACCACCTGATCGCGGTGCGCGACCCGGTGGCCAAGCAGATGGCCGAATGGCGCAAGCGCTGTGCCTCGACGATCCGGGTCAATGCCCAGGTGCTCAATCGCGGCCAGCCGAGCATGGAAGTCGAAATGTGGAGCGTGACCTCGCAGGTATTGAACGGCAGCCTGGCGCCGAGTGATGGCGCCGTGAGGCTGCAGAACAGGGTCGAGCAAGGCCGACCAGGGCAAAAATGATATGGACGAGCGCGCATCTGCGCAATAGGGAGACACACTTGGGCAAGACAACGATATATGGCGGCGCCGTGGCGTCGACGCTGATGGCGGCCATGATGGCCTTCGCGCTGCCGGCGACGGCGCAAGTGGCGCAGACCGCGGCGACATCCGCCGGCGCCGTGGCGAACGGCGCGAAACTGCACCTGCAGTGGGAGCTGCGGCGCACCGTAGCGGGCGCCCAGCTGCCAAAGGGGACATCGCCGGCGCGCTTCACGCTGACCAATCGCGACAACCAGGCCTTGCCGGCCCAGGGCTGGTCGCTGTACTTCAATGCGATCGACCGCATGCCCAAGGGCGTGCAATCGGGCGGGATCCTGCTCGAGCAGATCGCCGGCGGCCTGTTCCGCCTGTATCCCGGCCCCGGCTTCAAGGGCCTGGCGGCGGGACAGACGATCGCCTTCGACTACCAGCATTCGGATTCGGTCTACACCTCGTCGAAAGCGCCGTCGGGCCCCTACCTGGTGTATGACGCCGCGCCCGATACCGGCGTCGCGCTCGCCTACAGCGTGGTGCCGCTGGCGCAGCCGCCGCAGGCCGGCGTGAAGGACAGCCCGCACTCGCTGGTGACGCCGCAGGAAACGTACCAACGCAATGCGCGCGCCGCGCTGCTGCCGGCGTCGGCCGTGCCGAAGGTCTTGCCGACGCCATTGCAGCTGGACGCCGGGATGGGCGCGCTCGCGCTCAAGGGCAAGCCAAAGGTGGAAGCGCCATCGAACCTGGCCAACGAGGCGGCGCTGGCGCGTTCCTTGTTCCCGGCCGACTTGCCGGCCAGTGGCGGCCCCGCGCTGCGCCTTTCCGTGGGCAGCGTGGCCGGCCAGACCTCGCCCGAAGCCTATCGCCTGAGCATCGCAGCCAATAGCGGCATCGCCATCGTTGGCAACAGCGCGGCCGGCGTGGCCCACGGTCTGCAGTCGCTGCGCGACCTGATGCCGCTGCCGGGGACGAAGTCGCCGGCGCTGCCCGAACTGACCATCGTCGACGCCCCGCGCTTCGGCTATCGCGGCTTCATGCTGGACGTATCGCGTAACTTCCACGGCAAGGAGACGGTGTTCAAGTGGCTCGACCTGATTGCGCGCTTCAAGCTGAACAAATTCCATTTCCACCTGACCGACGACGAAGGCTGGCGTCTCGAGATCGCCGGCCTGCCCGAGCTGACCGACATCGGGGCCGTGCGCGGCCATGCCGCCAGGCCCGGCCTGCGCCTGCAGCCGGCCTACGGTTCCGGTCCCGACCCGAAGAACCCCAGCGGCAGCGGCTATTTCACCCGCGACGAGTACAAGGAAATCCTGCGCTATGCGCAGGCGCGCCACATCGAGGTGATCCCAGAGATCGAGATGCCGGGCCACGCGCGCGCCGCCGTGCAGGCGATGGAGTCGCGCTACCACCGGCTGAAGGCGGCCGGCGACCCGGACTACGCGAAATACCTGCTCAATGACCTCGAAGACCGCTCGGTGTACAACTCGCCGCAGCTGTTCGGCGACAATGTGATCAATCCGGGCCACGAGTCGAGCTATACCTTCATCGAGCACGTGGTGGACGAGGTGGTCAAGCTGCACCGCGAGGCCGGCGTGCCGCTGTCGACCATCCACATGGGCGGCGACGAGCTGGCCCACGGCGCCTGGGAAAAATCGCCCGTCAGCGCCGCGATGATGAAGAAGCACAATCTGGAAACCGTGGTCGACCTGTGGGATTATTTCTACGACCGTGTCGATGGCATCCTGCGCAAGCACGGCGTCTTCATGTCGGGCTGGGAAGAGCTGGCCGCACGCCAGACGATGCTCGACGGCCGGCCCAAGCTGATCCCGAATCCGCGCTTTCCTGAACGCGGTTTCTCGGCCTATGTGTGGAATAACACCACAGGCAACGAAGACCTGGCCTACCGCCTGGCCAATGCCGGCTACGACATCGTGCTGACGCCGGTGACGCGCATGTATATGGACATGGCCCACAACGCCAATCCGGATGAACATGGCGTGAACTGGGGCGCCTACGTGGAACTGGATACCGTCCACGACTTCATCCCGCTCGACATCAACAAGAATGCGCCAGATAGCGCGCGCATCGGCAAGGACCGCCTGACCGACTACGGCAAGCGCCGGGTGCGCGGCCTGCAGGCCAATCTGTTCGTCGAGACCGTGCTCGAGCCTAGCCGCATCGACTATCTGGTGATGCCGCGCCTGGTCGCGGTGGCCGAGCGCGGCTGGGCGGCGGATCCGGCCTGGGCGCGCGAGAACGATCCCGCGAAAGCGGACCTGCTGCACCGCGCCGCCTGGAGCGGCTTCGTCAACGCCCTCGGCCAGCGCGTCCTGCCGCGCCTCGACCTGGACGGCTCGAAGGTCGCCTACCGGATCGCGCCGCCGGGAATGGTCGAGGAGGGCGGGCAAGTGAAGGTGAACCACGTCCTGCCCGGGATGGTGCTGCGCTACACGGTCGATGGCAGCCTGCCCAACGCAGGCAGCCCGCTCGTAAATGGTCCGATCACGGCGCATGGCACGATCCGCGCCGCCGCCTTCGATCGCAACGGCAGGATGGGCCACGTCGCCAGTATCGAACGGCGCTAGTGCCCTTGTTATAATCGGTGCTTTCAGCGGGATCGTGGGTGATGGCGTCGATGAAGAAAGTGGCCTGGCCTGGTGTCATGAGATGGGCGTTGGCCCTGGCCTGCACCTGCGCCGCCGCGCCTTCCGTCGCCACACCCGGCCCTGGCCTGCAAGTGCTGCACTGGTGGACCTCGACCAGCGAGCGCAAGGCCGCCGACCTGCTGGCAACCCGGCTCGCCGATGAAGGCATCGCCTGGCAGGACGCCGCCATCCCCGGCGGCGCCGGCCTCGGCGCCGGCAAGGTCCTCAAGGGCAGGGTGCTGGCCGGCGATGCGCCTGAAGTCACCCAATTGATCGGCCCATCGATCGCCGAGTGGGCCGACCTGGGCCTGCTGCTCGAACTCGACAACGTCGCCGATGCCGGCGACTGGCCCGGCTTCCTGTTCCCGACCATCCAGCAGCTGGTCGTGCACCGCCGCCACGTGGTGGCGGCGCCGCTCGGCATCCACCGCGTCAATACGCTGTATTACAACCGCCCGCTGTTCGCGCGCCTCGGCCTGGCGCCGCCCGTCACCTGGCGCCAGTTCGAGGAGGTGGCGCGGCGCCTGCGCGCGGCCGGGGTGGCGCCGTTGGCCCAGAGCAGCGAGGCCTGGCAGGTGGCGGCCCTGTTCGAGAACCTGGTGCTGGCCGAAAGCGGGCCGGCCTTCTACCGCGAACTGTTCGTGCAGCGCAGCCCGGCCGCCGCCGCGGACCGCCGCACCCACGAGGCCTTGCTGCGCCTGCGCACCATCAAGGGCTGGCTGCAGGGCGAGATCGACGAGCGTCCCTGGCCCGAGGTGGTGCGCCGTTTCGCCCGCGGCCAGGCCGGCATGATGATCATGGGCGATTGGGCCAAGGCCGAGCTGGCGGAGTTCAAGGCGCTGCCGGACCGCGACTTCGGCTGCGCCGCGGCGCCGGACACCGCCGGCTATCATTTGTACAGCGTCGACACGCTGGCCATGTTCGCGGGCGACTACCGCCAGATGGCGGCCCAGGAAAAGATGGCGCGGCTGATGGTCGCCCCAAGCGTGCAGGCTGGCTTCAACGCGCTCAAGGGCGGGGTTCCGGTGCGGCGCGATGCCGACCCGGGCACGATGGACAGCTGCGCGCGCCAGTCGTGGACCGTGTTCGCCAGGGGCGCCGCGGTGCAGGCGCCCAGCCTGGTGCACCGCATGGCGCTCGACGAAGCGAGCCGCGACGCCATCATCGCCGAGGTGCACCGCTTTTTCCTGGACGACTT
>Ga0265780_10001995_pt1 | contig 28233 bp, 11 predicted proteins | sample P1T30metagenome_FD_192432 | JGI IMG/M metagenome (GOLD analysis project Ga0265780, IMG submission 192432) | Plant litter microbial communities from East Loma Ridge, Irvine, California - P1 T30 | ecosystem: Environmental > Terrestrial > Plant litter > Unclassified | place: USA: California...
TGAAACCGCCGTCATTAAAATCCCATCTGAATGAGCAGTTTGCATCAGACGAATTAATAAAAGCCACGGAATCCGTAACGCAATAGACCGGCTTCTCCGGCGCAAAAACAGCATCCGGATTGGGATATACTGTAATAATTTCCTCGTCTGTTCCCTGCGAACACCCATTTGTTGCAAGCAGTTTCACGTGATAAATTCCGGGCACGGTAAATGTATGGCTTACCGTTTCGGGAGCAGAGCCCGTGATCAGCGTTCCCCCGTCAGCAAAATCCCAGTTAAACTTATTCGCCCCGATCGAGTTATTATCAAATTTCACTTCGAACGGAATACATCCGAATTTTTTATCGCCGTTAACTACCAGGTCAGCGGTGATCGTATTCGGATACACCACGATATTATAACTGCTGGAATCTCTCCCGCATTCATTTTCGGCGATGAGTTTAATGGTTACCGTATCAGTCACTGCTGTATAGTAAGTGTGACTTAAATCCCTGTTATCATTGCTGACCAGCGTTTGCCCGTCGCCAAAATCCCAGGTATATGTATTTGGTATTCCCCTCGACTGGTTTTTTATATTAATAGTGAGCGGCGAACAGCCATTGGTAACATCAGGCGAAAAGATCGGCACGGGTTTTGGCCGTACCAGCACAGAATCTGTATATATCGTACTCTGGCAATCGGTATAGGCCTTCAGCGTAATGATATAAGTTGTATCCCTGTTAAGAGGATGAGGGGCAAAAACAACGGCGCCCGGCTGCGCCAGCGCAGAAGTCTGTCCGTTGCCGAAATCCCATAAATAATCCGGACCGCTCTGCGGTACAGATGTATTGGTAAAATTTACTGTCAGCGGGCCGCAACCCCGCACCTGGTCTTTTGTAAAAGACGCAGTAACATTTTTCACGGTCTCGAATACCATACTTATGGTGTCGGTTCCGCAGCCAAATTTACTGTCGGCCAGCAATTTTATCCTTACCTTCTCCCCATCGCTGCCGATAGTATAACCCGGAAACGACTCTCCTGTGCCTAAACTCAGATCATTTGCAAACCATTCATAACTACCGTTCCTGTCTGGATGCAAAACCGGCGTGATAACTGTGGCGAGATCAAAAGGTGTGCATGATTTCTGCTTTGAGGCGCTGAATTCCGCCTTGGCAAGCGGATTAACGACCACAGTAATAGTATTACTTATATTTTTCTGTGCTCCGTTACACAATGCTGTACTTACTACCCTCCTGAAAGAAGTTGTTATACTTAATACAGGAGGAGCATAATCAGCTGAAGACGCCCCGCTGATATTTGCCCATGCCAAAACTCCTGAACGCTGCTGCCATTGATATAAAAATCCGCCGTCGGCACCTGCGGGCAGGCTCCCCGTCAATAGTGGCGAATGCTGTCCTATACATACTTCTGCGAGCTGAGCGCCTATATTGTTATTGCTGATCGGCGGTTTTACTTCGATATAAACCGTATTACTTTCATTCTGGCAGGGGCCGGAGATTACCCTGCGCCTGATATAGGCCGGCGAGGTAAGCGCCTGACTGAAATCCTGCCCGGTTTGAAGGCTAAGATCTGTCCAGCTGATAGCATCCGTACTGGTTTGCCAGAGGTACTGATATGTTCCGTCACCCCCAGCAGGCAGCTGGCCGCTTATACTTACCGTTTGTCCTGAACAGATAGTAGTAGCGCCGGATACATGGTTAATAAGTTCCGGATAATTATAAATAATTACATCAGAAACACTCGGATCGCAGATATTATTGCTGATGGTCCAGCGGAATTTATATGTTCCGGCAGTAAGGCCACTGACACTGGTTGTGGGATCAGATGGATAATCTATATGTGCTGCTCCCCCCGATAGCTGGCTCCAGGAGCCTGTACCATTTGCCGGAGCATTAGCAGCTAAGCTAAATCCGGTTGCTGCACAAAGGTGCTGGTCCGGGCCTGCATTAGCCGATGTAACATCTGGAAGAACCTTTACCTCTACGGATGTTGATTCAACCTCGGGGCAGGAACCATTTTTCACGACCGCCCTGAACTTCGTAGTCGCAATAAGGCCGGTAAACAGATAAGATGTCCCCGGAGAAAGCAGTACAGACTTGCTAACCCAGTTATCAGAAGAACTTTCCCAGCGTATAACGTTACCCAGATGTCCGGTCAGTGTGATGGTTCCGGAATTAGATCCTGTACAAACCGTAGATACGCTGCCGGCCGTGGTGCCGCCCTGCGCAGGCTTGTTAACTTTTATCACAACTATATCTGATGTTGAAGGACAGGGGCTGATACCGCCGATAGTCCATTTCAACCGATATTCTTGTCCGGGTTCCAGATTCTGAACCACAGCGTCATGAGCATGCACATCAGAGAATACAAGGGTGCTTCCGGATGCCGTATCCTCCCATGTGCCGGTAAAACCGGATGCCGCGTCAGCATTCAGGCTGGCTGAATTGGCATTACATATCTCCTGGTCTGCACCGGCGTTCGCTTGCGGAGTAGCGGGGTTTACAATGATCTGAATTATATTACTTTCTGCTTCGCAGGAAGAACTACTGGCGACACGTCTTCTTAAACTTATTGTAGCTGCAGGATAAAGAACAATATTCTCGTTTCCTGTATTGGCCCCGAGCGATGCCCAGTGATTACCGGCATCAAGGTACTCCCATTGAAAAGCATAGACTGGTAATGTTATTCCGGGCACCTCCCCTCCTGTAAGCACATTGGAAGACAGCGCCAATGGTTCGCCCGGACATATCACAGTCTTGTCTGCTTTTATTTCGTTCACAATATCGTTCAGCACGTCAATTGTAACAGCCGACTTAACCGGATCACAACTTCCGTTTGACACACTCCATTCAAAGGCATAACGCTTTCCTTTCTGGACGCCGCTGATCATGGTATTATAAGTATGTTTCTCCGCAAAAACAACCGCAGGTCCTGATGTTTGCTTCCATTCGCCCGTAGTTCCCGGCGACGGCTCAGAGCCGTGAAGCTGAAAAGAATCAGCAGCAATGCAGAAAATCCCGTTTGTCCCCGCAGATACCTGCCTGGGTAATGGAATAACCGTAATGGTAACTGCCAGCGAATAAGCTGCTGCCGTACATTCTCCGCTTTTAACCAGTGCACGGAACGAGGTTGTAGCATTCAGGTCGGGATAAGTATAGGAACTGCCCGATGAATTCGGAATGCCGATCCAAACAATACCGTCTGCAGATTGCTGCCATTCGCTGACCTGGCCGACCTGCCCGGTCAACGTTATTGTTCTGGAGTTTGGAAGTCCTTCGCAAAAGCTCAGCTGTGCTCCTGCAGAAGCCGAACCACCTGCAGCAGGCGGGTCTGGTTCTACCGTAAATACCGTAGAATAAACTTCCGCAGTACAGCCTCTTGATGCCCCCCCGCTGGCGATCTTTACCCTGTACCACGTTTTCTGCTGCAGATTGGTATATGAGCAGGAAAAAACGCCTTCTGTACCGGCAACCGGGCTCCAGGTATTTCCGTCCGGCGAACTCTCCCACTCTGCGATTTTGCCGGCATAAGCGTTAAGTTGCAGCGTACCATTCCCGCCTGTACATACATGAGTATTGCCTGTTATAATTCCACCTGCAGGTTTTGCATACACCGTTAGCCGCACAGTATCAGACTCGGTACATTCCGTATTACTTACAGTCCATTTAAACAGGTATGTTCCCGGCAACAGGTTGTTCAGCATAGTATGAGGATCCTGGTCATTGACAAAAACAGGGTTTACTCCCGACGAAGCCGGCTCCAGCGTCCATTTACCTGTCTCGAACTGGCCGGGAGTATTAGCGTTCAGCTGATAAGAAGTGTTTGAAACGCCCGGAACATTATCACAGATCACATCAGATGGCCCGGCCTCCCGGATGATGTTAGGATAAAAATTAATGACCTGCGAGGCGACCTGAGGTGTGGCAATACACTCGTTGGTAAATGTTACCTTTACGGTATAAACTGCCTGCTCGTCAAACCTGATCACCGGGAAGGGGCTGCCATCAGAACTGGATGCCATAAAAGAATATGCACCACCGCTTACTTCCCATTTATATATCTTATTGGATCCAAAACCTGTATAAACCGGTTTATGAAATGGATTTGTACCAAAATCAATAACTTCCCCCGGCTGCCTGCAGTATTTCTTTTCTCCCGGCAAACTAACGGCTAAAGGGCCGGCAACAGTGAAGGGGACAGCGACATCAAAACTTCCGCAGGAATTCGTAGCCTCCAGCTTCAGCTTGTACTCCCCGGGTATTGAAACTGACACAGAGGGTTCTCTTACTGTATTATTCGGTAAGAAAGAAATTCCATTAGTTACAACAACATTGCTAACTGCATCCACAACCTGCCAGGTATAACTTATATTACACAGCCCCGATTCTGAGGTCGCATTCGCGGTTTGTAGTGTAACGGGTACTGCAGTTACACAGGGAGACGACTGGGCAATAGTAAAACCGGGTATAACAGGCTCCTCAATGCACACATTATGGGTAATTTCTGATGCCTCACAGGCATTATTAGTTGCAACAAGTTTGACATTATAAACACCGGGTTCAGAGAAGCTATAGCTGAGGTTACGACTGAAAGAGCGCCAGACAAAAGTTGTCTCGCTTTCTTTTTTGACGAACCAGTTGTATTCGGTTTCGTTAGTGCAGATATTTCCGTTTGCTCCGGGTGCCAGCCCTTCAACAGAATTATTGTTAAATGTTACCGGACCGTTTATACAAGCACCCAGGGGAGGTACATCAAACTCAGCTTTTGGCCCCGAAAACACCCAGGAATAAGAAGTATAAGGCGGCCAGGCACTTGCACAAAAAGAGGCATCCGCCGTTATATTTACTTTGAATGCATTATATACTGCCGGATCGCCCACAGGCGGCTGCCCGCAGGAACCGATATCGAACCTATGAGTCACATAACCACCGGAAGCCAGCAGTTCTGATTGTGTGAATGCATCGATCCCCCCGTCCCCCCAGCTTACCTTGTAAATCGTACCGGGATAGTTTGTGATCAATTTGTCTGGTGTGACCACAAAAAACCTGGCTGTACCTCCTACACAAACTGTATTTGATCCTTCTCCGTTAAGTCCGAGATTATTGGTTGAATTAAGTATCTGGTAACTTTTAACAGATATAATACCGTTTTGTACTGCTTTTACACGTAAAGTATAATATCCAAGGCTCAGTATCAGGCTTGCAGAATTAGAATTAAACGTAACTTCCGCCGGCAGCTCTGCTATATTACAATCGCTGATTAAACTTGCGCTGACCGTTGCACCGGAAGAAGACCTGTTTTCAATACCTAATTGATTTCCGTTCGAAGAGTAACTGCAATTGCCCAGTATTTTATCTTCCACGATAGTTTTCGACGGAGAAGCCGCAATCAATACCCGGGGACCAGTTTGCGGTTTTATCTCTATAGTATTTCCGTAAACCACGGGAGTGCCGGCCCCCCCAGGGCCATCCGGGATGATCATTAGCTTATATCCCGTTCCCGGCGTCGTAGCTGCCGGAATTTTACCGTTTACATAGGTAGCAAAATGACCTTCAAACAGTCCTATTGATACCGGAGAAGCAAAGGAACCTGATGCATCCGAAAGAAACAATTCAAACTTGCTCCCCTTTTTGAAAACGCCGCCCAGCTTAACAGGCACAGTGATATCGCTGCCCGCTCCATAAGGACCAGGCGCAACAGTGCCTATAGTAACAGTCTGGGCAATACTCTGCTTACCCGTAAGCAGAGTAAAAAGAAATAATAAAAAAAGCAGAAAGCGGAAAAGGTGGTTCCGCATATTACAAAAAGCCTTAGCAGACTCCATCAAAGCCAGATAAACAGGACAACATTTTTAGATTACATTAATACATGGCAGGCCATGATGGGTCATTGAGCCAGGACAAAATCTTATCTATTCGTTTAAAAGAAAACTACATAGATAAATAACGCAAGCAGTACCTGGGCAAGTACAACAGTACTAACCACCCTGGAATTTTCTTCTTTGGTTAAAGGCTGCCATTTTTCTTCTGCAGGTGCTGGTTCTTTTGTCTTAGTTAAAACAGGATGATTCGCTATCATACCATTACAGATTTATCTGTACAATGGTATCGAATAGCCCATGATAAAAACATGACCGCAGTCATATTGCAAATATTTTTTTATTCCGAGTCAACACTTGAATAAAGAGCCGGCTGATCCCCTCTCTGATTGCGGATTTTGTTATCTTTCGAGCGGTTAATTGCTGAAGAGTGAAAAAGGGAATAAACTTACTTAAGCATTCATTTCTTAGTTTGTTCATTTATAGCCTTCTTATTCTCAGCCGGGTCTGATTTACGTCGATAAACGACAGTATCATTATATTTAACCCGGCAGCAGCATCATCTCATGAACCTGTCCAAAATGGTGAAGTTTTTAAAAAAGTTATTTACCGTTCAACTTTTGCTGTTTATCATAATAACAGCCAGGGCTCAGGATACCACCAGACCTAAAATAGGTCTTACGCTCAGCGGCGGCGGAGCAAAGGGTCTTGCACACATCGGTATTCTTAAAGCGATTGATTCTGCAGGTCTGAAGATCGACTATATCACAGGAACCAGCATGGGCAGTATCGTCGGAGCCTTATATGCGATCGGTTACTCCGGAAAGCAAATTGAAAGTATTGCCCGGAACATAGACTGGAGCCTGCTCCTTTCCAATCAGACAGGCCTGCAAGCGCTGGCTATGGAAGAAAAGGACGAATATGGGCGTTACGTCCTTGAGCTTCCCTTTAGCCAGGGCAAAAACCGCCTGCCTCAGGGTGCCGTTGAGGGGCAGGAATTATGGCTTAAACTGTCAGAACTGCTCTTTTCCGTAAATAATATAAAGGATTTTAATAAACTCCCTATCCCCTTCAGGGCAATAGCGGCAGACATCAGTACCGCAGAAACTGTGGTACAGGACAGCGGAGAGCTCGTAACTGCATTAAGAGCAAGTATAGCAATCCCGGGGGCTTTCACACCGGTAAACAATCAGGGCCGCTTACTGGTAGATGGGGGCCTGGTAAGAAATTTCCCGGTCTCAGATGCCAAAGTCATGGGTGCCGATATTGTTATTGGCAGCAGCGTACTTACCGGAATGCTCAGTAAAGAAAAGATCAGGACACCGATGCAGGCGCTGATGCAGGTCGCCCTTTTTAAGGAGTTTGACGATAATAAAAAGCAGGTCGCACAATGCGATTATTACATTCCGCATGCACTTTCCAAGTTTAACCCCGCCAGTTTTGATAAAGCGGCAGAGCTCATCGACTCCGGGATTAACATGGGAAACAGGTATTATCCGGTAATTAAACGTCTTGCAGATTCCATATATAATCTTTACGAAAAACCCCGCGATTCTTTCGTTGTTCGCACATCTCCCGTTTTCATCTCATCCTATGAGGTGAAAGGCCTGCAGCGAATTACATTAACTTCATTCCTGCACAGCATAAACTTCTCAACTTATAAATCCTATTCTGCCGGCGATCTCTCGGCAATGATCAGAAAAGGCTTCGGCACAAGGAACTACAATTTTATTCACTATAGCTTACAACCACAGGCTGACGGGAAAACCAGGATCATTTTCGAAGTAGGAGAAAGAGTTCCTTCATATAGCAAAATAGGACTTCATTATAATAGCTTTTCAGGAATAGGACTTATCTTCAATCTAACCTCCAGGAATTATTTTACTCCCAACTCCCGTTCACTTATGACCATCAGCGCCGGTGATAATTTCCGCTTCAGGACCGAACACCTTCAATACTTCGGGCGGGAAAAGAAGATAGCTCTGATACCCAATATACAACTTGAAACATTTGAGATCAACACGTACAATAACCACCGTAAAGAAGGACTGTACAGACAGAATTATTTCAAGGGCGATATAAAACTACAGTCTGCCAATCATACATTTTTCAATTTAGGGACGGGTACGCGTTATGAATGGCTGCAGTATAAACCCTCACTGGCTTCTATGTTCCAGGTAAAAGGAAAAAACAGCTTCCTTGACTCTTATCTTTTTTTCAACATCAACACATTGAACAAAACTCATTATCCGGACAGAGGATTAAAGATAAGTGCTGAAGCCGGACATGTATACCTGCAGCGCCCGGACCTCGTTTACATGGAAGGGAATGGTAAGCCCGGAAACGCAGACTCCTCTGTTTTCGAGCCGGACAACTACACGCAAATCACATTTAATGCAGAAGGCTTCAGACCACTGAGCAGACGGCTTAACTTGTCTGCCCTGATACAAACAGGTTTGAATTTCAGCAGCAAGCCAGATGTACTTAATTCTTTTTTTATCGGCGGACTTAACAGAACTTACCGTAACCAGATCGTGTTTGCAGGGTTGCAGGACATCAGTGTTTATTCCCCTTCTGTAATGGCTGTGCAAGCCTCGCTCAGATGGAAACTTCATGGTGGAATAAGCCTGATAGCCCGTAATAATATACTGTTCTGTAATTTTCTTGACAATGAAAGCCTGGGCCCCCGCAATCGCTGGCTGTCAGGTCATTCTCTAACCCTCTCCTATAATTCCGTGATCGGCCCTATTGAACTGAGCGGAATGTATAGCGAGCAGTCTAAAAGGTTTGAAAGTTATATCAGCGTAGGGTTTTCTTTCTGACAAACGACCCGTTGCCGATGCCCGGAAATAATGATTCAGCTCTTGTCTGTCAGCACATAATATGACGGATCTTCCATGATATTAACCTCAATAACTTCATCCGCACGCTTCAGTAAATTACGACAATCTTCACTAAGGTGCTTCAGATGAAGCTTCTTACCGGCTTTCTGGTAACGTGCAGTAAGTTTATTTAATGCTTCTATACCCGACATATCCACTACCCTGCTCTCCCCGAAATCAATGATCACCTCCTGCGGATCGTTCTGAACATCGAATTTTTCAAGAAAGGCGGTTACCGAGCCGAAAAAAAGCGGGCCGAAGATCTCGTAATGTTTTATTCCGGCTGTATCGGTATACTTCCTTGCTCTTATACGTTTTGCACTTTCCCAGGCGAAAACCAGTGCAGAAATAATAACCCCGGCCAGTACTGCGAGTGCCAGGTTGTGCAGAAGTATAGTGATCAGGGCAACAATTACAATAACGAAAATATCATGTCCGGGCATTTTACCAATCATCTTCAGACTTGCCCATTCGAACGTTCCGGCCGCCACCATGATCATTACACCGGTTAAAGCGGCCATCGGCACCCGCTCGATAACCGGCGCTCCTACGAGTATAATAGCAAGAATTGTAAGGGAGGCAATAATTCCCGACAATCTTGTTCTTGCTCCTGCAGAAAGGTTTACCAGGGTCTGGGCAATCATAGGGCAGCCCCCCATCCCGGTAAAAAAGCCGTTCAGTATATTTGCACTGCCTTGCGCCACGCATTCCCTGTTCGGCCGGCCGCGCGTACCGGTAATTTCATCTACCAGGTTCAATGTCAGCAGTCCTTCGGTTAGTCCGACACCAGCCATAATAAGGGCATAAGGAAAGATTACAGAGAGCGTATGTATATCCAGGGGAACAGCCGGTATGTGAAAAGGAGGCAGTGCCCCGCTTACAGCCGCTATATCTTTAACCGTACGGGTGTCAATATTAAACCCAAGCACGATCAGATAAACTACAATGATAGCTATAAGAGAGGGAGGCACGGCCTTCGTTATCCGAGGCAATACAACGACAATAACAACAGTTAAACAAACAAGGGCCAGCATTGTCCACAGGGGCCAGCCGCTTAACCATGACACCTGGCCGCTGCTAGCCGTTTTAAACTGTTCCAGCTGTGCCATAAAAATAACAACCGCCAGTCCGTTCACGAAACCATACATTACCGGCTGGGGTACAAGCCGTATAAACTTGCCGAGTTTAAACACCCCGGTCAGGATCTGTATCAGGCCGGCTAAAGCTACAGCCGCAAATACATATTCGATACCATGCGTCTTCATAAGCGCGATAAGTACGATAACCGTCGCACCCGCTCCTCCCGAGATAAGTCCCGGCCGGCCGCCCAGAACAGAAGCCACAAGCCCCATAATAAAAGCAGCATACAAACCGGTTAAGGGTGGAAATCCTGCCAGAATAGCAAACGAAAGCGATTCAGGCATCATCGTCATCGCTACAGTGAGACCCGCGAGGATCTCTGCTTTATAATCAATTCCGGTGCTTACATTAAAAAAACGGAGTACAGGCTTCATCTTTAAGACAATAATAGGAAGTTAAAAAGGCTGTAACTTATACTCAGAAAATCTCACAAGCCCTGATATTTACCAAAAAACACAAAAATAACAATTCATTCTGAAGTAGGCTTAAGACGTGTGCAGAATTGCAAGGCCCCTGTTTAACCCAGAAGCAAGAAAAAACTAAAACATCAGGAACAATGCACCTAAAATGCCTTAATATCAATTTTTTAATTTTAGCACTCGATTATTTTGAAGTTAAAAAATTTTCTATATATTGGCTATACAAAACCCGGTGAAATGAAAAACAGAATTTACAGCAGGCCTGTCCGGGCAATTGCCAAAACAGATTATCTGAAGAATTTTATGTACAGGAATCATCCTCAATATAAAACTTAAATTTCTGTTTTTTTATACTTAACTAATATAGACCGACATCTTTAGCGGTAAGATCTATGTCTGAAAAAACGGAACATTTCTGCCCCGTTAACCGGCAAGGTTTTTACCTGCACTTAACTTCACATCTCATATGGACAGACTGCTGCAAGTAATTAATTGTTTGAAACCGCAGGAAATTCAGGTAATTAAAGATTTCTTTAAAAAAGATGCTGGTACCCATGGTAAAAGAAAACAGCTGCTGAATATACTGCTTCAAAAAAACATCAATGATGATGTCCAGGCCGCTCTTCTGATCTATAACAAAAAGCCGGATTCAGCTTACTTCCACTTAAAAAGGAGGCTGCTCGACGATATTTTAAACCTGCTGGTTCTTTATTCTTTTGACGACTCATGCGAGTCGTCCGAACTAAATGCCGAATTAAACTGTACCAAACTGCTGATGCAGGCAAAACTGCTGATCTCAAGGGGAATCTCAAAGGAAGCCCGTATCCTTCTGAAGAAAGCCTATCTTCTGGCAGAAGACTTTGAAATTATCGACGTTAAGATCAAAATCAAGGATATACTTGCTAACAATGTGCATCTTAGCATTGACAACGCATCACCCAGTCTGAATGTAGAGATCTCTAAAGATCTTGCTACAATGAAACAACTGCTTAGCGCCGAAAAAAATATTCTCAACTTCTCTTTCGCTAAGGCAGACAACCTGAGCTGCGTCAGAAACCTGGAGAAAATAAGAAAGACCTATAAAAGAACAGGGTCTAAAAAGATCGAGTACTGTTACTACCTTGGGAAAATCACTTACGATACATTTTACAAACGTTTTGATACCGCTTATAATTCAGGCCTGAAGCTACTCAACCTGCTGGAGTGTAACCCTATCCTAAAGAACAGGGCCAATCAGATAACCGTTTACCTTGAAGTCGGTAAAATATTGATGAGACTTCACCGCTATAAAGAAGCAAAAATTTATTTAATCAAAGCTGGCGATATTACAGGCAGGGGAATGAAAAATGAGACAGAAATACTTGAAGCCCTGTTTTTCGCATATTTCAGAAATGAAGAATACCATAATGCTGAAAAACTGCTTAATTCAGTTATGTCTGATAAAAGAATATGTGCTGATGCCACGACAATGGCCCGCTGGAAATATTTTCATGCTAACCTGCTTTTTAGCCGGGGTCTCTACAAAGAATCGCTGAATACACTGAATTATGCAGGTTTTAAAAAAGAACAGCAGGGTTGGCTGATAGGAAATAAAATTATGGAGCTTCTGAATATTATTGAGCTCAAGGACTACGAGTGGTTCGAATTTAAGATCGAAAGTTTCAGAAAAGTACTAACCAGTTTAAAATATAAAGAGTCTGCCCGTTATCTTACCTCCTACCAGTTGTTTAAATACCTTTATAAAACACAGTTCAACTTTAATCTTACTTTAACGCATGAGAGCGACAGTTTCTCGAAGCTCAGAGACGGTCAGGATAACTATTACTGGGATCCGATGTGCCATGAAGTGATCAAGATGGATAACTGGTTCAGCAGCAAGCTGGTCAATTAAACTTGATACGCTGATCAAAGACAAAGGGTTCTGTTTTTATAAGCCTGATATTTTTAAAGTCGGGATGCAGAGGATTTAACAGGTAATTGACCTCCTCCTGCACAATCGATGAAGGCACCTCCAATACAACACTGCGATTTCCGGCAGCCCAGCGCCTCCCTATTTCCTGTGTAGCCCACATCTGGGAAAAATCTCTCCAGTCTTCCGGAAGATCGGCGAGACTGAGCGTCTCCTTTTTCACAGAACTGTCAATCTCAATGCTCATTACATTGAAGAGCTGGTTCAGCCCCAGCTGGCTCCGGTGTACTACGTTTTCAAGGCATGCCAGCTATCTGCTGGATGAGGTATAGATCATCTCTACATCGTTCGGGTTCCATCTTGCTGCTCTGCCCGAAGCTTTCAGTCTGCCTGCATATTTTACAAGTGCAATTCTGTAGACAAGCATATCTTTAAGAGAGATCTCCGTATTCGAGCCGGATCAGTTCTTCCTCTATAACACTTATACCTGTTATAGTGTCCATGAGCTCGAAGGGCACCTGGCTTCCAAGGCCGTAAGCCGGTACATTAAGCCAGCCGTAGAAACTCTCTGCCGTACCGAATAAACTGATGCCCCGCTCAAATAAGGATAAGGATTTAAGTATTTTCTCACTTAAGGATGCATCTAACCTGAGGTTCTGACCGGCGTAATTCTGTATCGTTTTAACGGTCGTTTTAAAAGTATCCTGAAACTGTTCCTGGGTAAACCCCGACAGGTAAAGAAAATCGAGTGCGGCTTTTGCCTCCAGCCCCTTTTTTGAGCTGGTTAAAAGACTTACAGGGTTCGCATAAAGAGCACGATATGCGGAAGGTTCAATAATTATTCGTTTACCATGATTTTTACTAGTAGCCGGAGCTGATTCTTTAGCAGCCCATTTCGCCGAACCCGAAACATCTTTGGGAACGTAATTCTTTTTTTTGCTTTTGCCTTTTGATTCTTTGTTATCCATAATAATAAGGCTTCAAACAAAAATAAGAAATATTTCCGGAAACAAAGGAAATATTTCCAGACACAATACTAATATTACCAGCTGTTTAAGTGATCATCAGAACTCATCAGCCAGTTCCTTAAGCCGGCGGTAATCATGATCCGGAAATAAATCCGGAAGATCCTCCAGCATCCTGCTGAAGTAATTTTGACGGAAGTCTGCTCTCAGATCATCAGCCAGGGGATCTGTACAAAATAAAAACTGCCAGTATAAGAATCCTTTCGTGATCACCAGCTGATCCAGGTATTCGCTATAGCTCAAGCTGGTCCTGTAATGTTTACCGTCCAGAAGTATTCCGGTGTTCAGCTTTTTTAACTGTTCCGGAACAATAAGCGTAGCACCAAAATCTTCTCCATCGTTCATATCCTTATCGAAATATTTGTATTCAGTTTGTTTAACCTGTTGTTCTACCCCTTCGCCCCTCGCGTTAAACTCCTCGTCGAGCACTACAATAGCTATATTATGCAGGTTGATACGCCCCCCCATCTGGTATTCATCTCTCATTTTGTATTCCCAGGCTATATTTATTTTCATGGGAAACCGGATGTAATCTTTAAACAACTCCTGATGGTCTGCATGGCGACTGTTCTGCAGCTCCTCAAGCAATGAATCCTGCTGATCCTGAGGTAGTGCAGCAGCATGGGTTTGTTCAATAAATTCTACCGCCTGGTTCGATCTGAGCTCAGTGATCATATCGTTTATCTGTGTCAGTTTATCCATTTCGCTTAATTAAATATATCGTATCAGTTTTTGTTTGTGTGCTTCAGCCAGTTTCGCCCGCGCTGTATCCGGCAGAATAAACCGGGGACTCAGCGCAGCTAAACTTCCCTCCAGTTCCGGCAGAGAACCGACTAAACCCAAACGCAGCGCCTGCGCCACTTTTCTTGCAGTCCATTCATCCAGGCCAACGACAGACTGTAACCTGAATTGCCCCATATCATTTATATTCATTGCCGCTACGCCCGTAAATAAAGGCGCAGCAACACTTTCCTGAACCGGCCTGTTGTTACGGGAATCCGGCACAGGCATAAACTGACCATTCTTGAACGTATACTTACCCCAGTTAGCAGCGATTGAGCTCAAATAGCGTTTTGGTCCGCCAGGAGTAACAACCGTCTGGTAACTTATATTACTGATTTCGTACCAGATCGTTTCTTTCCCTTTTACTGCCAGATCTGCCGTATCTTCAAACTGCTCCATTTTATCATTTAACATCCTGCTGGCGGGAGCCAGGTTTGAATCTGTAGCCAGGCCACCAAGGCGGTGTGTATACAAATGCATTTTAACCCAGTCGCCATTAGCACTGAGTCCGGCGTTCTGAATTTCCTGCCAGCCTTCCAGGTTCCCCCTGTGCGAGCCCGAATTGGAGGCAGCGAATCTCTTAAAACGTCCCTCTTTTATATATTCAGCTCTGAAATTACCTGCCAGCACATTATTCGCGAAAAGAGGAAGCCTGACAGGCGGGTATTCGTTTGCCCTGGTAACCAGGCGGGCAACCAGGGGAAGCAACTCGTCCATCAGCTGATTAGCCCGGTTGAAAGCATCCTGATTATGTCCGGTAGTCCTGCTTTGCCTGTCCGACCGGGATACATCATCCTCTGCCTTTAATATCTTCAATGCCCTGTCGAAGTCATCATTTTTTGCCCTGGCTTCCGTAATGGTCAAACGCAGAGGATCATTGGCAGCCACTCCGTTTTTGTCCAGCTCTTTTTCCTTGTTCGTTAAAAAAGTCCTGAACCTGATAGGATCTGAAGCAACGAACAGCGCATATTGACCGCCAGACTGTTCAATACTCAAATGGTGATTCTCTCCATCGGCACCCCTGAAGTCCTTTTTTAAACCGAGCCACCCGGCCACCTTTGAAACCAGTCCTTTAGCCTTCTCCTTCCCTTTGACTGCAACGTCCAGCAAACCCGATCTTCGCGCAAATTCGAGCGCTTTATCGAAAAACCAGTTAATTGCTCTTTTAACGGGACTTTTTACTGCATTAATAATCTTTGCTACTTTGGCCTGGATCTTATCAAAATTAATTCCTACAAGTGCCGCCAGGAATTTCACACCAAAAACCATTGCCTTATGCAGGGCGTCCTCAACTTTTAGTGCAGCCGCTGTTAAATTGCCTGCTGCTATATAAATAAGTGAATCCAGTATCGAGTCCAGCAGTTTGAGCAGGTTCTTCAGATTCCGGATAAAGAAGGTAACGATGTTAATAATAGTTTTGCAGACTTTGATAAAACCCGATGCCGGCGTAAGGACGCTGAGAAAAAATTCTATTGCAGCCTCGAAGATCGATTCTTTAAAAAAGCGTTTCACTTCTTCAATAATCTGATCTTTAAGATCGCCTATCCTTTCTTTTACATGATTCCAGAGCCCTGCAAATCCCTCGTCTTTAAATAATATGAAAAGGTCAAAAGTGTGCTCAAGAGTGTTCACCAATGGAGCGCCCAGCTTCTCAACAGCTTGTGCACGTATGGTTTCTTTTGTAAGCCCGAGCACAGACAAAACAAAACCGAAAATACCTTTAGCGTCCCATACGGCCGGCAGCTCAATACCGGGAGGTACAGATCCAATGATCAGGTCGAAGATCAGCTTTTCAAGATGATCGAGGATATTAGCTTTAAAATTGTTAAATCCATCACTGATTGCCTGTACAAGGTTTTTGAAAAACTGAACAGGAGAGGATAAAATATCGCCTATAACACCTGCCGCCTTGGCCAGGATATCCAGCAGCAATTTCCCCAGATCATAAATTATAAGAGCAATCTCCTTAATAGCCCGCCAGGCCTTTTCCCACCATTTCAAAGCCGCTTCTGCCCTTATCTCTTCAAAAGTTTCCTTTAATTTACTTACGCTGTCATTATATTGTTTAGACAAGTCTTCGATAAGATCCGCTTCTTTGTCTGTTATCGTCTGTTCCAGATCAGTAAACCTCGATTGAATCTCTTTAGTCCTTTCATCAGCCTTTATCTGCAGGTTTGCAGGGAGCTTTTCATTCGCATCGTCAATATCTTTTTTACCGGTTTGGATGGCCAGCCTTGCAAGTTTTAATCCCTCAGATACTTTTTGGGCAATGCTGTCCAAAGCTTCGTCCAGTGAATATATAAAGGATGTTTTGCCCTGCTCGAAGATCTGTTCAATGTTCAGTTTGATTCTCTTCTCCTGAAGTTCAAGTATTCTCCGGTCCATATCTTTCTGCGCTGCCTCATGAGGGTCCAGGGCTGCAGACTTTTCTCTTAATGACCTTATCTCTTCATCAATGGCGGCGTTTGCAAGCTTTCTCCAGTCATCTTCATCTTCCAGGTCGTTGCCTACAGTAAATATTAAAAATGAACTCCCGTAATAATCGTCAAGGCGGGAAGACACGTACGATTTAAAGCGGCTGTATGACTCGTTAACAGCGTTTTCAAACAGAGACATTACGTCGGTCTCCAGGTTGTTCAGTATACAGGCAACACATTGCTGTGTACCTGTAAAAATCCCGTTAATGCTTAAATAATAATCCCTCAGGATCAGCTCATCTTCTTTTGTTAATCCCTCCTTTTCGTCCTGAACACTATCAAACTGCTCATGCCTGCTGTTGCTAAACGTGTTCAGTGAGCCATCTACAGTATTTTTTGCTATATGTATACTACGTTCAGCGGAAGAATCAGCCTTTTCCTTTAATTGCAGCGGAATGCTGCAGAGCTCTTTTTGCGACTCCTGCTTTTGTGCAAGGGTAGCTAGAAAACCAGGCTCTTCAGACTCTGCCAGCTGCCGGTCAGTAATGTTATTTTCCTGCATTAACCTGTCCAGGGAAGCGGCATCATGCTCTTCATCCATTTTGAATTCATCAGGCGGCAATGGTTTTGGAACAGCTTGCCCGATATTACCAAGCACCGGTCTTTTACCAGCGTCTTCCGGATCTGATCTAAGCGGCTCCTGGAAAAAGATCTCGTCCTTATTAACAGGATTCAGTATTGAAGGATCTTCAATTTCGCTTACCACAGCAACATACTCCTCCTGTTCGTTCTTAACATCGGGAATAACCTGCTTATTTAATTTATTTAAGCCACCCCTTTTTTCAAACTCCTGCTTCTCTGCCTTGCTGTTTGGAAAATCTACCTGTATCCTGGTCCTGATCGCTTCTTTAAACGCATTGGGATCAAACTCTTTATACTGATTAGGGTCTTCAGCTGCATTTTCATCTACAGTTATCAGGTGAGCTCCTGAGAGGACTGCGTTATCGTCTTTTACATCCGAAGCAAGTTCTGCCTCTGTTATCTTCAATGATACCTCGTCATGCTCCTTCTGTCCGCCTGATACTTTGTTCGCCCGCCGGGCGAACGATTTAAATTCTGCATCGGCGGCCAGCGTTATTATGCTGGTTTGCTGCTCAGGGATCTTCACATCAGCCTCAGCATTCAGATCCGCCGGAGTTTCAGACTGGCTGGCATGCTCAGACGGTGCCAACAGAACTTCTTCTGTTTCATTACAAACAGGCGGAGGCTTAAGCGGCAGCTTTTCATCTTCGCAATTCCCGCACTTAAACCGGATAGGCGGACGAATAGTGACATTTTTAAATGAAGATGATCTGGAATCAGGTCCCATCACAGTGGTGGTGTCTGAATTACGCGGAGCCATCGTTATATCATCAGTACTATTCTCCTTCTGATATTGGCCCCGCTCTGTATCTGCTTCATTTTTCACCCTGGCATGAGCAACCTCAGGAGAAAAATTCCTTTTTTTCCCCGGTTCACTTTTAGATATTGCGGCAAGTGGCGACAAAACTCTGAGTAGTAAGCAGAACTTTTAAAAAAGATAAATAACTGGATGTTAATACAATGTACACATTTAAAGAATAACATCAGCATATAAATAAGCCGGGCGGCATTAATAATCTTGAGTATGCTGCTAAGAATAACGGATCAGCCTTTGCCTGCTGGCATCTACCAGTTTGGCTCTGTCTGCCGGCGGAAGAACAAAGGGAGAATCCAGCGCTCTTAAGCTCCCTTCCAGGTCACGCAGAGAGCTTACCAGGCCTAAGCGCAGCGCCTGAGCCACTTTTCTGGCGCTCCACTCAGAAAGTCCTACAACTGACTCCAGCCTGGATTGTCCCATATCATTTATATTCATTGCCGCTGCGCCGGTGAACGAAGGAGCAGGAACACTTTCGTGTACCGGGCGGTTATTCCGGGGATCTGGAACAGGAGTAAACTGACCATTGGTAAATGTGTACTTGCCCCAGCTGGCAGCTATTGAGCTTAAATAACGCTTAGGCCCGTTCGGGGTCGTAACCGTCTGGTAACTTATGCCGCTGATTTCGTACCAGATCGTTTCGTTCCCTCTTACAGCACGGTCTGCCGTATCTTCAAACTGCTCCATTTTGTCATTTAAGATCCTGCTGCCGGGAACCAGGTTCGAATCTGTAGCCAGGCCCCCGAGGCGGTGTGTGAATAAGTGCATTTTAACCCAGTCGCCATTGGCGCTGAGGCCGGCGTTCTGAATTTCCTGCCAGCCTTCCAGATTTCCCCTGTGCGAGCCGGAGTTGGAGGCGGCAAAACGTGTAAACCGCCCTTCTTTTATATATTCTGCCCGGAAATTACCACCGAGCACATTATTCGCAAAAAGAGGAAGTCTTATAGGCGGATATTCGTTCCCCCTGGTAACCAGCTGGGCTACAAGGGGCACCAGTTGATCCATCAGTTGGTTGGCCCTGTCAAATGCCTGCTGATTATGGTCTGTAGACCGGCCTTGTCTGGCCGACTGAGAGACATTGTCCTGTGCTTGTAATGCAGTTAACGCCCGGTCGAAATCGTCGTTTTTAGTCCTTGCGCTAACAATAACCAAACGTAAAGGATCGTTGGCTGCTGCACCGTTGTGGTCAAGTTCATTTTCCTTGTTTGTTAAAAACGTTCTGAACCTGATGGGATTAGAAGCAACGAATAAGGCATACTGACCGCCAGACTGCTCAATACTTAAATGGTGGTTCTCGCCATCCCCTCCCCTGAAATCTTTTCTTAAGCCCAGCCATCCGGCAACAGCGCCAACAGCATTCCGGCCCATTTGCAGTAAAGCACTTCCTGCTGCCACCGCCCGGTCTATTAACCATCGTAAGGCCCGGTCTACCCGCTCCCGCAGGCTTTCTACCATTTCCCTGATCCGCTCTCCTAAATTGCCGAGGCCGAGCTGGTTGGCCAAAAATCCTATAGCGACAGGCAATGCCCTCGAAAGCGCATTCTCCAGGTAGGTGGCCGCGTTGGCTATATTGCCCCTGGCAATATCAGCTACACCCTGCACCACCGTATTTACGATTTCAAGCATTTCGCGCAGGTAGGCCATAAATGATTCTATTGCCCTGTACATGGCAATAAGACTGTTAACCACCGGCATAATGCCTGTTACATCCAGTAACGATAATAACCAGCGTGATGCCTGTGCCATAACACGCTCGTTCAGCCAGGTAATCACACCATTCAGCACCGTATCCCATAGGCCGCTCAACTGCTCTACCAGGCTTTCCCATATTGCACCTGGTCCCCTTTCGACTACGTTCCGGATAAAGCTCCACACACCAGTTGCAAATTCGAGGACACGGCGTATCTGCCGCACCCTTTCTTCTCCTATTTTTTCGGCAAGCAGTTCAAAAATATGATCGGCAGAAATGCCAAGTACTTCCATCACAAAACCAAGTACAGATCTCAATGTAAAATCAGCAGGCGGAGTAATGCCGGCTTCAGTGAGCTTTGAGAATAACCAGCCAGTCACCCCCTGCAGCAAATGGGTACCTATATTTCCGAAGAACTGCTGGAATCCAAGTTTTACAGCTCCTAAAAGATTGTTAAAGAACCCTATCGGGTCTGCCAGGATGTCGCTGAATGCTTGTGCTGCATTACTGATAATGTTTACTACAAGGTCTGGCGGAATTCCCAGCAGCTCCAGCAAAGACCTGAAGAAGGTCCAGGCCGCGGCAAAAAGGTTCCCGTCTACAAAGATCTGGGAAAGAATACGCATAGCTGTTTCCTGCGCCCTGGTCCAGAGGTCAGCAATACCGCTAAGCTGCTGGAATAAAGGTATACGGCCAAGTATCTGCGTAATAATAAATTCTTTAACCGGGTTTTTGATACAATCGGGGATCAAACCCCATACAGGTCCCAGGATCAGGTCAGGGAGCTTGCCCATCAAATTGCTTATGGTATCTACTATCTGCCTGAGCAGGTTGAGAATTGGCTCGATAAAGGTAGAAAGATAGACCAGGGCATCGCCTACCAGTGTAAACAGGTTTACAACTACATTCTGCGCCCATACGCCCAGGGCATTTACTTCTTCCTGCAGCCACTGTACAGCGGATGTTAAACCGCTGAGCAGTGGGTTGGCACTCAGGCTTGCCACAAAACTGCTGACCATACCCGCCAGCATTCCAACCTTATCAGCTACCCAGGTACCGGCACTTATCAACCCCTGCCTGAAAGATTGTATGGCAACTAAAATAGCCGGCAGCACCTGCTCGCGTAAGCTTACCTGGTTCTCTGTTACGCCGCTGCTGTCTTCGCCCATCGCATCAGTCATAGCGGTGGCGTTACTGAGCCAGCCCTGCACAGTTTCCCGCAGATGAAGAATGGCATCCATAGGGATCAGTGCAGTAACCTGGGCCACTACACCCTGGATGGGAGCAATTACAGGCTGCAGATCGGCCTTAATGAATTCCCAGGCTTCCGCGGCTTTGCGCTGTACCCATTGGATCAGCCCCCCTTCGCCCTGTTCAGCTTCCGGACCTATGCCAAGCATTTCCTTCACCCAGTCCCAGGCGGCACCAAGTGCGTTCCTTACAGGCAGGGTCCAGTTCCAGATCTCTGACCCAAGCTCCTGTATATATGTCCATACGTCTGAGGCCGTCTGCCCCAGCCAGTCTAATACCGGTGCCCCCCATGACTGCCATAAGTCCGAAAAGAACTCCCCTACCGGGGCAAAAAAATTGCTTATAGCGTTCCAGGCCTCACCGGCCATAGCCGCTACCGTTTCCTTCAGCTGGTTCATGGCAGCGAACAGCGGGCCGCAATCTCCGCTGGCTAACGCCGATACGATCTCAGAGGCCTTCGTCACCAGTCCGCCGAACAGCTCTGTAAGTCCGCCCAGAACACCCCCGCTATTTCCAAGTCCGTCAAATATATGGCTAAGTGCAGCGCTGATCTTGTCTTTTAAAAAGCCAAGTATTCCTTTGGCGGATATCTCTCTTAATATTGGAACGAGCAGCGGAGCTAAATTAGATAAGAGACTCCAGAAAAAATCTGCACCTACCGTAAGAACATTTCCTGCCGCGTCTACCATCTGGCCGCCTGTGGCATCCCATGCGGCGCCGGCAGCTCCGGCCAGGTCGTCAAGAATGCCCCGCTGTACTTTTTCAGGAGCCTCCTGGATCACCTCATCTTCTTCCTCAGGCTTTTTCCTTATCGCCGCACCCTGCTGTACCACGTGTGTCAGCTCATGTGCAAGCAGGTGTTTTCCGCCCGGAGATCCCGGATCAAACTTATTTTTATTGAAGTATATATCACTGCCATGAGTAAAAGCCTGAGCACCTATACTTTCACTTAGCTTATTGGCCTGTACGTCCTGGTGAATTTTTACATTACTGAAATCTGCCCCGATTTTGCTTCCCATCTCGGAGCCAACTGCCGGCGGCAGGGACTGCCCCTGGCCTTTTGAAGTGTTTATCTTTGAAGATACAGACGAAGAAGCAAACATAGCGCCGCTGGATGATGCCTGGATAATTCCTGAATGCACCACCTTCATCTGTACCCTGTTCTCTGCATCATCATCAGCGACGGCCTTCAGCAAAGCCGGTTCAGGTTTCATTTGCAGGGGCTCTTCTTCCTTTTCACAGCTTTCGCATTTAAGCCTGATAACTGGCGGCACAGCCGAAGGCATCAGGTGCAGGCCGGGGCTTTCTTCCGCTTTCATCCGGAGAACCGGTTCGGCAGAGAGAGAAGGCATCATCATCACCTTATCTGCTACCGAATCTGCCTCCTTTTCAAACCTGTCGCCAGGTTTTCCGATTTCAAGCTTAGGCTGTACAGCAGTCCTGCCAGCAGAAAAGCCGGCACCCTCTTTAGATCTGTTCTTTAGTACTTTCGCTGCTGACGCCATAGAGAACTTCCGATCTGATCAGGCATTGGAAAATATAGTAGTTTCCTGTCCTGCATCCAGGTTAGAGCCGGGGCCGTTTGGCACCATTACATTATTGCCATCCACCTGTCCATGGCATTCGCAATCCAGCAACTGATGCCCTACCTCATGGGCCAGCGTACGATCGTTTGCCGAGTTGGAAATAAACGTATGGAACAAGAAAGGTAACCTTGCCCCCGCAGCACAGAAAGGAGGAAAACTTACACCGTTCAGCGCCGGAGTCATACTGGCTACATAAAATATTCTTATTTTACTTGATAATCCAAAACTTGCTGTGGCATTCGCCCGCATCGAATCTTCCTCGGCAGAAACTCTGGAGCAGGAATGCACCCGGTTCAGATCGGTATCGCCTCCCAGCATAGCTTCTGTATCTGTCTGGCCGACAGACACTCCGGTTCCCATACTAAACTTTACACATGCCTGGTTAAATACGGTATTCAGGAAATCCAGATCAGTACCTGCATTCCGGTTGCTGCCATGCAGCGATACAAAGTCTATAGTTACCGTTTTAAATGCAGAGCAGCCCGCAGTTGCCAGGGGAGTAGTACCGGCAGGAGTTGGCCCGGAAGAAAAACGCTGATCGAGCCAGCCCATTGTTGTCGGCCCGACAACACCATCTACCCCTGCTGCCGAAAGTCCGGAAGCACGCTGAAAGTTTTCTACTGCCGTTTTTGTCTCCGAACCAAAATCACCGTCGACACCAAATCTCGGCAACTGGAACCCTGAGTCGATAAGTGCCTGCTGCAGCAATCGTACAGCGGGCCCCCTGCTTCCAACACGCAGCGTATTCTCCCTGTCGTATGTTCCTTCCAGGGTCTGATTTCCCGAAAAGCGTGCAGCAGTAAGATCATGTCCGTCGCCTATACGACGCTGTATAGCAGTATCTGCCTTCTGCTGCACTACGTGGCTAAGCTCATGGGCCAGTAAATGTTTTCCATCCCTGCTCGCCGGATTATATTTTCCGCTGTTAAAATAAATATCGCTGCCCGTTGTAAATGCCTGCGCACCCAGATCTTCATTTAACTGAACTGCCCTGGTATCCGTGTGGATCTTAACCCCGCTGAAATCTGCGCCCATTTTAGTCCCCATTTCTTTATTAACGGGGGCCGGCAAAGAGCTTCCCTGCCCCTGGCTGGCCGTGATCCGACTGGAAACAGCCGGCGCCGCTACCTGTTTCCCTGATCCGCTGCGCTGTATAGCAGGTTTCATCTGCAGTTCTTCCTCATCCTTCCTTTTCATCTGCACGGCCTCCTCTTTTTCGCATTCCTTACACTTCATTTGTACAGACGGACCGGAGGCCTGGGGAGCCATCACGAATGCTCCGTCAGCCGGCGATGAATTCATTACCACTCTGTCAGCTACTGCATCTGCCTCCCGTTCATATCTGTCGCCCGGCTCCCCTATTTCGAGCTGGTGCGAATTATCGTCATGCTGCGAACCCGGAGTGCTGTACCGCTGGTACCTTCTGTAAGTAAACAGTCTCATAACTTAAGGATTAGTTTAACATTCTTCTCTTATATCGTTCTGCCTGTTTTATGGTATTCTCTTTTTACCCCTTCTATAATATCTTTTATCTGAATAATATTCTGCCCGCGTTTCAGTGCCATTAAAGAACTATGCTGGATCACATTGATTATAGAGCCCCCCGCCAGGTCGTAACTTCTGGCTATCTCCTGCAGGTTGATCTTTTCTTCAAGCGTACATTGCCCGGAGAATCCTTTCTCCCATAATTGCAGGCGTTCTTCCGGTTTGGGCATCGGGAAATGGATCATAGACTGAAACCGGCGGGTAAACGCCTCATCCAGGTTGCTTTTAAGGTTCGAAGCCAGGATAATGAGCCCGTTGTACTCTTCAATGCGCTGCAGTAGGTAAGATACTTCCTGGTTAGCATAGCGGTCGTGAGCATCGCTTATACTGGTGCGCTTTCCAAAAAGTGCATCGGCTTCGTCGAAGAAGAGTATCCAGTTCTTGCTTTCAGCGCGGTCAAAGATATTAGCAAGGTTTTTTTCCGTTTCCCCGATAAACTTTGAGATCACTTTTGACAGGTCTATGCGGTAAACATCACGATTGGTTCTTTTGCCGAGCAGCGCAGCTGATAATGATTTACCAGTTCCCGGCGGACCATAGAACAAGGCTCTGTAACCTGGTTTAAGCTTTTTACGCATCCCCCAGGCATTCATGAGTGTCTCTTCATTGAGCAGCCAGTTTTCGATCTCGTCAAACTGGTTCATTGTAAGCGGATTAAGCACAAGATCTTCCCACTCCATGGCGGTAGCCAGCAATTTAGCAGGGAAGTCTGCGCTGAAAGAAGGCTTTCTCACTTCGCCTATGGTAAACAAGTCCAGGTATTCCCGCGATATGATGATGGCTCCGTTCAGAAAAGGTTCTCCTTTTTCAACTTCGTCCAGCCAAAGGATGTTTTCCTTTGCAAATACATGACTGCCGTCAAAACACTTGTAAATTGAAAATCTGCGTGCCAGATCGTTACCTGCCAGGATAAACATGGCAGTTTCTCCGGTGGGCAGGAAACCTGTATGGTTCTTACCTTTCTTACCACCGAATTCTGTATATATCTGGTTGATGGAATCATTTTTCTGCAGGAATACGTCGAGCAGTTCCGGCTTTATGTGAGGCACCAGCGCGAAAATAAGCAGGAAGCGTTCTTCAAGGCTTAGCCGGTATTTATTCAAAAACTGTGCATACCCTGATGAAGAATTTTCATAAGAGGGCAGCGGAACATCAAAAACGTCGGCATAGTCTGCTTCTTTACCTGCATTCAGCAGAGAACGTACTTTCAGGATCTGGTTAAACCAGGCTAATTCGGATGCAATATCCTGTGCATTCTGATATATTCTCTCAGTCACCATTCCACATAAATTAGCTCCCTGTTCCAGGGAAGTTTTATCAGGGAAATACCCCAGGGCAGCTTATCGATCAGGATATCTATCGCAGATCGCTGTATTTTCAAAACCCGGCCTTTGCCTTCGGCTGTTAAAATACCTTCCTTCTGCAAAAAGCTTAATTGCAGCCCCTCAACAGAAATACCCCTTAAAGCTACCCACTGGGCACAGATATGCTCAAGAAGATTCCGGCATTCATCTTTTTCATTATCAGTCAGGATAATCCCTACATCCAGGGGCTCTGCAGGTTCAAGTCCGCACAATAATTTATTCAGCTGCATTTCCTGTTCCTGGAAATCTTCCTTCCCCTTCACCATAAATTCGATAAGCATACACGCGCGGCACGCCGCATCTTTACTGATAAAACCTTCGTTGCCGCAGAGCTCGACCCCTCTGAAAAGATGTGCAAGAAAGGGCCAAAGGATCACGGCTCCTGCATTATGAATATAACTGCCTGCAATCTGTTCTGAAGCCATGTCCGGGCTTGCAGGAAAATTTACCGGAGTCCTTTTCGAAACCGGCCACAGATCCACAGCAGTATTTTTTTCACAGAGGCGGCGAATAAACTTCCTGAACATTATATCAGTAAGTGCCAACCTGCTGTTCTCTATGGCTCTCAGAACTCCGGTCAATGTATTTCCGGCATAATCAGGGGTACCAGATTCGTATGATAATGCGTCAACCTGTAAACAGAAATATTCTGATTCCCATGTATTGGCGATTTTCCTGGCCGCAGTAAAAGCGGTATTTGCTACTGCTGTTCCTGATAAAACATATTGTAAGGCTCCCTGCAATACTTTGTTCCTGAAACTCTCCTTTGTATATCCGAAAAAACCTTCCTTGTATAAGGCATACAGGTAGCTGTTTATACGGTCCGTTATGTTGAAGAGCCTGAGATCTTCGGCTTTGACCAGCTGCATGATCTGTTTTTCAGAAAGTTGAAAGATCAGTCGCTTAATAAATCTCTCATCATCGATATGCTGCCTGGCTGCGGCGACCAAAACAGATGGCATCTTTTCAGATAAGTACTGCCCAAGCTTTCGCATAGAGGTAAATTCATCGCGCCCCGCCCACCAGGGTAAAGATCCGTATTTCAGAAAATGAATAAATACATCCTGAGCGTTGCCGGCCTGAGCCCCGCCCTGATCGTTCCCGCGAACAGGAACAGCCGTCCCGCCCGACGGTGTTACGCCATCCCTCTGATAAACATATCTGCTTAGCGCATCTTCCAATTGCCTCCGGACCAGCACTGGCAGATCTTCCGCTATTCTATTCTTCCGGATCCTGCCAATATCCAGTTCCAGTTTGTCAATCCTTAACAGTTCGTTCGCGGGAACCATTTCCGAAAACACATCGTCGAGCAACGGCAGGATCTGATCATGCCAGGTATCGCTGATCTTATCCTGGATCTCATGAGCATTCCTGCTGCTGTTCAGCCGAACTTCAAATACCTGTTTGTTAACGATATGTTTTTTTTCAACAGTCATACGCTACCTGAAAAGAATAGAGATCAGCTCAGTCTTAGCCGCGTTTTTATTAAATTCAATGTTCTGCTGGCCCAGTGTATTTATCAAACTCTCTTTTTCAAGGAGTTTCGCCTCATCCTGGGTCAGAACCGGATTTTCCGCAAGTAATCTCCCCACTTCAGTCTTATCGTCGGGATTGCTGATACTGATCCCCCTCGACTTCAGTATTTTCACTGAATCTGTAAGTACCAGCTTATCCGGATCTACAGCAACTACTCTCAGCCTTGTCAGAAGTGTTACATTGATCGTGGTTCTGGATTTTACCGCCTCTTCAAGAATAGCAAACCCTGAAGCTGTAAATACAAGTACGTCGTTTGGATCCTGCACCATGATCTGATATGTTCCGTCTGAATTTGAAGCTGTGGCGGTATTCGAACCCTTTACCACTACGCTGGCTCCCGCTATCGGTGCCCCGGTAACAGCCGAAACCCGGCCCGCTATCTGGGTAGACATTCTTCCGCAATTCTCTCCCTGGTATTTTAATATCAGTTCGCCCATTTCCTGGTATTTTCCGCTGTGAGATATCCCCAGGCAGCTTAGCAGCTGTTCTCTTGCCTGCGGCGGTTCCAGGATGCTGCCGCCGATTTCAGCCTGCGTAAACCCGCCGGTAGCAGACAGCGAATCCAGGAGCAGGCTAACCTTCTGGCTGAAAGGCATTGTAGACGAACCCAGCTTCCGGATAGTAACTGCGGTATTCACATTCTCTTCTCCCCAGCATTCCAGGATCGCAGCAGAATAACAGCCTTTATTAACCTTAATCCTCTTGACCAATACAGTAACTTTGCCGGTATCTTCTTCGCCTGTTTCTTCATTTTTTATGCTATAAGAAAAATAATCATACCCTGCAAAACCAGTCGCCGGCGCATAGTTCAGTGATTCCCCCCCGTTAAACTTTACAATCCCTCCTTCCTTTGAAGTTTCATCTGTTTTACTGATAGCGATATTACGGTTATAAAAGGCCTTATCATTATCTAATACAATGATATCTAAAGGAGTGTCGGCAAGCGTAACTGCATAATCCGGCCTGGCAAAGGGAGGTATTTTCACATTCTTCTCTTTTTCTTCCCCGCACATTGGTACGCAGGTGTCTTCACAGCAGCACAGGTATGGCAGCGAAAAATCGCCTATCACCCTGGTATCTGCAGAACTGGTATACAGCAGGAAAAAAGTTCCGCCCTTGTACACACCCGCCTGGTGTTCGGCTCCAGGATGTTTTCCGAGTAAGCTGGAAAAAATATGATTATTGCGCGTTCCTATCCAATACGCCCTTCCGGAGAAGGAAAAATAAAGTCTCAGCAACTTCCTGTAAAAAAGCAGATCGATAAAATCATACAGGAACTTAGATGCGATATTCATCAGTCTCTGGATCATAGGGATCTGCTTTTCGCCGTTCTCCTGATCAAAGTCAACTTCATCCAGGAGCTGAAGGTCTACCAGCACGAAACCAATTACCTGCTCAAGTACGGCTTTATA
>Ga0265780_10001996_pt1 | contig 28232 bp, 20 predicted proteins | sample P1T30metagenome_FD_192432 | JGI IMG/M metagenome (GOLD analysis project Ga0265780, IMG submission 192432) | Plant litter microbial communities from East Loma Ridge, Irvine, California - P1 T30 | ecosystem: Environmental > Terrestrial > Plant litter > Unclassified | place: USA: California...
CAGGGCAGACACAATAAAAGGAGAGCGGGAAAACACGTGGAGGGCTTCTTTCTTCATCAGTCGATATGAACGGCTTCGGCAGGCGCCGCAGGGCGGCCTTTGGGCTTGCGCACCAGGAGCAGCAGGGGAATCACGGCAAAGGTCAGGATCATCATCAGCCAGTAATCGTCGACGTAGGCGATCATCGACGCCTGTTTCGTCACCTCGGCATTCAGGGCGGCGATGCCGGCGCTGCTGGACAGGTTGTAGATCGTGGCCACGCCGGCGTCCTGCAGGGCCGGGTTGGCCGCCGTGACCTGGGCGCCCAGCGTGGCGTGCGCGATCTGGGTGTTCCGGGTCAGCAGCGTCTGCACCAGCGCGATGCCGATGCTCGAACCGATATTCCTGACCAGGCTGAAAATCGCCGTGCCCTCGGCGCGCATGGCGGGCGTCAGGGTCGCAAACGTCGCGGCCGACAGCGGCACGAACACAAGGCCCAATCCCAGTCCCTGGATGATGCCGGGCCAGACGATGTCGGATTGCGACAGCACCAGCGTGTAGCCGGTCATCTGCCACAGCGAGAAGCCGGTGATGGCGAAGCCGGCGGCGAGCAGGATGCGGAAATCGACCTTGCCCGTGATTTTGCCCACAAAAAGCATCGCGATCATCGTTCCCAGTCCGCTCGGCGCCGTCACCAGGCCGGCCAGCGCGGCCGGGTAGCCCATCAGGGACTGCAGCATCGAGGGCATCAGCGCCCGCGTGGCGAACAGCACCAGGCCGACGATGAAGATGAACGCCAGGCCGGTGACGTAGTTGGCGTTCTTCAGCAGGCGGTAGTCGAGGAAGGACTGGCCGGCGGGGCGCGTCAGTGTGTGGCCGATGAAGTACGCGGCGGCCAGGGCCAGCAGGATCGCCTCGACCCACGTTTCGGTGGCGCCGAACCAGTCGTTCTGTTCGCCTCGATCGAGCAGCATCTGCAGCGCGCCGATGGCCAGGCTGAGCGTGACGAAGCCGAAGGTGTCGAAGCGCATGCGCCGCGCGCCCGTGGCGGGACGGATGTATTTCCAGATACCGTAAAAGGCGAGGGAGCCGAGCGGCACGTTGATGAAGAACACCCAGCGCCAGTCGTAGGCGTCGGTCAGCCAGCCGCCCAGCGTGGGGCCGAGAATCGGGCCGATCATCACGCCCATGCCCCAGACCGCCATCGCCGAACCATGCTTCTCGGGCGGATTGATGTCGAGCAGGACCGACTGCGACAGCGGCACCAGCGCCGCGCCGAACATCCCCTGCAACACGCGCGCCAGCACGATTTCCACCAGCGTGGCGGAAATCCCGCACAGCACCGAGGCGATGGTAAAACCCGCCACCGACACCAAAAACACTTTTTTCAGGCCGAAGCGGTCGCACAGCCAGCCGTTGAGCGGCGTGGCGATGGCGGCGGCCACGATGAAGGAAGTGAGCACCCAGGTGATCTGGTCGGACGACGCCGAAAGGCTGCCCTGCATGTGCGGCAATGCCACGTTGGCGATGGTCCCGTCGAGCGACTGGATCAGCGTGGCCAGCATGATGGAAATGGTGATCATGCGCCGGTTGAGCGGCGCCGCGGCTGCCGCGGTTCCCACTGCGGCAGCGCTCAAAGCTGCTCCTCGATGCGGGTGCGGATGGTCTCGAGCAGCGCGGTGGCCGCGTCGATCGCAGCCGGATCGAGGCCCGCGAGAACATTTGTGCGAAAGGCGTCGGCGGCGACTTTGACGCGGGCGTACAGCGCGTCGCCGGCGGGCGTCAGGCGGATCAGCTTGACCCGCCGGTCCAGCGTCGATGCTTCGCGCACGACCATCTTCGCGGTGACCAGGCGGTCGACCATGGCAACGATGGTCGGACCTTCGACGCCAAGCAGGTCGGCCAGCTGCTTTTGCGACGGCGGCTCGGCAGCCTTGGCCACCATCGCAATCGTCATCCAGCCGGCCTGGCTGACGCCGAGGTCCTTGAGCTGGCGGTCGATGCCCTGGCGCCAGGCCCGCGCCGTGTTGTGCAACGTGCTCGACAAGCGCGTCTGGGATTCGAGCTGAGACCCGAGCTGGGACCCGAGCTGGGATCCACGGTTAGGTAGATCATTCATCGTTCGAGAGTGAATCAGTAGATATCTATCTATTCTAAGCGAATTCATCCGTTGTGAACAAGGTGCCGACATAAAGTGATGGCGGGCAACTATTTGGTAGTATGCTTTCGGTTTTTATGCGGGCGTGGCGACGCCGCGCAATCATGACAAAGGAAGCGATATGAACAGGGCGCCACTGGGCAATACGACGTATTGGGATGGACGGGTCAAGAAGTTCAGCGAACGGATCGCCGCCGACAAGTCGAACATGGGCTTCAAGTCGAAAAATCCCGCCAGCGAACCGGAATACTGGTTCAACCATGCCCGTTACAGCTTCAGGCTCATCATGCTGCGCTACTCCCGCGGCGATGCGATCGACATGCTGCTGCAGGATTCGTTCGTCGACCTGCTCGACTCGTGGGAGCATTCCAACCTGCGCGCCGCGGAATGGCACGCCACCAGCGGTGCACCCGATCCCCGCAGCTGGCGGTTTTCCCTCAAGGACCTGAATTTTTACAACTGGTGCTTCTGGGTGGCCGGCCTGGCGCTGCTGCTGGAAGTACCGGAAGAGCAGTGGACGCGCCTGCTGGCGCTGATCGGCCGCCAGGGCGAAGACCGGTTGCTCGACCGGGTACTCTCGACGCGCCAGGGCGCCCGCAAGATCGGCACCGTCGTGCTGCATCCGAAACCGTACGCAAGACTGCTGCGCGCCATCGAAGCGCCGCGCTTCGAGCAGGCCGGGCTGCTGCTGGAATTCGTGCAGCACTGGTACGCCGAACTGCAGCGCAAGCCCGGCGCCGAGCTGTGGTGGCATGTGTACGGCGACCCGAAGCGGCACCCCCTCGACAAGGGCAGTTATTTCGGGCGCTGGTGCATCGAGGCGGCGGTGGTCGCGAAGATGATGGAGGTCGATGACAGCCTGTGCCTGGCCGAAGAACATTATCCGGGGGCGCTGCTCCATCCGGAGTCAGAACATGTTGCGACGATCAAGGAAGCGTCGCTGTTCAGCCGCCTGAAGCAGCTGGTCATGCCGGCTTTGTGATGAGCGCCTGGCGCCGCAGCGGCGCCGATCCGAATATCCTGCCGATCAGCCAAAAATAGCAGGTTGTCCAGCACCAATCCTGCAGGCAGAAACTTGCGCTTGCCTGTTTTATGTCCTTCGGGTAAACCGAGATTCCATCTGGTATCGAAAATCCGTCTTCGCACGGGGCATGCTATGGTCGTTGTCAGCTTTTCATCACGCTCGCAAGGACCCATGAAAGGAAAAAAATGACCCGTTTCAAAGACAAAACCGTTCTCGTCACCGGCGCCGCGTCCGGCATCGGCCTGGCAGCCGCCCGCCGTTTCCTCGACGAAGGCGCCCGTGTCGCGATGCTCGATATCGACGAAGCCAGCCTGAATAAAGCTGCCGCGGCATTCCCGCAGGACCGCGTTCTGATGCACGTCGGCGACACCGCCGACAAGGCCACCGGGGCCGCCGCCGTCCAGGCCACTGTCGCGCGCTTCGGGGCGCTGGATATCCTGATCAACAATGCCGGTGTCGCCAGCGAGGGCGACATCATGCAGACGAGCGAAGAAGACTTCGACCGCACCATGGCAGTCAATGTCACCGGCTACTTTCACATGGCAAAGGCAGCGATGCCCGAACTCGTGAAAGCGCGCGGCGCGATCGTCATGACGTCCTCCGTGTCCGGGCTGGGAGGGGACTGGGAGATGTTCGCGTATAACACGTCGAAGGGCGCCGTCAGCAACATGGTGCGCGCGATGGCGATGGATGCGGCAAAGGATGGCGTGCGCGTGAACGCCGTCAATCCCAGCTTCACGAAAACCGGGATGACCGAGGACATGGTGAGCGATCCTGCGCTGGTCGCCAAGTTCAGGGAGCGCATGCCGCTCGGCGCGCCCGAAGATCCGGATGGTGTCGCGGCGGCGATGGCATTCCTGGCGAGCGACGACGCGCGCCTGATCACCGGCGTCAATCTGCCGGTCGACGCCGGGTTGCGGGCATCCAACGGGCAGCCGCGCCAGTAAGCATCCATTTCCGCGGCGAGTTCATGGCGCTGCGTGGCGCCAGCGGCTCAACCCGTGGCGTGGCGCCGCGCAAGCATGCGCAGCAGCTGGGCGCTGTCGACCGGCTTCACGAAATGATGGTCGAAGCCGGCTTCGTGCGAATTGCGCCGGTCGGACGGCTGGCCGTAGCCGGTCACGGCCACTAATAACGCGTGCTCCATGCCGGGCAGCGTGCGCAGGCGCCGCGCCAGTTCGTTCCCGTTGATGTCGGGCAGGCCGATGTCGAGCAGGCACACGTCGGCCGGGTGGCGGCTCGCGTGCCGCAGCGCGCCCTGGGCCGTGTGTTCGACCGTGACCGCATGCCCGGCCGCTTCGACGATCAGGGCCAGCATGGCGGCCGCATCGGCGTTGTCGTCGACCAGTAGCACGCGCAAGCGGCTGGCGCAGGCGGGGAGGGTGTCCACGGCGTCCGGCGCCGCTGACTCCGGCAAGGCGCCGCCGCCGGCCAGCGGCAGCGTGATGGCGAACGTGCTGCCGCGGCCCAGGCCGTCGCTGCGGGCGGTGGCGCTGCCGCCGTGCAGTTCAACCAGGTGCCTGACCAGCGCCAGGCCGATCCCGAGGCCGCCCTGGGTGCGGTCGGCGCTGCGCTCGCCCTGTGCGAACAGTTCGAAGGCGCGGCCGGCCAGGTCCATTTCCATGCCCATGCCGTTGTCGGCGATGCTGACGGTGACGGCGCCGCCGCCCTGCGTCACGTGCACCGCGATGCGTCCCCAGGGCGGCGTGTATTTGGCGGCATTGTTGAGCAGGTTGGCCAGTACCTGCACCAGGCGCTTGCGGTCGCCGTGCACGCTCGCCTGGTGCGCGCGTTCGTCGAGCATCAGTTCGTGGTGGCGTGCCTGCAGCAGCGGCCGGGCCTGTTCGACGGCGGCGGCGATGATCTCGTGGACATCCAGCGTTTCGCGCACCAGCGTCACCAGCCCGCGCGTGACGCGCGATACGTCCAGCAGGTCATCCACCAGCCCGGTCATGTGCGCCACCTGGCGCCGGATGATGGCGCTGGTGCTGCGGACCTTGTCGGGGTCCAGGCGCGCCAGCGCGAGCAGGTCGGCGGCGGAGCTGATCGGCGCGAGCGGATTGCGCAGTTCGTGCGCCAGCATGGCCAAAAATTCATCCTTCATGCGGTGTGACGCGAGCAGCGCCTGCTCCGCGCGCGCGCGCTCGACCGCCTCCCAGGCCCGTTCGGCGATATCGGCGATCAGCGCGATATCGTCCGCGCTCCAGCGCCGTGGCTGGTCGTGGGCGACATTGAAATTGGCGCGCAGGCGTCCCCCGCGTACCAGAGGGACGATCACGATCGACTGCATGCCGAGTGCGTCGTAGGCGCCGGCCAGCGGTGCGAAGCGCGCATCGGCGCCGATGTGGTCGACGACGACGGGGTTGCCCTCGCGCAGGGTGGGCAACAGGGAAGGGCCGAAGTCGGCGATCTGCCCGCGCAGCGGCAAACCGGGGGAGGCGGAGCTGGCCATCCAGTGGGTTGGAATGGTGAAGGCCGCGTTGTCTTCATCGATTTCGGCGAAGTACGCCCTGGACACATTCAGGTGCCGGCGTGCCAGCTCGGTGGCGGCAATGATCACGTCCTCGGCAGTCGACAGGCCACGGAAGCTGTCGGCCAGCTGCAGCTGGAACGCCTGGCGCCGTTCGCCGGCCACCCGCGCCGTGGTTTCGACGGCCGCCGTGAACATGCCGAGGATGACGCCGTCGCTGTCGCGGATCGGGCTGTACGAAAACGTGAAGTGGCATAGCTCCAGGTAGCCGTTGCGGTCGAGCATGAGCGGCATGTCGTCGCCTTTGACGGCCACCCCTTCCTGCATCACCTGCTCGACCATCGGGCCGATGGTGGGCCAGATATCCGGCCAGGTTTCGCGCGCCGGCCGCCCGAACGCGGCCGGATGCTTGGTCGCGCCGAGAATGGGGCGGTAGCCGTCGTTGTAAAACTGGATCAGGTCCGGGCCCCACCAGACGGCAATGGCAAAGGGCGAATCGAAGCAGACGTTCAGCGGCAGGCGCAGGGCTTCCGGCCACGTGGCGGGCGGCCCGAGCGGCGTGGCGGACCAGTCCCTGGCGCGCAGCATGTTGACCATCTCTCCATCCTGGGGCAGGTAGGCAAACTCGGGCGTCGGGTCAGTCGGCATGCGGCAGTGAAAAAAAGATGGAATAGCGCATTATGCCGTGAATTGCCGATTATGCCGAATCGCAATAATCGCGCGCATATTGTTTCGTTTTCTTGTCTGATTATCTAGAGAGCGTTTGCCACGCTACAATGCTGTAGCGCCCACGCTGTGTCAGCCGGGCGCCGTCGTCACCCTGACAATCGCTGCGCTAAAAGGTTTGGCTTGTGAGAACTGTTTCTGTCTTCCAGAGGATGCCGCCGCGTGCCGGGACGGCGCTGCTGCTGTCGCTGCTCGCGCATGCGCTGCTGCTCAGCATGGCCGTCGGTGGCCAGACCTTCGGGATGCCGGGACTGAGCTTTCCGTGGCAGGAAAGGCGCCTCGGCGCGGACGAGTTGCGCATCGTGCTGGCGCCGCGGCAGGCAACGGCCGCGTCCGATCCTGTGCCGCCCGAGCCGGCCACAGTGCCGGTCGGGGTTCCGGTACGCCCGCGAGCGGCTGCATCGGACATCCCGATACCTGTGCCCGCTGCGGCTCTTGCGCCGGCTGCCGTCACCGCGGCAGTCGTGGCGCCGCAGGCTGGCCTGCCGGTGCCGAGCGCCCCGGCGGTCGCCGTTGATGCAGAGCGCACACAGGCAGACCAGGCCGCGCAGGAACGCGCGCTCGAGCAGGCCAGGATCGTGCGTGAGCGGCTTGCGGACGCGGCGCGCAGCAGGGAGGAAGCCGCACGTGCCGCCGAATTGGCGCGCATCGAGACCGCGCGGCTGGAAACGGCAAAGGCTGACGCGGCCCGCCAGCAGGCCCTGCAAAACGAGCGCATCGCCCAGAATGAACAAATCCGGCAGGATCAGCAACGTGCTGCGGCGGCACGGCTGGAAGCGGAACACCGCGAAGCCGCTCAGCAGGAGCAGGCGCGGCAGGAGACAGCCAGGCAGGAGGCCGCCAGGCAGGATGCGGCGCGGCGCGAGGCTGCCAGACAGGAACTGGCAAAGCAGGAGCTGGCAAAGCAGGAGCTGGCAAAGCAGGAGCTGGCAAAGCAGGAGCAGGTGCGGCAAGAGCAATTGCGGCAAGAGCAGGCAAGGCAGGAGCAGGCACAGCAGGAGAGCGCAAGGCGGGACGCCGTACGCCAGGAGCAGGCCCGGCAGGATCAGCTGCGCCAGGATCAGCTGAAGCAAGCGCAGTCGAAGGAGGCGCTGGCGCAAAAGGAGCGTGCCGAGCAGGAGGCCCAGCGCGAGGAGCGCCTGCGCGCCATCGGCAGGCAGCTCAGGGCGGAAGCGGTCCAGCGTGATGGTCCGGCGGAGGGCGCAGCGCGCTCGCTGCTGCCGGGCGTGAGCAGCCTGCGCCGCGGCTGGCTGTTCGGCCGCGCCGACGCCAACGCCCAACTGGTCCAGTATGCCGAAACCATGGCCCAGAAAATCGAGCTGAACATGACGTTCGACATGGTGCGCGAACTCGCCAGTCAGCCCCATGCCGCCCCGATCGTGACCATGGCCATCCGCGCCGACGGTACGGTGGAAAAGGTGACGTTCGTCGTCTCGAGCGGCGTCCCGGCGCTGGACGCGGCCATCCGCAGGGTGATTGCCAGCCAGGCGCCGTACGCGGCATTCCCGCCGGCGCTGGCGGGCCAGTACGATGTCGTCGAGATTCGCCGCACCTGGGTGTTCGACACGGCCATCCGCCTGCAGTGATGTCATGCTCCCGTCATCGACGGGTGTAAATATGTTCCGACTTTGACAACCGGAGCTTTGCATGACCCGTTTCCTGCCTTCCCGCGTCGGCCTTGCTGCGCTGGCGCTGCTGTGCGCCTGTGGCCATGATGACCCTTCCTCCCCGCCCGTAGCAACGCCGGCGCCGGCGCCGACCGTGCCCGCGCCGGCACCGGTCGTCGTGGCCAACCCGAGCGTCGCGTTCATGACCGATGTGCACTTCGAAAACGTCTACGGCGATTTCAAGAGCGCCGCCTTCAGCGGCATTCCGACCAAGGATGGCAGGAACGCCACGATCCGCACCATGTACGCGCAGCTGACATCGACGCGCCTGTTCAATGAAAATTATTTCGCCTTCCGCGCCGCGCTCGACGATGCCTACGCGAAGGGCATCCGCCACGTCGCGCTGCCGGGGGATTTCTCGGACGACGCCCAGCCGATCAACATCGATGGCATCGCCGACATCCTGAAGGAATACCAGGCCAGGGGCATGCGCTTCTTCCTGGCCCCAGGCAACCACGACCCGAACGAGCCGTTCGACGACATGGAAGCGGGCAAGAGCGATTTCCTGACCAAGGACGGCAAGGAGCAGAAGGTCTTCGCCACCAATAACGCCGCCTGCAAGGCCAAGGATCCCACCGTGGTCTGCACCGACCAGCTGATGGAGCAGGGCTACGACAAGCTGGTCGCCAAGCTGGCCGACTTCGGCTTCATGCCGAACAAGGCCGACCTGCTGTGGGAAACCCCGTTCAGCAAGTACACGGGCGCCTACACCTACGACCAGGCCAGCACGCAGGCGGCGCTGCCGAACCGGCGCTATGAAATCTGCGCCGAAGGCTCGGGCGGCGCGTACCGGGCCGCTGGCGAAGCGGCGCTGGGCAAGGCCTACACGCGCTGCACGCCGATGGTCGACACGAGCTACCTGGTCGAACCGGTCAAGGGACTGTGGCTGCTGTCGATCGACGCCAATGTCTACGTGCCGAACGCCAAATTCGACGCCGCCAGCCCGAATGTCTTTGCCGGCTATGATGGCGCGGGCAACGCCGGCTGGAACAAGGTGCTGACCCACAAGCGGCACCTGGTCGAGTGGATCAAGGCGGTCTCGGCGCGCGCCAGGGCCGAGGGCAAGCAGCTGATGGCATTCTCGCACTATCCGACCATGGATTTCTATGCCAACCAGACGGCGGCCATGAAAGCCGTGTTCAAGCCGGGCGCCTTCCAGACCGCGCGCGTTCCGGACACGGCCACCAGCGCCGCGCTGGCCGCCACCGGCCTGCGCCTGCACGTGGGCGGCCACATGCACTTCAACGGCACCAACGATTACACCGACGCCAGCGGCAATTACCTCGCCAACGTCCAGTCGCCATCGCTCGCGGTGTACGGCGCCGCCTACAAGATCGTCACGTACAAGGACGGCGACACCGTCGACGTGCAGACCGTGCCCTTGAACGCCGTTCCGCGCTTCAAGGAACTGTTCCCTTACTACCAGGCCGAATACGATTTCCTGCAAGCCAGCACGGCGCCGGCCGACATTGCCAAGCGCTGGGACCGCGCCATCCTGGACACGCCCAGCTACGGTGAGTTCACGCGCCAGTATTTCGGCGAGCTGTCGCGCCTGCGCTTCATGGACGAGTACTGGCCGTGCGACATGAAGGAAGCGGCCACCACGCTGAACGGGCGCCAGATGCTGATCCTGTCGCAGCTGCAGTCGAGCGTCACGCTGGCCCAGCTCAAGGATGCGCCTGGCGTCGTGCCGCTCACTGCCGGCTGCGCTGCGGCGGGTGTCGCCTCGGGCACGGCCGTGCCTGCGTCGCGCCTGGCCACCGACTGGCAGGAGGCCACCGCGCGCGCCGAACGGCTGGCCAGCGCCGCCGGCCTGAAGCTGGACGACTTTGCGAAAATCACGGCCTACGACTTCCATGGCGACTTCCACCGCACCGTGTATGCGGGCGAACTGGCGCTGCGCGACATGGGCCAGGAGCGCGTGAACCAGTACAAGGTCCTGATGGCGGCATTCCCGGCCAGCCCGGCGCCGGTGCTGCGCATCGGCGACCTGCCGTCGGACCAGAATCCGGTGCAGGTGCCGTTCCAGAACCAGTTCAAGCAGGTGTTCGCGATCTTGAAAGGCCTCGGTTCGGCCAAGCCGAGCGACCATTTCACGATCGACCTGAACGGCAAGAAAATCAGCAATGCCAACAACACGGGCCTGAGCTTCAACTGACAGGGAAGGGCGCGCGTTGCGTCGTGCGCCCTTGCTGCCGCAGCCTTACGCCACCACCAGCCGGTTGACGTACTTTTCCAGGGTTGCCGGGCCGGTGTAGCGCACCGGCGCATAGTCGAACAACAGGCACGGCAGGAGGGAATACTGGATCCCCAGCATCAGGCGCGGATGCTTGCGCGGGATCGCACCCTTGTGCAGGCCCCGGGTATCGATGGCGAAGCTGGTCCCGGCCGCACCCAGCATCGTGACACCCTCGCGTCCTTCGCGTCGGACCTGGGCGTCCGGCACGACCCGCAGCCGCCACGGCATGCGGTCCAGGTGCGACCGGGCCGCGTAGGTATGCGGGCCGGAATCGGCATCGACATCGCTCAGGTACACCAGCACCTTGAAACTGCCCAGTTCGCAATCGCGGTGGAAGCTCTGCACCTCGTCCGGTGCGGCCTGGCTGGGGAAGGTCCATCGCAGGCTGAGCCCGCTGATGACCGGCGTGAAGCCGAGGTAGTCCACCGCCAGGCGCAGTATCTTGGGATGGTTCGCGATTTCCATCACGTGCGGGCAGTTGACGACGGTATCGAGCTGGTAGTCGCCGATCTTGCATGCTTCCGGAATGGTATCGAGCGTGAAGTTTTTCCCCGAACCCCGGCTGTCCTGCAGCGCATGCGCCGCCAGATAGGCATGCATTGCGCGGCATTGTGGCCCGGTGAGCAGCGGCTCCAGGTTGCAGTAACCGTGATCGCGCAAGTGCCGCGATGTGCCTGCGCCACCTGGGGCCACCTGCTGCACGTGGCGCTGGTAGCGCCGGCGCAGGACGAGCAGCAGCACGGAATGGGACAGGCGACGGATAGCGCGGCTGGTGACGACGCGCTGGCAATAATAAGCCGCCAGCCGCAGCAGGTCGGAACGCGACGCCCCGATGATCGAAATGTAGCGCTGCACAGTGAGTCCTTTTATCCGCGGAGGTTGGATCGATCATGCCCGACACAAGGCTAACACAATAGAATGCCAACCGAAAATATTAGAGAAAAGAATGACCGTCAGTATCGGATGGCGCGGCCATTCCAAGTTTGCGTTGCCACAAAATAGCTGTAGACGACCGGTCTAATCCAAGTTAAAGTGGTCACTGCATCGCCGCGAGCATCCTTCGCGGCCTGTTTTTGCTCGGATTTAAGCCGACTGGTCTACTCATTTAAGGAAGCCCGATGAAACACACCGCCCTGTTCGCTCCACTCACGCTCGGCAGCCACGTCCTGAAGAACCGCATCATGCTGCCACCTTTGACACGCCAGCGCGCCGCACAGCCCGGCAACCTGCCGACCGATTTGATGGCGCAGTATTACCGCCAGCGGGCCAGCGCAGGCCTGATAGTCACCGAAGGCGTGCAGATCGAGCCGCGGGGGCAGGGTTATGCCTGGACGCCGGGCCTGCACAGCGCGGAACAGATCGCCGGCTGGCGCAAGGTGACGGATGCCGTGCACACCGATGGCGGCGTGATTTTTGCCCAGCTATGGCACGTCGGCCGGGTGTCGCACAACGCGCTGCAGCCTGGCGGCGCGGCGCCCGTCGCGCCGTCGGCCATCCCGGCGCAGAAAGTCAAGGCGTTCATCGAGACCGGCCCCGGCGTGGGCGAACTGGTCGCCCCCTCTCCGCCGCGCGCGCTGACCGTCGGCGAGATCGGCGAACTGGTGGAACTGTATGCGCAGGCGGCGCGCAACGCCATCGCGGCCGGTTTCGATGGCGTCGAGATCCATGCCGCCAACGGCTACCTGGTCAACCAGTTCATCTCGGCCCGCGCGAACACCCGCGACGACGCGTACGGCGGCTCGCTGCAGAAACGCCTGCGCTTCCTGCGCGAGATCGTGGACGCTGTCGCCGCGGCGGTCGGGGCCGACCGGCTCGGCGTGCGCTTCACGCCGCTCTTCACCAGCACCGAACAGGACCGCGTCTACATCGGCCTGGTCGAAGACGATCCACATGAAACTTACCTCGAAGCGGTCAGGATGCTGGAGCAAGCCGGCGTGGCCTACCTGTCGATCGCCGAAGCCGACTGGGACAACGCGCCCGACTTGCCCGAAGCCTTCAGGCGCGACGTGCGCGCGGCGTTCAGCGGCAGCATCGTCTACGCCGGGCGCTACACCGCCGAGCGCGGCGCACGGCTGGTCGAGGCCGGCCTGGCCGACCTGATTGCCTTCGGCCGGCCCTTCATTGCGAACCCCGACCTGCCGGCGCGCATCGCCAATGGCTGGCCCCTGAACGCAGTGAACCCCGCCACGCTGTACGGCGGCGCGGAGGCCGGCTTCACGGACTACCCGATGTTTGCCGGTCCGGTCGTGGCGGAACCTGAAGCGGCTGTTGCATGACCGGACTCAGTGGCGCACCAGCGCGTAACTGGCCACCTCGTCGCCGGTAATCGCACGCTGGTACAGGAAACCCTGGTACATGAAGCAGCCGGCAGCCGACAGGAAATCGCGCTGGCCCAGGGTTTCCACGCCCTCGGCCACCACCTGCAACCCGAGGCTGCCGCCCAGCGCGATGATCGACTTCACGACTGACGCGTCGTTGTTATTGGTGAGCACGTCCTTCATGAAGCTGTGGTCGATCTTGAGCTGGTCGAGCGGCAGTTTGCGCAGGTACGTGAGTGACGAATAGCCGGTGCCGAAGTCGTCGAGCGAAAACTGCAGTCCCAGCGTTTTCAGGTCGCGCATCTTGGCGGCGGTGTTGCCGATGTCGGCCACCAGCAGGCTTTCGGTCAGCTCGAGTTTCAACTTGCACGGGTCGGCGCCGCTGGCGCGGATGGTCTGCATGGCCCGGGCGACGAAATTCGATTCGAAGAACTGGCGCGCGCTGACATTCACCGACACCGTCAGGTCGCGCGTCTCGGCGCAGGTCTGCCATTGCGCCAGCTGGGCGCAGGCGGTGGTCAGCACCCAGTTGCCGATGTCGACGATCAGCCCGGTTTCTTCGGCGGTCTTGATGAAGCCGTCGGGCAGCAGCAGGTTGATGCCGTCGCGGCGCCAGCGGATCAGCGCTTCGGCGCCCGTGACGCGGCCGGTGGCGTCGAGCTGGGGCTGGTAATGCAGGACGAACTGCTGCTTGGCGATGGCGTCGCGCAGCGCGTTTTCCAGCTCGATCCGCTCGTTCAGGGCGGTGTGCATGCCGGGATCGAAAAAACGGTAACTGCTGCCGCCGGATTTTTTGGCTTCATACATCGCCACGTCGGCCTGCTGCAATGTCGATTCGACCGTGTTGCTGGCGCCGCAGTACAAGGTGATGCCGATGCTGGCCGATAGTTCGTGCACGCAATTGGCCAGGTGGAAGGGGGGCGCCAGCGCCACCAGCACCTTGCGCGCCACCGCTTCGGCCTGGCGCGCGGCTGCTTCGTAGTTCTCGTTGCCGGGCTCGATCAGGATGACGAATTCGTCGCCGCCCAGGCGCGCCACCAGGTCGGCCGCGCGCACCGCGTGCAGCAGGCGCTGGCCCACGGCGCGCAGCAGTTCGTCGCCGGCGGCGTGGCCGCGGGTGTCGTTGAGTTGCTTGAATTTATCCAGGTCGCAGAACATCAGCGCGCCGATCCGGCCGCTCCTGGTGCTGGCCAGCAGCACCTGGCGCAGGTGGTCGAGCAGGCTGGAGCGGTTGGGCAGCTCGGTCAGCGCATCGAGGAAGGCCAGCTTGTGCATCTTCGCTTCATTGCTCTTGCGCTCGCCGATGTCGATACTGATCAGGAGAATTTTCTGGCGGCCATCGCTGGCGTCGTCGGGCGAGAGCAGGGTCCAGCGCATTTCCGTGTCGACGGCGCTGCCGTCGCGGCGCATGTGGCAGACTTCGCCAATCCATTCGCCGTCCGACTGGCAGACGCGAAACGCTTCGTGGCCGCTGTCGAGCGCGCTGCACAGCAAGCTGCCGGCGGGCTGGCCCAGCGCCTCATCGGACGACCACCCGTACAGCAGCTCGGCGCCCTTATTCCAGTACGTGATGCGGCAATCCATGTCGATCACGATGATGGCGTCATGCGCCTTGTCGAGCAGCGACGCCTGCTCCAGCAGGCGCGTGTCGGCGAGCTTCAGCCGCGTGATGTCGGCAATAAAACCTTCCACCGCGCAGACACGTCCTGCGGCGTCGCGCAGCGCGTCGCCTTGCTCCCACACCCAGCGCAGCTGGCCGCCGGCGGTGAGGATGCGGTACGTCAGCTGGAACGGTCGGTCTTCGCGCAGCGCGGCGCCTATTTGCGCATCGACGCCGGCGCGGTCCTGGGCGTGGACGATGCTGGCGTAGCTGCGGGCATGCGCACCACAGAAAGCGGTGACGCCGTAGCCGGTGAGCTTGCGCACGCCCTCGCTGACAAACGCGAAGCGGCTGCGCGCGCTGCCTTCACAGCGGTACACGGCGCCGGGCAGGTTGCGCAACAGGAGATCAAGGGAGATGGGTCGGCAACGCAAAGGCGCGCCGGCGTTGAGAGCATTCTGCCGTGCTTGAGTCATGGCAACGGTCCTATCCGAAGAGCGAATTGTCGTAGGGCTTGTTCTCCTACGAAAAATCATCTTTAGTGTAGCACCGTTATCCTCACGATTTGTCTCGTGTCGCGCGCGGACGTTGCCGGTTCAGAGTCGTCCTAGACTGCTTCAGCGATATCGGAGAGCTGGCCCATTTGGGCGACGTGCACCGGCTGCGCGCCGGCTGCCTGCAGTAGCGCAATCGCGCGCGCGCCGTCGCCGGGCTGGACGTCGACCGCGCGGATGGCGTCGAGCACGAGCAGCGTGGCGAAGCCTTCGCCCAGCGCATCCCTGGCCGTGTTCAGCACGCAGTAATCGGTGGCCAGGCCGCACACGGCCACGCGCGTGACGCCCCTTGCGCGCAGCTGCGCAGCGAGGTCGGTGCCATTGAAGGCGGAGTAGGCGTCCACCTCCACTGTCGTGGCCTTCGAGATCACGATGGCGAGCTGTTCCAGTGGTATGGCGGAAGAAAACGCGGCGCCGTGCGAGCCGGCGATGCAGTGGATTGGCCATGGGCCCCCTTGCGCCGTGAAGGAGCAATGTCCCTCCGGATGCCAGTCGCGCGAGGCGACAATGGGCAAGCCGTGCGCTTGATATAGATCAATCAGCTGTTGTATCGGCGCGACGACTTCATCGCCCAGCGGCACCCCCAGCGAGCCACCCGGCAGAAAATCGTTTTGCAGGTCGACAATGATGAGGGCGTCGGCCGGTGTCAGGGGAATCGGGTGCATGGCGTTCCTTGGCAGTTGGTATTACTTTGGGGGCAGGACGTTGAGGGTATCACTGTGACGGTAGCACGTGGAGCAGGTCCGCGCGCGGCTGGTTCCAGCGCGGCAGCCAGGCCGGGCAGGGCATGCCGGCGCGGGCGGCGTAGTCGATGCTGGAAAAATTCGCCGCGCCGAGGTTGCCGAAGCGCAGGTCCGTCGCGGTCTCCCCATCGATTGACGGCATGCGCGCGAAACGCAACCAGGCATCGACGTGGCAGTTAGTTTGCTGTAAATGCTGCAGTTCGGCCAGGCTGGCCTCCGTGCTGCCGAGCCAGGCGATGGCGCGCGCACCGGATGGCGCCACGCCGCCGGCCAGCTTCACCGGGCAGCTGGCAACCGGCACGATCGCTTCGGAGAGGCTCAGCACGCCACGGCGCAGGCGGTAGCGATCGTGCGCGGCATCGGATTCGACGCTCACAAAAGACCAGCACAGCGGGTTGGCGGGGAAGGGCGTCATGGCGGCGTCGTGCAGGATGCTGCCGGCATCCTGCTGGGCCAGGCCGGCGGCTACCTGCGCCCGGGCCATGTGGCTGGCGCTGGCCTGCACGCCGATCCAGGCCAGCGATACGACCGTGCCGGCCAGCAGCGCATGGCGCCATCGTCCCTGCAGGACGCCGACGACCACGGCCGCCACGGCCAGCAGCACCAGTGACTGCCACAGCAGGAAGCCCGCTGCCGTGCATCCCGCCAGCACGCCGCCCAGCAACACCAGCAGGGCTGTGCGCATGCTGCGCTGGTGGCTCTGCATGATCAGCGGCACGCCCAGCAGCACCCAGAACATGGGCTCGATGATAAAGATCGTGTCCCCGTACAGCCAGCGCGAATCGACCGGCGCAAACGGATGCAAGCCATAGGAATTCAGGTAGTCCATGCACAGGTGCAGCAGCAGGCCGAGGCCGGCGGCCAGCGCCACCCCCTTGCGCGCGGCGGCGCTGACGCGCAGAACCTGGCGCGCCGCCGGCCATAGCAGCCACAACAAAGCCACCAGCAGCAGCGCTTCGGGGATGGCGAACAGCAAGGTATGCGTATGGCCGCGGTGCTCGAGCAGGTAGCCGAGCGGGCGCGACAGAAACGGCATGAAGGCCAGGTCGATGTCGGGAAAGTTGCTGGCCAGCGCGCCGGTGACCAGCAGCAGCCGGTGGCGCGCGTGTGCCTGTTCGCGATTCGGCTCGGGCGGCAGGCTGCGATCGATCAATTCACCGGCGGCCAGGCCGATGATCGAGTGGGTCAGGTTATCCATCAGTGTTGCAAGGCCAGGGCGCCGGCCACGCCATCCGGCAGGGCCAGGGACGTGACATGGCAGGCGGCCAGCGCCGGATTGCCGTCCCACTCGGCCAGATCGATCCCCAGGCATTTCAGCCGTGCCTCGTGTTCCGACCAGGCCGTGGCAAACGCCGCCGGGCGCTGCGCCGGTTCGGTTGCCGTCAACGCCTGCGCGGCAGCGGGGCCGAGGTAATCGAGCGTGACGGCCAGCGCGTCGGCGGGAAGCTGGGTGTGCAGCATATCGACGCCAACGGCGCCATGCAGGTTGATGGCGGCAATCGACAGCGCGCCTTCATGGCTGATCGACAGGCCGATGCGCTTGCCGTCGGCCGCGGTCGCCCACGGCGCGGCGCCGGCGCCGCCATGCACCGTGACCGATTGCCCGGTGAGCGCCAGCACCGCGTCGTGGATCGCTGCGCGGATGCGCACGCGCGCGAGCGGGCGATCGCCGTCGCCCTCGATGCCGACGACAATCACGCCGTCAGGCGCCTGCAGTGCGCCGAATGGCCACCAGTGGACGGGGGTGGCGGCCATCATGCGGCTACCGGCGCCGCAGGGCAGCCGTCCCAGCGTGATGCAGCGGGAATATGCTCACCCTTCATCACCAGCGTCAACGGGCCGAGGCGCGCGTTGTCGCCGACTTTGGCGCTGTAGAGCACGGCGCTGCGCGGGCCCATGTAGACGCGGGCGCCGATCTCGACCGTGTCGATTTTCATGACGCGGTCTTCGAACAGGTGGGTCTGCGGGCAAGCCAGGGCGTTCAGTTCGCTGTGGTCGCCAATGCGCACGCAGTCGAATTCGGTGATGTCGGTCGTGTCCAGGTAGACTCCCTTGCCAATTTTGCAGCCGAGTAAATTGAAGGCCAGCGGCAGCCACGGCGTGCCGCGCAGGTAGCGCATGAAGTTGGGTACGGCAATGCCTTCGTACAGGTTGGTCACGCCTTCGGACAGCCAGACGAACGGCGTCCACATCGGTTCGGCGCGCTTGCGGTAGCGGCCCAGCAGCAGCCATTTCAGCACCAGCACGACGACGAAATTGCCGACGCCGTACAGCAGGCCGGCCAGCGCCAGGTCCCACACCACCTGGCCCCAGCGCCCGGCGCCGGCCAGCGGCATCAGGTCCAGCACCACCGTGTAGCCGACGGCAATGACCACCGCGTGCGGCGTCGTGATGCGGAACGCTTCCACCAGCGCGCGGCCGAGGCGGCGCAGCGGGGAGGGGTGATAGGTCAGGTGTTCCGGGTAGCCGGCTACGGTTTCGCGCGCCGGCAGGTGAATTGGCGGCGAGCCGAGCCAGGTGTCGCCGGCTTGCATCTTGCCGTTGGCCGGCGCATGCGTGTGCACACCGACGAGCACGCCTTCGGGCAGCGTGGTGCCGTCCGGAACATAGCTGCCGTTGCCGACGAAACTACGGTTCGACACGACCGTCGGCTGCATCGTCATCCAGCCGCCGTCGATCTGCTCGTCGCCCAGCATGACGGCGTCGGCAATGAAGGTCTCATCGCCCAGCGTCAGCATGTCCGGGACCACGCCCAGCGCCGTGGAAATTTCCGCATCCTTGCCGACCTTCGCGCCAAGCAGGCGGTACCAAAACGGCGCGTAGACGGTCGCGTAAATGCCGTGCAACACGTTCAAGCTGGATTCCTGGATATGGCTGACCAGCCATTTGGCGCAGTAGGTATTGCTGTGCACGGCAGAGCGGCCCGGCTCCAGGCGTGGCAGCGCGCTCCAGCGAATGCCGGCCGACACCAGCGCCGTCAGCACGATCAGCACGGCGCTGGCGGGGAACGACAGCAGGAAATAGCGCGCCAGCTGGGACGGAATGTCGTTGCCAAGCAAATAGGTCAGCGTGTCATTGTCGTCGAGCCAGTCGATCAGCACGAAAGTCGGGAACACCGGCATGAAGAACAGGGTGGCGATCAAGACGATGCCGAATACAAAATAGATGCCTTCCGTGCCGAGGCGCAGGCGGCTCGGGACCGGCCGCGGTGGCAGGCTGGCGGTGTCGTACGCGCCGGCATCGCGCCCGGGCGAGCCGGCCCAGACGCGTCCGTCGGGCACGCGCGTGCCATCGGCAAGGGCACACTGGCCTTCGACGTGGCCGTACTGGCCCACCGTCACATTGCCCTCCAGCACGGCGTAGGAACTCACGCAGGCATCGTCGGCCAGCACGATCGGGCCCAGCACCAGGCGACCCCGCTCGACGCGGGCGTTTTCAAAGTTGACCGCATTGCCGATGCTGACGTTGTTGCCGATGGTGATGAGTTCGGGCGCACGCAGCGTGATCGACCCGATCACGACGTCATGCCCGACCTGCGCGCCGAGCGCACGCAGCCACCAGTTGTACAGCGACGAGCCGGACAGCAGATACGACGGCGCCGATTCGACCAGTCGATCGCCCAGCCACCAGCGGTAATAGCTCAGGCCCCACAAGGGATAGCTGCCGGCTTTCAGGTTGCCGGAGATCAGGCGCTTGCCGCCAATCGCCACGGCAAATTCCAGCAGGGTGCTGGCCAGGAAGGTCAGGATCGAGACGCCAATGGCCCTGACGACCGAATCGCCCGGCGAGCCGGTCAGGAAGTGATAGGTGAAGAACGGCGCCAGCCACTGCGCCATGCGCAAGGTGACCAGGGCCGGCACGGCAGCCAGCTGGGCCACGCCGCACGTCCAGCGCTTCCACGCCGGCGCGGGCGTCCAGTCGAGCTCTGCTGGTGCGGCCACGACGGACGCGCCCAGCACCTCGGCAATCTTGCCGATCTGGCGCTGCTGATAGATATCGCGCACGGTGACATGGGCGAAGCGCGGGTCGGCGCGCAGGGCGCTGGCCAGGCGCGCGGCAAAAAAGGAATGGCCGCCCAGGTCGCTGAAGAAATCCAGTTCGCGCCGGATGCCCTGGCCCGGGAACAACTGGGCCAGCGCGGCGAACAGCGCCTCCTCGAACGGCGTTTCCGGCACGTCCGATTCGGCGGCGTCGGCCGCTGGCGGCGCCGACAGCGGCATGGCCTTCAGCGCTTTCCGGTCGATCTTGCCGGACGTCAGGCGCGGCATGACGGTCATCGGCTCGAAACGGCCCGGCACCATGTACGGCGGCAGGCGCGACGCGAGGGCCGCGCGCAAGGTGGCCGGCGCCAGCGCCTGCGCGCTGGACGTGTTCGACGCGACCAGGTACGCCACCAGGCGGTCGATGCCATCGTCCTTGCGCAGCAGCACGGCAACGGTGCCGACACCTTCCTGCTGCGCCAGCACGGCTTCGATCTCGCCCAGCTCGACGCGGAAACCGCGGATCTTGACCTGGTCGTCGGTGCGGCCCAGGCAATTGACCTGGCCATCCTCTTCGATGCGGGCCAGGTCGCCGGTACGGTACAGGCGTGCGTCATGCGTACCGGACGCCCACGGGTTGACGAGGAACTTTTCGGCCGTCAGGTCGGGGCGGCCGAGGTAGCCCGCCGACAGGCCCGGGCCGGTGATGCACAATTCGCCGGTCTGGCCGCGCGGCAGCAGGACCAGGCCGACAGCGGGATCGATCTCGGCGCCGATGACCAGCAGGCCATAGTTCGGCAACGGCGTACCGATCGTGATCGGATGGCCCGGCAGCAGGGTCGCCAGGCTGGCCGAGACGGTCGCCTCGGTCGGGCCGTAGGTGTTGAACATCTGGCGGCCGGGGCGGGAGAAACGCTCGACCAGCGACTCCGGGCACATCTCGCCGCCCAGGTTGATCAGGCGCAGCGAGTCGACGTCTTCGCTGAACAGGGCCAGCAGCGTGGGAACCGCGTGCAGCACCGTGACGCCGTTTTCCTTGAGCAGGCGCGGCAGTGCTTCCGGGTCGCCGGCGGTTTCTTTCGGGCCCAGCCACAAGGTGGCGCCCACCAGGTAGGCAATCCAGATCTCCTCGAACGACATGTCGAACGCCACCGAAAAACCCTGGTAGACCGTATCGCCGGCGCGCACGCCGAGCACGGCGTTTTCGCTGCGCAGGAAATGACAGATGCTGCGCTGGCTGATCTGGATGCCTTTCGGCTTGCCGGTCGAACCCGAGGTGTAGATGACGTAGGCGGCCAGGTCGGGCGAGACGGCGCCGCGCACGTGAAGGGTTGCGCCGGGGGCGGCCGGCGCCAGCAGGCTTTCGGCCTGCCAGCTTGGCGCGGCAATCGCGGCCAGGCGCGGCGCGAAGGCGGCGCTCGTCACGACGCCCACGGCGGACGCATCGTCCATGCAGACCGCGAGGCGCTCGACGGGCGTGTCCTCGTCGATCGGCAGCCAGGCGGCCCCAGCCTTGGCGATGGCCGCCTGCATGACCAGCAAGTCGATGCCGCGTGGCATCCACAGGCCCACCATGGCGCCCGGCTGCACGCCGGCCGCGATCAGGCGCGAGGCGGCGAGGCTGGCCAGCTGGTCCAGTTCGGCGTAGCTGACGCGGCGCGTACCGCTGACGAGCGCGGTCTGCGCCGGCGTGCGGCGGGCGCTCGCCTCCAGCAAGTCAGCGAGGATTTCCTCGCGTAACAATTCTGCTTGCTGGGGGCCGTAGAGGATGTCGGAATGCCGTGTTTCGAGGGAAAGATCGTTCATCGACGGCAGAGGAAATAGCTAGAGGGATATTGGGCGTGATACATGGTCGCTAGCGTACAACATTTTGTCCTGTTAAAGAGGGGCGCACCCGACAATTTCAGGCTGGCTTCAGTCGCACGGCATCACTGAACCGGAGTATGCTGGCAAAAAGAGAAGACCAACAAATAACGGAGACCACGGATGACCCCAAGCGAACGTTTTGTCGCCGCGCGCGACTTCCTTCAACAGCACCGCACCGACTACGACACCGCCTACCGCGACTACCGCGCACCCGAGCTGGACGCCTTCAACTGGGCGCTCGATTATTTCGACGTCCAGGCCAGCAATAACGACACGCCGGCGTTGTGGGTCGTGGCGGACGATGGCAGTGAACAAAAGGTCACGTATGCCGCGATGGCCGCGCGTTCGAACCAGGTAGCCAACCATTTGCGCCAGCTGGGCGTGCGCCGCGGCGACCGCGTCATGCTGATGCTGCCGAACCGCGTCGAGCTCTGGGAAGCCATGCTCGCCGGTATCAAGCTGGGCGCGGTGCTGGTGCCGACCACGATGCTGGTATCCACGGCCGACCTGGTCGACCGCATGGACCGCGGCCAGGTGCGCCATGTGATCGTGCAGTCGTCCGAGACCGCCAAGTTTGCCGGCGTGGCGGGGGACTATACCCGCATCGCCGTGGGAGACGGGGGAGGCGTGGACCAGGGCGCGGCCGACGGCTGGCTGCCTTTTGCGGCGTCGGAGGAGGCATCGACGGCATTCGTTCCCGATGGCGTGACGCTGGCCAGCGATCCCTTGCTGCTGTATTTCACGTCCGGCACCACGGCCAAGCCAAAATTGGTGCTGCACAGCCACCAGAGTTACCCGGTCGGGCACTTGTCGACCATGTACTGGATCGGTTTGCAGCCTGGCGACGTGCACTGGAACATCAGCTCGCCGGGCTGGGCCAAGCATGCATGGAGCTGTTTTTTCGCGCCGTGGAATGCCGGCGCGACCGTGTTCGTCTATAACTACGAGCGTTTCAGCGCGGCCGGGGCGCTGGGGATGATTGCACGGTGCGGCGTCACGTCGCTGTGCGCGCCGCCCACGGTGTGGCGCATGATGATCAAGGAAGACCTGAGTGGCTGGAAACTGCCACTGCGTGAACTGGTGGGCGCCGGTGAACCTTTGAATCCGGAAGTGATCGAACAGGTGGAACGCGCCTGGGGCATCCGCATCCGCGACGGTTTCGGCCAGTCCGAAACCACGGCGCAGATCGGCAATACGCCTGGACAGCTGCTGAAACCGGGTTCGATGGGGCGGCCGCTGCCGGGGTACCGCATCGGCCTGCTCGACGCCTACGATGCACCGGCTGCCGAAGGGGAGATCTGCATCCTGCTCGACCCCGCGCCGCAGGGCCTGATGCTGTGCTATGAGGGCGATATCGACAAAACCGCCGACGTGATGCGCGATGGCCATTACCACACGGGCGATACGGCCCTGGTCGACGGTGATGGTTATTATTTTTACGTGGGGCGCAATGACGACGTCTTCAAGTCTTCGGATTACCGCATCAGCCCGTTCGAGCTGGAGAGCGTCCTGATCGAGCACGAAGATGTGTTGGAAGCGGCCATCGTACCGAGTCCCGACGCGCTGCGCCTGTCGGTGCCGAAAGCCTTCATCACCTTGCGCGCGGGCGTGGCGCCGACGCGCGAAGTGGCCACGGCAATTTTTGCGTTTGCGCGCGAGCGCTTGGCGCCCTACAAACGCATCCGCCGGATCGCGTTCACCGACCTGCCCAAGACGATCTCCGGGAAGATCCGCCGCGTCGAATTGCGCCGCCAGGAAGAGTTGCGCAGCGAGGCCAGCACGGCGCAGGAGTTTCGCGAGGAGGGGTGAAGCAGCACGGTGGCGGGTAACTGCAGTTCTTTTTTATCGAAAAGGGGCAAAGCATGCAGACTGTGAAGACGATCACCCCGTGCCTGTGGTTCGACGGCCAGGCCGAGGAAGCCGCGAACTTTTATGTGCGCATCTTCCCGAACTCACGCGTGACCACGGTCACCCACTATGGCGACGCCGGCCGTGAAATCCACGGCCAGCCGCCGGGCCGCGTCATGGTCGCCGCATTCGAACTCGATGGCCAGCCTTTCACGGCGCTCAATGGCGGACCGCTGTTCAGCTTTTCCGAGGCCGTGTCGTTCCAGGTCAGCTGCGAGCACCAGGACGACATCGATTACTACTGGGAACAGCTGGGCGAGGGCGGCGATGAAACAGCGCGCCAGTGCGGGTGGCTGAAGGACCGCTTCGGCGTCTCCTGGCAGGTGGTGCCGCGTACCATGGGCACGTGGATGACGAGCGCCGTGCCGGGGGCCAGCGAGCGCGTCATGAGCGCGATGCTGACGATGAAAAAGCTCGACCTGGCGGTCCTGGCCGCAGCCGCGGGGCCGTGAACGCCGGGGCGCACCCATGTGCGCGGAGCGTGTTGCCGGCAATCTGGGTATGATGACAAATATCGTCTTCACTCATTGCTTTCACCACTGTTCACCGATGCCATCCTCGCCCAAGCCGCCCGTGCCCGCCAAGACCAGTCACCCCAGTGCATCGTCCAGCAAGAAGTTGCCGAACTACGAAGTGCGCAAGTCGCCCGTCCACGGCAACGGCGTGTTCGCCCGCTCGGCCATTGCGGCAGGCGAAAAAATCATCGAATATCGCGGCGAGCGCATCGAATGGGATGTCGCCACCCAGCGCGCCATCGACAGCGGCGGTCCGGTGAACCACACGTTCTTTTTCACGCTGGCCGACGGCCGCGTCATCGATGGCGGACGGCGCGGCAACGACGCGCGCTGGATCAACCACGCCTGCGAGCCGAATTGCGAAGCCTACGAAGACGAAGGGCGCGTCTACATTCACGCGCTGCACGACATCGCGGCCGGGGAAGAACTCAACTACAACTACGCGCTCGTCTACGACGCGCGCCACACGGCGGCAGTCAAAAAACAGTTTGCGTGCCGGTGCGGCGCGCCGAGCTGCAGCGGCACCATGCTGGCGCCTAAAAAACGAACGAAAGCGGTGACCGCATGACCATTCCCATGACGCAGGCGCCAGTGGTGCGCAGCCTCCTTGAAACCGACCTGTACAAATTCACCATGTGGCAGGCCCTCCTGCACCGTCATCCGAATGCCAACGGCGAATACGAATTTACCTGCCGCAACACGCCCGCTTTCCCGCTGGCCGAGCTGAAAGAGGAGGTCGAGCGCGAACTCGACTACCTTTGCTCGCTCTCGTTCGCCGACGACGAGGTGGAGTACCTGCGCGGCCTGCGCTTCATCAAAAGCGACTTCGCCGACTTCCTCACCGTGTTCCGCTTCCAGCGCAAGTTCATCACGGTAGGAACCGATGGCCCGCACCTGACGATCCGCGCCTGCGGGCCGGTGGTCCACGTGATGGGCTTTGAAATCTACGTGCTGTACATCGTCAACGAACTGTATTTTCGCCGGGTAGACCAGGACGCGGCGCTGGCGGTCGCGCGCGAACGGCTCGCCGAAAAACTGGCGCAGCTGCGCGCCTTCGCGCAGGAACCGATGCGCCGCTCGCCCTTCGAATTCTTCGATTTCGGCGTGCGCCGGCGGTTCTCAGGGGCGTGGCAAGAAGAGGTGGTCGCCACGCTGGCGCGCGAAGTGCCCGCGTACTTCAAGGGCACGTCGAATGTCTGGCTGGCCAAGAAATACAAACTGGTGCCCATCGGCACCATGGCGCACGAATACATGCAGGCGTTCCAGTCCTTTGGCGTGCGCCTGCGTGATTTCCAGAAGGCGGCGCTGGAAGACTGGGTCCAGGAATACCGCGGCGACCTCGGCACCGCGCTGACCGATGTGGTCGGCATGGACGCCTTCCTGAACGACTTCGACCTGTATTTTGCCAAGCTGTTCGACGGCTTGCGCCACGATTCCGGCGACCCGGTCGAATGGGGCGAGAAAGCGCTGAAGCACTACGCCAGACTGCGCATCGATCCGCACACCAAGCGCCTGGTGTTTTCCGACGGGCTGACGATGGAGAAGGCGATGCACCTGTACCGCCACTTTTCCGACCGCGTCGTCTGCGGTTTCGGCATCGGCACCAAGCTGACCAACGACACCCAGCACCAGGCCCTGAACATCGTCATGAAGATGGTGCGCTGTAACGGCCAGCCGGTCGCGAAATTGTCGGATTCGCCGGGCAAGACCATGTGCACCGACGAGACGTTCCTGGCCTACCTGCGCCAGGTGTTTCACCGTACCGCCGAAACAGTCCCGATGCCGATCCCGCGACCGGCAGCCTGACGCCACGCGCCATTTTTGCTTGACGCCAGCGCGCCAGCGGCGTGCCGGTCACGTACAGGCGTCCATGATCCTCTCCCGCGGGATGCGGTCCGGGGTTGGACCTTAGCCGCAGGAAATGATTCACGCCTCCCTGTTGAACGAGTACAGCGTCTATAGAAAACGAATCCACCACTCGTTGCGGCGGCGTTTCACGCCTTCGAACCACCGCGACAGCGGAAAGAGGGCGGCGATGACGAGTATCCACACCACGTAGACGCCCCACATCGGGAGACCGAAACCTGCTGCCAGAAGCGGAGCGGTGCGTCCTTCCATCCGGGCGGCGACCTGGGAGATATAACCGGTCATGGAAATGAACGGATAGCCAAGCAGGAGCCCGATGACCACCTGCGTCCCATGGACCACGTAGATATGGACGATGTAGGTAAATAACGGGGTCCGGCCAAAGGTCAGCAGGAGGCGAACGGTATTGCCTGCAGCATCGAGCAGCAGGAACAACAGCATCGAGAGGCCGAGCGTCACCATCAGATAGGCTGGCGATGCTGGGTACTTGGTGACGTTGAAAAATGATTCCACGGTCTGGACCAGCGTTGGCCAGTGCCTCCATGGGGCGGGATCGCCATAGCCGTTCAAGCCGCGTACCACGCCGAAAGCCAGCAGCAGCAGCACCGCTGTTGCCGCCACGATGCGGTTGCGCCGCTTCCGCTCCAGCTGAAAGACGGCGCCGTAGCCATAACCCAGGCACATGACGCCGAGCCAGGGAACGAAAGGGTACAGCAATACACCCAGGCCGTTCGGCACCGGTCCCGGCGTGACCGTCATCGTCACCAGCACGCCCAGGGCGCCGGTTGCGCCGGCGGTGGCCGTACTCAGGGCCGGCGCAACCCACACCAGCAGGAAGCCGAGCCCGAGCACGGCCCTGGCCGGCAACCGCACCAGGCCGGCCATCAAGGTCATGCTCATGCCGATCGCATACATCACCTGAACCAGGAAAAACGGCCCTCCCATATTGAGGCCGAAACCGATCACGGTAAATTCCAGCAGGATCAGCCACGGACCGCGGGCCAGCAGAAATCGCGACAGCCCGCCGACCGAGCCTGCTTTCTCGCGCTGGAGCCGGATCGATATCCCGGCCAGGAAAATAAAGGTCGGCGCGCACAAGTGGGTGACCCAGCGTGTCAGGTACAACACGAGGTTGGTCGTTCCGGGGTCGGTCGCGTCATAGGCCAATACGCCGACATGCAAGAAGTCGCGCACATGGTCGAGCACCATCAATACGATGATCAGGCCACGCCACGCGTCGAGTGAATCAAGCCTGCTGCTGGTGCGCGCCGCGGCAGGAAGGTTGCGCTCACCGGCCGGCGGGAGCGCTTGGGTCAGGACAGTACTCATCGATGCACCTCGTTTATCGCTGAAATAAACATGTATGAACATCCTCGGAAAGAAGACGATTGATAACCAATAGTGTCTGTCTCGCGCGAGTATTGGCTGCACGCGCTGCACGCGCTGCGCGCGCTGCGCGCAGCTTACCAGAGTAGGGTAACTTTGGGTTTCAAAATGGAGGGCTTGATTCTGTGGACGAAGATCGATCGCCGAGCCGATTTGCGGACAGTGAAGCACGAATCCGGCCACGGCGATCCGCCTGGACCAGGACGTGCCGATTCAGAGGAGGTAATGTGGCGCTGGCGAGAACGCGTGCAGCGCCGCGCCACTTGGGAGAACGAGGTGTGAATGATTGCGTGCGGCCGAGAAACCTGGACCACGCTTGGCGGGTGACGTGATCGCGCGGCGAAGGCCCGCATCGTTGCCGGTACGGCGCTGCCGCGTTCGTACGCTGTTTGCCCGCAGGCGATGGATTGCGCAGAGACCTTGCCGACGGCGACGGCCAAGGCCTTCCAATGGGAATACTACCGGGTCTTCTTGCCCGGCTTGGTGACAAAGCGCGCCAGTGCCAGCAGGCCGAGTCCCAGCAGCCCCAGCGACGCTGGTTCCGGCACATTCGCGTCCTTCAGGATGGCGATGCTGAAGTAGCTGGCGTCGTTGATGTCGTTGTTGCCCGACCAGATCCACTGGGCGCTGCTGCTGATGCCGCCCAGCGTACCCCAGGGCGAGACGCCGTTCGCGCCATAGCTGGTGGTGGCCGCGAAGTTGCTCGTGTAACCGGTCGTGTTGGCGGTGATCAGCTTCGAACCGGTCACCAGCGACGTGGTGCCGTCGGCGAAGTGGTAGCCGCTGTCGGCCAGCGAAAACTGGCCCAGCAGGCCGGCCACGCCGCCCTGGTCGTAAGCGGAAATATGCAGGTAATACGCGGTGGCGCCGCCGAGGACGACCGATCCGTTGGTGACGGTGTACCAGTCGTTCGCTGCGCTGAACTGCGTGCCCACGACGTTGTTCGCGGTCGACAGGTAAGCGGAGAAACCATTGTCCACGGACACCTTGGTGGTCAGCACGCCGGCCGACGCGCTGGCGCAAAACGCCACGGAAGCCGAGAGGATGAGGGCGGATTGGATGGCGAAGCTGCGCAGGCGAGTGGTCATGGTGATCAAGGAGAGAGTCGGTAGATACCTTCCTCAAAGCAATTCTCATGCCATATATTTCCTTGTGGAAAATCTTCCATGAAATCAAACGGTTAAGTATCCTTAGGGAAATATGCGATATCCGAGTGTAAGGATTATCGACAGA
>Ga0265780_10001997_pt1 | contig 28232 bp, 11 predicted proteins | sample P1T30metagenome_FD_192432 | JGI IMG/M metagenome (GOLD analysis project Ga0265780, IMG submission 192432) | Plant litter microbial communities from East Loma Ridge, Irvine, California - P1 T30 | ecosystem: Environmental > Terrestrial > Plant litter > Unclassified | place: USA: California...
TATCTGGTATGCCTTACTGGACTATGGATATTGGTGGTTTTGCAGTTGAGCCCCGTTATGAAAAGCTTAATGGCCCGGATTTAGATGAATGGCGCGAATTAACGACCCGCTGGTACCAATTTGGCGCATTTGTGCCTTTGTTCAGGGTGCACGGCCAATTTCCTTTTCGTGAAATTTATAATATAGCGCCCCCCGGGCACCCGGCCTATCAAAGTATGCTGTATTATAATAAGCTACGATACCGTTTAATGCCTTATATCTATTCGTTGGCAGGTAAAGCATACCATCATGATTATACTATAATGCGGGGTTTAATGATGGACTTTGCTGGAGATAAAAAGGTGGAAGCGATTAGTGACCAATATATGTTTGGTCCATCGTTGCTTATAAACCCGGTTTATACTTATGAAGCGCACAATCGTAAAGTTTATTTGCCCAAAAGTGCTGGCTGGTTTGATTTGTATAGCGGTAAATACTTTGAAGGAGGAGATAATATACAGGCCGATGCTCCTTATAACCGCATGCCGGTATTCGTAAAGGCGGGTTCTATAATAACTTTTGGGCCTCAAATACAATACACCGACGAAAAGCCTGCCGATGTTATTACATTATATGTTTATACCGGTGCTAATGCTCATTTTACCCTTTACGAAGATGAGGGTACAAATTACAACTATGAAAAAGGAAAGTACAGTGAAATCAAGTTTTCATATAATGAAAATACACATCTGTTGAGCATAGGCAACCGTTATGGCAGTTATCCTACTATGCTGTTGAAAAGAAATTTTCATATCATAACAATCACACAGCAAAAATCAAAAAAATTAGATTTCGAACAAAAGGCTGATAGGGTAATTTCATATGTTGGAAACGCAGTAGAAATCAAATTATAAGATAATACAAGGATTATAACCAAACTTAAGCTTAACATATAAAGCCTACAATGCAACAAAAGCATAGGAGGCTTTGCTTTTTGCTAGCTGTGTTATTCAAATGTTACTTTTCCTGTTTGTTACTTAACATTTGCACCCCTAAATAGTAACATTAGTGATACTTAAGCTATGCTATATCGGCATAATTTAGTCATCAATAAAAACAAGCCAATTATATACTCGTGTGATAGGTCTTGTGTTTTAAACCAATTTTAACAGTTTTTTCAATCTAGTGATTTTCGCGGAGAACAGTTGTTCTCCATCAATCATCGATTTACGCAATCGATTGTGTTGCTTGTTGTATGTATGTTTTTTAACCAATTAATATAAAAAGAGTAGTCACCTAAAATTAATCTTATGCAGTATTATTTACTTGTAAAAAAAATGAAGATATACCTGGTACTCATTGGGGCAATTTCGTTTTTGCATGCCGCCGCAAGCGCCAAACCAATGGCAATTAAGGTGTTAGAAAACGTAAAAAAAGCAATCCCCGTTACTGGTGTTGTTACTGATGACAGCGGTAAAGCGCTTGCAGGCGTTTCGGTAAAAGTTAAAGGGACGGGCATTGGCCAGGTAACAGATGAGCAAGGCCGATTTAGAATTAATGCCCCCAGTGCTAATAGTGTGTTAGTTATTAGCTATGTAGGTTTTGCCACACAAGAAATTCCATTAAACGGCCTTACCGAACTAACAGTACAGTTAAAACAGGCCGCAAGCGGGGCTTTAAACGAAGTTGTTGTTGTAGGTTACGGCTCGCAACGCAGGGCTACTGTAACAGGTGCTATATCATCAGTTAGTGCAGCTACAGTTACTGCATTGCCGGTGGCTGGTATTGACCAGGCTTTACAAGGACGCGTAGCTGGTTTAAATGTAACCAACAATGGTTCGCCCGGTAGTGCGCCGTTGGTAACTATACGTGGTATAAGTTCTGTGAGTTTTGCGTCCGATCCGTTATATGTGGTAGATGGTTTCCCGTTAACAACCGGCTTACAGCAATATGATGCCAAGGATATTGAACGTGTAGACGTTTTAAAGGATGCCAGTACTGCCGCCATATATGGTTCAAGAGCTACTAATGGTGTTATAATTGTTACCACCAAGAAAGGCTCACGCAACGGCAATTTGAACGTAACGTTTGACTCTTATGCAGGTGTACAAAGCCCAATCAAGAAATTAGACCTTTTAAATACCCAACAGTATTTACAATATGCTACTAACCTGGGTGTTATTGGTAGTATTGACCGTTTTAAATCCGCAAACTTCAATGCACCTATATATGCAGGTGCCAGCCAAACTTACGCCCAAACTAATACAGACTGGCAAGACGAATACTTTATAAAAAATGCGTTACTAACAGGGGGGAATATTGGTTTAAGTGGTGGTAACGAAGTTTCAAGGTTTCATACCTCTGCCGGTTACTTTAAGCAAAATGGTATTGCACAAGCACTTAATTTTGAACGTTTAAACTACCGTATCAACTCAGACCACATTATTAGCAAGGTATTCACCTTTGGTCAGAATCTCTACACATCGGTAAGTCATCAACGTTACGACCCTACGCTTACGGCTAACCGTACAGCAATCGTCAACCTAATAAGAATGCCACCTTACATCCCGGTTTACGACCCTACTAAAATAGGCGGCTTTCAAGGTCCTATAACCAGCTTTGATGGCTCTGACCCTATAAACCCTATCGAAACGGCACTAATTGGCGATAACCGCATCAATTCATTCAATTTATTAGGTTCGGCTTATTTAGATGTTAATATACTTTCATCACTTAAATTCAGGTCAACTTTCGGAGTTAATTATCTTAACAATTCAACTTACAACTACACGCCTATATTCTTTGATGGCGGTACGGGTGTATCAACTACTGCACCTGTATCTTACCGCAGGCAATCTACGCTCGTTAAGTTATTCACTCAACAACTTAATTACGATAAAACCTTTGATAAGCACCATGTTGGTGCAACGGCAGTTTTTGAAACACAATCTTTAAATTACAATAATCAAATAGAAACAGGTAATCAGCCTACAAACCTTATAAAAACTTTAACAGGTGCTTCAAATATTAATGCGGATAATAGTGTGGAAACTAATTTCTTGGTATCTTACGTAGGTCGTATTAATTATGATTACGCAGGTAAATACCTTTTCCAGGCATCAATACGTAGAGATGGTTTGTCAATATGGGCTCCTGGTAAGAAGTACGCTAATTTTCCAGCAGCTTCAATCGGCTGGAAACTAGATCAGGAAGATTTCCTTAAAAGCAGTAAAACTATTTCTGAGTTAAAACTGCGCGCCAGTTATGGTTTAACCGGGATCAATCCGAACTCGTTAGGCAATTACCCATATTTGGCACCCGTTCAAGCCAACGGAGCTATTTTCCCTTATGTTGGTAGTGATAATAGACCTAACTCTTCCTTTGTTAATGGTATAACCAATGCTAACTTAGAATGGGAAAAAACCAAACAGCTAAACGTAGGGGTTGATTTTGGAGTTTTAAATAACAAGTTTACATTAACTGCAGAGTTCTTCAAACGCCAGACGGATAACCTTATGCTTGTTGTACCAACTGCAAATAGTATAGGCTATTTAGGAACCGGAACCTTAGATAATGTTGGCGGTATGCGAAATACTGGTGTTGAGTTACAATTGGGTTATCATAAAAACACCGGCGATTTTAAATACGATATCACTGGTTTAATAAGTGCCATCCGCAATAAGGTGTTGTTCTTAAATTCTCCAAGTGCGTCTATTCCTTCAGGAAGTGATCCGGATCTTGGCGGTGGCGATGCCTTTACTAATACCAGGGCCGGTGAAAGTGTGCAATATTTTTATGGTTGGATTACCGATGGTATTTTCCAAAATGCTGCACAAGTGGCTTCGAGCCCAATTCAAAGCAATGCAGCTCCTGGTGATATTAAATTTAAAGACCTTAGCGGGCCTAACGGTGTTCCTGACGGTGTTATCGATAATTTTGACCGTACCAAGCTTGGTAGTTTCTTGCCTAACTTCACTTACTCGTTAAATTATTCTGCATCTTATAAAAATTTTGATGCCTCAGTTTTCTTTCAGGGTGTACAAGGGAACGAAATTTTAAATACTCCGCGCATTATAATGGAGGGTATGTCAAGGTTGTTTAACGCAGGTACTAACGTTTTAAATGCATGGACACCAAGCAACACCAACACTGATATGCCGCGTGCTACAACTGGTGATCTTAATCGTAACGCCAGGATTTCGTCTCGTTGGATTGAAGATGGCTCATACCTGCGTTTGAAAAACGTAATTTTAGGTTATACGCTACCTACAACTACTTTAACATCGTTAAGCGGCTCAACCATCAAACGTTTGAGAGTATTCGTATCATCAACTAACTTACTCACTTTTACTGGCTACAAAGGTTACGATCCAGAGATTGGGTCAAAAAATGGGACATTAACCAATGGTGTCGATTTTGGGCAATATCCTTCTGCACGTTCGTTCCAGTTTGGTATACAGGCCGGATTTTAAATGAGAACTAAGCTTTAAATTAAATATAATGAAAAGAAAACATATATATGTGGGGATACTGGCAGCCGGGATTGCCACAACAGGAATTACAGTTTCTTGTAACAAAGAACTTGAAACAACAAATCAAAACAGACCAACCACAGCGACATATTTTGGAACTGCCAGCGAGATAGAAGCAGGTACAAACTCTATATATTCCGCTTGGAAAGGTTTCAACTTGGTTGCACGCGAGTGGTTTTTTATTCATGACTTGCGCAGCGATGATATGGCCAGTGGCGGCTCGCAGCTGGAAGCTCCACGCAGACAAATATTATTAGGTGTGGTAGATCCGTCAAACCCGGTACTAAACTCGGTTTGGAACGCGCTTTATGTGGTTATTCAACGTGCTAATACAGTTTTGGATGCTGCACCAAGAGCTACTGACAATACAGCTGTAGTAAACAGATGCGTTGCTGAAGCCAAGTTTTTACGCGGCTGGGCATACTATGAACTGGCCAGCCAGTGGGGAAGCGTGCCAATTTACACTAAAGGTGCTATATCGCCTACAGACACTCAACCAAAATCTCCTGCCGCTGCTGTATTTGCTCAGGCTGTTAAAGATTTACAGGAATCGGCTGCGGCATTGCCAGGAAAATCAGGTACAACTGCAGGCCGTGCTACCAAAGCTGCCGCTTATGCCATGTTAGGAAGAACACTTATGCAAACCGGTGATTATGCCGGTGCAAAGGCTGCACTATTGAATATAACCACCACCGGTGCCGACGGCTATGCGCTTACCGACAGGTACTTAGATAATTTTGAAGAAGAAACTGAATTTAACAAGGAGTCTATTCTGGAAGTTGTATTTTTTGACAAGGGTAACAATAACTTTAATTGGGGTAGCGGTTCGGGCGATGATCCAAATGCCGAACTTACCACCGTGCGCAACCAGGAATATAACCCGGTAGCTTGGCGTAATCTTATTCCCTCTGACAGGGTGTTAAATGAGTACGAAAACACTCTTACCGGAGCCACTAAAAACGATCCTCGTTATGGTTACAGCATCTACCAATCGGGCGATACTTATAATAAAGGTCTGTCTGTAATAACCGATGGTGATCAGGGGGGAGATGCCTCTAAATTACGCGGTAATACCGTTAAGGCAGGATGGCGTAAGTTTACACTTATCTATAAAGAAAGTAAAGAAGCGGCCGGTTTCCATCCGGGAGGCAACAATCAGCGCATTATCCGCTATGCGGAGGTATTGTTAATGCTGGCCGAGTGCGAAATTGAAGCAGGAACTTTACCTCAGGCAGTAACTTACTTAAACCAAATCCGTGCCAGGGCAAGTGTGGCTATGCCAGCGTACCCAACTGCACAGTTTCCAGTTACCACTAAGGCAGATGTGGTTAAAGCCCTATTGCATGAAAAAACAGTAGAATTAGCGGGCGAAGAGATACGTAACGTTGATATTTTACGCTGGAGAAAAAAAGGTTATTTTGCTACAGAACCATTATCATGGTATACAGCAGCTAAAGAATTTCTACCAATTCCACAGTCTGAAATTGATAATAATCCAAAACTGCAATAAGCAAACCGGGACAATGTATTCTAGATTTACGACAGGTAAAGTACTTTTATGAAAGTGCTTTGCCTGTTGTTTTTAAGAGTATATATGCTCACTTTTAAGCAACTATCTTCCAAAAACCTAAATCAAATCGGTGCATGCAAAAACTTTACTTTGTACTGTTAGCAGTCTCTATAATTATAGTATCGTGTAAGCATAAGCCGGCCACATTGTTTGAGCAAATTCCGGCCTCGCAATCTGGCATACAATTTAATAACCTTATTACAGAAAACGATTCTATTAACCCGCTCGATAACGCTTATGTGTACAATGGCGGTGGTGTAGGTATTGGTGATTTCAACAACGATGGCCTGCCCGATATTTATTTTACGGGCAATATGGTTTCTAATAAATTATACCTCAATAAAGGCAATTTTAAATTCGAAGATATAACTGAACAAGCCGGGGTTAATGGAATGGGCCGCTGGGGCAGGGGTATAGCCGTAATAGACATTAATAACGATGGATTGCTTGACATGTACGTTTGTAATTCGTTATTAAACGACTCCCTGAAACGGCAAAACCTCTTGTATGTAAACACGGGTATAAAAAATGATATTCCTCACTTTAAAGAGCAGGCAAATGAGTATGGCTTAGCTGTTCATGCGCACTCCACTATGGCCAGCTTTTTTGATTATGATAACGATGGCCTGCCCGATCTTTATATTACAGTTAATGAGCCCGATGCATCTTATTACGCCAATAATTTTAGGCCGGTAGTTAAAGATGGCAGTAGCCCCAGCACTGGTCGTTTATACAAAAGCGTATGGAGCGAAAAGCTCAGGCACCCTGTGTTTCAGAATGTTTCTAAACAAGCAGGTATTGTAGTTGAGGGTTACGGGCATGCGGCAAGCATTGCAGATATTAACCGTGATGGTTGGAAGGATATCTATGTTACCAACGATTTTCTGTCGTCAAACATCCTTTACATCAATAACCACAACGGTACGTTTACCGACAAAACAAAGGAATATTTTAAGCATACATCGTTCAATGCCATGGGGAACGATATTCAAGATATGAACAATGATGGCCTGGCCGATGTTTTTGAATTGGATATGAGTCCGGCAGATAACTACCGGAAAAAAATGATGCTGATGCCTAACAGTTATCAAACCTTCCAGTTAATGGATCACTATGGTTACCAATACCAGTATGTACGCAACACCTTGCAAATAAACCAAGGTCCAAGGGTTGGTCAAAACGACTCAGTCGGCAGTCCTGCGTTTAGCGAAGTTAGTTTTATGGGGGGCGTAGCCCAAACCGATTGGAGTTGGGCGCCGCTTATGGCTGATTTTGATAACGATGGCTACCGCGACATCATTGTAACCAATGGCTACCCTAAAGACGTTACCGATCATGATTTTATCACCTTTCGACAAAATCCGTACGCTACGGCATCCAAGCAAAAAATTATAGAACAAATTCCTACGGTAAAAATTCACAATTACGGGTTTAAGAACAACGGCAACCTCACCTTTACCAATGTTTCGAATAGCTGGGGGATGGACTTGCCCTCGTTTTCAAACGGAGCAGCCTACGCTGATCTTGATAATGATGGCGCATTGGATATGGTGGTGAATAATATAAATGATGAGGCCTTAATTTATAAGAATACCGCCCGGAACGTTAACAAAAATAAGTCGCATTACCTGCAAATAAAGTTTACAGGCGATGCTGAAAATGTGAATGGTCTTGGTGCCTGGGCTAATGTATATTACAATCATGGTGCGCACCAGGTTTGCGAAAACAACCCTTACCGTGGTTACTTGTCTTCCATACAAACCATGGCACATTTTGGTTTAGGTGGTATAACCAAGCTCGATTCTGTTGTTATTAGCTGGCCAAATAACAAAAAACAGGTTTTTATGAATGTTAAAGCCGATCAGTTGCTTAAAGTAAAAGTGGCCGATGCTGTAGAACCTTCCAATATGCAGCAACCAGCTAAAGCATCATCAGCTTTATTTACCGAAATTACCCGCTCGGCCGGTATTACCTACAAGCATCAAGAAGAAGATTTTGTAGACTTTAATATTCAAAAACTATTGCCGCATAAATTTTCAGAGTACAGTCCGGGTATGGCTGTTGGCGATATAGATGGTAACGGTTTTGATGATATTATAATTGGAGGCAATACGCAGGCACCGGCTCAAATGCTGTTACAACAAGCCAATGGTAAATTTGTACAAAAGCGGTTATTGACTGGTTTACAAAAAGTTACCGAAAATTGTAAGGATGCTGGATTGTTGATTTTTGATGCCAATGCCGATGGTAAGGAGGACGTGTACATTGCCAGCGGCGGCTACCAGCAAGAGGCAGGCAGCACTTCTTACCAAGATAGGTTGTACATTAACAACGGTAAAGGTGGTTTTACGTTGGCTGCTAACGCATTGCCTGTAAATTATACCAGCAAGCTATGTGTACGGGCGGTTGACTATAACAAAGATGGGAAGTTGGATTTATTTGTATCAGGCAGAGTAGAGCCTTGGGCATACCCTAAACCAGTCTCGAGCATGTTGTTGAGAAACGACAGCCAAAACGGTCAGGTTAAGTTTACTGATGTAACTGCCGACGTTGCGCCGGCATTGAAATACATTGGTTTGGTCTGCGACGCCTTATTTACCGACTATGACAACGATAATTGGCCCGACCTTATATTAGCAGGCGAATGGATGCCAGTAACTTTTTTAAAGAATAATAAAGGGAAGTTTGTAAACACTACTCAAGCATCTGGCATAAACAACCAGGTAGGTTGGTGGAATACCATTGTAGCAGGCGATTTCAGGCATACCGGCCGTATGGATTACATAGTGGGTAATGCCGGGCTAAATACACTTTTTCAGGCCAGTGATAAATACCCTGTAGGTATTATAGCAAAAGACATGGATAAACGCGGTAGGCTGGATGCTTTTCCGTCGTTGTACCTGCCCGCGCCCGATGGTACTTTGAAAGAATATCCGGCTAACGTACGCGAGGATGCGGTTAAGCAACTAATAAGCTTACGTAAAAGGTTCACCAATTATAAATCATACGCCTTAGCCACTATGGATGATTTACTTACGCCAGAGCAAAAGCAGGATGCCTTACGCCTTAAAGCTAACATGCTGCAATCGGCATACCTGCGTAACGAGGGTAATGGAAAGTTTACCATTATACCATTGCCTAAGCAGGCGCAAATATCGGTATTAAACGGTATGACGGTTGATGATTACGATGGCGATGGCAACCTGGATGTGGTGATGAACGGTAACGATATGGCACCGATGTAGCCGTGGGCCGTTATGATGCGCTTAATGGCTTAATGCTTAAGGGTAATGGTAAAGGAGGGTTCAAGCCCCTGTCTATTTTACAAAGTGGAATTTATATACCAGGCAACGGTAAGGCGCTGGTAAAGTTGCACGGCAGTAACGGTAAATATTTGCTGGCCGCCAGCCAAAATAAAGACGTGCTAAAACTGTTTGCGCTAAAAAGCACCGGCACGAGTTTTAAACCCCAAATTTTGGATGCCAGCGCCATGATTAAGTACAAAAACGGTTCGTCAACTAAACAGGAATTTTATTATGGCTCTTCATTTTTATCGCAGTCGGCACGGTTTGTCAATATTAACAGCCAGGTATCCAGCATTACAGTAACCCGTAATAATGGTACAACCCGAATGCTAAATTTAAATTAAGCTGAGGTCATGAATAAACAACAACTTACCTTATGCTTCTTAGTGTACCTGTTAATTGCCGGTTGCAAACCCAAACTGGGTGCTAACGAGCAAATGGTTGCATGGTTAAAAGAGCAAAGTGTTTTCGCCAACAATTCGGCTAACGCATATGCGCCCATTGCTGTATTAAAACACATAGATTCCTTGATCAAAGCGGCACATTTGGGTACAGATGTAGTTACTTTAAATGTAAATAAATCCACTACATTGTTGCAGTTAGGAGAAGAGCAAAAGGCTGTGAACCTAATGGATAGCTTACTGAACAAAACCTTTATTCCTGATTATTTATTGCGACAAAACGTTATTAAAGCATTAGCACTTGCTTACCTGCGTTTAGGCGAACGCACCAATTGCATTCATAACCACAGTGCCGAATCTTGCATATTTCCTATTTCGGGTGGGGGAATCCATACTGATAAAAATGGATCGGAAAAAGCAATTGAGCTGTATCAGAAATTATTAAAAACTGATCCAAGCGATTATGAATCTAAATGGTTGCTGAATATTGCTTATATGACCACGGGAGGCTATCCTGAACAAGTACCCCAAGAATTGCTGATTAAAACAACAGTAAATAGTAATACCGGCATTGTGCCTTTTAAAGAAGTGGCTATGAACTTGGGTTTAGCTGTTAAAAAAGTAAGTGGCGGCAGCATAGTTGATGATTTTGATAACGATGGTTATAACGATATTATAACCAGTAGCGCCTCTTTAGCCGAGCCTATGCATTACTTTCATAACAACATGAACGGCAGCTTTACAGATTTGGGAAAATCATCCGGCTTGAGCAGTTTTACCGGGGGACTAAACATGATGCAAACCGATTATAACAATGATGGCTTAAAAGATATTTTTGTGGTGCGCGGCGGCTGGAAAGGTAAGTTTGGCAAAGAGCCCAATTCACTACTTAAAAATAATGGCAACGGTACCTTTACCGATGTTACTGAGCAAAGTGGCCTGCTATCCTTTCATCCCACGCAAACTGCCACCTGGGCCGATTTTAATAATGATGGCTGGCTGGATGTATTTATTGGCAATGAGAGCGCACCGGGCGATGAAAATGCCAGCGAATTGTACATTAACAACAGGAACGGAACTTTTACCGAACGCTCTGCGGAGGCTGGTTGTCAAATTAAATTATTTGTAAAGGGGGTTACCTCCGGCGACTATAATAACGACGGGCTGCCCGACTTGTATATTTCTACAATGGATGGCCGCAATGTGCTGTTCAAAAATCAAAGTTCAAAAAACGGTAAGGTAAGCTTTGCCGATTTAACCGTGCAAGCTGGTTTGCCCAAATTAGGTCAGGCTACGTTTACCACCTGGTTTTGGGATTATGATAACGACGGTAACCTTGATTTGTTGGCCTGTGGTTATGGTAACGATACACCCATTGCATCAATTGCCGGTGCCGAAGCAGTAAACCATTATTTGGGCAACAACGGTAAGGTAGTTTTATACCATAATTTGGGCAATGGCAGGTTCCAAAACACCTCTGTAAAAGCCGGCCTTACCAAAATAGCTTTTGCTATGGGCGCTAATTTTGGCGATATTGATAACGATGGCTATCTCGATTTTTACCTGGGTACGGGTAATCCGCAGTTTTCATCACTTATCCCTAATAAACTATATAAAAATAATGGTGGACAAGGCTTCACCGATGTAACTACACCGGCCCGCGTGGGCAGCCTGCAAAAAGGCCACGGCGTATCGTTTGCCGATTTGGATAACGATGGTTACCAGGATATTCATGTAAGTTTAGGCGGTGCCTACATTGGCGATGCTTATCAAAACGCTTTATTTATCAATCCTGCAGCTATAAAAAACAATTGGATAGATGTTTCGCTTGCAGGAGTTGCTTCAAACCGTGCAGCTATCGGTGCTAAACTCAAAATTACTTTCACCGAAAATGGTGAACAACGCACCATGTACCGTGAAGTAAATTCGGGGGGGAGCTTTGGTAGTAACCCATTGCAGCAGCATATTGGTATAGGCAAGGCTACCATGGTTGATGAAGTGCAGGTGCAATGGCCGGTTACCGGTAAAACACAAGTATTCAAAAATCTTACAGCTGGAAAGTACTTTAAAATTAAGGAAGGTGTTAATACTTTAAGTACCTTCAAATTAAACCAGTTTAACTTCAATGCCAGCCAGTTACAAACCATGGATAACATGGAAATGTAACTTGTTGAGATTGCCAATCATTAATCTAAACCTACAATGGTGCTTGTTAAAAAAAATATTTTACTGTTGCTTTCTTTGGCTGTGTTGGTAGCCTGCAAGCCCGGTGTTAAATCAGATATAAACGATGCCGAAATTTTGCATCAAAATGAAGATCAGCTTACGCAGCTTATTATTTATGATGTGTTTTCGCCACCGGTGGCCAGCCGTATTTATGCTTATGCGTCATTAGCGTCTTATGAAGCCATGCGTTTTCAGGATAAAAAGTATGAGTCGGTGGTGGCTAAGCTTAAAGGGTTTTCTCCTATGCCTCAGCCCCAAGAGGACAAAGAATATAATTATACTTTAGCTGCTACTAAAGCCTTTTTTACGGTTACCCGCAAGGTCACTTTTTCTGTAGACTCATTAAAACAATACGAAGATAACCTGTATGCACGTTTCAAAAACATGCTCAATGACTCTACTTATGCCCGTTCTGTTGCCTTTGGCGATAGTGTGGGGAAGGTAATTTTAAAGCGCGCAGCTATGGATAATTACCCGCAAACACGTGCCAAACCTAAGTTTTTAGGAAGCAGTGCCCCTGGTAAATGGCACCCAACACCACCCGATTACCTTGATGCGGTAGAATATTGCTGGGGAACTATGAAAACCTTTGCCTTAGATTCGTCTGGACAATTTGCACCGCCACCGCCACCACCATACAGCAAAAGTAAAAACAGTGAATACTTTAAGCAAAATGTACAATTGTATGAACAAAGCAAAAAGCTCACTAAAGAACAAAAGGATGTAGCCCGCTACTGGGACGATAACCCTTTTGTAATGCAGCATACCGGCCATATGATGTTTGCCAATAAAAAGATTACCCCCGGCGGGCATTGGATAGGTATTACGGCCATTGCCTGCAAGCAGTCGCATGCCGATGCGGTCAAAACAGCGCAAGCATACGCATTAACTTCGGTAGCCATGTTCGATGCTTTTATTTGCTGCTGGCAGGAAAAATTCAAGTCGGCCTATATTCGCCCGGTTACGGTTATAAATGATGAAATAGATCCGCAGTGGCTACCCATGCTGCAAACGCCACCATTCCCCGAATATCCCAGCGGGCACAGTACCATTACCCGTTCGGCAGCTGCTATGCTAACCCACCTTTTTGGCAATAATTTTGCGTTTCAAGACACCAGCGACCTGCATTATATTGGCATGCAAAGGCACTTTAACTCATTTGTACAAGCTGCCAACGAGGCCTCCATCAGTAGATATTATGGAGGTATACATTACGTAAATAGTGTAAATGCAGGTGCAGAGCAAGGTAAAAAGGTGAGTGATTTTATTATCCAAAAATTAGATCCCCGGTAATTTTAAATCGTAAAATTCATCGCTGCAGGTGTTGCTGTTTTACGGTTAATAATTGTATTTTTACGATAACAATTATAACAATCGATTACACATCTTTTTACGCCTGAAGAAATTTTAACTTTTATTTAGATCAGATCCTCATTTGTTCTTAACTAATAGTTACTGTTTTTCGGAACAAATGCATCTATGAAAAAATATTTGCGCCTGCTTGTATTGGTGATTTTGCTGGCATCTGTCAAAGTTTTTGCACAGAGCGATCAATACCAGTTTTCACGTTTAAATGTAGATAATGGGCTTTCACATAATCGTGTAACCTGTATTTATAAGGATACTAAAGGCTTTATGTGGTTTGGTACCAAATCGGGCCTGAACAGGTACGATGGTTACCGCTTCAAGGTCTTTAAACACGATATTAACAACCCCTCATCCATTAACGACGATTATATTGTAAGCTTAACTACGGGCCCTGAAAATAAATTATGGGTAAAAACACGAAATGGCTTCAATATTTATGATCCGCTGACCGACCGCTTTGGCCATAACATCAAAAAAGCCTTGAGCCAGTATTCTATACCCGATTCGCTCATTGTAAGCATTAAGAAAGACCGTTTTGGCAATTATTGGTTTTTACATGCCAGTAAGGGAGTCTATAAGTATACACCATCTACAAAGCAGCTTGTACATTTAAGTCGTACTGCCAATGCGTCCTATGCCGGGTTAGGTTTAGAAATTTCTAATGATTCGAAAGGAAATGCTTGGGTAGTTTACAGTAACGGTACACTTGAAGAAATCGACCGCAATAATCGTAAAGTTATTAAGCGTATTAATGCTATTAGCCAATCTTACCCTCATGAGTTAATTGATTATCACATATCAGTTGATAACGATGACGATATATGGGTGTATGCTCCCTTGCGCTCCAATGGGGTATTTTATGTGTGTCCCAATAACAATTCATGCAAGCAGTTAGGAAAAGATTTAGGCAGCCCCATCTTGAGCTCTAACATCGTATCTAATGTAATTCAGGATGATAAAGGTTTGGTATGGGTTGCTACAGACCATGGTGGCATAAATTTGATAGATAAGCACACATTTAAAGCAAAAGTTATAACCAACCGGCCCGATGATAACCGTAGCCTGAGCCAGGATTGTATTACTTCACTGTACCGCGATAATGCCAATATTATTTGGTTGGGAACATTTAAAAAGGGGATAAATTACTATCATAAAGACATTATAAAGTTTCCTTTGTATGGTCGTAATTCATTTGCCAGCAGCGGGTTGAGTTATGACGATATTAATAAATTTATTGAAGATGATAAAGGTAACATATGGATAGGCAGCAACGGCGGTGGGCTGATATACTTTAACCGCAGTACCGGTAAGTTTACCACTTATTTGCATAACGAAAAAAATCCGCAAAGTCTAAGTAACAATGTAATTGCAAGCATGTGCCTTGACCATGAGCAAAAACTATGGATAGGTACTTATTTTGGCGGTTTAGATTGTTTTGATGGTAAAACCTTTACCCACTACAAACACTCCCTTACCGATACCACCAGTATTTCTGACAATAGTGTTTGGGAAATTATGGAAGACTCCAAGAACCGTTTATGGATTGGTACCCTTGCCGGTGGACTAAATCGTTTTGACCGGGAAAAGAAGGAGTTTCATCGTTATTTGCCTGGCAGGCACAATTCGGTTCCTCACCAATATGTATCGGGATTGCTGGAAGATGATAAGGGAAACATATTCGTAGCTACTTACTCCGGACTGGCTGTTTTAAATGACCACACCGGCCGTTTTACTTATTACAAGCATGATGAAGCAGATAAGAATAGCTTAAGTAACGATAATATTTCCAACCTCATGATGGATAGCCGTAAAATGATTTGGATAGCTACCAATGAAGGGCTAAGTATGTTTAATTCCAAAACAAAGAAATTTAAAAACTTTCGCCAGGCCGATGGTCTGCCCGATAATTCGATACTAAGTGTAGTTGAAGACAATGCGCACAACTTATGGATGAGTACGCCTAACGGTATCTCAAACATGATCGTTAAGCAAGAGAAAGGAATTTACAGCTACGATTTTAAAAATTACGATCAAACAGATGGTTTGCAAGGCAAGGAGTTTAATGAAGATGCAGGGTTGAAAACCCATAATGGCGAAGTAATATTTGGAGGCGCAAACGGCTTTAATTTGTTCAAACCCGAAAATATAAAATCGGCCAATGAAAAACCGATGTTAGTATTAACCGATTTTCAGGTATTTAACAAAAGCTTGCGAACGGGCGAAAAAGTAAATGGAGCGGCTATACTAAACAATTCTATTACCGAAACTAAAGAAATTACCTTAAAGCACAACCAAAACGTTTTTTCCATCGAATTTGCAGCAGTAAATTTTTTTAATCCGGCTAAAATTAAACATGCCTATATGCTTGAGGGGTTTGATAAAGGCTGGATCATGGCCGATAATCAGATCAGGAAAGCCAGCTATACCAACTTAGACCCGGGCTCTTACACCTTTAAGCTTAAAGTAGCGGGCGAGGATGGCATTTGGAAAAAAGACCAGCTCACCTTAAAAATAACCGTATTGCCGCCTATTTGGCGTACAACAACGGCTTATCTGCTGTATGTGGTGTTAGTTTGTGGCGCAATCTTATATTTAAGGTACCGGGGTATCAAAAAGCTTAAAGCTAATTTTGCCATTGAACAGGAACGCCAGGAATCGCAGCGCATGCATGAGCTGGATTTAATGAAAATCAAGTTCTTTACCAATGTAAGCCACGAATTCAGAACGCCCCTATCGTTAATATTGGCACCTGTTGATAAACTGATTAAGCAATCGGGCGAATCTGACCTGCGGAAGCAATTGCTGCTCATTAACCGCAATGCAAAGCGTTTGCTAAACCTCGTGAATCAACTGCTCGATTTTAGAAAAATGGAAGTACAGGAGCTAAAACTTAACGCCCAACGAGCAGATATAGTAAAGTTTATAGAAGAGGCTGCTTATTCGTTTTCTGACGTAGCCGAAAATAAAGGCATAACACTTAGTTTCAACACACAACTAAAACTGCTTATTACCTCTTTTGATCAGGACAAAATAGAACGTATATTATTCAATTTACTCTCGAATGCCTTTAAGTTTACACCAGAAGGCGGCAAAGTTGAAGTGAAATTAAACTTCAATGAAAATTATAGTGCCGATCATCAATTGTTAGAGATCAAAGTTATTGATAATGGCATTGGTATCCCGGTTCAAAAGCTCGAAAAAATATTTGACCGTTTCTTCCAGAATGATACGCCAGGTTCAATCGTAAATCAGGGCAGTGGGATAGGCTTAGCCATTACTCGCGAATTTGTAAACTTACACCATGGCACTATTAAAGCAGAAAGCCGGGTAAACGCAGGGAGTTGCTTTACGATTTTATTGCCGGTTAGCTCCGAACATATTTTGCAGGATAAGGACGTTAATATCCTGATAGGCAATAATAAAGACGAGAAAACCACCGATAAAGCCCCCAAAGCAACCGAAAAGCTACAGAAAGTTCTGGCTAAAAGGCCGGTTATATTGCTGGTTGAAGATAATGACGATTTTAGATTTTATTTAAAAGATAACCTGAAAGAGCATTTCAATATTTTAGAAGCGGTAGACGGTAAAGACGGTTGGCAAAAAGCTTTGTCAATGCATCCTAATCTTATAGTAAGCGATATAAGTATGCCCGAAATGAGCGGGACAGACCTCTGCCACAAAATTAAGCAAGACAGCAGAACCTCACATATACCTGTTATTTTATTAACCGCCTTAACTGGTAAAGACGATGAATTAAAAGGGCTTGAAACAGGTGCAAGCGATTATTTGACCAAACCATTCGACTTTGAAATATTGTTATTTAAGATCAAGAACCTGCTCGATCAGCAGGTAAATCTCAAGAAAACATATCAAAAGCAGGTTGATGTAAATACCGTAGTGAATACTAATGAAGTTCATGATGAAAAATTCATGAAAGATTTGCTTAAGCTTATTGAGAAGAGAATTGCAGACCCCGATTTGTCGGTAGAAGAATTGAGTTACGACATGGCCATGAGCAGGGTTACGCTATACCGAAAGGTATTGCTCATGACCGAAAAGACACCTGTAGAATTTATTAAATTTATCCGATTAAAACGCAGCACCCACTTACTGCAAACTACACATTTAAACATTGCAGAAATAGCCTACCAGGTTGGCTTTAATAATCCTAAATATTTCGCAAAGTCTTTCAAACTCGAATTTGAAATGCTGCCTACAGAGTATCGTGCATCTATGCTGAAAAAGAAGAATGAGGGCCATTCTATAGATACATAACAGTGATAAAATAACAGCAAATATTTCTATATAGGGCTGAATAAAGGGTTTTAGTTAACATTTGTAATACCATTACGCAACATTTGAGTCACGTGCTCAATGTCTTTAAAGCACTAAATTTAGTGCTCAAGTTAATTGTATTAGTTTATAATATTGAGCCATAACGGTCTGCTCCACATCAAACCGTTAGGCTTAATATTAAAAAACATTGCCAATTTTAGCCTAACAAATGATTTATTTAAAACCTCAAAAATGCCTCATGGCGTGTGCTGTTTTATTGTTTTTTTTAAGCAATAGCCAAGCGCAATCTAAAGCCGATTTAAACCTTGATCAAAAAATTACCGGCGTTATCAAAAAGATGACATTGGAAGAAAAAATAGAAATGCTGCATGGCAATGCACTGTTTTCTTCGGGCGGTGTTAAGCGTTTGGGCATACCCGAGCTAACCTGCGATGACGGTCCGCTTGGCGTTCGCGAAGAAGTGTTACGGTTTGATTGGAAATCGGCCAACTGGACAACAGATTCGGCCACATTTTTGCCTAACGGCTCGGCCATTGCCGCTACCTGGAACCCCGCTATGGCCAGGCAATATGGAGTAGTGTTAGGCCAGGAAGCCAACGCCCGTAAAAAAATTGTGATGCTGGCACCTGCTTTTAACATTTGCCGTGTGCCGCTTAACGGCCGTACCTATGAGTATTATTCCGAAGACCCTTACCTTAACGCTCAACTAGCGGTGCAAGCCGTTAAAGGCATACAAAGCCAAAATGTGGCAGCCTGCGTTAAGCATTATGCCGTAAATAACCAGGAGGTAAACCGTAATACGGTAAATGCTATAGTTGATGAGCGTGCGCTTCGCGAAATTTATTTACCTGCATTCCAGGCAGCTATTCAGGAGGGAAATGCCTATACTATTATGTCGGCCTATAACAAAGTAAATGGCCGCTGGTGCTCTGAAAATGAATATTTGCTTAATACCATATTAAAAAAAGAATGGGGCTTTAAAGGCGCCGTTATATCAGATTGGGCCGGCACGCACAATACGGTAGCTGCCGCCAATGCAGGCCTGGATATTGAAATGGGTTCAAGCGGACCCTATGACCAGTGGTACTTTGCTAAACCGCTTTTAGCGGCTGTAAAGGCGGGCAAAGTATCGGTAAAAACCATTGATGAAAAAGTACGCCGGATACTTTGGGTTATGTACCATACTTCCATGAGTGCCAACCATCCGGCGGGTAGCATAAGCACACCGGCCCATAATAAGGCTGCTTACAATATTGCATCTGAATCTATCGTGCTGCTAAAAAACGATAAGTTTTTGCTGCCGCTCAAAACCAAAAGCATCAAGAGTATAGCGGTTATAGGCGATAACGCGACCCGCACCTTTGCCTTAGGTGGTTTTGGCGCTGGTGTGAAAGCTAAATATGAAATAACAGCATTGGCGGGGCTGAAAAATAAGTTAGGCAAAACAGCCGATATTAGGTTTGCGCAGGGTTACCGCGCAAATTGGTTGGCCAGTAAAACACTGGCTCAAAACGAAGGGTACGATAAGCCGGATGAAGCTTTAATAGCAGAAGCCGTTGCCTTGGCTAAAACTACTGATGTAGCTATCTTGTTCATTGGCTCTAACCGCGAGTATGAAAGTGAAGGTAACGACCGTAAAGATCTATCACTACCCTTTGGCGAACAAGCCTTGGTTGATGCCGTTACCAAAGCCAACGCCAACACCATTATTGTAGTTACTGCTGGTGCACCTTACGATCTCAACAAAATTAAAAAGAATAATCATACCATCGTATGGTCATGGTTTAACGGCTCGGAAGGGGGTAATGCCCTGGCCGATGTGTTAACCGGTAAGATAAACCCATCGGGTAAATTGCCTTTTACTTTTCCTGCTGCCTTAAAAGATTCTCCTGCTTTTGCATTAGACACTTATCCGGGAGATAATATGACCGCACCTTATAAAGAAGGCATATTGGTTGGCTACCGCTGGTTCGATACTAAAAAGATAGATCCCTTATATTGCTTTGGATACGGACTATCTTATACAAACTTCAATTATGCCGGTATTAAAACTGATAAGAAAGCATACTTGCCCAATCAGCAGGTTACCGTAAACGTAACGGTTAAAAACACCGGAGCGGTAGATGGTATGGAAACCGTGCAGCTTTACGTAAGCAAAGCAAAATCTGTAGTAGAAAAGCCCGAAAAAGAGTTAAAGGCATTTAAAAAGCTGATGATAAAATCCGGGCAAACGGCTAACGTAGTTTTGCGCGTGCCGGTACAAAGCCTCGCTTATTACAATGTGAAAAATAAGAGCTGGACAGTGGAACCAGGCCAATACAGATTACTTGCAGGTACTTCATCGCGCAATATTAAGCAAGTGGCAGCCATTACCGTAAAAAGCAAATAAGCAATCTACCCTATACTAATATCTATGTCTTTAAAATATACCAAGCTATTCGTATTGGCTTTAATGTGTGTGCTATCTGTTACTGTACAAGCACAAACCCCAAAGGCAATGAAGCTTAACCGTTTAGATTACCTGGAGTACCAGGGTGTAAACGTAATGTTGGCACACGACTTTTACCCCGAAGGGCACCAGGGAGGTGTGGGTATAATTCAAAACGGGCAGCGTGTAGCTACAAATGGCGATATCAGGTTAGAGCCTACACCCGGCCAGTGGCAGCCTATACCCAAGGTGGGCAAGCGTATGGTCGACAGGGCGAAGCAGGAGATTAGCGTACGGATGGAATATCCCAATGAAGAGATCAACCGCAAAGGCTTTAACCCGGTTATTTATCCCGACCTGAAGTTTTCTTACGTTACACGGGTGGTACCATTTGGCAAGGGCTTTAAAATAATTGTGGATTTAGATAAGCCGCTGCCTGACGAATGGATTGGCCGGGTAGGTTTTAACTTCGAGCTTTTTCCTGGTATTCTTTTTGGCAAATCATACTATATTGATAACCAGTTTGGCATATTTACGCAACAGGCCAACGGGCAAATGTATAAAGACCAGCAAGGCGATTTGCAGGTTACGCCCATGGGTAAAGGAAAAAAGCTGATCATCGCTCCAGAAGTACCCAGCCAGCGCATGACCATTGAAAACCAGGGTGATGGTAATTTAGAATTACTGGATGGACGCGCCAAGCATACCAATGGATGGTTTGTGGTACGGTCGCTGGTGCCTAAACGTGCCACCAAAAATGCTATTGTTTGGCTGGTTACTCCCAATGCGGTGGAGGGTTACCAGTCCGAGCCGGTGGTCCAGGTGTCGCAGGTGGGTTATCATCCCAAGCAGCAAAAGGTGGCTGTAATTGAGTTGGATGCCCACGATGCACGCAAACTTCCCGCATCCTTGTTACGGGTATCAGAAAACGGCGGATTGGAAACCGTAATAAAAACACAACCCAAACTATGGGGCCGCTTCTTGCGCTATAATTATGTACAGTTAGATTTTACTGCTATACAAAAGCCGGGCATGTATATAGTGCAATATGGTAATTATAAATCTGCGCCATTTCAGATCAGTAGCAATGTGTACAGTCAGGATGTATGGCAGCCCACGCTCGAGTACTTTTTGCCCGTGCAAATGTGCCATATGCGCATTAATGATAAGTACAGGGTATGGCATGGCTGGTGCCACATGGACGATGCTCGCATGGCTCCTATAGACTCTAATCATTTTGATGGTTACTTACAGGGGAAATCTACCTTAACACGTTTTAAACCCGGCGAAACCGTGCCCTTGCTTAACCGTGGCGCCTGGCATGATGCCGGCGACTTCGACTTGCGGGTAGAATCGCAGGCGGAAACCGTACATGGTTTAGCACTGGCCTACGAGCAGTTCAAGATAAAGTACGATAACACCACCGTTGATCAAAAGAACCAGGTGGTTGAAATTCAGCAACCAGATGGTAAACCCGATTTGCTTCAGCAAATTGAGCATGGTTTGCTGTCGGTGGTAGGAGGGTACCAGTCTTTAGGCCGCTTTTACCGCGGCATTATAGAGCCCAGCATCAGGCAGTACACCGTTTTAGGCGATGCCGCTAACATAACTGATAACAAGTCATTCAACGCAGGGCCTGCCGCAAATGCCAATATCCCCGTTGGCTTACCCGGCTCGCCCGATGATCGCTGGGTATTTACCGAAGATAATCCCGGCAGGGCACTGGAAGCAGCCCAGGCATTGGCAGCCGCAAGCCGTGTAATGAAAGGTTTTAATGATACCCTGGCTGTACAAAGTTTACGCATAGCTGAAGAGGTTTGGGATAAGACCAAAGAGAAGGACGCAATGCAACGTGTGGGCTTGGCCGTTGAGCTGTTGATTACTACCGGCCAGGAAAAATATGCCAGCTTTTTAAAAACTAACGCAGCAGCTATTGCCAAAAATATTGATAACACAGGCTGGCTGGTAGGCCGTACCTTAACGTTAATTAACGATGCAACATACCGTACAACTATAACCTATGCAGTAAAAGATCTGTATGTTAAAATAAAGCAGCAAGGTACCAAAACGCCTTATGGCGTACCTTATGAGCCTAATATTTGGGGAGCAGGGTGGGGCATCCAAAACTTTGGCTACAAGCAATATTTTTTATCGACCAGTTTTCCGGATATATTTCCGAACGATTATATGTTGCATGCCATCAATTTTGTATTGGGCTGCCATCCGGGGTCTAATACTGCATCATTTGCATCGGGTGTTGGGTCAAACTCCATGACCACCGCCTATGGCTTTAACCGTGCCGATTGGTCTTATATACCAGGCGGCATCGCGTCGGGCACCGCACTTATACGGCCCGATTTTCCTGAGTTGTTAAAATGGCCTTATTTATGGCAACAGGGCGAATATGTACTAGGAGGCGGCACCAGCGATTACCTTTTCCTGATTATGGCTGCCGATCATGTTTTGAATAATAAAACCAAGTGATAGCCTATACAGAAAGAGTATTTTCAACAAAAAATGCACCTGGTTATTGGCAAATTAGTATGTCTTATTGCCTGCATAATTTCTACTGCAATTCAATATAACGTAATATTGCAGCATGAATGCACCAATGCAGCTTGCTTACGATTACCTGGACTCTACCAATACTATTGTGTTCCTTACAGGTAAGGCCGGTACTGGTAAAACCACGTTCTTGCGGCAACTACGGCAGGATGTTCAAAAGAAAATGGCGGTTGTTGCACCTACCGGTGTAGCAGCCATCAATGCAGGTGGCATGACTATACATTCGTTGTTCCAACTGCCATTTGGCCCTTTGGTGCCCGGTGGTACCGAGCGGCCCGACCTGCATTACAGTGCCGAGAAAAAAGAACTCCTGGCTCATTTAGAATTACTGGTAATTGATGAAGTGAGTATGGTACGGCCAGATGTGCTTGACCAGATAGACCTCATTTTCAGAAATGTTAAAGATAATGCACACCCATTCGGCGGCGTACAGCTATTGTTAATTGGCGACCTGGCTCAGTTAAGCCCCATTATTCGTGAGGAGGAATGGGGAATGCTGAACCGGTACTACGCTACGCCTTACTTTTTTAGCAGCCAGGTATTACAAAAAGCAGCTTACGTACGCATCGAACTTGATCATGTTTACCGGCAAAAAGAGCAAATTTTCGTAGACATTTTAAATGAGGTGCGCAACCAGTCTGTCAGCCAGGAAAACCTTGACATTTTGAATGCCCGGTATGTACCAAATTTTCGCCCCTCGGCAGAGGAACCTTATATAACCCTAACCACGCACAATATCATAACACGGCAAATCAATGATGAATTTGTTGCTGCAATTCCAGATGCAGAAACCGAATATACAGCAACCGTACGGGGCGAGTTTCCTAAAGATGCCTATCCTACAGAATTAAGCCTGAAGCTGAAGGTTGGTGCACAGGTTATGTTTGTAAAGAACGATAACTCGGCCGAAAAACGTTACTACAATGGCAAAATAGGTACAGTAACAAGGCTCGAAACAGATACTGTATACGTACAATGTGGCCACGAGGATAATGAAGTGATTGTGCAGGCCCAGGAATGGACAAACGTAAAATACAAGTTAGATGATGAGCAGATAGGTGAAACCAATGCCGGAACCTTCGCCCAGATCCCGCTGAAGCTGGCATGGTCTATCACTATACATAAAAGCCAGGGCTTAACCTTTGAACGGGCTATTATTGATGTAAGCGGTGCGTTTACACACGGGCAGGCATATGTAGCCCTGAGCCGTTGCCGAAGCCTGACAGGTATGGTATTGCGTAACCCCATCTCGGCAGAAAATATTATTGGCGACCCGGCAGTAACAAAATTCAACATACAAGGTAAAGCCTTAACACCTGATGCGGATAGCTTAACCCGTGATAGGGAGCGCTACAAATATTTTCTATTGTCGGAACTATTTGATTTTACCAGCCTGGAGAAGAATAGTAAAGATTTTGAAACGCTGATACCTAACTTACAGCAAGACATACTAACCGTGGCCGGTAAGATGAGCCGGCAACTGGCCAGCTACCCTGCCGACCGGATTCAAAAGGCGCTTACCTATTTTCGTGAAAAATTGGAAGCGGCCGTTGCAGGCTTGCATTTGCAGTTACCTCAATACATTGGGCAATCTAAAGAACTTGCCGGTAAAGCGGATGAAATGATTAGGCAGATGATGACCAGGATTAACCTGATGCTGCGCTTTGAAAACGCCGATTTTACCGTTGAATCATATCTTACAGCTAAACGTGAAATAGTAGCGGCCGCTAAAACCGGTAAATTGCACTCGTATTTAAAAACGTTAAACGCCCGGCCAAACGAAAAGCTGTACGAACAATTGTTAGGTTGGCGCAGCATAATTGCCGATAAAGAGAAGATTATGCCTAATATGGTACTCTCCGAAAAAACGTTGGCAACCATAGCTGAGAAGCTACCTGGAACTATCAAGCTTTTGAGTGCAATAAAAGGGGTGGGCACACAAAAGGCAACGCAATTAGGGCCCGAGCTAATTCAAATGATAAGAAATTACCAGCAGGAGTTAAATGGTGCTGCTATAGAGCAAGGAAGTTTGTTTTAGTGCTGAGAATGAGATAGGAGTGAAGAGAACAGCTGTCTAATATCGGTAGTTTTAATAGGAGTTTGTTACCTGCTCAAATGACTTCTATCTATTCAGATGAACGTTACCGGCATTCAATGAGCCTATATCGTCAATGTTTTAATGTTTTATAATTGTTAAATAATTATAACAATCTGGCACTATAATTAACAAGTCGGTGATGTTTGTGTAATTTGATTATTGATTTGGTAATAATATGGAGTGTTTGAGTTAATAAAGGGCATCTACCTTCGCCCCAAACTCAAACAAACCCTATATGCTCAGAAAACTACGCAATTTTATTGCCATTTTAATGCTCTTACTTATTTGCCTCGGCCGAACGACGGCCTTTGCACAAACCTCTCAGGCCGGCATTACCGGTACTGTTATTGATGATAAAAAGGATGCCATTCCTGGCGCAAACGTACAGGCGCGGAATGAATCGACCGGTTTTAATACAACCACTTTAACCAACCAAAAAGGCGAATATACCTTTAAGCAACTACCTCTTGGCGGCCCTTATACTATTAATGTAACGTATGTAGGTTACGCTACGCAAAAGAGGAGCGGTTACACACTAAACTTAAGCGACCTGCTTCGTTTAGATGTACAGATGCAGGTTACCAATAATACTTTAAGTGCTGTTGAGGTTACTGCCAATAGCATGAAAAATAATATTCCCAACCTTGGCGCCTCAACATCTGTAAATGCGCGTAATATTGCCAAATTACCCGTAAACGGACGTAATTTTACTTCATTGATCGATCTTTCACCGCTGAGTCGTGGTGGTAGTGTTTCTGGTCAGTTAGCTACCTCAACAAATTACACCATTGATGGTATGAGTGCTAAAAACCCCACCTTTGGTGGTACCGCAGCACCAAGTTCACCATACTCAATCTCTATAGAAGCCGTACGCGAATTTAAAGTGGTAACTAATCAGTATGATGTAACTTATGGCCGCAGTGGCGGCGGTACTATCAATACAGCTACCAAATCGGGTACCAACACATTAAGCGGAAGTGCCTTCACCTTTGTAAGGGCCGATGAGTTGTCATCTCCTTACGATACCCGCGGTAATAAACGCAATGTGCCCTTTTCTACTTATCAATATGGTTTCTCTTTAGGTGGTCCTATTATTAAAGACAAAGCCCATTTCTTTGTAGCTTATGATAATCAGCGCGATTCAAGACCATTGCAAATTGCCGATATACAAGGTTCTACCGATGAGGCGCGTTACAGCATCAGCCAGTCCACACTAAATAGTTTTCTAAATATTGGCCGCAACAAGTATGGCCTGGCATCAACCCCGCAAATTGGTTCGTTCGACAAAAAGGAGAAAACTACCACCGTATTTGCCCGTCTCGATTTTCAGCTGAACAGCAAAAATCTGTTAACAGTAAGCAACAATTATGTGTATGATCTGAACAACCAGAACATTGGCGACAACACAGCCATAACATTATATGAAACTTATGGTACCACCCGTAACAAAAGCAACAGCACACTGGCTACCCTGCGTTCAACACTATCGCCACGCTTAACTAACGAATTAAAGTTCCAGCAGATGTCGGCTTCGTTAGAAAGTTTACCCGGCGATCAGCTACCACAGGGAACTGCTACAATTCCTCGCGCAATTGTATCTAACATTCCTTCAGTAGTAGATGGTAAAACATTACGTACCTCGGTACAATTAGGTGGTCAGCGTTATGCGCCCGAATACTTTTTTAGTAATGTATCACAATTAACCAATAATCTGTATTACAATACTGACAAGATCAATTTTACTTTCGGTACTGATCTCATGTACACTCACATGAATTCGAGATATGGCAGCGAGTTGAATGGTAGATTTTATATAAATGGTGCCGCTGGTCTTGATAACTTTAACAACCTGGTTGCTGATCGTTATGCCAGAGAGATACCATTGGTAGAAGACCCAAGCGTAAGACAGAACTTCATTAATAGCGGTTTGTATGCCCAAATGCAAACCAAACTGGCCAAAGGTTTAGATATGATGGCCGGTATACGTGCAGATTATACCAATTACCTGAACAAGCCAAACTTTAACCAAGTGGTTTATGATGATCTGGGCTTAAAAACCGATCATTCATTAACTACGTTTCAGCTACAGCCACGCGTACAGTTTACCTGGGATATCGGCGAACGCAAACGTGACATTATTCGCTTTGGCGCCGGCATGTTCGGTTCTGATATACTGAACTATACCATGATTAATAATATGGTTTTTGATGGTACCAAACTCACCGCAGTTGATATTAGCCGTCCTAAAACCGGGCCAAGCCTGGTTCCGATCCCTAATTTCCCGCTTTACCGTGCAGACCCTTCCAAAACTCCCGGCGCCGAATTATTCAACATACCGGGTGTATCTAAATTATCTACCATTAACTTAAACCGCGAAGATGTTAAGATACCTGTGGTTTATAAAGCTAACTTTTCTTACAACCGCTTTGTAACCGAACGTTTAAGATTAGGCGTAAGCGCTTACCTAACGCTGGCTCGTAATAACTATATGTATACTGATGCCAACATGGCCGATCAGCCTTACTTCAGGTTATCGAACGAAGACAACCGCGGCGTGTATGTTCCGGCAGCAACCATCCTTCTTGATAACGCTGGTACCGATTGGACGTTAGGCCGCAAAACCAATCGTGTGGGCCGTGTACTGGCATTAAACAGCGATGGTAAAGTAAATCAATATGCTTTTGTTTTTGACGGTACCTACCGTTATTGGAAAGATGGTGAAGTATCATTCAGCTACACTTATAACGATACCAAAGACAATACATCATACAACGGTAACGTAGCCAATTCGGCAACACTGGCTTTGCCTGTTAAAGATGATCCGCGCGATCTGAGCAAGATGACGGCTTCGGATAACCAGTTCCGCAACAAGATAGTGTTTTACGGTACCCTGCCTACTTTTTATGGCTTTAGTGTTGGTTTCCGTTACTCAGGTATTGGCGGTACCAGATACTCATTATTGGCAGGTGGTAACGTAAATGGAGATTTTGTAGCCACTAATGACCTGGCCTTCGTTTTCGATCCAAACAACACAGCCGTACCACAAGCTGTTCGTACCGGCGTACAGGCACTGCTGGACAATCCTGACGTAAGCTCAAGCCTGAAAGACTATGTACGTAAAAGCATTGGTAAAGTAGCCGAAAGAAACGGCGGTATCAACGGTTTTTATGGTCAGTGGGATATCCGCATAGCCAAACGCTTCAGAACATTCAGCAAAAAACAATACATCGAGTTTTCGGGAGATCTGTTTAACGTAGCCAACCTTCTTAATAAGAATAAGGGTGTAACCAAAAACCTTGGTGCAACTAATATTTACACCTTGTCGAGTTTTAATGCGGCTACTAATAACTACAATTATAATGTTAACCCTACAGCAGGTGTGGTTGTACCCGCAGGTAACCCTTACCAGTTCCAGTTAGGCTTACGCTACGGATTTTAATAGCACACATTTATAGTCAATGAAA
>Ga0265780_10001999_pt1 | contig 28229 bp, 28 predicted proteins | sample P1T30metagenome_FD_192432 | JGI IMG/M metagenome (GOLD analysis project Ga0265780, IMG submission 192432) | Plant litter microbial communities from East Loma Ridge, Irvine, California - P1 T30 | ecosystem: Environmental > Terrestrial > Plant litter > Unclassified | place: USA: California...
AGAAAAGTGGACCCAAGCGCGGCTACGTCAAGCTGCTCGAACAACGGCTGCGTAAGTTGCGCATACTTCTGCTGGTGGATGGTACTGACTCATGGGATACAGAGCAAGTCGAGACCCTCCTCAAGACACAAGACACGACCGACTCGAGCAAGGACGCCCCGCGCCAGGACGCCGCTTCCGCATACGTCGCGAACACTGTAAATCAATCGCTGCCGAATTCTGGAGATGTGCCCAACACAACAGGCCATATTGAAGCGGCCGGTCGGCCCGGGATTACTGGAGCAAGTCCATTTCAGAATGTCGGTATACCAGGGAACGACGCGGGGCGGGAGACCTCGTGGGAGATGATAGGGCTTGGGCTCGAGGAACCTTTACCTCCCCAAGAAATCATGGACGATTTGTACGAGCAGAACCTGGCCCGTAGCATGGTGGTTGCGCTGACGCTATTCCAGATATCAAATATACTTCTCCAAGATCCATCTCACACTGCCCGTCATACACAGACCACGGTTTATGGCCGCACTGAACCTTTCTCCTCAAGCGCGCCCGCCGGTTTGTTTGCGATACATCATGTGGACCCTAGCCGCTTCCATCACAGACAAGTACGAGGCGTTACAAGAACATTTCTATCAACGTGCTAGGAAATATGCGCAGATGGATGAGATGAGAGGCCACGGAGAGTCGACCATCACCCTTGCGCATTGCCAGACATGGGTTTTGATGGCTACGTACGAGTTCAGACAGATGTACTTCCCAAGAGCCTGGATGTCATCCGGGAGAGGTTCAAGACTAGCCCAGATGATGCAGCTGCATCGCCTGGACGGAGTTGGACTAGATGTAAAGCAATGCCTGGCTCCACCCAAGGATTGGACCGAGCGTGAGGAACGGCGGAGAACCTTTTGGCTAACCTTTTGCATTGATCGATACGCGAGTATTGGAACTGGCTGGCCCATGACCTACGATGAGAAAGACGTAAGGACAGACCTCTCGTGCTCATACTACTGCAAAGCCTGACTGTTTTTTTTAGATCATGACAAACCTACCAGCAAGCGAAGAAGCATTTGAAAAGAGTAAACCGATGGATACTGGATCACTGGACCAAATCTTGAATCCTAATGGCGTGCAAAACCTTCAAGCACTCGGCGGTATCGTCCTGACAGCTGCGATGTTTGGCCGCAATTTGCTTCACTTACATCGACCAATGCCAGATGACAATGACGAAGACATCAATGGCGGCTTCTGGAACCGACATCGAAACATCGAGCGTATACTTCTGCAGACATCGCTGAGTCTGCCGGATAATATTCGTCTACCAACTGGTATAGCCGACCCCAACGTGGTGTTCACGAACATGTGCATACATACGTCGGCAATATGTCTTCACCAAGCAGCCATCTTCAAAGCAGACAAATACCGGCTACCAGCAAGTGTCAGCAATGAAAGCAAGATTCGGTGCGTAACAGCAGCAGCAGAGATTGCTTCTATCATGCGTATGATCAGTCATATGGACCTTGGTTCAGTAAGTCTTTAGTCACGGCCAACGATTGGCGTTTACTGATTTGAGCAGATGAACCCGTTTATATCCTTCTGTATTTACGTGGCAGCGAGGGTTTTCGTCCAGTACCTCAAGACGCGGCCAAAGGACCAACAGATGACCTCCTCGCTACAATTCCTCCTGCAGGCGATGGAAGCTCTTCGACGGAAGAACCCACTCACAGAGTCGTTCTTAGTGCAGTTAGATCTTGATCTAGAGGGTGCAGGTCTACAGGGCATGCGTCATCAGCCATACACGCAGCCTGCGCGCAAAGTGAGTCAAACCCCAGAGGTGCTCCAGGGACACAGTGATACGATTGGGAGTCGATTAAGTCAGAGTTATCCCAAGTAAGTTACTAATTCCTGACCCATAGCCTACCATCATTTCGATCCATTCTGATCCGCAAATCAACTGCAGTCCGTTAATCAATATACGCGAACCGAATCAACCTGCCACAGCCGCCAACACGTTTGGAAACGGCAATCCGATCACGCCGGCACCGACTTCCAATACGCAATACTCGAGCAACATACCTGGTCCGCCATTTCATCTCCACAACATCAATAGTATCGACATGAGCGCGCAGAACCAGGCCTACTTACCGTCTCAATTTGAGTCGAACAGAGGTTTCGGCACCACTGCAGCTCAAGCGTTCACGCCCGCCGGCGGTTTCGCTTTCCACGATAATGAGATGGACCTCTCCGGAGGTGATAGAGACGTCGACCGGCCTAGCCCAGCAACAATGAGCTCACAATCAAGAGGTGGCTCAACATCACAATCTTCTTACTCGCCAGGCCAGCCACTCGAACACAACATCCCATACCGGGCATCTCCAAAGATGACAGGACCAGGCTCCGGCACCGTCTTTCCAGACCTCGCAGCTAATGGCGGAACGTTTCCAACAAATGGCTTCAATCTACCCAACAACATGGGCAATGAAGCTTATACTGATGGCTTTGTAATGGGTAACGAATGGGAATATGCAGCTTTGAACGCGGGAACAGGCCTGACGCCCATGGCAGACGCGTCCTGGGATTCGATGTTGGAAAGCGTTACGATGGGATGGGATTCAGTTGGCCCTGGGCATGAGAATCAACCGAAAGCTGCCGGGATATGATGGGATTTGTTGTTTGGGGGATGTGTACATTGAAATAGCAGGATACCCACTTTCGCTTTAGTTGGATTTGGTGTTAAGGCTGATGACATGGGTGGGCTCGACTTTTAGGTCACGCACACATTGGCTTCGCGTGCTTTCTGGTAAATCGCCTGCCGACGGTTTTAGATGACGTAGTGCTATCTACGCATTATAGAGGGCGGATAGAACGAACGTTGTATACTATCATGTAAAAACAACACTGCAACTGGCATACCCAGGTATCATCCTGGGTCCTTGTGACATTCCCCCGGATCCGTGCACGCGGCTAGACATGTACATCGACGGAACCACCTCGGATCGAAATTGCGAACGCGTTGACAGATGTCATTATCGAGGCGAACTCGTTGTTTTTGAAGCTAACATATCATATCGATTGCAATCGATACTTAGCCATGCTCTCGATGAAAGGACCCTGAAGATCCGGGGATAATGAGGCTTGCAGGGATGGGGGCGGTCTGCGTCACACCTGCAGTTGCTGGGCAACCGGATCGAGAAGCTACGTGCAGCATCGCAACCACATCACCACCGCTTTTTCGCTGCGTCGGGTCGTACAATTAATCTTCACTTCTTCACATATCGTTCTCTATCCCTGTTTCTCTGGGCAAAAACGCTGGCACTCCCGACTGGTGCACCGACAACCGTACAGCAAACAGAGCAGTAAACACCGAGGCCGACGTATATTCGCGATGTTCACGTCGAAGGAGAGGGAAGGTGCTGCGTCACCAGGGCCTGGAGCCTACTATTCGCCGTCCCAAATGAGTAAGAACTATAGCGACGCCTTCGCACCTGCCATACTGACGATTGATAGAGAGCTATCTTCAAGACCTTCGCACAAACCGCCCCGCTCGTCCCACCGGAGCTCGACCTGCTCCTGCACACTTCAACACATGGTCGAATAGATCCAGCAACCGAATGTCCGACTCGACTGCCATCTCCTCCCTACAGCGTACTTTCACAGACCCTGTCGTCGACGCCGATGCACGTCCCGCTTCCTCGCACGAACCGAAGTCGCATACCCGAACAACCTCCAAAGCGAGCCTAGATGGAGTCGTAGCCAGTGTTGGAAGGCCACTAGTGCAGCCACCACGCGGGCGGGAGACATCACGATCTTCGTCACGATCGCGCACACCCAGCGTGCAATACCGCGAGAGGGAACAGCGCCAGGCAGAGCAGGACGAGGCACGGGCTATACGCGTGGCCATGGAGGACTTGGAACTTGCAAAGGAGGAGGGCAAGATATTCGAGGCCGCACGAGATGAAGCCGTCGAATTGGTCTGGAAGCATTGCAATCCCCATGCGGCCGCGGCCAGTCCGACCAAACCGTATGCATACCCGGGTCTGGCCAGGAAGAACAGCGCGCAGAGGAGTCGGAGCGTCGAGCCGAAGGATCAGGATCTGCAACGGGCCAATTCTAAACTGCGGAAGCGACATTCGATGGGGAGTGCCGCGTCAGGGAGCCGGAGTAGCAGCTTGCAGAGCAACGGCCGCGCAGGCGATGCCGATACATCAGCTGCTGGAATCGCGTCGCCTACCAAGAGCAGCTTTGGCATTATCAAGGGTAAGAACGGCGAGTCACCAGCATTAGCCAAAGCCATCTCAGACCTTCCAGACTTCAAGCAACGACGAAGAAGCAGCGGACCCCGTCGAACCATCAGCGGTAGTCTTTTCTCCAACCCGAACGACCAGATATACGAAGAACCCGAAGAGGAAGCACCGCCTGCTCCTAAACCCACCCCCGCCGCCGAACCACCCAAGACCGAAAAACTACCACTAGGCATACGGCGCAATCCCTTTATGCGTTTCCAATCAATCAAGGGGAACCCACTGGTGAGGTCCAGCACGGATCCTGCCATCGCGACGAAGCGTTTCGACCGCTATGAGATACAGAAGAACCCACCGACCCAATCGAGAAATGCAGCGTATACCCTGAACTCGGCAGAATCGAAGCCAGCAGAAGATGTCAAGGCGGACGTGGAGAATGTTCCCGAGGTGAAGATGAAGGATGGCAAGGAGATCAGGAGCGACGAGCTGCGTGCTGCTACAGGCTTTCGTCTGAAGGACCGTAGTGCGAAGCTACCTACTCCTACAGCTGTCTCAGATGCTCCAGGACGACCGATCGTTTCTTTCCAGAAGAACTGGAATGTGATTGAAATGAAGGAAGAGATATCTGCTGCACCCGATCTGGCACCAAAACCTTTGAACACAACCAAATCTGGCCCGCCGCCACTGGAGCACGCCGCAACTGAGCCTGTCGTACCTACTATCAGTCTCGCACCAGAAGTGCCCAAACGAAACATCACCCCAAGACCGCAAGTTCCAGAGATCAACGTTCCTTCCGAGCCTAAAACCAGCCTCGCACCGGACGTACCAGAACGAAGCACAACTCCAAGACCGCCTGTGGCTCCAGAGGCTAACAGCTCGTCTGGTTCCGCGCCCGCACCCGGACGGTTCAACCTGAAAAACAAACCTACCATCAACATCTACGAGGACCCTCCAGCCCAAACGAGACCTCTGCCGCTCACCAGCTCGCTAAGGAAAGCCAATATACCAACTCGTCCTTCTGCTGCTCCTCTGCCTAGTATCAATGTATCTGACTCAGCGCCTGCGCGTTCGAGGACGACACCAGCGCCGCCAGTTCCTTCTATTTCCGTGTCCGAGACCCCGTCGATTTCGGCCAGGAAGAACATGTTCAACCGTGGCCCCTACGTTCCGCCAACGAGTGCTACGCCGCCTATTCCCAGCATATCAGTCAGCGAGACTCCAACACCGAGACGAGGCTCTACAACACCTTCAATCTCTGTAACACCGGAAGTCCCTTCGATATCCGTTAGCGAATCACCGGCGCCAAACCGTGGATCAAGAGGCAACGCTCCACCAATTCCCAGCATCTCTGTGAGCGAGACGCCCGCGCTGAGAAGGGGAGCGACTGCACCATCTATCAACGTGACTCCTGACATTCCGACCATATCCGTCAATGAGACCCCAGCTCCGACTCGCGGACGCAACAGCAATGTACCTTCGATCAACGTCAACCCTTCAGTGCCTTCGATCAACGTCAACACACCCAAAGGCTTCGGCCCAGCCGCGTCAACACGACCACTGCCAGTTCCAAACGCCCAAAACAAGTCTCACAGCTACAACGGCACAGCCACCCCTCGCACCCACTGGACCCCAACCACCGTCCGCACCGGCGCTCTCTGCGCCCAATGCGCCCTCCCCATCGCCGGCCGCATCGTCTCCGCCTCTGGCGCGCGCTTCCACCCGGAATGCTTCGCCTGCTACCAATGCGGCGAGCACCTCGAATGCGTAGCCTTCTACCCGGAACCCTCCAACAAACACGCCGAACGCGTCTCGCGCATCCGCGCCCGCCTCTCCGGCGCCGACATCCCGTACCTGCCCTCGCACCCCACCGCAGACTCCATGGCGCGCCTCGAGCACGACGACGGCACAGACGAAACGCCCCGCTTCTACTGCCACCTCGATTTCCACGAGCTGTTTTCGCCCCGCTGCAAGAGCTGCAAGACGCCTATTGAAGGCGAGGTCATTGTTGCTTGTGGTGCCGAGTGGCATGCTGGTCACTTTTTCTGTGCCCAGTGTGGCGATCCGTTTGATAGCAACACGCCGTTTGTAGAGAAGGATGGGTATGCTTGGTGTGTTAATTGTCATACGCATCGGTATAGTACCAAGTGTAAGGGGTGTAGGAAACCGGTTACGGATACGGTTGTTAAGGCACTCGGGGCGGAGTGGCATGTTGGGTGCTTTGTTTGTGTGGTAAGTTTATTCCCCGTCTTCCCGTCTTTTGGGTCAGTTTGCTAACGTAAGAAATAGTGCTGCTCTGGTCCTTTTGAAGATGGGAGGTATTTCCTCCGTGGGGAGAGTCAGGATCCGGTTTGTGTTAGGTGTGAGGAGAGGAGGTTGAAGGCTTGATCGCGGCGACTTTGACTGTGTTTCTTTGCTGCCACTGCTGCTGCTGTTGTGTGTGACAATCTACTGTTGAGCGTGTTTGCATATTGTTCGCATACATTGGTGTTTTGGGTACGGTGAACGGCGCTGTTTGGGCGTTTTGTGTAGCATAAAGGTAGTTGGGGAGTTGTAATATGAGGATGAGATTTGCAAGTCATGTTGAAATTGTGGGTGATGGCTAGTGGAGACATGGAGAAATCGTGATATTCATTAATGTGTACTAACTGACGCCATGATTAAGTAAAGCCCTTTTGAAGGTAGAGGTGATAACGGCGTGTTACGAAAGCAGCCTGAGGTCATGTTGCAGAAGACATTGCGTGCGCTCGAGGGCTCGTTGATGAAATTGAATCGAAGACAACTGCTACTAGTCTATACCACGCAAGCATAATAGTTCCACCTCATACAAGGCAAGAACTAAACACCCTAGAGCCTACATTAAGATAAAAACATGCAAAGTAGGTAGCCTAACGTCAACGTCGGCTCTAGGGTAGTAGAAATGTATTTGGCACCTTCCAACACTGTGATCGCCGTCTAAGCTAATCTTTCCTGGGGCCATCAACTGTTGACGCGCTGACTGTCGTATGAAGTTACGTCTTCGGATAGTGTCCTTGATTTCTTCTGCTGTTTCTTCCCCTTCTCGAAGCTCTTGACTCTTGTGGATAGCGCTGGCCCGTCTGACAAGTTCCCGTCACGAGGATCCGGGGTATTATGTGGGTCATCCAACGTCTCTTTGGTAGTGGTTCCCTCCACGGGTGGACGGTAGAGGACCTTGTATGCGGCTTTGCAGGTCCCTTGCTTCCTGTTCTCACGGAGAAACCATTCTAGACTACAGCGCCACGCCTCTTGGATCATGAATCTGTGCTTACACGCGTCCCATATCTGTCCGGAATTGAGGCCACGAGCTTTGCGAGTAACTTTGTATCCACGGACGATTTGGGCGATAGTCATATTGTAGTCCTTGATACCTTTCTCGAAAATGTTACCGACTTCTTTGTCAACGAGTTTCTGTGCTTTCATAGTCCACGTGTTGATAATTGTGTTCTCCCACTCAGTGGTTTCATCTTCCAAAATTCCAAGGGTATCTGGACGATTCTTCTTCTTTTCTCCACGCGTCTTCTTCCCATCGTGCTTTGTGTTGTTTTCGTCATTCTTCTCCTTCTCTATCTCATTCTTCTTCATGATATCCAGTACCCATGCCACAGATCGCTGCTCAGCGTCATTTCGACTCATGAGTCGAGTAGAGCCAGTCGTAAGAATACAGGGGAACTGCGTAACCTCTGGCCGATTCTTGGCTAGAAAGAGACGAACCGTGAAATGTATTGTTTGTCGGTGACAATCCTCGAATGAAGCGTTCCCATATTCTCCAGCATCTTTTCCCAGGAAACTTTTTCGAACTTGGACGCCATCCATTAGTGCCGGCGGGAACGAACAGTGATGTACGTTGCCTAAAGATAAAACGTCAGCCTTGTTCCACCTGGCTCATGCACCTTTAGGGCATATACCTCCGCTTAGTGTGTGACTCAAATAACGCTTTCCTTCACCGGCTGGGCAGAGACGCGTGTACAAGGTCTCCGTTCTGATGAATCCATTGGTGAAATGTGTCGCGTACTGCGCCAACATCCAGACTAACGTCAAATTCGCAAGTCCACAATCTGGCCAGCCACCCCCTATATCGGAGTGATCTCCAGCAAACCAGCACTGCCGAATATGTGTTTTGCTACTTGGGTCATGTTTCCAAAGTATCGGCTTGTAGAAGTGTCTTGACTCGTGCAGCGCTAGCGCCTGGAACGCAAATTTCAGGTTGGTGGGTACCGTATTTTTCACAAATGAGAGGGTGGGTGATGTCTTCACAAATGAAAGGGTGGGCGATGCCATGATGGCGGATACGGTATCCCAGACCCCACAGCTGGTGATGCTGACAGGATGAACCGCCAGAGAGCCTCTCTTTCCTTCGGCCCAACTGGTTAAGCTAGTTTTGTTTTGTGATGACCAGATCTCGTAAACTTCCTTGTAGTGCTTCGTCACGTACTTTTCCTTGAGCAAACCCATTTTGTCAATTAGACAGGCCAGACTACGCACTGCAAAGGCACCTCTTGAGAACCCGATCAAGTGAATTTCTGCGCCGGCATTATTCTCATACTTCGCGCAGAGGTCGAAGTACAGGTCATGGATGATGGAGTGAATATCTGTAGTTCCCTGTTACTTGAAATTCCCAGACGCATATTTATAGCTATGATGCATCACTGTAGGTTCACTGACCTCCTCCAGTAGCCTGGTAGCCTTTGTCCACTATCTTTGGAACGCTTATCCTACCGGCATTCTCAGGCGCATGAGTTCCTACACCGGCTACACCAACGTGCTTGACAAATCTTGACTCGGGCACACATGTCTTGAATCGTTGGACATTTGTATCCTGCGTCGGTTCCGTGTTTTGAGTCGCGTTCTGTCCCGTTCCATCGCAGAAGACAAATATCCTTGTCGGCGTTGTCACACGCGGTCGTCGCGTTTTGCCCATCGTACGTCCGTTTCTCAGAGAGCGAAAGGCGCTGATAGCGAATACTCCTTGATCTCCCAAGGTTCAAAGGGCGAGGGGATAGAATGGGAAGGTAACATTACCAAGTCTTTTTCTAATATGCAAACAGCCTTACGATTACCCCTCACTCCTGTACCAATCCCAGTCAGTCACAATGCTGTAAGCAGACCTAGCAAATGAGCAGTCGCATTTATACGACTTCACGAAAAAGGCTCGCCTGGACGTCTAGGCGATGATGTGGTGCGACTTATGTGGCCAATACCTCAGTGCATACTTATCGTGGAGTCTGCCAAAGTGACTATCATTCAACCAGCCACAACCAGAATTGGGAAATGGTCGATGACAAAGAGCCCAGCGTCGCCAATTCCGATACCATGCATCTCGGAAGGCTAATATACGGAAAGGTCCACCGCAGCCTGTGGGCGTTGCGAAGGCATGGCAATACCTGAATAATGCCTAGGCGAACGTAGCTACGCCATACTATAGCATCTCAAGCGCACCCTAGATGCCCAATATCTCTTGCAGCGCACGTATCCTTCATCGGAGGTAGCGTGGCTCGATTGGTGGGGAAGTCTAGGTGCGTCGCGACATCCGGACGGCAGGTGCGGGGAGGAGATGCAGTCAGACGTTCTTTCACTTTTCGCGTGCGATGACAAGCTATTCGATTCGAAATCATGGAAAACAGGGAGTTGATCGCTGTCTAGGGAGAGCTGCGCAAGTCGTTGTTTGTGCGAAGAAAGAAGGAGAGGACCAGAAGGGTTATTGACCAGCGCTAGGCTCTTGCCTTTCCAGGGTGAGCAAGATGACGTCACGCAACTGGGAGAACATAACATCCACCCACAGTTTTTGATTATCATAAGAGTGACCGGGAATCGTTGTGCATGTTACTAGTACTAGAAAAAATGGTTGAGTTGTTCCACGGTTCGAGTTCATGTTATCTCGGTACTAACCACTCTACTCACATGGGAGTCATACACGCCTACCACGATATAAGTGCACAACATCCGTAGCCCAGCTTCTATACCGCTACAGCTCCTTCAGGTCCCAACCCACAAGCACGCAAGCAGTCATGCCTTCGTTAACCTCTTCATCCACATTACCGAGTTCGAAACGGCCCAGGACTCTCAAAGCCCTTCAGAAGGAGCAAAAGTCTCTCACTGAGTGTGTATCGTACACTAGAACGCAGATGAAGGAATTAGGCGAAGAACTAAACTACGAAAATATGAGCAGTGCGAAGTACTGGGAGAAAGCAAAGGAATACACCGTTTTGGGTCGGGAGTTATCGTTATACCAGCTCCAGAGAGCAAAAGTCGACCATCGTATCGCTCGTAAGAAAAAGGAATTCAGGTCAAAGGTCAAATTCATGAGAACGGATGAAGCACGACTGTTTAACGAGAGTATGATGGTTTGGGATTTAAAGGGGAAGATCTATGAGCGACGAGCTGCTAGAGCTGGAGGAACTGAGACTGGAAAGAGCACCAGACTGAAGTCGCTCATGCTAGTTTCTGCCATGCCTCCATCGCGGTTCAATATCGAAGCCACCTTCGCGCCCCACGGGTTCAGAAACTCCATCATCGCAGACCAAGGATTGGTGGATCCCAGGGAAAAAGACAATGACAGGTACTGGAGTTACCTTTGGAACATCTTCTCCGGGGCCTACGAATACGGAGCCTATCGGCGGTTTGAAGCTCTACCTGTATTTGCCTCCCAGTCCAACCCAGACCTAGCCACCGCACTCTTCGGGTCCAGCAACATCGACTCCCCTTCTTCTCTCTTCTCATCATTCAATGGACTTCTCCTACCCGATTACATGGGAGCACGCTTCGACAGTGGTATCATGGCCATTGTTCCCGATATCTCCTCCCCCACGTACCCCTCCGAAATAGCATTGTGGAAAGACACCACGCCAAGAGAATACAAACTCAAGATATTCGCGCAGAATCGAGAGACCGAACAGACGGGTGGGCTGATGCAAGATATCAATTCCTTTACAAACGCCCGTAGGCCAGTTCCACTCCGCGATATTGACGGGTCGAAAGTAGGATTCCCTGTTTCTAGTCGGGAGGGTAGACCGAGGGAGTGTTATCTGTTTTTCCACTATTGTGTGCAGATACTGCGACAGGCTTGGAAAGGTCTTCCTGTAGTAGACGGGGAAAGCCCTGGGTCCGATTGGGGTGCTGTGGGGAAATATTTTGACCGTGAGCAGATGCGTGCGGTTATTGATGAACTTGGGGGTGAGTACGAGGGCTTGATGGGGTGTGCGGGGGATGGCGTTGGCGATGGTGGAGGAGATAGGTATATGCTTCTTGAAGCACTGGCCGAGCAGGTCATTGTCAGTAATCAAATGAACGGGAGGAGGGATGAGTTATACGGCGATGAGGAAGACGAGGATAGCGACGAAGACGGCGACGACGACGATTGGTGTCCCATGAAGACGCCTTATTATAACCCAACTGATATAGCGAATACGTCGTATCGTCTGGACGAATAGTTTGGTGAGAAGACTGGATCTATATCTTACTTGCGATGTGAGGAGATGCATAAGATACCCCTTCGCATACCGCCCCATAACGCATGACATGACCTGGACATTTCACTGTACAATATACTCAATTTTCCATTCTCAATGGTACATCTAATAATACAAAAGGGCCTTTCAATCAATCCATCGCCCCGAGTCAAACAAAGCTATAAGCAGCAAGAAAACCACGCTCAAAACCAAGCAAAAATACTCCATGCATGCAACCGTCTTTTCATGACCCACACCAATGCTTTCTTGCCAGAGAAAAACATCGTCCCGTCGACATGCCCCAACCCCACCCACTCCATATACCCTAATTATGCAAGAGATGGACCTGAGCCAGACTTGTTATGAAATGTCTAGTTGACGTGTTGCCCTTGATACCCAAAAACGCCGCAACGGTTGCTGAAAGAAAAACAGGGGATAGCAGGCAAAAGGAAACAGGGTGTAAAGGGTTGACGTAGCCTTGCTGAACAAGAGGCCTATCCTTTTGGCCATGAGAGAAAGTGCAGAACCTCCGACCTGAAATTGCATCGGGTGCATCAGAGGCTCACTGACTGCTTCCATGATCATATCCGTTCGAACCATTTGTTACGTCAAGAATCCTATTCGGCGCCGGACTCGACTTCTTGACGGGCGGATCAAGGATGGTCGGACTGGAAAGCGGTTCCAGGCTCTTGACGGGCGGGAAGATAGGCGTCTCGGACATTTGATGGCTTGATACCGGGCGCATGGCGTCATGTTTTGAGGGCGCGGGAATGGGGTCTGGGAGCATCTGCGCGGGCATTTGGGACGATGGTGATGGAGCTATGCGCATTGGTGCTGGGGCCGGGGAGGACATGTTTGCTGGGAGGGGCGCGGGCGAACTGTGTTTGGTCGGGGAGAAGGAGGGGCGGTTGGCGGAGCTGGGTGGGAAGGAGGAGTGCGGGCTGTTGAAGTTGAAGCTTGGTGGTAGGCCGTTGGTTGGACGGGGGGAGGCGGCTGGTGAGTGCTTTACTGGTGAGCCGCCTGGGCCTGCTGCTGATGCTGGGCGACTGAAGCTCCGCACATACGGTGCTGCGGGTTGTGGTGGGCCGAATGGATTCGAGTTGAAGGGGTTGGGACCGCCGAAAGAGCTGCCGTTCTGCTGTGGCTGTGGCATGTGGAAGCTTTTTGTTGGGCTGCTCGGTATCCGTTCGAGGTTGTACGGTGGAGGTGACGATGTTGGACCGTTGCCAGTTCTGTGCCCAGGAGACGAGAAGTGAGATCGTATTGGCGATGACATGCTACCGTTCGCGCCCTTGGTGGGTGATCCATATGCGGCTTCCGATCTTTGTATGCCAGGTGGACCTAGAGCTTGACCACGGGGAGAGAGACTCGGGCCATCGACCCATGGCTGTGCGGGATGCATGGAGGGCTGGAAAGCTTGTGGTCGTGGTAGTTGTACTGCGTCAAACAAGTTCGTTGACATAGAGGGGCCGTTGCCATTTGCTTCTGCTTGGTTTCGTGGTGACTGAGATGTCAATCGTAGCTTGAGAGAAGGGAGTTTCGGCTCGTCCGCCTCTCCCTCTTTACGCTTGCAGGCAGTGCAAACAAACGTAAACTTCGAATCGTCGGCCTGTTCTTCTGTGATGTCATGGCACTTCATGTGTTGCCAGACATTGCACTTCTCACACGATATTTGTGGGGTGTTGTCGTTCTACTAAAGTCAGCGGAATGCATGGTCGATGTGCAGTAATACTCACCAGGTTGGAGCCGTAAGTGCCGCACTTCTCGCAGTCAAAGAACCAATCTTCCTCCTCGTTAAGCCTCTTGAGATCACTCTCATGCTTCTTCATCATGGCTTTCAGGTGTCGCTCCGATAGCCTGGCATTGTTTGAGGCCAGCTTCTGTTCGTTCTCGTGCAGTTTACGCAGCTCCTCTTCTTTCAGAATCTTTGCCGTCTCACGCTCCTTCAGCCGTTGCTCACGAGTCATCCTGCGAGAATCCTGTGCCTCCTCCATCTTCTTTTGCTTCTCTTGCTCCGCCTTGGCCATCGCAAGTTCTTCCTGCCTCTTACGTTCCGCAGCCTCGGCTTCTTCAACCTCCTTCTGTTTCTCGAGTCGCGACGAGATTCGGGACGAGCGCTTCGCTGTAGCAAGCTTCTGCATGTTCTCCAACTCCTTCATCTTGCGGGCCTGCTTCTTTGCTTGCTCCTCTGCCAGCCCCTCCATGACAGGCATAACGTCTTCCTGAAGGCGTTTGTATAGAACCTTTTCGTTTGGATCGCGACTCTTCCGGATGCTGCTCATGTATTCCTGGTAGTCTTCCAAGGTGACGCAAATGCACTCCCACTTCTTGCCGCCGAGACCGTCGTCAATCTCTTGAGGCTGTTGCTCTTCAGTTGCTTGCTCCTCCTCCTCAGCTTCTTCGGGTTCGGGAGTGGACGCCTTTTGTCGCTTGCTGGCTCTTGAACCTCTCGATTTCTTGGGCTTTGGTTTGGATTTGGCCTTGGCTTTCGTAGGTTCGGGAGGAGGTGGTGGATCGGTCATTCGGTACATGCGGTTGTCGTCGAGAACGAATAGCGATCGCTCTTGCGAGTCCCAGCCCGTGGGCTCCATACGCTGTGGCATGTTAGTCGTTGCCCTGCACCAATCCCAGTGATGCTTACCCATAGTGTCTGCTCGCTATCCGTCGCTCCAATCTTCTCTCTTATTGTGTTCGGGTTGTTGAGCGTCCATACGGAAAGTTGTTGCAAGACGCGTATTTTGGTGAAGACGTCGAAGTCGTGGAACTTGTTGGGCTCCTCTTCCTCGCCAAAGGGGTTTCGGGCGGGCGCTTTCGCGACATACTGTCGGCGGGTGTATTCATCGAAGATTTCGGGTCTACCATCATGTCAGTACTATCGAGACTATGCGCAATGGCCAGGTCTTACGTCAAGCCCTTGTGTGACGATACGTGCTTCAGCAGCGCTAGGCCAATTTGTGCGAGTTTGTCGGATGGCTGTGGTTGGAGACATTCGGATTCCAATTCCTGCACGTGTGTCAGCTCGTGGTCCTTGTAAAACATATGCGCGCCGGGCTGGGATGCCAGGCGCAAAGGGCATGTACCTCGATGTCAAAGTCCTTGTCGATTTTGACCGCGTCACCGAAGAGACTGATGTACTGGGCCAGATTTGCAAACTGCCACATGTTGCGCAGTTTTTGCAGTGTGCTGGGCTCTTCAACAGGCGCCTCGGCCTCCATTTCGTCGGCGGCGCGTTTTCGAGACGGCATGGCTGCGGTGCCTCGCGTGCGGCGACGCGTGTGAGTTACGTGTGGATATGGTGTAGAGGCCAGAAATGGTGGCTAGCAAATGCGCGTTGTGAGATGGCGATGGGTAATGCTGTCGTGGTGTCGGCGGGCTCGTGGGTAGGGCGATGATGCGAGTGCCGATGTCCCTTTTTGGTGATGTGAGTGATGAATGTCGCGCGTCGATTGTCGGCGAGTCCGGGGGAGGCCCAAAGCGGTAAGGCGCCATCGGCCCAGCCTTGCACATGCAATCTGGCAGAGACAGAACACTCATGACGATGACGAAGAACGCAGACAGCGGCTTTGCTTGTACTACACAGGCAGAGCTATCGCAATGGCAATGGCATATCGAGTGCATGGCATGAATGTAGCTGCTTACTAAGACCAGTCCCTATAAACCTTAATGCACCCGTCTTACAGGATATGCGCACTCCAAGAGTATCGGTCTTTCGTGACAGAATGGACAATTCGACCGGCCGTCGGTTGGGACTCCACCAAGCCACCGAAATTATCATCGTCACGGCCATGATGACAGGAGGTGACGATATAAGGCCGCGTGGCTCACGCAAGTGCACAAGCCACAGCTCCACCAAGTGTGGCTCATTGCCGGAGGATTCCACGCCAGGGGCCAGAGACGTTGCATGGTAAGCCGTCAGCAGTTTCGGATTCCTGGGTGGTGTTGGTTACTCATGCTGTATGGTGGTTCGCTTTGACTTGGAGAGCAAATGCCGTATAAATAATCGCATAACAGATTCATGTTCTTCGTAATGGCACCGTCTACAGGATAGCGATGACACATGCCAAACACGACAAGTACCGTAGACGTTAAACTAAAATTAACCCTCAGCCCTAGCCTAAGCCGCGCATCCTGGTCGCTCACTACACCCTTGTCCGTGCTTGGGAATCCGCATCCATCCCGCATTTCAACCAACTCTTTCCCACCAAACACACCACACGCGCCCTTTGGACTGCTACGCGCCACCTACCGCTCTCGCCATCGCTGCCACGCTCTCTCTACGCTACGACACTCGCTTACGTTTGTTCTGACGCCTGCATGATCGCGCAATAGCATTCTGGGAGAGCTAGTTGGTTCAGATGCTGGGTTGAACGCCGCATATCAGACAGGACGTCCCGATGTCCTACCCGGATCCCAACCACGGCCGAAGTCACCCCCACCAATCAATACCTCTGCAAGACCTCAATCGCCCACCCGACGCCTTCGAAGAAGATGCGTCGCAAGAACACCGCCGGACGCTCAGCGACCGCGGGCGCAATCTGCTCAGACAGACCGGCGCGATAGCCACAGGGGGGCATTTCCGCGACTCTCAGTACTCGCCCATCGTAGAGGTGTCGCCCAGCCCTACGCGATTCGCACCGCCGCACATAAACACCAATCTGCCCCCTTCGCATAATGGCATCCGAAGGGTCGTGGAAGACGATGAGCCTGGCTCGCCCTTGGACGCGGGCGCATTCCAGGCGGCCATTGGATTCGGCATGGGCATGGAATTCCAGGGCGACACATCCCCACCAATACCGACGCCGGCATCGTCCATGTCCTACACACACACACCCTATGGGCACGAACCATACGTCGACAGATCTACCTCGGAAGACCACGACTACTTCTCCCCCACCTACGACGATACCGCCCGCTTGACCGACGCGCGCAATCTCCAGCCGATAAGCGGGGCCACAGCTCCTTCCACTCCTAATGAGCGATCCAGCTTCCAGAGTGTGCACTTTCTCAGCCCTGGTGATGCCTCGCCGACAGCCCGGCATGGCGGCGACATTGGGCAGGTGGAGGCTGGCAACGTGCGCGACTCACGAGGAAGGAAGCGCTCGTTATCGCCTGGCAATTTCGAGTCGCCTCTACACAGGGCTGGGACTATTATGCGGAACATGTCCCAGCGTGTTGTCAATGTCAGCAACGACTCTCAGGTCGCTGAGAGAACCATCCAGCGGAAATCCACCATACACCAAGGACGCCTTGCACCTCCTCTATCCATTCCACCGCTACCCGAGTACTCCAACGACGGTCCTACCTCGCCTGTTCCCTCCACACCAATCGAGAAGCCGCCGTCACCGATCGTGTACTCAAGGACGCCAAGCGCATCATGGAACCATCCACCAAATCCCTTGCGCGGGAAGAGTCTTGGCATCTTTCCCGCCGACAGCAAATTGAGAATCAGGCTTTGCGACCTGCTTGTGCATCCTGTCACAGAGCCACTGCTACTCGTTCTCATCGTGATTCAGACGATTTTATTAGCAGTGGATGCGCGTACGAAGGCAGTCTATAACACTGGGCACAGCAAGGAAATCTCGACTTTCAATGGCATCGACTGGGCTCTCATGTGCCTTTTCGTCATATACACATTCGAGGTCATTGTCCGCATCATCGTCTCTGGTTTCATTATCAATCCCGTCGAGTACAGCACCATCAACCGCCAGGTCGGCTTGCGCGAGGCTGTCATGAGTAAAGCAAATCAGCTATTTTCGGGTCTCCACCGACAACCTTCACAGCGAAAAACAGGCACCAACACCGACTTTGCTGCAGACCCCCAGCAGCCTTCCGTGCTCCGGTCCTTCACTACTGCACAGATGCACACCGACATCGGAGTAGGCGATGCACGTCACCAAGTACGTACTCGCCTCGCGCATCGGGCATATCTCAGGCACTCGTTTAATCGAACCGACTTCGTTGCGGTGGTCTCGTACTGGATTGCTTTTGTCCTAGGATTGTGGAACATTGACAATAGTCGAGTCATACTTGTCTTCGACATGTTGAGCTGTTTGCGAATCATCCGTCTTCTGAACCTCACTAGCGGAACCTCCGTCATTCTCCGAAGTTTGAAGAAGGCTGCGCCTTTGCTGGTCAATGTCGCCTTCCTCATCGGATTCTTCTGGCTTCTCTTTTCCATCGTCGGTGTCCAGAGTTTCAAATCAAGTCTGCGCAGGAACTGTGTGTGGATAGACCCAGCGGATAGGAACATCAAGTTCACGAACGATGCCCAATTCTGCGGTGGCCATCTAGATAACCGTGAAGGTTATCATCCCCTAACATACATACCGGCTCCAGGCATGCCACCCGGGCCTGACGACGGCAAAGGCTTTCTTTGTCCAAAGGGCTCAGTCTGCGTTGAGAATGACAACCCATTTGCAGGCACGAAGAGTTTCGACAACATCCTCCAGTCACTTGAGCTTGTATTCGTCATCATGTCGTCGAATACGTGGTCCGACTTACTCTACACGGTAGCTGATACCGACTACCTCATCAGTGCCCTTTTCTTCATCGTAGGGCTGTTAATCCTGAGTTTGTGGCTCATCTCTCTCTTGATCGCCGTCATCACCTCCTCCTTCCAAATCATCCGCGAAGAAAGCAAGACCAGTGCTTTCACCGGAGTGGAGATCAAAGATGAAGATGCAGAGAAGAACGACGAGAAACAGCGCGTGAGTAGTCTCAAACGTCTCTACGACAGGACTCTATGGGTATGGGTGGCTGTCATAGCCTTTGGCCTCGTTGCGCAAATGATGAGAAGCGCCAACATGAGCGACTTTCGCCGTTTTTTCATCAATGCCGCAGAAATTGTCGTCACCTTCATACTGTTCGTTGAGATTCTCATACGAATTGTTGTGGACTGGAGGCATTTCTTCAGGAGTAGGCGCAACGTCATCGACCTCATGATCGCCATCATCACAGCTGTCATACAGATACCAGCCATCAAGCATGCACACAATGGAAAAGCCTACGCCTGGTTGTCGATATTCCAGATCCTTCGTGTCTATCGCGTTGTCTTGGCTGTGCCAATGACACGCGACCTCATCGTAGGTTACCCTCTCCGCCATTGGGAACTCCTGAGCTAACAGCCATACCAGACAGTCGTGTTCGGAAACGCGGGTGGTCTATTGAACTTGATTCTCTTTGTGTTCCTTTTGACTTTTCTAGCATCCATCTTCGCCTCAAAGCTGCTCCGCGGCGAAATTCCGGAAGAAGACGATGATGGCGAGACGATTCGCGTACCGTTCTTCGACATCTACAATTCTTTCTTGGGAATGTACCAGATATTTTCCAGTGAAGATTGGACAAGTATCCTGTACACTGTTACCCAATACCAGAAGCCGTTTGGCACAGCATGGATTGGAGCGTCTTTTTGTATCATGTGGTTCATTTTCGCTAATTGTAAGTACAACTCGACTTTCAATCTACTGCAAAGGCTAACCAAAGGCTAGTCATTGTCCTCAACATGTTTATTGCTGTCATCCAAGAGAACTTCGATGTGTCTGAGGATGAGAAGCGCTTACAGCAAGTCAAAGCGTTTTTGCAGCAAAAGGAAGATGGTCTCACTTCCTCCACTGGGTATGTTGGACTCTCTTCCCTGTGATTGATATACCAGCTCACCCATTCTAGAAATCTATCTCTGTCATCCATCTTCAAACTCGGGCAGGCACGACGCAGAGATCCACTCGACTATGGACACGCCGCCACAGAAATGCTGCTCAAAGATGCGGTCGTCCGTGACTTTCTCGACGAGGCAGACGGTAGCGAAAGCCCACAAGAAGAAGACCCGCGACCAGGCATCCGCCCAGCTAAGACTATAGTGGGATCGGGAACCATGTCCACAATCTGGCAACGATTCCAGCGTCGAATTATACACCGGGAGCCCAACCCTTTCTACGCTCCTCTCGACTTCGGCCGCGCATATGAGGATCTTGACCCGAGAAGCATGGCAAAGGAGGTCGTCTCAGCTACCGAGAGGCGTAAGAAGGCTCAACGCGAGTATTTACGAAACCACCCCAACTACAACGTTTCCCTGTTCATCTTCCGAGCCAACAATCCCATACGCAAGCTATGTCAACGTGTCGTGGGCCCTGGCCGCGGTGGTGACCGTATCGAAGGAGTTGCCCCATCTGTGCCTGTCTGGTATGCATTCTCGGCATTCATCTATGCTGCAATTATCGCCATGGTACTGTTGGCCTGTATCACAACGCCACTGTACCAACGCGAATACTTCATGACCCACGAGTTCAGCGTCAAGAACTGGTTCGTGTGGGTAGACATGGGCTTTGCGGTGCTCTTCAGCATCGAGGCGCTGATCAAAGTGATTGCCGATGGTTTCTTTTGGACTCCCAACGCCTACTTCCGCGGCTCTTGGGGCTTCATAGATGGCATCGTATTGATCACTCTTTGGGTCAATGTTGGCACATCGTTCTTGAACGAAGGCCAAGTCACTAGAACCGTGGGCGCGTTCAAAGCTTTGAGGGCTTTACGTTTGCTCAACATCAGCGACAGTGCACGTAACCACTTTCACGCGCTCATCGTTCGCGGTTGGTGGAAACTATTCTCGGTAAGCATCTTGCAACCTCCATTTTTTCAGAGCTAATGATGACCAGGCTGCTTTCGTGTCATTGAGTCTGTTGATTCCATTCGCCATCTACGGTCTGAACCTCTTCGTCGGTCAACTTCAGTCCTGCAACGATGGTGACTTCCCTGGAGGCGCTAGTCTCCGAGACTGTGTCGGAGAATACAACAGCAAGCCTTTCGACTGGGAGGTTTTGGCCCCACGCCAAGCTGCCAATCCCTATTACGACTTCGATAACTTCGGAGATGCCCTCTTCATCTTGTTCCAGATTGTTTCCCAAGAAGGCTGGACAGACAACATGTGGACTGCAATGAGTATCACCGGAGTTTACACACAGCCAGCAGACAGAGCATCGCAGGGAAACTCTGTCTACTTCATTGTCTTCAACTTGCTCGGAGCTGTCTTCGTGTTGACGCTGTTTGTTTCCGTCTTCATGCGCAACTACACGGAACAGACTGGTGTCGCCTTCTTGACGACAGATCAGCGCTCTTGGCTTGAACTACGAAAGCTCCTTCGTCAAGTCGCTCCATCCAAGCGACCTTCGTCTACCAAGGTACGGGAGAGCTGGGAAGAGTGGTGTTACCGTAGGGCGGTCACCAAGACCGGACCATGGCAGAGATTTATTACCGGCGTTTTGATACTGCACCTCCTGCTGCTGTGTTTGGAGTGGTACCCAGGCTATGGTCCATGGGAGGTAGCTAGGGGTAAGTTCCATTCCACCGAGTCCATGGCCTAATACTAATATGACTAGACTACATCTTCCTGGCGCTCACCATCGTCTTCATCGCGAACATAGTCATCCGAATCATCGGTCGCTCATGGCACCGTTTCCGGAGAAGCGCATGGGACATATACTCGATATTCTCTGTTGCGGGGACTTTCGTGACATCGATTCTTGTGTTAGCGAAAGACGATGTTAGGCCCTTCGTCCAGCTGCACAAGCTCTTCCTTGTCTCCATCGCTCTCATGCTCATCCCTCGGAACAACCAACTCGACCAGCTGTTCAAGACTGCCGCAGCAAGTCTCGCATCCATCGCAAACCTTCTCGCCACATGGTTCGTTCTGTTCCTGGTATACGCCATCGCCCTCACGCAGACTTTTGGTCTTACCAGATTTGGAGCTAGCGAGACTGGAAACATCAACTTCCGAACTGTGCCCAAAGCACTCGTCTTTCTCTTTGTGATGAGTGGTGGCGAGGGCTGGAATGAGTTCATGGAGGACTTTGCAAACGTTGACAAACCTTACTGCACCGTGGGCGAGAGATACTTCGACAGCGACTGCGGTAGTCCTGAGTGGGCGCGAGCTCTCTTCATCACTTGGAACATCTTGAGCATGTACATCTTCGTCAACTTGTTCGTCTCGTTGATATACGAGAGTTTCAGTTACGTGTATCAACGGAGTAGTGGGTTGTCAGTCATCAGCCGAGAGGAAATCCGTCGCTTCAAACAAGCCTGGGCTGAGTACGATCCGAACGGGACGGGCTACATCTCGAGAGAAGTGTTCCCCAGGCTTCTGGGTGTAAGTTCATCATTGTCGTATCTAAGCACAAGACTAACTATATCAGGAACTTTCCGGTATTTTCGAAATGCGTATCTATGACTGCGACTTCACTGTGAATCGATTGATCGAAGAGTGTGGGGTAGCACCCGGAAGGGAGTCCAATCTTCCTGTGTCAGGCCGTGAACCAACCAAGGAGATCGACCTGGACAAACTGAACCGGTGTCTCGCCCAGCTACCAGTCGCGGACATACGTCGCAGACGAAGACGCATGAATCTTTTCTATGAGGAAGTACTTGTGTCGAGCGATCCCGACAGAGGCGTTGGGTTTTCATCACTACTTATGATTCTGGCTCATCACAAAGTCATCAACGACAACAAGAGCTTGAGACTGGAAGAGTTCTTGAGACGCAGAGCTCGTCTTCAAAGAATCGAAGAAGCTGTCCGCCGTAACGTGGTCAAAGGCTTCTTCGACACACTATACTGGGCACGTCGCTTCCGTCGTGCCATGGACCTGAAGAAGCAAGGACGTATGGCAACAGTCCCTCAGTTCACTGTTCCCGAGATCTTCATCGACGACGAGGACATCACAAATGCCCAGCGAACTCAATCTTCCGGACCTCCAAGTCCTCTCTTCTCACCTCAAGATCTCTACGCACCTTCCCCTCGCAACTCTGCTGGCGCGTCTACTTCGCCACCGGCCTTCCCTTACGACAGGACAAGGAGCAGAACCAACTCCATACAACAAACACCGACAGGCTCACCTACACGGGGAAGCCCGCAACCATCACCGTTCTCCATGTCTGGCAGCGAGCAAGAATGGCAGTTTGCCTCGGCACTTAGTCGGCCACCCAGTCCTCTCGAAGTCGATCCTGGGCAAGCGAATAGTCGCAGCCGAGCAAATAGCGCAGTCAGTGCGGCCGATGTTTTGGAAGTGCTTGACAATTCCGCATGGGGCGAATCGATTAGAAGGAGTTTCACTCAGCGGCGGCGCAGTTAGCGTCCGAGAAGATTTGTATATGAACGCTAAAGACAAGCATGAGCAGGTGTCAATCACGTCGATCAAGCTGGCTTGGTGTGGCTTCGGCAACACGTCGAGCCAAAACGGGATGGTTCAGGATGGCGTACGATACGGAGTCTGTTGCATGAACGTCTGGAATGATTGGATACGTAAGCGGCTGGCATCAACCCAACACGCAACCATAATGTGGAATTGATGGTTCGGTTGGGGATGGGGATACGGCCTGTAATGGTGTAATGGCGGTGGAGTTAACTTTTGGCATTGCATAGCGTCGGCGTTGAGCGATTGATCAAATCACCTTAGATATTACTATCACGAAGCTTCATATCTTTACCAGCAGTGCGCACCTCCATCACTCCGTCGACTCCTACACGAGAGATACAAGAGCCGTTTGTATTAGTTCACAGCATAGCGCGCGAGATGTCTGGTACGCTACTCAACGTGCATCGTGAACATACATACAATAGTCTCTTCGTCCAAGCCAACCGTACCATGGTTCAAAGAATAATCCGACAGCATGAACATACGCAGGTGACAGACGCTAATTGTACCTTCCGTCGGTCGGCATTGGAAGGCATAATAACCAGTCCCTTGCTTACAGCTGGTTATGAGCTTCTTCCGTCTCTTCTAGACCCGACAAGGACCACGCGATTATAGCACACTATGACATAGGATCGCCCCGCACCTCGACGAATGTTGCATGCAGACCTGAAACGTTGATCTGCTCCTCGCCGATGAGCTCTTACCTGATGTGCGTTCAAGTGTGGTGTGTACCAGACACCCTCACGTCACCAACAGTGAGCACAATGCATACCTATCTTTGGCTCGCCACCCACAAGTTCCAGCGTTGACACACCACACTGTAGCATCACACGGGAGCATCACAACCGCGTCTGCATTTGTTGAACGTCCGATGCGTCTGAAACGCTGGTCTGCCGTTAGACAGCTGGGCGAACCGCGCCATGCCGCATCGGGATACGCTCGCCTGTCGCAGATTCTCGCATCACACACGCAGCACCCGGTCTCGAGACAGGCCGGTTGAGCATGGAGACACTGCGAGCTTCAAGTGCTGGGTAATGCCTACTTATGGGCTGGCGGGCTGCAAGCAAGAAACAACAGCCAGGGTGATTCACGTCTGAAGCGGCCAAACTGGGAGCGGCTCGTCCGGCTCCAGGTTCGTGGGCGAGCGGAAAGCCCTCCGATCATCGTGCCTGTTCAACAAGTTTATGGCTTGGACGTGATGGTGGACACCTCCCTGGCGAGACGATGCAGAGCGCCGGGCGATGATGACAACAAGCAGCCAGAACGCGTCGTGTCGGGCGCAAAAGCAACACCACCAACGTCCATGTCAACAAAAACATGGCCACTAGCAGTTCGCCGACGTAAGAATAGCACCGGACAGCCCTCACAATCTCGTGTGAAGCCACCAACAAAGTCGACAAAATGACGAAGCTCCACAGTGTAATGAGGATGATCCCCCGACTACCCACTGCTACCTAATCTCTTATCGATTGCAGGCTGCTCTCTGAAATGAAGCCATGCAATCATTCCGCGGCACTCCCAATGGGCCGCCAGTCGACGACTCCCGCTCGCTTGTTTCCAGACGGGTGATCAAACGAGGCTCGACCCCTCAATTCACGCGTTCCTGACAGGGATGTCCGCTGCAGCAGTCCCATGTCCCACCTTCCAGGGTTTTAGCTTCTGGGACGTAACACGCACTGGCACAGAGAAGTGCCAACATGCGACACGCATGCTTAAGGATCCGCCATCGTCCGCCTGTTTTTCTCGACTAAAACTACAGGAATAAGTTTCCTTCTTCATTCCATCTCCCGACTCCTCCTCCTTTTAACTTACCTTCGCTTTTCAGACTGTGCGCGAGTGTCTTTGACCACCGCACTACTGTATCTCCCAATCTACATTCATATATACCCTTTGAACAGAGTTGATCTCCCCTTTGCACTTCCACTTCCACCTTTTCTGATTCGCAAGCCGATCGACAAGGACCCAACACTCGTTGTCCTATCACATCCCTACGACTGCCATTCCTTACATTACCTCCTTCGTAAGGACAGCTGGAACTTTCTATTCGAAACATCCTTCATTTGCAATCGGACTCCGACAAACACTCCGCGTCTATATTCGCTCAAACAATACCGGGAAGCTACATCATAGCAACCGTCGCCTGAGAAAAGCAATTCCACCAACCTCAACTCCGACGTAACAACCACCACCTCAACACCACTCAAAATGCCTTCCCCAAGCCGCACCAACCGCTTCCAATCCTTCACCCCCCTGCGCAGCACATCCGGCTCCCTCCGCCGCCTCAAGACCGCCTTCAGCCCCACCCGCAACTCTCTGCGCTCGGCATCGCCCTCCTCCATCTTCACCTCCAGCACCACATCGCCGCTGACGCGCAACTCATCGCCACACAGCCACCGCTCCTCCGGCTCTTCCATCCGCCAACTCCTCGCCGTGCGCCGCAAGCCCAGCGTGTACGAGTTCGAAATGGAAGAGGAGAAGCACTTGTTCGAAACCGAACTCGATGTCCTCGAGCCGAGACCGAGCATGGGTCGCGGCGCGAGTGAGGTGCATGTTGTCGGCATCTTTGAGGTGTTGGACGGGAAGTGCTAGACGCATTCGACTTGTTGTTGCTGGCGCTTGTTGATTGGGTTATGCTTGAACATGTTTATGACTGAACTGTTTAATGGGGCGTTTTCATCTTCCCATCACCACGCATCGTTGTGTGCGTGTGTGGATGGGTCTTGCTTTTTCGATTAGATTGGGTACTCACGGTGACGTGTCAAAGGCGTTCTCTTTGTACGTGTCATCTCTTCGACATGGACATTGGCTTGGTTTGCTTCTTTCTTATACCCCAATGGACTGGATTGGACTGGGGGGTACTTTACCACGGCAGACATTATGCAATACGATCAAATCTTTTCTTTCAACATTGATTATCAACTTTGCAATTTGCGCATTTGCATCTTGTTGTTGTGACGCTCGTGCAAAGTATGCAAGTGAGGCTCTGAGAGTTGGAGCGTTGGGCCTTCATGCGGTGTTAGCTCAAAGCTTGTGAGCTGTCAATGGCGAGACCATGGGCAGCCTCGCATTTTCGGATATTAGGTACAGGTACTAGCGGGCATGTCGGGCAACGTGCTTGCAGAATGTAACATGATGTATGTATACCCTTAGAGCAGAGCTTAAATATTGGGTGCAAGTCAAAGAAATAAGATTCTTGGTACCTGACGCCACGAACCGTTTAGTAGTTGTGAGTTTGGTATCTCCGTCGATAGATCAGCACGATTTACATAATCACGAGTAACACTTCAGTTGAGGTGTATCATAGTATTGACATTCACTCTCCAAAAGCAGTCTCAAAAAATATGTATCTGCCGTGCAATTTCCAACGCCACGCCAATGCATACCAACCCTCCGCCATTCCCCTAATCATATCAAAACACAGGCTTAGACCAAAGTGTCTGCCCACAAAACCGCTTAGTGTACGCCATTGACAGGCTGTTGCAAGTTGTCCAACTCCTCCTTTCGCTTCCTGTACAGCTCCTGTGCTTCCCTCTCCCTCTTAGTAACGAACTGAACTTCCTCGCGCAGGCTCTCCAGTCTGCGTGCGATGCCATCTTGCTCGCTGTACTGCGCCGTCCTCGCTGTGTTCAAATCGTCCCTTGCACGCTCGAGTGCTGAGAACGCGCCACTGATCTTCTCTCGTAGTAGATTTGATCGTTTGATGTAGCCGGCGTGATGTGTTGTTAATCGCTTCTCGATCCTGTTCGCACGTTCCGCGGCTTCAATGATGGACTCTTGTGCGTTGTCAAAGGCTTCGACGAGCAGTTGGTGTTCGTCGATCTCGTCTTCCTCGTAGCCTGCGATGCCGGGCAGCATTGCGGAACCGTGAAGCGTGGTCCAGGAACTGTCGAGCTCGGCGTGGAAGGCCTTCTTGTCCTTGTCTGAGGTCATGGCAAGTTCAAGCGCGAGCTCCATCTTGGCATTTCGGAGAGCATCATCGGTCATGGAATCGAGACGTGTTACTGAACCAGTTACTCGGCCATCGCCGAACTTCTGGACGTCGTTCGCGATGAGCTTAGCCATCTCGATTTCGACTTCGCGTTCGACAGGGTCAGAGAGGTCCAACGCGCGCTTCATCATGACGTCAATGTCGACCAGCGATGGCCTTGGAAGGAACTTCTGCACGACTTGACTTTGCCTGCCGAAGTCTGCGGCTTCCTGGGCTTCGCGTGCTTCACGGATTTTTCGGTCGCGCTCAGCAGCGTCTTCCTCGCTAACTTCGACTTCCATGTGATCCGCCTGCTCCTCCGGGAGCTCAAACTCCCAGCTTTCTTCCTTGGGTTTTGGCAGCGCAGCGAGCCTGCTCTTCAGGTCTTGCCGCTTCGCTTGCTCCCTTAGTTTGATATCGCGGGGTGTCTGGCCAACAAGTTGCATGCCACTCTCCTCTCCGTTGAGGCGTAGTGTATCGCGTGGTGTTCGCATGGGTGTCGCTCCCGGTCCCTGGCGCATGGGTGTTTCTCCGGCTCCGCCATTTGCTTGCCTGAAAGGCGTTGCCATGGGGTTTGGTGTCACAATCTGGTGTCGTGAGGCGGGTCCTGATAGCGAGGCGGGTGCTTCGTCGTCTACGAGATCTGGGTTGTCGCCACCTAGCAAAGCAGATTGGGTCTCTGTTCGCATCCGGGCATTCCGCACCTCATTCGCGACGTAGTCCTCCTCTTTGGGGGCCATGGGCGTGCGAATGGGTGTGTTGCCAATCACGTTCGAGTAGTTCCCGATCAGGCCCTGTGTTGCGATGTTGTCGCTGCTGCCCGCAGTAATTGCGCGCTGTCCAGTCGTTCCCATCTTGACGATATCTTCCAACTCGGCCTCTCCGACTTGCGGCGCTGGAAGCACGAGACCGCGTCGCTTGCTGCTCTGTTCTGCTTCCCGTATCCTCTGCGCTTGTGCGGCCTTAGCATACGACGCTGCAAGACCTCCTGACTTCTCATCTTTCTTCTTCTTCCTGTCACCTCCTCCGTCTTCCTGCGATTCCATCTTCCTCTTGTTCGCAAGCTGTTGCTTTCGCGGATCGAAGGCCTCTCGTTGTTGTTCGTTGCGGTCGATTTCTTCTGTGGTGTCGAAGAAGCCGGCGGGGACTTCCTTCTCGAGCGGTACGTCGGCGTTGTAGTCGATGTGGTTGCCCTTCTTCGGAGTAATCTTGATGTTGATACCGGCAGCTTTCAGCTCTCGTCGCTTCTGAAGCAAGGCAAGTCTTCTTGATTCCTCAAGTTGGCGCTCGCGGGCCTTCCGCTTGGCCTTCTTACCGCTGACGTTTGCCAGACGCGCACGCGCCTCTGACAGCATCTCCTTGTCTTCCTCGTCGATATCGACCGCATCGG
>Ga0265780_10002002_pt1 | contig 28204 bp, 25 predicted proteins | sample P1T30metagenome_FD_192432 | JGI IMG/M metagenome (GOLD analysis project Ga0265780, IMG submission 192432) | Plant litter microbial communities from East Loma Ridge, Irvine, California - P1 T30 | ecosystem: Environmental > Terrestrial > Plant litter > Unclassified | place: USA: California...
CATGCGCTTGAGCACGATCTGCTGGCGCTTGCGCGCGGCGGCCGGGTTGGCGACCGGATTGCTGCTGGACGGGTTCTGCGGGAGGCCGGCCAGCATCGCCGTCTCTGCCAGGCTCAGTTCGCCCAGCGGCTTGCCGAAATAGGTGCGCGCCGCCGACGCAAAGCCATACGAGCGCTGGCCGAGGTAGATCTGGTTCAGGTAGACCTCGAGGATCTGGTCCTTGGACAGCGCCTGTTCGATCTTGTAGGCCAGCGCGATCTCGGTGAGCTTGCGCGGCAGCGTCTTGTCGCGCGACAGGAAGAAGTTGCGCGCCACCTGCATCGTGATGGTCGAGGCGCCCTGGCTGCCGAAATCGGTCAGATTGGCCTTGGCCGCGCCGAGCGCGCGGATCCAGTCGATCCCGCCGTGGCGGTAGAAGCGGGTGTCCTCGATCGCCAGCACCGCCGATGTCATCAGGGCGGGCACCTTCGCGATCGGCACGAACTCGCGCCGTTCGGCGCCGAACTCGCCGATCAGCACCTTGTCTGCCGTGTACACACGCAGCGGAATCCTGGGACGGTAGTCGGTGACCGCGCCGATGTCGGGTACGTCGGGCAGGAGCGAGGCGGCGGCCGTGCGCGGGCCGGCGCCGAGCAGCAGAACAGAGAACAGGATGGCAAGGCAGCGGTGTGGTTTCATGGCGTGGTTCGTGGACGGTTGGTCGATTGCGGCCGATCCTACTGGCGCGCGTCGCCACGGTCATGCGAAACGGCCGGGGTAGCGCGCCACGCCCCTGGGCGGTGCGCCTGGCGCTACCTGGCGGCGGCGCGGCGCGGCGTGCGGCACCGCGTGCAAGACGGCGCAGGTCGCGCCGAACCGATATCCTTGCCCTTTCAACGTTCAGCAGGAGAAGTCAATGCACACCAGGTACAAGGCGCTGGTCGTCGGCGCAAGCGGCATCATCGGCAATGCACTCGTGCGCGAGCTGCATGGGAGGCCCGACTGGACCGTGCGCGCCTTGCCGCGCACCTTTGTCGACGGGGTCGACACGGTCAAGGCCGACCTGACCGACGCCGCTGCCAGCGCCCGGGCGCTGGCAGCGGCGCACGACACCACCCATGTGTTCTACGCCGCGCTCAAGGGCGGCGCCGACCTGCTGGACGAAGAGCGCATCAACGCCGGCATGCTGCGCAACCTGCTCGACGGCCTGAAGGCTGCCGGTGCGCCGCTGCAGCGGGTCGTGCACTATCAGGGCGCCAAGGTCTATGGCGTGCATCTGGGACATGCGCGCGCGCCGTTCTACGAGGAGGATCCGCGCCACATGACGCCCAACTTCTACTATGCCCAGGAAGACCTGTTGCGCGAGCGCGCCGCGGCCGGCGAATTCGACTGGTCGATCCTGCGGCCGGACGTCGTGGTGGGCGACATCGCCGGCAACCCGATGAATATCGCGATGGTACTGGGCATGTTCGCGGCGCTGAGCAAGGATGCCGGCGCGCCCCTGCGCTTCCCGGGCACGGAGAAGGTGTATTCCGGGGTGCTGGCCCAGACCACCGACGCCGACTGGATGGCGCGCGCCAGTGTCTGGGCCGCGCTCGACCCGGCCGCGCGCGGCGAAGCCTTCAACCTGGTCAACGAGCCGTTTCGCTGGGAGCGCATATGGCGCCTGGTGGCGCAGGCGTTCGACATGCAGGCCGGGCCGCCGCAGCCGTTCTCGCTGGCGAAGCAGATGCCTTTGAAGGCGCAGGCGTGGGAGCGCCTGGTGCAGCGCCACGGCTTGCAGGCGCTGCCTTTCGAGAAGCAGGTCGGCTGGTGGTTCGGCGACTTCGTGTTCAATACCGAGTTCGACATGGTGTCGGACATGGGCAAGATCCGCCGCGCCGGCTTTACCGAGGCGGTCGAGCCGGGGGCGTCCATCGTGGAGGCCATCGGCCGCCTGCGCGCGGCCCGCTGGCTGCCCTAGGCGATGGCGTGGACGGCGGCCGCTTCAACCCCGCCGGCAGTGCAGGCGCGGCTGCAGGTGGGCGCAGTGCAGCAGGTGCATGCGCTCAGGCCATCGGGCTGCACACGTCGGTGCCCGCCGCCAGCGCCTTCAGCTTGGCCGGATCGAGCAGCGTCAGTGCGCGCTTGTCGACCTCGATCCAGCCCTGCTTCTTGAAGCGCGACAGCAGGCGGCTGATGCTTTCGATGGTGAGGCCAAGGTAGTTGCCGATGTCTTCGCGCGACATGCGCAGCTGGAAGCAGTTGGCCGCATAGCCGCGGGCGGCGTAGCGCGCCGACAGGTTGACCAGGAACACGGCAAAGCGCTGCTCGGCGCGCATATTGCCGAGCAACAGCATGACGTTCTGCTCGCGCGTGATTTCCTGGCTCATGATGCGGTGGAAGTGGCGCAGCAGGGCCGGCACTTCGCCAAACAGCTCTTCGAGGCGGGCGAACGGGATCTCGCAGACTTCGCTGTCCTCCAGCGCGACCGCGTCGCAATGGTGGGTGCCGCTGATCGCGTCCATGCCGAGCAGCTCGCCTGCCATCTGGAAGCCGGTGATCTGGGCCTCGCCGGCGGCGTTGACCTGGTAGGTCTTGAAGTGGCCGAAGCGCACCGCATACAGGTTGCGAAACGGCTCGCCGACACCGTACAGGCGCTCATCGCGTTCGAGCCGGCGGCGGCGCCCGATGATCTGGTCGAGGCGGGTGATGTCGGCGTCTTCGAGCCCCATCGGCAGGCATAGCTGGTGCATGCTGCACTGGGCGCAGGACTTGAGCGCCTGGAGGTTCAGGGTCGGCGCGGCTTGCCGGGACAGGGGCTGGCTCATGGATGATGGTTGCTGGGTATCGGCACACTGCAGATTATAGACCCGCCGGCAGCGATGCCGGCGGTCGAGGTGGAAATTTGCCCATGAATCGACACTTTTGCCGTGCTCGGAAAGGGATGTGTTCAAAAACGACTCGACAATGATAAAAATACCATGACCAATCGTGTGCACCGGCGCAGCGTGTTTAACTAACGTCGTCGATCTACGGGAGTGTGCATGTTTGGCCTGACCGCCCTGGAACTGGCGCGCATCCAGTTCGCGTTCACGATTTCATTCCATATCATCTTCCCGGCCATCACGATCGGCATGGCGAGCTACCTGGCCGTGCTCGAGGCGTGCTGGCTCAGGACGAAGCGCCAGGTCTACGTCGACCTGTACCATTTCTGGCTCAGGATCTTCGCCGTCGCCTTCGGCATGGGTGTCGTCTCGGGCATCGTGATGGCCTACCAGATCGGCACCAACTGGAGCTACCTGTCCGAGTTTGCGGGCAGCATCATGGGGCCGTTGCTCACCTACGAGGTGCTGACTGCATTCTTCCTCGAAGCCGGCTTCCTGGGCGTGATGCTGTTCGGCTGGAACCGGGTCGGTCCGCAACTGCACTTCGTGGCCACTTGCATGGTCGCCATCGGGACCCTGATCTCGTCCACCTGGATCCTCGGCGCCAACAGCTGGATGCAGACCCCGCAGGGCTATGCCATCGAGGGCGGACGCATGATCCCGGTCGACTGGCTGGCCATTATCTTCAATCCCTCGTTTCCCTACCGCTTGACGCACATGGTGGTGGCGGCCTACCTGGCCACGGCCCTGATCGTCGGCGCATCCGGCGCCTGGCACCTGCTGCGGGGGCGCGACAACAAGAACGTGCGCAAGATGCTGTCGATGGCCATGTGGATGATCCTGCTGGTGGCGCCGGTCCAGGCGGTGATCGGCGACTTCCACGGCCTCAATACGCTGAAGCACCAGCCAGCCAAGCTGGCGGCGATGGAAGGGCACTGGGAGAACACGCCGGGCGAGGCGGTGCCGCTGATCCTGTTCGGCATTCCCGACATGGAACGCGAGGAAACCCGCCATGCGGTGGCGATCCCCTACCTGGGCAGCCTCATCCTTACCCATACGCTGCGCGGGCAGTTTCCCGGGCTGAAGGAATTCGCGCGCGAGGACCGGCCGAATTCCCTGATCGTGTTCTGGAGTTTTCGCATCATGGTAGGGCTGGGCCTGTTGATGATCGCGCTCGGCGCCTGGAGCCTGTGGCTCCGGCGGGGCGGCCGGCTCTACGGCAAGCGCCTGTTCCTGCGCTGCGCTCTGCTGATGGGGCCGGCCGGCCTGGTCGCGATTCTGGCCGGCTGGATCACCACCGAGGTCGGCCGCCAGCCGTGGGTGATCTATGGCGTGCTGCGCACGGCCGACGCGGTGTCGCCGCACAGCGCCACGACCATGGGCCTGACCCTGGCGATGTTCATCGTCGCCTATGTGTGCGTGTTCGGCGCCGGCACCGTCTACCTGCTGCGCCTGATCAACAAGGGACCGCAGCACTTCGTCCTGAAGCGTCCGCCGGAAGGTGGCCCGGGCGAGGGACGCACCCCGATGCGGCCGCTGTCGGCGGCCGACGTCGACAACGACGACAGCGTCGAGGGCAATATCGACGACAACCCGGAGCGCGACCGCAACGGCGGCGAGCGGCCGCCGCGGAGCTGAGCCATGGGCATCGACACATCCGTCATCTGGATCCTGATTATCTTCTTCGCCGTCTTCATGTACGTGCTGCTCGACGGCTTCGACCTCGGCATCGGCATGCTGTTTCCGTTCACGCCGAAGAAACGCGACCGCGACACCATGATGAATTCCGTCGCCCCCGTCTGGGACGGCAACGAAACCTGGCTGGTGCTGGGCGGGGAGGGGCTGCTGGCGGCCTTCCCGGTGGCCTACGCCATCATCCTGTCCGGGCTCTACCTGCCGCTGATCTTCATGCTCATCGGCCTGGTGTTTCGTGGCGTCGCCTTCGAGTTCCGCTTCAAGGCCAAGGAGAACGAGCGTCATCTGTGGGACAAGGCCTTCATCGGCGGCTCGGTGACGGCCGCCTTCTTCCAGGGCGTCACCCTGGGCGGCCTGCTGGACGGCATCCGGGTCTCGGGGCGCAGTTTCGCCGGCGGGCCGCTCGACTGGGTCGCGCCGTTTCCACTGCTGGCCGGTATCGGCGTGATGATTGCCTACACGCTGCTGGGCGCCACCTGGCTGGTGATGAAGACCGAGGGTGAGTTGCAGGCGCGCATGATCCAGGTCGCGCGCCCGTTCGCCTGGCTGCTGCTCGGCGCGATCGTCGTGGTCAGTATCTGGACCCCGCTGCGCTTCGCGGCGGTCGCCGAGCGCTGGTTCACCTTCCCGAATATCGCCTTCCTGGCGCCGGTGCCGATCCTGGTCGTGGTGTGCATGGCGCTGCTGCTGCGAGCGCTGGCGCGCCAGCCGTTCCGGCAACCGTTCGTGCTCGCGCTGGCGCTGATCTTCCTCGGCTACAGCGGCATGGCGATCAGCATCTGGCCGCACGTCGTGCCTCCCGCCATCACGATCTGGGAAGCCGCCTCGCCGCCGCAAAGCCAGGGTTTCGCCCTGGTCGGCACGCTGTTCATCCTGCCGATCATCCTGATGTACACGGGCTGGTCGTACTGGGTGTTCCGCGGCAAGATCACGCATGACGCGGGATACCACTGATGGCGTCGCGCCGTGAATGGGGGCGCCGGCTGGGCTGGATGGCGCTGCTGTGGCTGGGCGGCGTCGTTGCCCTGTCGTTCGTCGCATTTCTGATAAGAATCATCATGCACGCTGCCGGCATGCGGTAGCGGCAACTGTGCGCACGCGATATAAATCGAGGTCTACACTAATGACACACCTTGAGCAACTGGAGTATTCCACAGTGCCAGCAACCAGTGTCATCACACGCGACCACGCCATTCCTGTCACCGCCATCGCCAGCGCGGCGCCCCCCGGCGAGGACCAGGCCCGGGCCGATCTGTATGCGCTGCTGGCGCGCCTGCTGCTGGCCGCGCCCGATGCGGCGCTGCTGGGCGCGCTGGCGGCCAGCGATCCGATCCTGGCCGAAGGCGGAGACCCGACGCTCGAGCGCGCCTGGGAGGAGCTGACCCTGGCCTCCGGCGTGATGGATGCCGACGCCGTCCACGCTGAATTCAGCGCGCTGTTCGTCAGCATCGGCACGCCGCCGGTGGATCCCTACGGCTCGCGCTACCTGGCAGGCTTCATGAACGACGCCCCGCTCGCCCATCTGCGCCAGGACCTGGCGCGCCTCGGCCTCGCGCGCGTGAGCGGCAGGGGCGAATTCGAAGACCACCTTGGCGCCCTGTGCGAAACGATGCGCGTGCTGGTCGCCGGCGCGCCCGGCCTGCGGCGCCAGCCGCTCGCGCTGCAGCGCCAGTTCTTCGAGACCCATATCGGGGCCTGGTGCATGCGCGCGCTGGACGACATCGCCCATGCCGAGGGCGCCAATTATTACCGCCTGGTCGCGCGCTTCGCCGCGGCGTTCCTGGCCATCGAGGCGCAAGCCTTTGCCGTGGGAGAAGACACCGATGAACAAGCATGAATTACAGCATCAGCAACAGCCATCGAACCAGCCGCAGGACCGGCCCGACCCGGCCCGGCGCGGCTTCCTGAAGGCCGCGCCGCTGGGCGCCCTGGCCGTGGTCGCGGCCACCCCGGCGGGCGCCGAACCGGCCCCGGCGCCCGTCGCACCCGACCCGGCGGTCAAGCGTGGCTACCACGAGACGGAGCACATCCGCCGCTATTACGCGACCGCCGCCTACTGGTAAGTCAAGCAGGGGAAACACTATGTCACTGGTCAAGTCCACGCGCGACAGCGCCCTCAAACGGCGCCGCTTCCTGGTGGGAGCCGGCGTTGCCGCCGGCGCTGGCGCGCTGGCGCGCCACCTGCCGCTGAACGTCATCGAGCCGGCCCAGGCCGATCCGGTTCCGAATACGCCCGTGCCCACCGAGGTCAAGCACACCGTGTGCAGCCACTGCTCGGTCGGCTGTTCGGTCGAGGCGGTGGTCGCCAACGGCGTCTGGGTGCGCCAGGAAGCCGCCTTCGATTCGCCGATCAATATGGGCGCCCATTGCGCCAAGGGCGCCTCGGTGCGCGAGCACGCCTTCGGCGAGCACCGGCTGCGCTATCCGATGAAGCTGGTCAATGGCAGGTACGAGCGCATCTCGTGGGACCAGGCGATCAATGAGATCGGCGACAAGCTGCTGCACCTGCGCAAGGAGGCGGGGCCGGACGCGCTGATGCTGATCGGCAGCTCCAAGCACAATAACGAGCAGGCGTATTTGCTGCGCAAGTTCATGGCGTTCTGGGGCTCGAACAACTGCGACCACCAGGCGCGCATCTGCCACTCGACCACGGTCGCCGGCGTGGCCCAGACCTTCGGCTACGGGGCGATGACCAATTCGTTCAACGACCTGCACCACAGCAAGGCGGTGCTGTTCATCGGGTCCAACCCGGCCGAGGCGCACCCGATCTCGATGCTGCACTTTTTGCACGCCAAGGAACTGGGCGCCAAGATGATCGTGATCGATCCGCGCTTCACCCGCACCGCGCGCTTCGCCGACCACTATGTGCGGGTCCGTCCCGGCACCGACATTCCGCTGGTGTGGGGCATCCTGTGGCACATCTTCACGCACGGCTGGGAAGACAAGAAATTCATCGCCGAGCGCACCTGGGGCATGGAAGACGTGCGCGCCGAGGTCATGAAATGGAACCCGGAGAAAGTGTCGGACGTGACGGGCGTGCCAGAGTCGGCGGTGTACATGGCGGCCGAGATGCTGGCCAAGAACCGGCCGTCGTCGGTGGTCTGGTGCATGGGCATCACCCAGCACCACGTCGGCACGGCGAACGTGCGCGCGCTGTCGATCCTGCAGCTGGCGCTGGGCAATATCGGCATCGCCGGCGGCGGCGCCAACATCTATCGCGGCCACGACAACGTCCAGGGCGCGACCGACGTCGGACCGAATGGCGATTCGCTGCCGGGCTACTACGGCCTGGCGGAAGGCGCCTGGAAGCACTTCGCCGCGGTGTGGGGGGTGGACTACGAATGGATCAAGTCGCGCTTCGGTTCCAAGGAACTGATGGAAAAGCCCGGCATCACGGTGTCGCGCTGGTTCGACGCGGTCAACGAGCAGAAACAGTTCATCGACCAGCCGAGCAATCTGCGCGCCGTGTTCTACTGGGGTCACGCACCGAACAGCCAGACGCGCCTGCCCGACATGAAGGCGGCGATGCAAAAGCTCGACATGATGGTCGTGATCGACCCGTACCCGAGCATGACGGCGGCGATGCATGGCCGCCAGGATGGGGTCTACCTGCTGCCGGCCGCTTCGCAGTTCGAGACGCAAGGTTCGTGCACCGCGTCGAACCGGTCGATCCAGTGGCGCGAGCGCGTCATCCAGCCGCTGTTCGAATGCAAGACCGACCACGAGATCATGTACCTGTTCGCGCGCAAGCTCGGCTTCGGCGACGAACTGGTCAAGAACATCAAGGTGGTGCACAACGAGCCGGTGGTCGAGGACATTCTGCGCGAGATCAACCGCTCCTGTTGGACCATCGGCTACACGGGCTGTTCGCCCGAGCGGCTCAAGCTGCACATGGAGAACAAGCACACCTTCGACCCGACCACGCTGCGCGCCGAGTCCGGTCCCTGCAAGGGCGACTACTATGGGCTGCCGTGGCCGTGCTGGGGCACGCCGGAGATGAAGCATCCGGGTTCCCCGATCCTGTATGACCTGAGCAAGAGCGTAGCGGAGGGCGGCCTGCCGTTCCGTGCCAACTGGGGCGTCGAGCACGACGGCTCGAGCCTGCTGGCGGCGGACGGTTCCACCAACAAGGACAGCGAACTCGATGTCGGCTATCCCGAATTCGACCATGTGTTCCTGAAAAAGCTGGGCTGGTGGGCCGAGCTCACGCCGCAAGAGCAGGCGATGGCCGAAGGCAAGAACTGGAAGACCGACCTGTCCGGCGGCATCATCCGGGTCGTCATCGCCCACGGCTGCGCGCCCTACGGCAATGCGCGCGCGCGCTGCAATGTGTGGAACTTCCCCGATCCGGTGCCGGTCCACCGCGAACCGCTGGCCACGCCGCGGCGCGACCTGGTCGCGCAGTACCCGACCTACGACGACAAGGCCAACCACTGGCGCTTGCCGACGCTGTACAAATCGGTGCAGGCGGTCGACTACGCGAAGGATTTCCCGCTGATCATGACGTCGGGCCGCCTGGTCGAGTACGAAGGCGGCGGCGAGGAGACCCGCTCGAATCCCTGGCTGGCCGAGCTGCAGCAGAACATGTTCGTCGAGATCAACCCGCGCGACGCGGTGCAGATCGGCGCCAGGCTGGGCGAGTACGTCTGGCTCGAGACCCCGACCGGCGCACGCCTCAAGATGATGGCGATGGTCACCGAGCGGGTGCCGGTGGGCCTGGTATGGGCGCCGTTCCACTTCGGCGGCTGGTGGATGGGCGAGGATCTCGAGAAACACTATCCCGAGGACGGCGCGCCGATCGTGCGGGGCGAGGCGATCAATACCGGCTGGACCTATGGTTACGACGCCGTGACGATGATGCAGGAGACCAAGGTCTCGTTGTGCCGGGTGGTACGCGCCTGACGAACCGGAAGGAGAGAACAGCATGGCAGCACGGATGAAATTCATTTGCGACACGGAGCGCTGCATCGACTGCAACGGCTGCGTGACCGCCTGCAAGAACGAGCACGAACTGGCTTGGGGCATCAACCGGCGCCGGGTGGTGACGATCAACGACGGCATCCCGGGCGAGCGCTCGGTGTCGGTCGCCTGCATGCACTGCACCGACGCGCCGTGCCTGGCGGTGTGCCCGACCAACTGCATCTACCATACCGAGGACGGCATCGTCCTGCACAGCAAGGACCAGTGCATCGGCTGCGGCTATTGCTACTACGCCTGCCCGTTCGGCGCGCCGCAGTTTCCCGAGACGGGGCTGTTCAACCATCGCGGCAAGATGGACAAGTGCACCTTCTGCGCCGGCGGCCCCGAACCGGATACCTCGGAAGCCGAGTTCAAGAAATACGGCCGCAACCGCATCGCCGAAGGCAAGCTGCCGGCCTGCGCCGAGCAGTGCGGCACCAAGGCGCTGCTGGGCGGCGACGCCAACATCATCGCCGACATCTACCGCCAGCGCGTCGAGACGCGCGGCTACGGTCCCCAGCTATGGGGCTGGAAGATCGCCTACGGCCGGCCGAAGCGCGGTGGCGAGATCAAGGCGAAGGGCCAGCATCCGCGCATCAACCAGAAGCAGGGCGATGTGCAGAACAACCCAGGGAGGTTCCCGACATGAAGCCGATGAAACCCTGCGCCGTCATTCTCGCGGCCACGCTGCTGGCCGGCTGCCTCGAAGTCGACCAGCATCCGGCCTGGATCCATGGCGAATACGCCGGCAAGCCCGACGACCGGCCCTACCAGCGGCGTTTCCACAACGACCGCCTGGCCTGGTGGGCCACGGTCGAGAACCGCAACCTGCACCAGAACGAATACAACCGGGCCAAGCCCTAGGAGGCGAGATGCGAGCCAATTCGACCATCCTGCGCGCCATGCTGTTGCTGGTGACGGCCCTGAGCATGTCGGTCGCCTGGGCCGGCGTCAAGAACGAGCGCGCCACACCGGCCTATGCCGAGGAGCAGACCATGCTCCAGATCGAGGCCGACTCGGTGGTGCCCCAGCCGGGCCTGCTGGACGCCGCCTCGGGGCGGGTGCACATGGACCGCCACTACCTGGGCCAGTACGGCACCACGGAAGGCAATGTGATCGTCCAGCGCGGCGGCAATACCTGGCGCCACCTGCGCAACGGGCCGCTCGCGACGCTGGCCGGCTTCATCCTGCTGGCGGTGCCGCTGGCCATCCTCGTGTTCTACCGGACCATCGGCCCGGCCAATCAGGTGGCCGAGGCGGGCCGCAAGATGCAGCGCTTCAATCGCTGGGAGCGCCAGGTGCACTGGGCCACCGCGTTCAGCTTCATTGCGCTGGGCGTGACCGGCATCATCATCATGTACGGCAAGAACATCATGCTGCCGTGGATGGGCCATGGCCTGTTCTCGTGGGTCGCGATCATCGCGAAATACCTGCACAACTTCGTCGGACCACTGTTCATCCTGTGCTCGATCCTGATGTTCTTTACTTTTCTCAAGCGAAACTTCTTCAACCGGGCCGACTGGCAATGGGTCAAGAAGGGCGGGGGACTGATCAGCCACGAGCATGTGCCCGCAGGGTTCTTCAATGCCGGAGAGAAGGCCTGGTTCTGGGGCGGCGTCGCCCTGCTGGGCCTGTTGGTGTCGGTCACCGGCCTGGTGCTTGATTTCGCCGTCGGCCAGACTCGCTACGTGATGCAGGTGGCGAATGTCCTGCACGTGTCGGCGGCGGCCATCTACATGGTGGCCGCGATGGGCCACTCGTATATCGGCACCTGGGGCACGCCAGGCGCCTACGAGGCGATGCGCTACGGCACGGTGGACGAGAACTGGGCCAAGGCCCACCACCGGCTGTGGTACGAGCAAATGAAGACCGGCGTGCCTCCCGGCATGGACCAGGACGGCAGGATGGTCCCGGGCCAGGACGTACCTGGCGGGCGGCCCGAGCCCGGTCCCGCGCACTGAGGAATGCCATGAAAATATGCAATGCAACGATACTGGGCGGCATGGCCTTTGCGACGCTTGTCGCCGGCTGTGATCGCGGCGCAGCGCCCGCGGCGAACGGCGTGCTCCAGACGAAATATCCGGGGCAGGTCTCGGCCGGCGGCCTGGCCAGCGGCCAGCTCATGGCGCGCACCGCGCGCGACACGACCGACGCCATTTATGCCGGCGGCACCCCCGGCATCGCCGGCGGCGCGGGCGGCAACACCAGTGGCGCCGCGATCGGCGGCGCGACCCGCGAGACCGGCCAGGGGCCGTCGAGCGGCGTGACGCGGCCGAGCGGCACCGGCGGGCTCGGCACATCCATGCAGGCAGGCGACAACGAACCTGCCGCGACGGCCCAGTCCGGGGGCGCGCAGGCGCCAGCCGGCAATGCGCCCCCCGCAACGGCGCCGCTCACCCCGGCCCAGGCCGCTGCTGCGAAGAAGGCCGAGGCCGACGCCAGGGCGGCGAAGGAAAAAGAAGCGCTGAACGCCGGCATGGAACGCATTGCCGTCTATTGGCGCCAGCGCGCGGCGCAGGAAGACTGGCGCATCAAGCCGCCACCGCCGGTCACCGGCCCGACCGGCATCGCGGCGTCCGACCCACCTTCGCCGAGCGCGCGCCTGCCGGCGGGAGCGGGTAGCGCGGCGGCGGCCCCGGCCACCGCCGCCGCGCCGCTCAGCGCACGCGCCCTGCACGCCGCGAACGTGCCGGTCAAGAGCGAAAAACTGGGCACGGCGCGTCCGAGCGAAGACGTCAAGGCGGGGCCGACCCGCAGCGAGCCTGCGGGCACGCCGCCGACCGTCAACCGGCCCGGCGTTCCCGACAATGCCCCCAAACAGTAAAGGCGACGCCAATCGATGAAAAAGGCAAGCATGCCGGTCGCCGTCATCATGCAGCGGCGCGCGGTGCAGCACCGCTGGGGCGAGATGGACAGCTGGGCTGCGGTCGGCATCGTGCCGGACCGCGGCGGCCTCGAGCCGCTCAGGATGCTCAGCGAGAGTCCGGAGCGCGACTACTACCTGGTCTCGGGTCTTGAACTCGAGCTCTATACCGACGAGAACGAAGGCTACTACGAGAACGTGATGGCGCCGGAATCGAAGGTGTTCGTCCTGTGGCGCATGCAGGACGGGCGGGCGATGCCGGCGCGGGCCTCGGTCAGCTACGTGGAAGGCACGCGCATGTTCGATTCGGGCGAGTCGGCCGATGGCGTGACGATGCCGGCCGATATCTACAGCTGGGTGGCGGGCTACCTGCGCGAGCACTTCACGCCGCGTCCGCGCAAGGGCAGGCAACACGGATGACGGAGTTTTCCATGGCCGAGGAAGGTTTCTTTCGCCGCTGGGCGCGCCTGAAGTCCAGCACGGAGGTGGAAGCGCCGCCCGAGCCGGCTGGTGCTCCCGCGCCCGTGCCTGCAGCGGCGCCGGCGACGGCCCCAGCACCGCCTGGCGAACCGCGCCAGGCGCCGGCGCCGACGCTGGACGACGTGGCCCGGCTCACGCCCGAGTCCGACTATTCCGCCTTCGTCGCCAAGGGCGTCGACAAGGCGGTGCAGCGCATGGCGCTGAAAAAACTGTTCGCCGATCCGAATTTCGCGGTCATGGATGGGCTGGATATCTATATCGACGATTACAACAAGGCTTCACCGCTGACCGACGCGATGCTGGCCTCGCTCAAGCACGCGCCCGGCGTGCTGGGGCGGCTGTTCGGCGACGACGAGGACGGCGGCAAGGACCGGCAGGCCGGCCAGGCGCAGGCCATGCAGCAGCCCGAAGAAGAGCTCGCCATGCAGCAGCCCGACCCGGAACTGGCCGTGCAACATCAGCCTGCCGTCGCGCCGGCCATGCAGCAGCCTGGCCCGGCGCCAGCGACGCCAACACAAGGGACTCCATGAATATCCGATTTACCGACGGGGCGCCCCCCGACCCCGTCCAGGAAGCGCGCGACCAGCTGGCGCGCCAGGCGGCCCTGCGGGCAGCCAACGATTTCCCCGACTTCGAGCCGGCCGCCACGGTCGACTACCGCTCGCACGGCCGCACGCTGGTGGTGGGCGCGGCGCGCGACGTGCTGCCGCTGGCCGACCAGCTCGCGAGCGCGCTGGCGGTCACGGCGCTGCTGCTCGATGACGCCGATGGTGCCGATGGCGCCGCGCGCCTGTACCCGGTCCATCGCGCGCGCACGGTGGCGGTGGCCGGCTGGCTGGGCGCCTTCGAGGCGCGCTGGCAGGCCCCGGGCTCGCCCGTGGGCGAGGGGCGGTTCGACCTGGTGCTCGACCTGTGTCCTGCGCGCCTGATCGCCACCCACCAGCGCCCGCACGGCTACCAGGCGCCGGGACCCGACCCACAGGCGCGCGCGGCGGCGGTGGCAAGCCTGCTCGACATGGTCGGCGATTTCGAGAAGCCCACATACTTCAACTACAAGGAGCGCATCTGCGCCCATGGCCGCAACGGCATCCAGGCCTGCACCGCCTGCGTGGACATCTGCTCGGCGCGCGCCATCCTGAGCGACGGCGACCGGGTCAAGGTCAATCCGTACCTGTGCGCCGGCTGCGGCGCCTGTGGCACGGTATGCCCCACCGGCGCCATGACGTACGCTTATCCTCCGGCGCCGCTGACCGGCAAGCGCATCCAGGCCGCACTGCGCGCCTTCGCCAGCGCCGGCGGCGCCCAGCCGGTGCTGTTGCTGCACGATGCGCACGGCGGCGCGCTGCTCGAACGGCTGGGCGACTGCGTACCGGGCCGGGTGCTGCCGCTGGCGCTGCACCATGTGGCCTCGACCGGCATCGATGTCTGGCTGGCTGCGCTGGCCTACGGCGCGGCCGGCGTCGCGGTGCTGGCCACGGGCGAGGAAGCGCCGCAATACGTGACCGCGCTGGACGAGCAGATGCAGATCGCGCAGGCGCTGCTCGATGGCCTGGGCTACGCCGGCCCGCATTTCCAGCTGCTGCGGGCCGGGGCTGCGCCATTGGATGCGGCGCAGGAGCTGGTCCTGGCGCTGCGCCATGCGCCGCGCGGCGAAGTGCCGCCTTGCCCCGCCACCTTCCACCTGGCGGCGGACAAGCGCAATACGCTCGACTACGCGCTCGATCACCTGCACCGCCATGCGCCGCGGCAGCCGCAGCATATTGCGCTGCCGCCCGGGGCGCCGTTCGGCGCGCTGGCGCTGGACACCCAGGCCTGCAGCCTGTGCATGTCGTGCGTTGGCGTCTGCCCCGCAGCCGCGCTGCAGGACGGGCAGGGCGCCCCGCAGCTGCGCTTCATCGAGAAGAACTGCGTGCAGTGCGGCCTGTGCGCCAACACCTGCCCCGAAAACGCGATCGCGCTCATGCCGCGCATGTCGTTCGCACCCGAGCGCATGCAGGCGGTGGTGCTGAACGAGTCGCAGCCTTTCCACTGCATCCGCTGCAGCAAGCCGTTCGGCACGCTGCAGATGGTGGAGAACATGCTGGGCCGCCTGGCCTCGCACCCGGCGTTCAGCGCGCACCCGGACCGCCTGCGCATGTGCGGCGACTGCCGCGTGATCGACATGATGACGCCTGCCGACGAAATGCAGGTGACGCCGCTGCGCCGCAATTAGCCTGCCAAACCTGCCGCTGGCGCGCATTCGGTGGCAGAATGGTCGCGACACCGAACGATGCAGGGGCGCCCCGGCGCATCCTGCCATTCCCATGGCATAGCGACCAGGAGACACCATGACGCCCACCCAGCGCTTCCTGCAGGCGCGCGACTTCCTGCTGCGGCACCGGCTCGACTACGACACCGCGTACCGCGATTTCCAGGCGCCCGCGCTCGAGACCTTCAATTGGGCGCTCGACTATTTCGATTATTACGCCAGGGACAATCACGCGACCGCCTTGTGGGTGGTCGAGGAAGACGGCAGCGAGCGCAAGGTGTCGTTCGCCGACATGGCGGCGCGCTCCAGCCAGGTGGCCGAATACCTGCGCAACCTCGGCGTGCGCCGCGGCGACCGGGTGCTCTTGATGCTGCCGAACCGGGTCGAGCTGTGGGAAATCATGCTGGCCGGGATCAAGCTCGGCGCGGTGCTGGTGCCGACCACGATGCTGGTGGCGGGCGCCGACCTGCTCGACCGGATCGAGCGCGGCCAGGTCAGGCACGTCGTCGCCCAGGCCAGCGAGGCCGGCAAGTTCGACAGCCTGCCGGGCAGCTACACCCGCATCGCCGTCGGCGCAAGTCCGGCTGGCTGGCACGACTACGAAGACAGCCACGACGTGGCCAGCGTCTTCGTGCCGGAAGGCGAGACCCGCGCCACCGATCCGCTGCTCTTGTATTTCACGTCCGGCACCACCGCGAAACCGAAGCTGGTGCTGCACACCCACCAGAGCTATCCGGTTGGCCACCTGTCGACCATGTACTGGATCGGCCTGCAGGCCGGCGACGTGCACTGGAATATCAGTTCGCCCGGCTGGGCCAAGCATGCCTGGAGCTGCTTCTTCGCGCCGTGGAACGCGGGCGCCACCGTGTTCGTGTTCAATTTCGAGCGCTTTGCCAGCCGCCCGGTGCTCGACGCCATCGCGCGCTGCGGCGTGACCTCGCTGTGCGCGCCGCCCACCGTCTGGCGCATGCTGATCAAGGAAGACCTCAGGGCCTGGAAACCCGCCTTGCGCGAACTGGTCGGCGCCGGCGAGCCGCTCAACCCGGAAGTCATCGAGCAGGTCGAACGCGCCTGGGGCCTGCGCATCCGCGACGGCTTCGGCCAGTCCGAATCGAGCTGCCAGATCGGGAATTCGCCCGGCCAGCCGCTCAAGCCGGGCTCGATGGGCCGCCCGCTGCCGGGCTACCGGATCGCGCTGCTCGACATCGACGACCGGCCGGCGGCCGAGGGCGAGATCTCGGTGGAACTTGCGGCCAATCCGATCGGTCTCATGGCTGGCTACGAAGGAAACGACGACAAGACGCGCGAGGTCATGCGTGCCGGCTACTACCACACGGGCGACACCGCCAGCATCGACGCCGACGGCTACTACTTCTACGTCGGCCGCAACGACGATGTCTTCAAGTCGTCCGACTACCGTATCAGTCCGTTCGAGCTCGAGAGCGTGCTGATCGAGCATGAGAGCGTGCTGGAGGCGGCCATCGTGCCCAGTCCCGACCCGCTGCGGCTGGCGGTGCCGAAGGCCTTCATCACGCTGCGCGCCGGCGTGGCGCCGGGCCCCGAGATCGCGGCCGCGCTGTTCGCCTTTACCCGCGCGCGCCTGGCGCCTTACCAGCGCATCCGGCGCATCGAGTTCCGTGAGCTGCCCAAGACCATCTCGGGCAAGATCCGGCGCGTCGAATTGCGCCGCGCCGAGGCCGGCCGCGGCGCACAGCCTGTCGGCGGCGTCGAATACCGCGAGGAAGAATTTACCACCTGAGTCGAGGAGAGCATCATGCAACTGCACGCGCCGATCCAGCCCTGCCTGTGGTTCGACACCCAGGCCGAGGAAGCAGCCAGGCACTACATCACGATCTTTCCCGATTCGCGCATCACCCACGTGTCGCACTACGGCGAGGCGGGCCGCGAGGTGCACGGCATGGCCCCGGGGACGGCGATGGCGGTGCAGTTCGAAGTCGCCGGCCAGCCCTGCATCGCCATGAACGGCGGACCGCTGTTTCATTTCAGCGAAGCGATCTCGTTCATGGTGATGTGCGATACCCAGCAGCAGATCGACTACTACTGGGACCGACTGGGCGAGGGCGGCGACGCGGCGGCGCGCCGGTGCGGCTGGCTGAAGGACCGCTACGGCCTGTCGTGGCAGGTGCAGCCGACGGCGCTGGTGTCGTGGATGAGCGGCCCGCGCAGCGACCTGGTGATGACGGCCATGCTGGGGATGAAAAAGCTCGATCTCGCGGCCCTGCGCGCCGCCGCGCAAGGCGCCTGAGCCGGATGGCGGCAAACTGTGCGGCCACGGCGCACCGAATGCCGCCATAATGGACGACATCTTCCCATCGCTTTACCGCCACCCAGATGACCTCCAAGCGCTCCACCAAGAAAAACAGCAGCACCAGCACAGCCGAATCGCTCGATCCGATGTTCGAGGTGCGCCAGTCGCCGGTCCATGGCAACGGCGTGTTCGCCACCCGCGCGATTGCCGCCGGCGCGCGCATCGTCGAATACCAGGGCCAGCGCATCAGCTGGGACAAGGCCACGCGGCGCGCCGAAAAGGCCGGCGGCCCGATCAACCACACCTTTTATTTCAGCCTGGCCGATGGCCGCGTGATCGATGGCGGCCGTGACGGCAACGAGGCGCGCTGGATCAACCACGCCTGTTCGCCCAACTGCGAAGCGTTCGAGGATGAAGGCAAGGTGTACATCCACGCCATGCACGACATCGAGGCGGGGCAGGAGCTGAACTATAATTACGCGCTGATCTACGACGAGCGCCACACGCCGGCGCTCAAGAAACTGTTCGCCTGCCGTTGCGGCACTCCTGGCTGCACCGGCACCATGCTGGCTCCCAAGCGCCGCGCCAAGAAGTCGGCGACAGGCTAGTGTCCTGAATTGGAAGTTCGTTGAATAATAAATGTGGCGAAGTCGGCCTGAAACAAGGAGCAAAGCACAGCAAGGCCGGGGCCTTGCGCGCATTTGCGACGCGGTATCAGGGCGACGCTCGCCGCATTTATTCAACGAATCTCTGATTCAGGACACTAGGGTCGTCGCACGCGTTGCGCCCCAGCGCCCGTTCCTTTGACGCGAGTCGGGCCGGGTGCGCCGCGCCAGCGTGCGCCGCATGGCGCAGCCCTGCATGGGGCGCAATGCGGCATGCGCCAATGCGCCAATGCGCCAATGCGCCGTACGCAGTATGCAGTACGCAGTACGCAGTACGCAGTACGCAGTACGCAGTACGCAGTACGCAGTACGCAGTATGCCTTGCGCGCGCTGCGTCCATGCCCGCCATGCATCAACACGAGCGTTGCCCCGTCGACCGGGACAGGCTCTTAGCCCGGAGTCCCGATGAAGCCAGTAGTTCGCAGCCTGCTAGAGACCGACCTGTACAAGTTCACGATGTGGCAGGCGCTGCTGCACAGCCACCCGGGCGCCACCGGCGACTACGAGTTCCGCTGCCGCAACGAGCCGGCCTATCCGCTGGCCGAGCTGAAGGATGATGTCGAGCGCGAGCTCGACCACCTGTGCCAGATCATGTTTACCGAGCAGGAGGTCGCCTACCTGCGCGGCCTGCGCTTCATCAAGAGCGATTTCGCCGACTTCCTGACCCTGTTCCGCTTCCAGCGCAAATTCATCGACGTCTCGACCGACGGCCCGCGCCTGGTGATCCGCGTCAGTGGTCCGCTGGTGCATGTGATGGGCTTCGAGATCTTCGTGCTGTACATCGTCAACGAGTTGTACTTCCGCCGCTTCGACCAGCAGCAGGCCATCACCGAGGCGCGCCATCGCCTGCACCAGAAGATCGAGGAGCTGCGCGCTTTCGGCGCCGAGCCGCCGCGCGCCAATCCGTTCGAATTCTTCGACTTCGGCGTGCGCCGCCGCTATTCGGGCGAATGGCACGACGAGGTGGTCGAGACCATGGCGCGCGAGCTGCCGCAATACTTCAAGGGCACCTCGAACGTCTATCTGGCCTACAAGCTGAAACTGACGCCGATCGGCACCATGGCCCACGAATACCTGCAGGCCCACCAGTCGTTCGGCACGCGCCTGCGCGATTTCCAGAAAGCGGCGCTCGAGAACTGGGTGCAGGAATACCGCGGCGACCTCGGCACGGCGCTGACCGACGTAGTGGGGATGGACGCCTTCCTGGCCGACTTCGACCTGTATTTCGCCAAGCTGTTCGACGGCCTGCGCCAGGATTCGGGCGACCCGATCACCTGGGGCGAGAAGGCGCTGGCCCACTACGCCAAGCTGCGCATCGATGCGCGCACCAAGCGCCTGGTGTTCTCCGATTCGCTGACGGTGCCGAAAGCGCTCGACCTGTACCGCCATTTCGCCGATCGCGTGATGACCGGCTTCGGCATCGGCACCAAGCTGACCAACGACACGCCGCACAAGGCGCTCAATATCGTCATGAAGCTGGTACGCTGCAACGGCCAACCGGTCGCCAAGCTGTCCGATACGCGCGGCAAGTCGCTCAGCAACGACGAGACCTTCATCGCCTACCTGCGGCAGGTGTTCAACAAGTACGACGCGGGCGACTGAACCGAACGGCCCTGGAGGCCAGCCGATAGATGGGTGGCGTCCTGGCGCAAGAACCGGGTATGCTTGCAGCCAGTCATCAACCTGAACCGGAGAGCGCCATGCAGCAGATCGTCCCCATCGCCGTCGCGATGATGTTTGCCGTTCCAGCCAGCGCAGTGCATGCGCAGGACGTCGAGCGCACCAGGGCCGGGGTGCAGGCGGCCGGGCAATGGCTGGCGCTGGCCGATGGCGGGCAGGGCGACGCGTCGTGGTCCGCCGCCGCAGGCGTGTTTCGTGGCGCGGTCACGCAGGCGCAGTGGAGCGCGGCGCTGGCGCAGGCGCGCGCGCCGCTCGGCGCACTCAAGTCGCGCACGCTGGCCAGTGCGCGCTTCACCCGTACGCTGCCGGGCGCGCCGGAAGCCGACTACGTCGTGATCCAGTATGGGGCGGTCTACGCCAACCGCCCCGGCGTGACGGAAACCCTGGTCGCCACCCGCGAGACGGATGGCGCCTGGAAGGTGATGACCTACCTGATCCAGTAGGGCGCGCTTCAGGCGCGGGCGGCGCTCGCCAGTTTCCACAGCTCGGTCGGCAGGGCCGCCGGTGCGTCGGGCTTGAAGAACGCCGAATCCTGGATGTGCGATGAGGTGACATATACCGTGCCGTCCGGCCCCTGGGCGAAGGTGTCGGGCCAGCGCAGGCGCGCGTCCTGAACCAGCACCTTGACTTCGGCCTGCGCTCCGCCGTCCAGGTCGCGCACCTTGATCGCATCGTCCTGCACCGCCGTGAGCAGCATGCGGTTGCTGCCGCGGTCGAACAGCAGGCCGTCGTTGACGCCGTTGTGGCCGTAGTCCTCGACCGCAGCGCCCACGTCGGCGCCGCTCATGCCCCTGACCAGTTCACTGGTGGCGATGCGGTACAGCGTGTCGCCCTTGATCGCCTGCCAGTACAGGTACTGGCCGTCGCCCGACAGCTCGATGCCGTCGGCCGAGAACTCGACGCCGCGGCCGTCCGGGCGGCGCAGCACCGCGCCGTCTGCCGTCACGTCCAGGCCCTGCTTCATCTGGGTCGACGGATGGCCGTCGAGCAGGCGCACCGTCTTGCCGGCGGCCAGGTCGACCACCAGGATCGCGCCGACCACGCCCGAATCGGTGATGTAGGCGTACTTGCCGTCGTTTGAAAAGCGCACGTCGTTCAGGTAGGAGCCTTGCGGCGCCGCGTCCTCGTCGAAGGCGATGGTGCGCACGACCCGGTCGCCGGCCAGGTCGATCTGCACCAGCTTGGCGCCGCCGGACACCAGGTGGGCCTGGGCCGGCGCCGCCGGGTCGAGCACCCACAGGCTGCCGCGGCCGTCGGCCACGACGCTCTGCACGCACACCCAATGGTCGTGCGGCGTGACGTCGTCCTTGCGCGCATTGCGCCAGGCGTTCCATTCCTGGTCCGGATAGGGAACCAGGGCGCCGTCTTCCTTCAGCTCGGCCACCGAGACCGCATTGTCCTCGGTCCAGCGGGGGAAGTTGACGAAGATGCGGTTGTCCTCGGACACCGAGACGCCGGTGACCTGGTGCGCGAAGCGGGCGACCAGTTCTAGGGTCCAGTCCTGCGATGTGGTGATTGCTGCGTTCATGCCGATCCTTTCATGGTGGGTTCAAGCCGCCGCGCGGGCAGGGGCGCCGGCCCGCGCCCGCGCCGGCTTGCGGGGAGCGGCCTTCTTCGGCGCAGGCTTCCTGCCTGCCGCCGCCGGCCGCGGACGTTGCTTCTCGAGATCCTGCTCATGGCGCAGGCGCTGCTGCAGCATGGCCAGCACCGCCGCCTCCTCGGGCTGCAGCGCATGCAGGTCTTCCTGCAGCGTTTCCTCGGTGCGCTCGCGCAGCACCTCCAGCGCGGCGCCGTCGAGATAGGCGTCGAGCACCGCCGGATGCACATAGCACTTGCGGCAGATCGAGGGCGTGTTGCCGAGCTTCTCGGCCACCGACTCGATCGCGCGCACGATATTCTTCTTGGCCTGGGCTTCGGAATCGAATTTCTCGAATTCCTGCAGCGCCAGCGCGGCCAGCACGGTGCCCGACCAGGTGCGGAAATCCTTGGCCGTATAGTCCTCGCCGGTGATCGTGCGCAGGTAATCGTTGACGTCGCTCGAATCGACGCTGTGGGTGTCGCCGTCGGCGTCGACATACTGGAACAACTCCTGGCCCGGCAGGTCGCGCGAACGCGCCACGATGCGCGCCAGGCGGCGGTCGTGCACCTTGACCTTGTGGTAGACGCCGCTCTTGCCGCGGAAGCTGAACTGGACGTCGCTGCCGTCGACCTTCGCATGGCGGTTGCGCAGCGTGGTCAGGCCGAAGGAGCGGTTGGTGCGGGCATATTCCTCGTTGCCGACACGCATCATGGTGGCTTCGAGCAGGTAGACGATGGTGGCCAGCACTTTTTCGCGCGGCAGGCCGGGCAGCCTCAGGGCGCGGTCGACCTCGCGCCGGATCGCCGGCAGGGCCTCGCCGAACTTGAGCATCCGTTCGTACTTGACCTCGTCGCGCGCGGTGCGCCACTTGGGGTGATAGCGGTATTGCTTGCGGCCGCGCGCGTCGCGCCCGGTGGCCTGCAGGTGGCCGTTGGCCTGGGGGCAGATCCAGACCTCGGTCCAGGCCGGCGGCACCACCAGGCGCTTGATGCGCGCCAGCGTGGTCTCGTCGGTGACCGGCTCGCCATGGGCGTCGAGGTAGGCAAAACCGTCCTTGACGGCTTCGCGCCGGATGCCGGGCCGGTCATCGTGGACGTAGCGCAGGCCGGCGGCGCGGGCGGCGGCGGGAGGATCGCTGGCGACGACGTCGGCGCCGGTTTCTTTGCTGGACATGGCGGATCCGCGGGAAGGTGGTAGTTCCAGCCGATCCTACCCTCGCATTCTGGCGCGCACTGTACGCAAAGTAACGCAGGCGCAGGGCGGGCCCCGGCGTCAGTGCCCGTCCCGCTCAGCGGTAGCGCGCTTCGACCAGGTCGATCTCGCGCAGCAGCTTGCGCGCGATCTCGTCCGACAACTGGTTGTGGCGCGCCATGCGCAGCAGCACCGCGCGTTCCTGCTCGAGCGCCGCCAGGCGGTAGTGGCGTTCGGCGTTCTCGGCCGCGCGCGCCCGCGCCGGTGCGATGCCGGCCCCGGTGCCGCCGTCGAGCCGGTACTGGTACAGGCTGCGCACCTGGTCGGCCGCGCTGGCATGCATCTCGGCCGCGCCTTCGGCATCGCAGCCGGCGGTCGGTGACGGCGGCGGCGCCGCCGCGATCGCCTCCAGCGCCGCCACTGCGGCGGCGTTGCGGGCACGGTCTTCCTCGCTTTCGTGCGCGGCTTCGGCCGGCAGTTCCAGCCCGCGCAGCACGCGCGGCAGGCCGATGCTGGCCAGCGCCAGCGACACCACGATCACGGCGCTGGCCAGGAAGATCACCAGGTCGCGTCCCGGGAACGGGGCGCCGCCGGGCATCGCCAGCGGCAGCGTCAGCACGCCGGCCAGGGTGATCGCCCCGCGCACGCCGGCCAGCGAGGTGGCCAGGATGAGGCGCGGGTTCGGCCGGTAGACAGCCTGCTTCTGGCGCCGCGCGGCCAGGAGCGTCAGGCGCAGCGAGACCCAGACCCAGGTGAAGCGCAGCAGGATCAACCCGATGCTGATCGCGAGCGCGTTCCAGGTGAGCCACCAGACGTCGTGGGCGGCCGGCAGCTCGGGCGCGACCAGGGCTGCCTGCACGATGCTCGGCAGTTGCTCGCCCAGCAGCACGAACATGATGCCGTTGAGCGCGAACTGCACGGTGTCCCACACCACCGCGCGCCGCACACGGGTGGTGGCCAGCGCGCGTCCGCTCAGTTCCACATAGCTCATGGTGACGCCGGCCGCCACCGCGGCCAGGATGCCCGAGGCTTGCAGGTGTTCGGCCGCCAGGTAGGCGCCGAACGGCAGCAGCAGGTTGATCAGGATCGGCGAACCGCTCTCTTCGCCGATGCGCGCGGCCAGCACCCGCTGGGCCGCGCTGACCGCCACCGTCAGGCCGACGCCGATCGCGATGCCGGCCAGCGCCACCCACAGGAAGGTCAGGGTGGCGTCGCCCAGCGAGAAGGTGCCGGTGAGCGCGGCCGCCACCGCGAAGCGGAAGCACACCAGGCCGCTGGCGTCGTTGAGCAGCGACTCGCCCTCGAGGATGTGCATCAGGCGCGGCGGGATCGGCACCCGCGCCGCGATCGACGACACCGCGACCGGATCGGTGGGCGCCAGGATCGCGGCCAGCGCGAACGACACCGCCAGCGGCAGCGACGGGATCAGCCAGTGGATCAGGAAGCCGGCGCCGATCACGGTAAACAGCACCAGGCCGAGCGCCAGCTCGAGGATGGTCGAGCGGTCGCGGAACAGGCCCACCTTGGGGATGCGCCAGCCGTCGAGGAACAATAGCGGCGGCAGGAAGACCAGGAAGAAGATATGGGGCTCGAGGCGCACGCCATGGCCGGTGGTGCCCGAGATAGCCGCGCCCAGCGCGATCTGGACCAGCGGCAGCGGCACCGCGAACGGGAGCATGCGCACCAGGTAGCCGCTCGCCACCACCGCCAGCAGCATTGCCAGTACGATCCCTACTTCATCCATTCGACGCTCCCTTCCATATCATGTACTTCTGCCATGATAAGGGATCGGCGCCGATCACGCCGGCGCCAGGCGCGCTCGAGCGCGAGGCGCCGTCGGGCGTGGCGGCGCGTGGCCGTCGTGAACACGCGCCAGGCCCGGGGCGGCGCCTGAGGAAGCGCTGATTTATTCATGAGGGCGGACTTGGCCGCAAAAATAGGCGTCCTGCGGCGTTGCAAAATCTTGCAATAGCTAGCTATTGCTGCGATTTCGCGCCTTGCAGGCCACCTTTTTTGCTGGTCAATCCCAACCCTCAGAATAAATCAGTGCTTCCCTAACTGGCGCTGGCCAGCAGCTCGCCCAGGCGCACCGTATTGACCGGCTTGACCAGGTAGTGGTCGAAACCGGCCTGGTCGGCGGCGTCGCGGTCCTGCTGGCGGCCGTAGCCGGTGGCCGCGACGAGCAGCGCGCCGCTGGTCTGCGGCAGATGGCGCAAGCGGCGCGCCAGTTCGTTGCCGTCCATGTCCGGCAGGCCGATATCGAGCAGGCAGACCTGGGGCGAGAACACCTTGGCGAGCTCGATCGCGTCGAGCGCGCAGTAGGCGACCTCGACTTCGTGGCCGCTGGCGCGCAGGAACATATTGAGCGTGTGGGCGGCGTCCAGGTTGTCGTCCACCACCAGGATGCGCAGCGCGCTGGTGCTGGCCATGGCGAGCGCCGGAGTCCGGCCCGGTGCGGCCGGGCTGTCCTGGGTGTGGCGCGGCAGGCGCACCGTGAAGGTGCTGCCGCGTCCCAGCCCATCGCTGGCGGCGCCCACGCTGCCGCCATGCAGCTCGACCAGGCTCTTGGCCAGCGCAAGGCCCAGTCCCAGGCCCCCCTGCGAACGGTCGGGCGTGCGTTCGGCCTGGGTGAACAGGTCGAACACGCGCTCGACCAGCGGCGCCTCCATGCCGATGCCGTCGTCGGTCACCGTCAGCAGCCAATGGTCGCCGTCGGCCGCCAGCTGCAGCGCGATGTGGCCGCCCTCGGGCGTGTACTTGGTGGCGTTGCCCAGCAGGTTGGCCACCACCTGCACCAGGCGCTTGTGGTCGCCCTTGACGTTGGCCGGCCCGGACGGCAGGTCGAGCACCACCTTGTGGCGGCGTGCGCCGATCAGGGGCCGGATCTGTTCGGCCGCGTCGTCCACCACATTGCGCAGGTCGAGCGCCTGGGTGGAGAGCGACACCAGGCCGCGCGTCACGCGCGAGACATCCAGCAGGTCGTCGACCAGGCTGGTCATGTGCTCGACCTGGCGCGCGATGATGGCGCAGGTCTGGGTGATCTGGGCGTTATCCGAGTGCAGCAGCTTGAGCAGGTGGGCGCCGGTGCTGATCGGGGCCAGCGGATTGCGCAATTCGTGCGCCAGCATGGCCAGGAATTCGTCCTTGCGCTGGTCGGCCGCGCGCAGTTCGCGTTCGGCCTGGCTGCGCGCTGCTTCTTTCTTCTGCAGGTTCTCGGCCATCTCGTCGAGCGCTGCGGCCAGGCGGCCGATTTCCTCGTTGCCGTACTCGACGCCGGTGCGCGCATCGAGTTCGCCGGCGGCGATGCGGCGCGCCACCGCGTTCAGGCTGCGTACCCGCTGCACGATCAGCTTGTCGCCCGCCACCCAGGCAGCGAGCAATGCCAGCAGGGTGGTGGCGCCCAGCCCCAGCAGCGACATGAACTGGGCGTCGCGCGCCACTTCGGTGATGACGTCGGTCGGAATGCCGATCGTCACCGTATATTCGGTCAGGGCGGCCGGGCCGACGCGGGCGAAGGCGTGCAGGCGGTCGACGCCGTCGTCGCCCTTGATCACCACCGCGTGTCCGGGCGGGGAGCGCATGGCCTCGAGCAGCGGCCCGGAGACCTGCTTGCCGAACCAGCGCTCGGGGTCGGGCCGGCGCGAGATCAGCTTGCCCGAGGAATCGGCCGTTTCCAGGATCGCACCCGGCGGCATGCTGATGTCGTTGACGAAGGTGTCGAGCCCCGCCAGGTCCATCGCCGCGAACACCACCGCGACTACTGCGCCGCTGCGGTCGATGACCGGATAGGTGAGGTTGATGGTGTGCTTGCGGATCACGCGCCCGAACACGTAGTCGCTGGCGATGAAGCGGCGCTCGGCCACCGCGCGCTTGAAATGGCTGCGGTCGCCCAGGTTCACCGGATGCAGCATGGGCACCGCGCTGCAAGTGACGTCGCCGTTCAGCTGGATCAGGCCGAAGTTGACATAGCCCTCGTTGCGGTCGAGTACATTGCCCAGCAGCGCATTGCAGCCGGCGGTATCGCCCATCAGGTCGGGCACGCTGACCAGGTCGACCAGGATCTGGCGCGCGCGGTCGATCGACTGCGCCTCGTTGGCGGCGGCCAGCGCGGTCAGGCGCCGCAGATTGTCTTCCGAGGCGCGGATCGCGGCCTCGCGTTCGCGCAGTCCGCCCAGCACGGTGACCACCGCGATCGGCGTGATCGCCAGCAGCACCAGCAGCATCAGGCGGCTGCGCAGGCTGTTCAGGCGGAAGCGTCCCAGCAGTTTGCTCATCGATACTCCAGCGTCGTCTTGTCCTGCGCCAGCCGCGCGCCGAAGGCCAGTAGCCGGTCGACGCCCTCCATCAGCGTCGCGCGTTCGTCGGCGATGTAGCCAAGCCGGATGAAGCCCGGCATGCCCAGCGACTCGCCCGGCATCAGCGCAACCCTTTCCTGTTCCAGCAGGCGCTCGGCAAAGGCCACGGTATCGAGCGTCAGGGCGCGCACGTCGGCCCACAGGTAGGGCCCGGAGGCGGGCGAGCGCATCGCCATCCATGACGCGCCGGCGACACGGCGCAGCACCATGTCGCGCCGCGCGCGGTAGTCGTCGGCCAGGGCCGGCTGGGGGCCGCCATCGAAGGCGGCGATGGCCGCCACCTGCGACAGGTGGGGCACGCCCGCGGTGATCGGGCCCTGCAGCGCCTGCATGGACTCGACCAGGGCCGCGTTCGCCAGCGCGAAGCCGATCCGCCAGCCCATCATGGCATAGCTCTGCGAGGCCGAAAACAGCGTGACCACGCCGGCGCCGCGCCAGTCGCAGATCGACGCCAGCGTCAGGTGCTCGCCCTCGAACAGCAGGTGTTCATAGCTTTCGTCGACGATCACGGCCACCCCGCGCGCGAGGGCCCAGTCGCGCACGCATTCGAGTTCGCGCCGCGTGTGCACCACGCCGGTCGGGTTGTGCGGATTGTTCAGCACCAGCACCCTGACGTCGCCGAAGGCGTCCAGTGCCTCTGGCGTGATGGCGTCGGGCAGGTCGGCCAGCACGACCTCGAGGCCGAGCAGCGCGGCGCTGGCCAGGTAGGCCGGCCAGTAGGGGCGGAACACGGCGATGCGGTCGCCCGGATCGGTCAGCGCGTACAGCGCCTGGTAATAGGCCTGCTTGCAGCCATTGGCCAGGATGACTTCGTCGACGCCGGCCTCGATCCCGTTTTCGCGGCGCAGCTTGGCGCACAAGGCCTCGCGTACTTCCAGCGCGCCGGCGACTTCGGTGTACTGCGCCGGCGCTTCGCCGGCGAGCAGGCCGGCCACGGCGCCGCGCACGGCGGCCGGCGGCGCGAAGTGCGAGATCGCGATCGAGAGATCGATGACAGGTTCGCCCGCATGACGCAGCGCTTCGGCGCGGCCATGCATGGCGGTGGTGGCCAGGGGGCGAATGTGCGCGCTGCGGTTAGAGGGCTTCACGGTGTCTCCGATTGGTTCGATGTGGGTGGCCGGCCGCGCATGACCGGATGTCGTTATAACCTTTCTCGATTGTACTAAAAATTGATAGGCTATAAGAGCAACTGTGTGTCGTGCGCAGCATGTCGTTGACACCTCAAGCATTGGCGCGGTTACACTAGCGTCCTGAATCAGAGATTCGTTGAATAAATGCGGCGAGCGTCGCCCTGATACTGCGTCGCAAATGCGCGCAAGGCCCCGGCCTTGCTGTGCTTTGCTCCTTGTTTCAGGCCGACTTCGCCACATTTAT
>Ga0265780_10002003_pt1 | contig 28199 bp, 30 predicted proteins | sample P1T30metagenome_FD_192432 | JGI IMG/M metagenome (GOLD analysis project Ga0265780, IMG submission 192432) | Plant litter microbial communities from East Loma Ridge, Irvine, California - P1 T30 | ecosystem: Environmental > Terrestrial > Plant litter > Unclassified | place: USA: California...
AGCGTGCCGATGTCTGGGGCGACCGAGCCGCGAAGAGACCCGGGGCCGGAGAGGTCCCAGGTCAGGTCGTCGCGGTCGAGGGGGAGCTCCCACTCGAGGATCTCGCCGGTGAGGGCGCGCTGGGCGATGTAGCGCCAGCGGCTCAAGTGGTGGACTCCTCGAAGAAGACGTCGAAGGCGACCTGCGTGGACAGGTTGCTCGCGAAGCGGCCCGTCGAGCTGGCGTAGAGGCGGCGGGACCAGAAGGTGAGCCGCTGCGTCGTGCCGCGCATCTCGGGCGGCACGTCGAAGGTGAAGCCGAAGAGGGTGAGGCGTGTCTGGGCGTCACCGGCGTTGGCGTCCTGGTCGGTGATGGTGGCCGCCGAGTAGAGGGAAGCCCCGAGTCGGACGCGGGTCGCCATGGCCTCGTCGGCGCCGAACTGCAGGATGCCGTTGGCCGTGACGACGCCGGTCAGGCGGGTGGCCCACTCGGGGATCGCGACGTCAAGGCGGTTCTGCGGGAAGGACACCTCGGTCGTCGCGTTGAGCTGGGCGACGGTGCCAGCCTGCAGGCTGAGGGCCCGGGACGAGCGCGGCAGGGCGACCTTGCGGAGGTCGACGATCATGCCCGCGGTGACCGTGCCGGTCGAGGCGGGGAGGTCGATGCGCGCGAGCACGACGGCCGAACGACCACTGTAGCCGCTGAGGCCCTGCAGGGTCGTGGTCCCGGCGGGGACGTTCGAGATGACCCGCGTGAAGATGTACGGGCCGACCTTCGGGTCCGCGGGGTCCTGCCACGGCTCGCCGGCCATGAAGGGGTCCTCGATCTGCGCGACGATCAGGTCGGAGCGGCCCCCGGCGGAGCCGGTCGCGGCGACGGGGACGACGTCCTCGATCGGGTTGCGCGCGACGTAGGTCTGGGCGGTGCCGCCGGCGGCGCGGCTGCGGATGAGGGCTGCGCCGAGGCTGACGCGCACGGACGAGCCGGGGACGTCGAGCGGGAGCACCTTGAGGTCACCGGGCGAGACGACGCCCTCGGCGCCGCTGGTGGCCGCGTAGGCGAGGAGGCGGGCCACCTCGGGGGAGTGCTCAGCGCCGCCGCCGACGAACCAGGGGACGGAATCCCAGGACATGTGTGCTCCTTCAGGGGGTCGTGTAGGCGTTGCGCCAGCGCGCGGTGGCGCGGGCCGTGCCCGTGGCGGATGCGCCGCGGAGCACGAGCTGGTGGGTGCCCGGGGGAAGTGCCGCGGCGTCGAGCCGCGTGGACGCGCGGGTGCGGCGGCCGGAAACGCTCGCGCCGTCGCGGAGGACGGTGCGCGCCCACGGGCGCGTGTCGATGACGAGCGTCTGGTCGTAGGCGAGGGCCAGGCCGAGCTCGATGCGGAGGACGCCGACGATCTCGATGACGGGCGAGGTCAGCGGGCCGGCGACCTCGAGGACGGGCCACGTCGGCACCTCGCCGTCGACCTGAAAGACGGCCGATCGGTCGGAGGTGGCCGTCGTGGACAGCGGCGACGCGAGTGGGGCGACGAGACCGCCGCCTGCGGCCGGGACGAGGCTGACCTCGGCGGCCTGCTCGGGGCCGTACCAGAGGTCGTCGGCCGTGACGAAGTCCGCCGTGACGGCGGCAAGGCCGGAGTGGATCTCGTCGTCGTTCGAAACGAAGCGCCGGGGTCGGCCGAACGTCGACCGGCCGGTGTGCGCGACGAGCTCGGCGACGGCACCCGGCGAGGACCGGACGGCATCACCGCGCCAGGCCCTCGCGAGGGTGGCGAGGCGAGCGCGCGTCGCGGACTCGTCGGGGCCCACGACGTCGACGGCGAAGCCGATGGTCTGGCCCGAGAGGTAGTCGACGCCAAAGACGGTGCCGTCGCCTCGCGGGCGCCGGGTGTCGTCGGCCTCCGTCTCCGTCGTGCCGATCGCAGGAGCGACCGGGAAGACGAGGCCGGAAGTGACGCTGCCAAAGGCGAGGTCGGTGCCCGGGTAGACCAGGCGCCAGTCGTTAGGCATAGAGCCCTCCTCGCGCCGTCTGGCGCACGTAGAAGTTGACCTCGTCGAGGTCCTCTCGGACGTCGCCGGAGGACTGCAGGGTGAGCGCGCCGATGAGGGGCCCGGCCTGCCGGCTGGCGACGCTGTCGGCGATCGCGCCACCGAGCCCGCCGGGGCGGACCGTGGGGGCGGCGTAGCTCGTCGGCGGGGTCGTGGGGATGAGCGCGTCGGACGCCTTGGCGACGAGACCGGCGGTGTTTTGCAGGCCGATCGCCATGCCCTGGCCGGTGTATTCGCCGATGCCGATGAAGAGTCGCGACGGCGAGTGGATGCCGAGGAAGTTCTTGACCGCGTCGACGCTGTCCTTGATCGGGCCGAGGACTGCGTCCTTGATGCGGCCAGCGACGGCCCTGACGCCGTCGAGGAGGCCCTCGATCATGTTCCGGCCGACGCTCGTGAGGCTGCCGACCAGGCCGCCCAGGAAGCCGAGGATCTGGCCGGGCAGGGCCGAGAAGAAGCCCGTGATGCCGGAGATGCCCGACGAGACGGCGCCAGTGATGCCGGCCCAGATGCCGCCGAGGAACGAGCTGATGCCATTCCAGGCGCCGGACCAGACCGTCGCGATGTTCGCGAGTGCCGCGCCGATGACCGCGACGACGATGGCGACAGCGCCGGTGACGAGGGACTTGATGAGGTCCCAGATACCGCCGAAGACGTTGCCGATGCCGGTCCAGACCTGCGACCAGTTGCCCGAGATCAGGCCGGTCGCGATCTGGATGACGCCGGTGACGACCTGCATGACCGCACCGATGACGTTGGCGATGACGCCGAAGACGGTCGTGACGACGGGCATGAGGTTTTGGATGACAGGGACGAGGAGCCCGGCGATCGTGGTGACGACCGGCATGATCGCCGTGACGACGTCGAGGAGCACGGGCACGAGCGCGCCTACGAGCTGGACGACGAGCGGCGCGACGGCGCCGACCACCTGCCCGATGATCGCGACCAGCGGCGGCAGGATGGCCGACACGAGCTGCATGAAGACGGGCACGAGCTGCGTGAGGAGACCCGCCGCCAGCGGAAGCACCGCGGCGAGGACGCTGCTGATGAGGCCGACGACCTGGCTGAGCGCCGGGGCGAGGGTCGTGAGCAGGTTGGTGAAGACCGGGCCCAGCGTGCCGAGTGCACCGGTGATGACCGGCAGGAGGTCGGACACGGCGCCGGCGAGCGTCGTGAAGATCGGGGCGAGCGAGGAGCCGAGCGTCGACGCCAGACCCAGGAGCTGGCCCCGCAGCTCCGGCGAGCTGGCGATCAGCGCGCCGAGCAGGCCGACGATGATGCCGACGGGGCCGGCCGCGACGCGGAGGAGCGGCGCGAGCTTCCCGATCGTGGCGAGCATGGGGCCGAAGGCGGTCGCGATGCGGCCGCCGAGGCTGAGCAGGGGCAGGAAGTTCAGCCCGAGCCCACCGATGACGGCGGCGATCGGCGCGACGTACGGCCCGATCTTGCCGATCGCGCCACCGATCCCGTCGACAGCGGACAGGACGCCTTCCCGGATGCGGAACAGGACGTCGACAACGGCCGAGTCCTCCTGCAGGCCGGCGAAGGGCTTGAATTCGCCCTTGCCGAGGATGCTGTAGGCGCCGGAGACGACGTCGATGACCGTCTTGATGCCGCGCTCGGCGAAGCTCAGCGCGGGGCCGAGGCCCGAGATGAGGACGCCGGTCAGTGCCGAGATGGCCGGGACGAGGGCCGCGCCGATGCGCGTCTTTCCGTCCTGCCAGAGGGCATTTAGCACCTGCTGCTTGTGCGAGAGGGTGTCGGCCTCGGAGGCAAAGTTGCCGTGCGCGTCGGCCGTCTGGTCCATGATGATCGCGAGCGTCGCGGCCTGGTTCGCCTCGGCGGACAGTGCGCCGCCCACCTTCGCGAAGCCGAGCTCGGCGGCCTTGGCGTCGACGCCGGCCTGGTTGAGGCTGACGCCGTAGCGCTCGATCGGGTCGCGCTCGCCCTTGAGGGCGGAGGAGAGGGCGCCGACAGCGTCAGCCGCTGACCCTCCGAACATCGAAGACAGGTCGGCGCCGAGGCCGATCAAGTCGTTCGTCTTCGGGGCTAGCTGGTCCATGGCTGTACCCCCGTTTTTCAACTGGGTACCGATGAGCGTGCCGAGCTCGGCGTACTCGTTCTTCGTGAGGCCGACGGCGACAGCGGCGTCATCCGCCCACGAGAGCATCTGGGGGGCGGCGGTCTTGAAGACCGTCTCGATCGCGCCGACCGACTGCTCGAGGTCCGCAGCGCCCTGGACTGCGTCCTTGAAGAAGCCGCCGACCCCTACAGCGGCGAATAGCCCCCCAGCGGCGGCAGCGAGGCCGCCGATGCTGGGCATGAGCGACTTGCCGAAGAGGCCGCCGCCTTCTCGGCCGGCGCGGCTCATGGCGGGATTGACCTCGCCGCCAAGGGCGGAGGCGAAGCCTTTAGCTGAAGGAATGATGGACCTTCGCTAAGACAATGTCGCGAAACCGACATTGCTCATATGACCACCCCACAATCTGCGCGTCTGCGCGGTCAGGCGCCTCGGCGCACAGTCAGGGCACGACGAAGGCCCCCTCCCAGAGCGGGAAGGGGCCTTCGTCGTAGGTCAGCGCGAGCGGCGCTGGCGCGTGCGTTCGAGTGGGGGTGCCGCAGGTGCCTAAGAGGAGGTCGCGTGCCGAGCGCGTTGGCGCTCGAGGCGCTCTCGGAGGTTGGCGTAGCGAGAGGCCTTGGCGGCGCTTGTCGGCTTCGGCCGTGCGGGGTGCTGCTCGCCGGTGAGGGCGGCGTAGACGTCCGTCAGAAGGAGCGCCTGCAGCGTCCACTCGGGCGCCACGCCCGTACGTGCGGCGGTGGTCGCAGCGTCGGGCGGGAGGTGGTGAAGCAGGACCGACAGTCGTCGGGGCGAGAGCTCGCCGCGGTAGTAGTCCGCGAGGTCGACGCCGTAGAAGCGGAGTAGGTCGGCTTCGACGGCGTCGCGGTGGTCACGGAGTAGCGCGACGAGCGTCGTCAGTTTCCCGAGATGCCGAGTGCCTTCTGGAGCGCCACGACGAGCTCCTGGAAGTCGGCGACCGTGGGCTTCGTCGCCCGGAAGACGGCCATCTGCTCGTCGCCGAGGACGTGGCGGAGGAAGGTTGCGATCTTCCCGTCCTCGAAGGCCTCGAGGGCCTCGAAGGGCCACGCGTAGGTGGCAGGCAGGAGGTAGTCGACCCCGCTGAAGCTGAAGGGGACTCGCTCGTCGAGGACTTCGGCGGCGGTCGGGTTGGTCTTGCGTGCGGTCATGGGGGCTCCTAGCGCGGGTCGGAAGAGTGCGCGGGTGGGGTGGAGACGAGGGAGCACCCCGCGCGGATGCTCCCTCGTCGGTCTTGGGGCCTAGGCCGCGGCGGGGTCGTCCTCGACGGTCGTGTAGAGGGTGCCGTCGGCCTCGGGGAAGATGAGGACGGTGATCTCATAGACCGTGGGGTCCTCCTCGCCCTCCTTGATCTCGCCGACCTCGGAGACCTCGGCGTGCTTGACGAGGCGGCGCTTGACCTTGTCGCCGTCGCGCAGCTCGAAGCCGATCGCGAAGGAGTCGCTGCGGGGCACGACGACGCGCGAGATGCGGACGCCGTCGACGGTCGTGCGCTCGCTGCCGGGGTTCACGAGGCGGAAGGTGGCCTTGTTGTCCTCGAGCGCGACGAACTTGAACGTTCGCTTGTGCTTGGACTTCGTGCGGCGGTAGAGGATGCCGCCCCAGGCGTACGACTCGGAGGTGTCCTCGTCGCGGCCCTCGGTGAAGCCCTCGGCGCCGTCGAGGAGGCCGGCGGCCTCCCAGCCGGCGGCCCAGGGGGTCGTGGTGTCGTTGGGGCCCTCGGTGTCGACAGCCGCGATGTAGACGTCGGCTCCCTGCCACTGGGCGGTGTTCTTGGCGTCTCCGGCCATGGGCGGAGCTCCTTTCAGAGTTGCGTCGGCGAGAGCCGCGCGGTGATGGTGAAGTACGACAGGGGCTCGCCGGTGTCGGGGTCTTCGGTGGGGAGTGGGCCCGTGCGGTCGCCGAAGCTGCGCACGCCGGGTGCGTGGGCGCCGAGCAGGAGGGCCTCGCACAGGCGGGCGAGGGCGAAGCCCAGGCCCTCGTCGCGGTGCCAGATGGACACGCGGATGACCTGCTGGCCGTTGAGCTGCGAGGTGCGGCTGGAGCCGTCGGCCTGCACGCGGACGTAGGGGCGGGGGCCCCCGGGGTCGACGGGCTTCGTGCTGACCTTGACGCTGGCGGCCTCCGGCTCCGCCCGACCTGCCAGGAGGCGGATCAGGGTGTCACGGGTGACGAGGCGGGCGTCGGCGAAGAGGACGGCGGTCACTTCTGGCCTCGCGACCAGTTGTCGACCTGGGCCTGAGTGGCCTTCCTCTTCTTGCCGGACTTCGTGACGTAGTCGAGGAGCTGCTCGGCTCCCTCACCGTTCACTTCGAGGCCGGCGGCTGAAGCCGCGCGCGAGAGGCTCCCGCGCTTGGCTTCGATGCCGAGGCCGGCGGGGTGCGCCATGGTCACGCCGGCGGCGGCGCGATCGGTCACGTACGTGCCGACCTTGACGGGGATCGGGTCGCCGTTCCGGGCGCTCTCGCTGACGTTGCGCGCGACGGACTCCGCCGCACCTTCGATGGCCGCCGCGACGCCCGCGGAGCGCAGCATCTCGACGATGCCGGGGCGGTCGAGGCGGAGCTTGCTGGCGGCCATGCGGCTCCTCTCAGGCGGTGAAGCGGACGAGCTGGGCGGAAGTGAAGGTCCCCATCGACTCGCTCCGGCGCGTGACGGGGTCGCCGTCAACGCGCCAGACCTCGCCGCCAACCTCGACGCGGTCGTCGCGGTGGAGGTCGGCGCGGCCGGGGACGAGGAGGAGCCGCTCGGACTCGGTGAGTCGGCGGACGACGCCGTCCTTCTCGGTAGAGGTGACGTCCTGGACGACCGCTCCGCGGAGCCGATCGCGCGTGGGCGTGTCCCAGGACTCGACGGTGTCGCCGTCGTAGTCGACAGACGTGGCCGGGCGCAGCCGGTAGACGGGCCGCGCCCGGGTGGGCCGGGCAAGGCTCAAGGCACGTCCTCCTCTTCGACCCAGGGCAGGGCCTCGCCGACGACGCCGGTGAGGGCGTCGACGGAGACGAGGTGGACGACGCCGTCGATGACGGCGCTGCGGGGTGCGGGGGGCTGAGTCACGTCGTGTCTCCGTCCCCGTACGCGCTCGGCGTGCGGATGGTGCCGACGAAGCCACCGGAGCGACCGGTCGCGGCACGGCGGACCTGCGCGATCTCGCGGGCGGTCAGGTAGACCCCGGACGTCTCCGTGTTGCCGACGGTGTGCTCGCCGTACGTCTCCTGGGCGATGCCCTGCGGGTTCTCGTACTCGCGGCGGGCAGCCTTGAGGACGACGAGGTGCACGACGTCAGGGGCCGCCGAGCGCCAGGCCGCGGCCTTGGCGGTGGCGACCTCTGCGAGGACGAGGGCGGTCGCGTCCTCCAGGGCTGCCTCCGCTCCGGCGAGGTCTTCCTCTTCGAGGGAGCCTTCCGGGACGCGCAGACGACGCTCGAGCTCGGCGACCGGTGGGGGTAGCTGGTTAGGCACTCGGTCTCCTCTCGGTAGGCGGTGAGAAGGGTGACGGGGTGAGCGGCACCCTCCTCAGTCGGCTACGCGCCGGCGGGCTCGGCGTCGCTGGTCGAGATGCGGATGGCGGCGCCGTTCGGCACCTTGGTGACCTTCGCCGTGCCGAGCTCGTAGTCGCGCTCGACGCGGAAGAGCGGCATGGCCGTGACGCCGGCGAAGATCGAGACGATGGAGCGGTCGAGGGTGTACTTGGCGTCGTAGTCACGCAGGTAGCGGAGGGCGTAGCCGCTCGCGCTGACCGTCTCGCCGAACGAGGCGCCCTCGGGAACCTTCGGCGCCCGTACCGCCAGGGTGAAGGCCGACTTGTGGAACGCGACGATCTCGTCCTCCTCGAGGCGAGTCGACTCGACGACGGTGAAGCCGCGGACGAGCCCGACCTGCGCTTCGCGGAGGGCTGCCGGCGAGTCCGACTGGCTAGCGTCGGTGATCGCCTTCGAGTCGAGGAGGTCGGCGTAGACCGCGGTTCCCACGACGGCGACGAGACCGCCGGCCGGGACGTTCCGCTGCCGGAGCGTGGCGCGGATCCGCGTGAACGCTGCGACCGGGTTAGTCGAGTCGTACGCGATCGAGGTGTCGAGCGGCACCGCGCGCAGCTTCTCGGCGACCAGGTGCTCGAGCTTGTCGACGACGGCCTCGACCTGTGGGGCGAGCACCTGCGACGAGAAGTCCTCGATGCGAAGGGTGACGTCGCCCTCCGAGAGGCCGACGGCGCTGTAGGCATGCGTGGTCAGGCTCACGGGCACGGTGGTCTCGGCCAGGTCGTCCATGACCACGGCGGCCTGGGTCTCGTCGATGTCGCGATCGCGGGCGATCAGGGCCGGCCCGACGCGGACGTCGACGGTCTTGCCGACCGCGGTGGCGATGTCGGCGTCGAAGTTGCGCGAGATGAGTGAGGTGAGGACGGAGTCTTCCTTCGCCAGCTCAGCGGCGACGGCGGCGACCTGCGCCGGGGTGTAGAGGGAATTCGGCATGTGGCCGGTCCTTTCAGGAGGGGGCTAGTTGCGCGCCTTGGCGGCGATCGCAGCAGGATCGAAGGGCGCGGGGCTGTCGCCGCCGTGTCCAGGGGTGAGGGTGAGGCTGGGCGACGGCTTGCCGGGGAGCTCCGGCTTGGCCGGCTCCTCGGGCTTCTGGGCCTCGGGCTTGGCGTCGGCGTCCAGCTTGGGCGCGTCAGCGGGGGCCTTCGGCTGACCGACGGACGCCAGGCGCTCGGCCTTGGCGAGGATCTCCTCCTCGGTGTCGCCGGAGAGGAAGTCGACGAAGTCGTCGGAGACGGCGGGGTGCTTGCGCAGCGCTCGCTCGACCCAGAGGGCCCGCTCGGCCTTGTCGGCGCGGTCCTTCTCGGAGTCGCCCGCGGCGGCCTTCGTCTCGGCGTCCGTGCGCGCCTGGCGCTCGGTCGTGAGGTCGGCCTGCAGGGTCTTCTTGTCGTTGCGGAGGTTCTGGACGAGCGTCCAGGCCTTCGCCTCGTCGAAGTCGTCGCCCCAGGGCTTCGTCTGGTCGGTGCTGTCGGTCATGTGTTGTTCCTCCTGGGAACGAAGAAGCCCCGGACCTGCCGGGGCTGAGTTGGTGGGGTGGGGCTAGGCGATCTGCGTCAGGTACTGGCGGCAGGTCTCGAGCTCCTGGATGAACATCTCGTCGGTGCCGTCGTTCTGCTTCAGGCGCTTCAGGAGCTTCACGTGGGCGGCGGAGCCGACCTTGAGGCGCTTGCCGGTCACGAGGGAGACGACGTAGATGTCGGCCGACTGAGCGTCGGGGACGAGAGAGAACATGGGATCCTCCTGCGGGAGCGGGGTGAGGACGGCACCCGCGGGAGCGGCCGTGCCGTAGCGGCGGGTGTAGGGGGTCTCGTCGGCCTCGACGTGCCAGGGCTCGCCGAAGGAGAGGCCGGTGAAGTGGACGCCGAGGGCCGGGCCGAGGCGGCTGATGGCCGCGCGCTCGGCGAGGTTGAGGGCCTCACCGTCAGGGCCGCCGAGGTCGGCGGCGTTACCGTGGCGCTCCTCGTCGTGGCGCGAGGTGTAGGGCACGGCCGCGAGGTAGCCGGTGCCGTTCTTGTAGCGCCGCCAGAGGTCGTCCTGCCGAGGCCGCGTGCGGCGGCCTTCGTTGACGGTCATGCGGCGGCAGCCGGGCTGGCGGGCGACGATCTCGATGAGGTCGAGGATGCGGCTGGCCGCGTGTTCCTGGAGGAACTGCTCGACGCCGTTCGTGTCGCCCTTGTAGCGGCTGCGGCCGACGCTCTTCCATACGGTCATGCGGGCCTCCTAGGGCTTTCGGGCCGCGAAGTACGCGGCGTGCCGCTCGTCGAAAGCGGCGCGGAGCTCGTCGAGGGACAGCTCGGGGTGGGCGAGGGCGAAGGCGTAGTCCTGGCGCCAGAAGCCCGTGGACTTCGCGGAAGACGCCTTGTAGAGGTCGCTGAGCCGGCGTGAGCCGGGGTCCCAGCCGCCCGTCGAGTCGTTCTTGAAGACGGGCTTGGCGGAGCAGCCGCAGCCGTCGTGGGCGTCGAAGTGCACCGTCGTCTGTGTGTAGACGGGGCCGCGGCTCAGGAGCATGGCGCACCAGTGGCATGGCTTGCCGTCGCTGACGCGCGCCCACCCTCGAGAATCGCCGTCGTCGTTGGCGAGCCGGATGAGTCGTCGTCGAGGGGCTTCGAGGATGCGGCGCTTGGCGGAGCGCAGCATGGCGGCCTTGGCGGCGACTAGGGCCTGGTCGGCTGGCGTGCCGCGCGCGATGGCGGCCTTGGCGTTGGCGACGCTCGTGGCGTGCAGTGCGGCGCGGTTGGCGCGCGTCTCGGTGGGCTGGAACTCGACGTCGGGTGCGGGCTTGTCGTAGCCGGCGAGCACCTTGGCGGCGTCGTAATACTCCTGCGCGGAAAGCTCGCCCGAGCGGCGGCCCGCCTTGATGACGGCCGACGCCTGAGCCTGGAACCGGGCGAAGGACCCGTCGATGTCGGCGGGGTCCAGCGTCCGGTCCCAGAGCTCGCCGAGGATGACCTGGAGGCGGGCGACGTCGCGGACCTGCTGCTGCATGTGCTTGCGCGCGAGGGCGTCCTGCGTCGTCACGGGGCCTCCTGGGCGCTACTCAGCGGCGGGTGCGTCCGGCGACACCTGACGCTGCGACTCCAGGAGGAGCGCCGTCATCGGGTCGGGGTTGGCCTCGCGCAGCGCGGTCCAGTGAGTGATGTCGCCGTCGGTGACGCCGGGGATGCGCTCCCAGAGGGCCTCGACGGGCACGGAAAGCATCGTGGCGATCTTGCCGAGCGCATCGACCGTGGCCGCGAGGGAGCGGGCCTCGGTGTCGCGCCAGCGGACCTGCGCCGCGAGGTCGGCTGCGCCGGCGGAGTCGCCGGCTGCCTTCGAGGCGAGGCGGAAGCCGGACTCCCACGACTCGCCGAAGTTGGTCTCGTACTCGCCGATCTTGCGCTGGGTCGAGTCCTGGATGGCGGCGAGGGCGTCGGCGCTGATGTTGACGAGATCGCCCATCATTACGGTCGGACTGACCTGCGAGACGGCCGCCAGGGTTCCGACGGACGCGTCATAGAGGCGCAGATGGCCGGACATCTCGGTCTGCGCGAAGTCGCCGAAGCGAGCCTCGGGGTCCTCAGAAACCCAGAGGCGGTCGACGGCCGCGTTGAAGGGCTCAACGGGGTTGCCGGCGTCGTCCTCGGGGATCGCCAGGCCGGTCGCCCAACGCTGCCGGAAGCTGGCGTACTGGAGCGCCATGAGGGTCGAGAAGACGACCTCGTTGATGCGGTCCTGAAGGTTGAGGATCGGGCGGATGATGCCCGTGGCTTCGCCGTCGAGTCGGTCGCGGAAGCGGACGAAGGGCGTGACGCCCAGGCCATGAGATTCGCTTGCGGAGAGAAGCCACTTGGCGTCGTCGCCCTTCGGCTTCGCGAAGGTGTAGACACTGTCGGCGTCGAAGACCTCGAGGAGGCGGGCGCCGTCGACGGTCGTTCCCTTGTGCCGCATGGCGAGTTCAGGGAACTCATCGTCCGGGTCCTGGAACCAGGCCGCCGAGCGGAGGGGTGAGAGCGGCCGGAAGTACGGCACGCGCTTCTCCTGGACGCTGCCGGGCAGTACGAGGGCGTAGCTGGTGCCGAACTCGAGCGCGCCACGGTGGGCGATGTTCTGCCGGGCGTCGAGGCCGTTGGCCTGCCAGTAGCTCCAGGCGGTCGCGTTGTCTCCGGCGCGAGCTGGGCGGTAGCCGTCGACGAAGAGGCCGTGCGAGTAGGTGTCGCTGAGCAGCGGCGTCCAGTTCGTGATCGCGCGCTTGGCGAGGTGGCGGTACTCGGCCTTCGCCCCGCGGGGCATGTAGGGCAGGTCGTGGTCGCCGGCAAGGTAGCGCCGGACCTTGCCGAGCCGGCCGGAGACGGGCTCGAGGTCGGCGGCGAGCTCGTCGTCGAGACGAGCCGCCAGGGCAGCGTCGATGGTCGGCATGGGGCCTCCAGGGGCGGGTCAGAAGCCCACGGCGCGGCCCTTCGGCTTGCGGCGCTTGGCGAGGCCCCCGTCCGCGAGGACGCGGGAGCGGGCCATGCGGGCGAGGATGAGTGAGGCAAGCGCGTCGACCTTGAGCGGGGACTCGCGGGTCTCCTTGCCGAAGCTGACGCCCCAGCGGTTGGGGCGGCGGCGGGCGTTGAGGACGTGGCGGGTGAGGACGTCGTGCGCCTGGACGGATCCGGCGCCCGGACCCGCGAGCAGGTCGTGGGGGCCCCAGGGCTGGTCGCCGTCGACGATCGCGCGGTGGAGCGTCTCGACGCCGCGCACGGTCTCCATCTGGTGGGCGCGCATGTCGTAGCCGACGGCATGCTTGGTCGTGGCCTTCACGAGGAGGCGCTCGGCGTGCTCGTCGCGCCAGGCGTCGACGTCCGTCTCCCAGTAGGCGACGTCGGCGAAGAAGGCGGAGACGTCGAGCGTGGCGAAGGCGTGCGCGACGGCGTCGCGGACCTGGTCCTTCGGGACCTCCCAGCCCTGGCCCTTCGGGCCTTCCGGCTTCTCCCAGATGGCGAGGAGGAAGGCGGCACCGTCGTCGACGCGGCACGCGACCAGCGCGGTCGAGTCGTCGGTGAGGGCTCCGTCGAAGCCGAGGGTGACGAGGTCGCCCTTAGCGTGCTTCGAGCCGGGGGTGCCGTGGCGCAGCGGCGCGAGGTCGTCGCGGCGGTTCTTGTGCCACTCGGCGGGCGCGAGCCAGGAGTCGGCTGCGGCGACGATCTGGTTGAGGTAGAAGCGGCGGGACTCTTCCGCCGTCGTGCCGGGGTCGTAGACCTCGGCGAGGATGCGCTCGAGGTTGACCCAGTAGGAGTCGCCGTAGGCGGCGATGAGGCCGGCCATGACCTGCTCGGCGTCGGCGAGGTCGAGGTCGGACGGGGCTTCGCGGGAGTCGTAGAGGATGCCGTCGCCGATGGCGCGCCCTTCGACGATGGCGCGGTGGTCGAGGTAGGACTTCTCGGCGGTGCTGTCGCGGCCGGGCTCGTGCGCGTTGGTGGTCTCGATCGACCGACCGTCCATCTTGCCGAGGTTGCGGCGGATGACGTCGGCGAGGTCGTGGCCGCGGTTCGACTGCGTCCAGTGGTGCGTCTCGTCGAGGATGGCGAAGGTGACGCGGCCGCCCTCCTGCGTGCTGGCGGAGGCCGTCGCGGGGACGATCTTGCCGCCGCCGGGCAAGAGGATGCGGGTCATGCCGATGTCGACCCCGTAGGCGTCGACGAAGGCCTGGTCGCCGGCCATGGCGCGGATGGCGTCGAGGGTGTTCTTCGTCTGAGCCTCGGAGACGCCGGCGATGACGATCCAGGGGAGCGGCTCGCGGACGCCGAAGGGGTAGCCCTCGTCGTCCCAGCCGCCGAATCGGGTCGGGCCGCAGAGCTCGGCGAGGGCGATGGCGCCGAGGAAGGGCGACTTGCCCCAGCCCTTCGCGCGGCGGAGGACGGCGCGGCGGTAACGGAACGTGCCGCGGTCATCGAGGGCGTAGAACCACAGGACGAAGTCGCGCTGCTCGGCGGTGAGGCGCATGTACTCCTCGACGCCGTCAGGGCGGAAGAGTGTGGCCTCGATCCAGGCGATGGCGCCGTAGCCGAGGGTCTTGACCGAGGGGTCGAAGGGCGGGGACGTCAGAACGGCGTGCATCGGCCCTCCTCGGGACTAGAAGGGGGCGCTCGCTTCCCGGATCGGGGTGACGGTGGCCGGCCGGCTCGACCAGCGCTTGCTCGCGAGGGCGGCTCCGCCGGCGGATGCGGCGGTACGGCCGGTCAGCTCGAGCGAGCGGATGACGTCGAGGGCCTGCTTGCGGTACTGGCGGACCTCGGCGACGAGCGGGTGGGCGACGGGCTGCTGCTGGGAGCCGGCGACGACGTAGCCCTGCTCGTCGATGACGGCTTGCATGGCGTCGGCCTGGCTCAGGAGGTCGCAGGCGCCGTATAGGCCCGTTAGCTTCGCCTTTTCGAGGCCTGGAGCGGTCTCTAGGACCTCCCGGAAGGCCCTTTTGGCGGGTGCAGACCAGCCCTGGCGCCCACGTGGGGCTGCGGAATCGGCCATGTGGCACCCCCATATCAGTCGGGCAAAACGGAGATGCATGCGCATCGACTGGCAGACGCTATGCCGCTTCGGGCTGGAGGCAGGGGCGGGGCGGGGGGTCCGAGGAGGCGCCGGGCTCAGCTGGCGACGCCCGCGCGGTCGAAGACAACGCGTACCCGTTCCACCGTCGACGGCATGAAGTACGGCAATAGCGCTCGGTACAGGCTGACGGCACGAGCGCCCTGGACGCGGACACGGTATGTCGCCTTCGTCCAGGTGCCCGCAGAGTTAGTCCGCGGTGGCACTTCGTCAACGCGGCGGGCGCCGATCATGCCAGCTACGCGAGTCATCATTGCCCGGTCCGTGTTCTCAATGGAGAAGAAGACAGTCGGTGCCTTACCCGGGGCGGCGCCCGCGCGTGGACGGACTGTGTAGATGGCGCTGTCCGTTTCGACGACGCCCGTCAACCAGCCCAGTTCGCGATCGCTCAGGCCGGGCGCGAGGCCAATCGGGAGGCGCGTCACCGCGGGGCCTTCGCTGGGGCGTCTTGAGCGGGGGCCGGGTGCGGGGGCCGGGTACTTACCGAGGCCGACGCGAAGCGTCATCTTGCAGGCCTCTGAGCACACACGCCGTCGTGTCCTCGTGTGTCCAGCCCGCTTCACCGCGGGCGCGCCGCAGACCCAGCAGCACACTCGCACGAGGCGCGCCCCGCTCGCTGTCCTGCAGCCCGGGCAGGCCTTCGGCGTTGTGCCGCGGGCAAGCTGCCGTTCGAAGGTTCGGGAGCAGACCTGGCAGCAGAGAATCTCTCGGACGCCATGCGCTTCGCACCCCCGGGGGCATCTTGCGGCCCGGCCGTTCCGTTGGCGGCCGTGCTGCCACTTGGTAGCGCAGAGGGTGCAGGTGTAGTCATTGGTCACAGAGAAGGAGGGGGCCGCACGCCTGGCCGCTGCTCAGGAGCACGCGCGCGGCCGGCCTGTGGGCGCCGAGCTGCAGCACCCTCAGCGCTCGACTTGCGAGCGTGGTGCCAGCGGCACAGCGCTTGCAGGTTGTCGAGCGAGTGGTCGTCGCCGGGGTCGACGTGGTCGACCTGATTGGCAAGCTCGCCGCACGGGACGCCGAGCGAGTCGCGCGCCTGGCACCGGTAGCTGTCGCGGCGCAGCACGCGCACTCGGCGCGTGGACCAGTCGCTCGGCAGTCGGTCCTTGCGGTCGCTGCTCGAGTCGCGGGTCCAGGCCACTAGCCCGCCTCGACCAGCGCGGCACTGCGCTGGAAGCCGACGACCCGGGGGGGTCTCGTCGGCGAGGGGGTGGTCGCTGTCGCGGGGGGAGGGGGTGTCGCTGGAGGGGGTGGGGCCCTTCTCGTCCAGGCCCAGGGCCAGACGGAAGGTGAGGCGCCCGATGGACACGTAGATCTGCACGGGGCCTCCTCGATGCGGGAACGACGAAGCCCCGGCGTGCCCTCGTCGTGGAGGGCCGCGCCGGGGCTGTGGGCCGAGGAGACCGGGGGAGGTGGTCGTCGAACTCGGCAGAGCCCGCCACTCGTGCGCCGGGGTGTGCGCGGTGGCGGGGAGCTGTGGGCGCTAGCTTTGGGCCATGGGTGTGTCAGCAAGTGCTTGGGCTTGGCTCGCGTGGGGCGGCTGGGATGGCATCGGCGCGATCTCGGGGCTGGTCGCGCTGGTCGGTGTCGCTATCGCCCTCTGGCAGATCAAAGAAGCTCGGAATACGCGCGCAATCTACGGGCTGCACTGGTCCGTGGAACGAACGAAACGGCCCAGCGGTGACTTTGCCGTTACTGTCACCGCGCGAGTGATGGGCAGCGACACCCTCTACGAAGTTAGGTGGCTATCCACGCTGCGTCTGCCCGCGCAGGATGCCGTCGCTGCCTGGTCGGCGCGGGATGAGCCCATCAGCGTGGAAGTATTCTGTGGCGCCGATGCACTTGTCGAAAACCGCGTCGCCCTGACATGGGTACGGCCGACGTGGCGAGGACCTCAGTCACAAGCCGAGCGGGTGTCCCTCGACGCGAATGCCAGTCGATATGAGTACTGGCGTCGGAACTCATGGACCGCCCGCCACATAGGTCGCAGACCGCCGGGGGAGTGGGCGGCTCGGAAGTACAGGAAGTCTCCGGGCCGGCGACTAGACCTGCCATCCATGTAGGTACCTTCATGAGCCTCCCGGTCGGCTACCCCCCAAGGATTCGAACCTCGGTCGTCCGGGTCAGGGCCGGGCGTCTTGCCGCTAGACGAGGGGGTAAGGCGGGGAGGCTGCCCGTCGGCCACCCCTAGGGGCGCAGCTCGGGCAAGACAGTTCTCTCCCTACATGAGGAGGGGGCCGGGAGGGGGCCAACCAATCAGTTGGCTCGTGCCCGGCAGCGGCGGCACCGGGCCCGCAGGCCGTCGTCCTTGTCGGCGTCCTGGCCGAAGGCCGAGAAGGGAAGGTGCTCGCCGCAGCGAGCGCAGACCTTCCCGGCCGTGGCCTGGCGGCGAGCCAGCGCGGCGAGTGCTGAGGCAGCGAGGCTGCCCTGCCAGTCGTCGTACCGGCTCGCCGCCGCACGGACGCGGTCCTCGGGGGTCAGGGCGCCGACCCGGCGTCGAAGAGGATCTCGACCAGGTCGAAGTGGCCTTTACAGCTTGTCTGCACGCCGTCGCGAAGCAGCGGGTCGGTGGCGTCGGTCACGGCGCCTCCTCTCTGTCAGGGGGTCTGGTTACAGAGGAGGAGGGGGCCAGTCGTGCTGGCGCTGCTCAGGAATAGAAGAAGCCCCCTCGCACCCCGCGAGGGGGCTGAGGCGGCGCGGGGGCTACAGGTCGAGAATGCCTAGCAATAGCGCCAGGACGAAGCCGCCGGCCAAGGTGATCGGCGCGGTGATCCCCGCCACCCTCAGGTCCTTGCGAACGTCGGCCCGGCGAGCTGCGGTGTCCGCTCTCGACTCCATGCGGATGAGGTGGCCGGGCGCGTAGTTCGTGACGGGCTTCGATCGGGCGTAGAGAGCGATGGCGGTGACGGCCAGGGCGACGAGCAGCCAGCCAAATACGTGCAGGGCGAGATGCAGCGGTGTCGACAGCTCCGCCCAAACCCAGGCAGCGATGACAAGCGCGGTTGCTGCCTTGGGGAGCAGACGAAGCTGCAGCTTCCAGGGAATGCGCGGCGTCCCGTTGTCCTCGATTATTTGGACAATGGTGTCGCGCTCGGCCGTGAAGGGACCTGAGCACATGACCGACACAGCTCCGGGGTAGAAGGCCAGCCCGATTCCGCCTGCGGCGTGGCCGCCTACCGTGCCCTGCTTGTTCAGGTACACGCGCCGTCGATCCGCAGGCGACAGGCCTGGAACATCAACAGGGGCGATCGTGACGGGCGCAAGCGGCATATCCAGAATGACGCTGGCTGCGGGCCCGTCGAGGTCCCGGTCGAGGGCCGCGGCGATGTCGAGAAACGTGTCGGTGTCGATGGTGTACGACCGAAGCGTGACGCTCTCGGTGGCGACGTCTCGGACTCGCTTCGGCCCGAGGAGCCAGTCGAAGGCCACGGCCTAGCTGCGAATGCCGCTAGGCAGCATGAGGTCTGTCCTGTGTGCGAGCATCGCCATGTCCGACAGGCTAGACCAGAGAGCTACTTGGCTTGCGTAATTTCCCAGGACGCGCTGTTCCGGTCTGCCTACCGAATCTCGACGTACAGAGTGTCGTATCCCGCGTGGCGGCCGACGCGCAACCCCGGGACCTCGGCGGCTGCTTCACGAAGCAGTGCGAAGAATCGAATTTTGCCGACTCGATGAGCGTCGGGCAGGGCCGGGTGAACACCCTTGGCGTGGCCGCCCACCTGACGTCGCCAGTCGGCCCAGATGTCCCCGAACGTATGTGCGCCCGGCGGCCAAGTCGGCAACCATTTGGGAAGTACGCGCTGGAGCTCGGCCTTTCCTCTTGCCGCGCGCTCGGCCTCGACTGTTCGCCGGAAGTCTGGGTCCGCCCACTTGTCTGCCGCGCGTTGGGCCCGAGTCTTCTCGGCGCGGGCGGCGTCGAGCTGCTCGATCTGAGGGGCGTTGAGCGCGGGTAGCTTCCAACGGGCGGCCCGGGCGATGGCGACAACGTAGGAGCTATCGCCACTGCGAAGTAGCTGCAGGGTGTCGCGGAGTCGCTGGGCCTGCCGTGGCGTCAGGCCTTCGCGGGGGATGGCCTCCAGCACGGCCCGAGCTGCGACGGCGCACGCGCGCCCGACGACGGCCAGGGTCTCGCGGGTGGGCGCCCCTTCGGCGTGGCTCCGGTAGAGGAGCGGCGCGCCCGCAGCGTCCTCAGCCATGGCGAACCGGCGAGCGAGCTCGGGGGCAACGGCTTCGGCGAGGGCCCAAGGGCTGACAGCCGAGACCGTGCCGCTTTCTTCGGCCCGGTGTGCGTCGAGCAGGGTGAGGTCTGGGGGAAGTGTCATAGCGGAGGAGGGGGCCGGTCGGGCCGCTCGTGCTCGCAGGTGGGACATCGGGGGCTTCCTGACTGTCGTGGAGGGGGGACAGAGGAGGAGAGGGCCGGGGGCGCCGAGGCTGCTCGGTGAAGAGTTGCCGAAGAGTGACAGGTTCGTGTCACTCGCCTATGCGCTGTAGAGGAGAGAGAGCCTTATGCAAGTAACTACGAGTGACGTGAACTCATCACTCTGCGGCTACTCCTCACCCGGCGAGCATCTCGGGCACTCCGCCGACCGTGGCCCGGACGCGATCGGTATCCCAGCGCCACCGCTGCTCAGGAGGCTTGGGGGTTCGTGAGTCACGGCCGATGGCCCCTGAAGGCTTTAACGTCCTGCACACCGAGCACGCCTTCCCTGCTGCGGCGTACCGCGTACGCCGGCGCGTGAGGGCGGCTAGCGCCGAGACGGCCAGCTCGCGTCGCTCGAGTCGTAGTGTGCAGCGGCGGCTCGGACGCGGTTCTCGGGAGTCACTGGTCCGCGCCGAGGCCGATCTGCACGCGGTCGGGGTCCCAGCGCCCGCGCTGCTTCGCCGGCGAGACCTTCACTTCTAGGCCCGCGGCGATGAGCATGGCGCGGCGGTCGCGCCAGTCGGCGTGCGCCCAGGTCGCCGCGAAGGTCTCGTCCGTCTCGATGTACTCGACGGTCGGCTCCTGGGGTTGGGCGTCGAGACGGGCACGTTCTGCGTGCAGCCTCTCGAGGCGGCTGACGAGTGCCGAAACGTCGGCGCCCGGTTCTCGCAGGGCGTCCGTCGTTTCGCGAATGGACTCCTCGACGCCCGCCAGGTGGGCCACGTCGCGCTGGGTCACGACCTTCTCGGTGACTAGGAAGCGCCCGACGATGGCTAGAAACTTCCGTGCGACCTCGTCTTCGACGCGCGCGCACTCGATGGCGATTCCACGCTCGCAGACGCGGCCCTGCGCGGCAGCTTGGCAAGCGTAAATCGAGCGCGACGGCGTAGGCCGCTTCTTGACGATGAGGCTCCCGCCGCACCCCGGGCATGTCAGGAAGCCCGAGAGCATCCGCGCGGCGCGCTTGCGATTGCGACCCTCCCGGGTTGCCTCAGCGCGGCCGGGAGTGGGGGTCCAGTCCGTCAGGGCCCGCAGCCGCTCGACTTCAGCGACCGTGAGTAGCGGCTCCCAGAAGACTGTCGGCAGCCCCGTCTTGTCGTCCCGCAAGATCTCGCCACGAGCCTTCACGCGCCCGAGGATGGCATTCGATCGAAGGATGCGCTGCAGCGCCGTCGGACCCCACTGGTCAGCGCGGCGAGGAGGGATACCGTCGGCGTTGAGGCGGGCGCACGCCGCGTAGACGGACGAGCCGGCGAGCACTTCGTCGGCGACCCGCCGGACGATGGCCGCCTCGACCGGGTCAGGCTCGAGCGCACGGCCCGCGCCGGTCGGGTGGGGTACAGACCGGTAGCCGTAGGGGACGACGCCACCGGGGAAGCGGCCGACCTTGCGGAGGTGCTCCTGGGATGCGGAGACGCGCAGGCCGATTGTCTTGGCCTCCATGCTGGCGAAGACCTGCAGGATCTCGACCATAGCGCGCCCCATAGGAGAGGTCGTGTCCAGGGACTCGGTCGCCGAGATGATGTGCAGCCCCTCGTCGAGCAGGACACCCACGTCGACGACGGAGCGGACGAGCCGGTCGAGTCGCCAGACCATGACGGCGTCAGCGTCGCCGTCCGCGATGAGCTGACGGACGCGGCGCAGTCCCGGGCGCTCGAGGCGGCTGCGGGTGGCGGACACGTCGACATCCTCGACGATCTCTAGGAGCTCTAGGCCGCGCAGCTCGCACGTCTTAGCGATGAGCTCGCGCTGGCGGGTGATGGACGTGGACTCCTCGCGCGCTGCGCGGGAGAGGCGGACGTAGCCGACGATCTTCATGGGTTCTCCTCCTGGGCTCACAAGAGGAGGGGGCCAACTGACCTCTTCTGCTCGCGTGGGCGAGTGGGACGAGGTCCTGGACGTCGTCAAGCGGGCCACGGAGGCGGTGGGCCGGTACGGCACGCGCGTCTCGCTGGTGCTCAAGGCCGACATCCGGCCGGGGCGGACCGGCGAGCTCGACGGCAAGGTGGCGCGGCTGGAGCAGGCGCTCGGCGAGCAGGGCTGACCCGCCGCGCGCCCGTGCACGACGAGACCCCCTGCCCCTCCGACCGGAGGAGCAGGGGGTCTCGTCTGCGGGGCGTGCTGCGTCAGCCGGCGAACGCCGCCGCAGCGCGGACGGGTGTCGCGACCGGAGCGACGGCCGTGGGGGCGGTGCCGCCGGCCGGGGCCGGCGCGGGCGCCGGGGCGGGGGCCGGGGCCGGCGCGGGCGCCGGGGCGGCGGTGACGGCGACCGCGGCCTGCAGGCGCAGGGCCGAGGCGGTGCCGGTCAGCGTCAGCGTGTAGTCGTCGCCCGCGTCGTCGGCGGGCACCACGAGGGTGCCGGTGACCGCGCCGTCCTCGTCGGCGACGAAGGTCGTGGCGAGGTCGTCCATGGTGCTGCCGGTGCCGTAGCCCGTGGTGACGGTCTCGCCGGGCAGGAAGCCGGTCGCCGAGACGGTGACGCCCTGGGTGCGGATCGCGTCGGCCGAGACGGTGCCCGGCGCGACGGCGATCGTCGGGGTGGGCGTGAAGCGCGTCGTGACGCCGTCGACCGTGATGCTCGACACCGTCGCGGGCTCCCGCTCGGGGAAGCTCAGCAGGAAGCCGTAGGCGCTGACCGTGGCGTCCGTGCCCGCGAAGTCGGCCTCGATCTGCTCGGCGGTCTGCGGGCCGCGTCCCGTGACGTCCTGGCCGTAGGTGGCGTCGGGCTCGAGGCCCGTCGCGCCTGTCTCTGTGCTGAACCGGACGTTCTCCAGGACGAAGCCGAACTTCGCGTTGCCGGTGGACACGAAGTCGGCCGAGGCGATGAGCTCGGTGAGCGACGCCGCGGGGACGGCGGTGGGGGTGCCCGTGAGCAGGAACGCGCCGGAGCTGCCGTCGGCGCGCAGCCCCTCGGGGCCGAAGGTGAGGCCCCAGTCGGTCGTGGGCCGTTCCGAGACGTACTGCCAGGTGCCGGGGGCGAACTCGCCGTCCAGGGCGTGAGCTGTGCGGGCGTGTTGACGTACTGCGTCGTCGGGTCCGCGTCCGCGGCGGCGACAGCGGCGCCGGACGAGAGGAGGAGCGAGCTGCCGGCGGCGAGGGTCGCCACGACGAGGGCGAGGGGCTTCGTGATCTTCACGGTGTCCGTTCGGGTGAGGTGGGTCGGGGTGTCGTCCGCCCGCGATCGCCGATCCGCGCCGTGGTGGGACGCTCAGACACCAGGGGAGCGGACCGGCTCCGTGGGGCGGCTCGAGGCGGTCGTGTCCGTATCGATACCGCGAGGTACGGACGGGGGGCCTCGAGGACGCAGGCGCCCCGGAGGAGCAGCGCGCGCCTCCTGCCCGTAGACTCGTTCACCAGGCGCTCGTCCGTGGTCATCGAATCGATCCGATCGCGGCGCGCCGCCTCCCGCGCACGAGCTCGACGGCGAGCACCCTGCCCCACCGCATCCGCACCTCGCCCCACCGACCTCGGAGGCAGCCGCCCGTGATCGTCCTCACCACCCGCCGCAAGACCCTCGCCCTCGTCGCGCTCGCCCTCGGCGGCTTCGGCATCGGCTCGACCGAGTTCGTCGCCATGGGCCTGCTGCCGAACATCGCCCAGGACCTGCTGCCCGGCCTGTACGCGCAGTCGTCCGACGAGGGCATCGCGCGGGCCGGCTGGCTGGTCAGTGCCTACGCGCTCGGCGTCGTCGTCGGCGCGCCCACCATCGCCGCCATGTCGTCGCACCTGCCGAAGAAGAAGCTGCTCATGGGGCTGCTGTCGCTCTTCGTCGTCGGCACGGTGCTCTCGGCCGTGCTGCCGTCGTTCGGCTGGGTGCTCGGGGCGCGCTTCTTCGCGGGCCTGCCGCACGGCGCCTACTTCGGCATCGCCTCGATCGTGGCGGCCACCATCATGGGCCCGGGCAACCGCGGCAAGGGCGTCGCCCTCGTGCTCAGCGGCCTCACCATCGCCAACGTGGTCGGGGTGCCCGCCATCACGGCCCTGGGCCAGGCGCAGGGCTGGCGCGCCGCCTACCTCGCCGTCGCGGCGATCTTCGCCCTGACCTTCGTCGCCGTCTGGCTCGCCGTGCCCCGCATGGAGGGCGACTCGTCGGCGTCGATGCGGCGCGAGCTCAGCGCGTTCCGCAAGCCGCAGGTCTGGCTCGTCATGGGCGTCGGGGCCATCGGCTTCGGCGGGTTCTTCGCGGTCTACAGCTACATCGCCAACGCGGTGACCGAGGGCGCGGGCGTCGACGAGGGCGTCGTGCCGTGGGTGCTCGTGGGCGTCGGCCTCGGCATGACGATCGGCAACGTCGTCGGCGGCTGGGCGAGCGACAAGAACCTCAAGGCCGCGCTCACGGTCGGCTTCGTCGGCCTGATCGCCGCGCTCGTCGCCTACGCGCTGCTCGTCGACGGGATCGTCGGCATCTTCGCGACCACGTTCTTCCTCGGCCTCATGAGCTCGATGATCGGGCCGTCGGTGCAGTCGCGCCTGATGGAGGTGGCCGGCGAGAGCCAGGTCATCGGGGCCGCCCTGAACCACTCGTCGATGAACCTCGGCAACAGCGCCGGGGCGTACCTCGGCGGCGCCGTCATCGCGGCGGGCTTCGGCTTCGCCGCCCCGGGCTGGGTGGGCGTCGGCCTCGCGCTCGCGGGCGTCGTGCTCACCGTGGTGAGCTTCCGGCTGCAGGCGACCGGCGACGCCCGCCAGGCCGCGCTCTGCGCCGCCGCGAGCGAGGCGGACCACCAGGAGGACACCGACACCGGATCGGTCTTCGTCGTGGAGCAGCGCTAGCCCCGCAGGCGCCGACGACGACGGCCCGGCCACCCCGCGAGGGGTGCCGGGCCGTCGTCGTCGTGCCGCCGCTAGAAGCTGGTCTGGGCCGGTGCGTCGGTCTGCAGCAGGATGCCGTCCTGGATGGCACGCTTCCGCAGCGCGACCTTCGTGCCGACGTCGTAGCCCGCGACGCGGTACTTCTCGCGGATGCGCTTGAGGTAGCTCTTCGCCGTCTCTTCGCTGATGCCGAGCTGGTACGCCACGGCCTTGACGGGCTCGCCGCCGCCGTAGAGCGCCATCACCCGGCGCTCCTGCGCGCTGAGCTTGGGCACCCCGCCGATCTCGGCGGCGTTGAGGGCCAGGTCGAGCTCGGCCGAGATGTACGACTCGCCCTTGGCGGCGGAGCGGATGGCCTCGACGATCATCTCGGCGTCCTCGCTCTTGACGAGGTAGCCGAGGGCGCCGGCAGCGAGGGCCTCGCGCACGACGTTGGGCTCGGAGTAGGTGCTCATCAGCACGGTCTTGACGCCGGTCGTCTTGAGCGTGTTGATCTTGAGCGAGATCGGGATGCTGTCCTTGAGGTCGAGGTCGAGCAGCACGACGTCGACGGGGAACTCGGGGTGGGTCAGCAGCTCGGGCCACGACGCGACGGCCGCGACCATCGAGATGTCGCTGGCGGCGCCCCGGATCCACTCGCTCAGGGCGCCGAGCAGCATCTTGTGGTCGTCGACCAGGGCCAGACGGATGCGGTCGTCGGGTGTCGTCACGGGGCGGTCCTTCTTTCGTAGGAGGTGGGGTCCATGCTAGACGGACGGATCGGGAGGCAGACAGCCCCGTCCAGGGGCGTCACGACTCGGCGGGGTTGTCGACGACGCAGTGGACGCGGAGGCGGAGGCTCGACTCGTGCGTCGAGGCGGAGTACTCGCCGACGCGCTCGAGGGCGCTCCACGTGGCCGGGGTCACCCGGTTGCGGCGGATGCCCGTCGTCGAGACGACGATCGGCACCTCGACGCGGCGGCCGGCGAGCGACGCGACGGACTGCTGCACGGCGGCCACGGGACCGAGGGTGAGGGTGATCGCGGCGCTGGGCGCGCGGGTCTTGGAGTCGCCGAGCAGCAGCCAGACGGCCTGCAGCAGCCCGTCGCGCTGCGGCGGCGCCAGGAGGCCTGCCAGCGACGACGGGTCGACGAGCGTCACCGACCGCCCGAGGTACTCGGACTCGGTGACGGCGTGGTGCAGCCAGGTCTCGCGCCGGCCCTCGATGAGGTGCAGGCGCAGCTCGGTCGCGAGCGAGGCGGCCTGGGAGGCGACCTTCGGCGCGAGGGGCAGGGGCACGTCGCCGCCCGCCACGCCGTCGAGCAGCTTCTCGGCGGCGAGGTCGAGGCGGGCCAGCTCGTCGCTCGCGAGCATGCCCACGGCGAAGCGGGGCTGCGACACGTTGCTCTGCACGAGCACGCGGTCGAGCTCGACCTGCACCATGCGCCGGAACCGCTGCACCACCGACACGGCCACCGCGCTCGGCAGCACGGCCAGCGCGATGATCGAGATCTGCTGCGGCACGGAGTCGGCCGACAGCGGGGTCGAGACCACGACGAAGGCGACGAACGCGCCGAGCAGCAGGGCGACGGCGACCACGATCTCGCGCGCCGGGCGGAGGGTGACGACGGGCAGCAGCCCGAAGCCCACCGCGACGCTGGCGGTGGCGTAGGCGCCGACGTCGTGCAGCGGCCAGATGGCGACGAAGTCGAGCGCCACGACGAGCACCATGATGCCGCCGATCACCGCGAAGACGCCGCCCGTGAGGCGTTCGCCCCGGATCGTCACGAGGGCGGCGGTGCCGACGAACGCGGCGATGTAGAGCAGCCACGCCACCAGGGCGGGGGCGACCATCGGGTAGTCCTCGAGGTGGCTGAGGAAGAACACGAGGCCGTAGACGGCCTGGACGCCGGCGACGACCGCCGCGCCCAGCCCGAGGTACCCCGTGCCGAGGGTCGCGCCGGCCGCGCGGGCCTGGCGCAGCGACCGCGCGCCGGTCGAGCCGATCGGCAGGCCTCGTGCCGCGCGGCGTCCGCGCTGGACCCCGAGGGTGTTCTCGTCGATGCTCATCGCGGCGCCTCCAGCACGACGGTGGTGCCGGCCCCGGGCGACGAGAAGAGGCGGGCGCTGCCGCCCACCTCGCGCAGCCGGCCGACGACGGACTCCTTGAAGCCGAGGCGCTCCTCGCTCACGCCGTTCAGCTCGAAGCCGACCCCGGCGTCGGTCACCATCGCCCGCACCATCGAGTCGTCGTGGATGATCGTGACGTGGGCCTCGGTGACGCCCGCGTGGCGCCGGACGTTCTCGAGGCACTCGGCGAGGGCGAGCAGGAAGGCGTCGAGCACGTGGGTGGGCAGGAGCACCTGGCCGGTGCCGTGCCAGCTGACCTCGAGGCCCATGCGGCCGAAGCGCTGCTTGACCGACTCGAGGGTCTGGCCGAGCGGCGACTCCTCGACGGTCTCGAGGCTGTACTCGCCCGAGGCCTGTGGCTGTGGCGTGCCGCCGAGGCGCAGGTGGCGGAGCAGACGGGCGTCCTCGGCCGCCTGGTCCTGCAGGGCCTGGGCCGTGACGCCGACGCCCGAGTGGGCGAGGAGCGTCAGGGTCGCGAGCACGGTGTCGTGCAGGAGGCGCGCCCCCTGTCGGCGCTGCGCCTCGGTCTCGCTCGCCTGGCGCTCGGCCCGGTGCGCGTTGCCGATGCTGTAGATGCGACGGGCCGCCAGCGGCACGGCGCGGCCGAGCCAGACGCCGACCACGAAGACGAGCACCCAGCCGAGCACGACGGCCGCCACGGGGAAGGTCAGCAGCGAGCCCGTGGCGAGCGAGACGCAGACCACGGAGACGACGAACGCGACGGCGGCGGTGACGACGCGGATGCGGCTCGTCGACAGGACGAAGGCGAACGAGGCGTTCGCGCCGCCGGCGAGCGGGATGACGGCGGTCGCCACGGCGGCGTCGGCAGGGCCTCCCGAGGGCAGCAGCGCGACGACGGTCGCGGCGAGGCCGGCGGCCATCCTGCCGAGCACCGCCCAGCGCGAGCCGCTCCGGCCGACGACGACGAGGGCGGCCACCATGGCGGCGAGGAGCACGACGACCACGGCGAGGTGCGCGGGCTCGGTGACACCGGGGTACGCGAGCGCCACGAGGGTGACCCCCGCGCAGGCGATCCCCAGCGTGCGGGTGGTGGTGCTCAGCAGCCGATCCCGCTCCTGGGCGAAGATGTCCATGGTGATCCAACGTGTACGGACGAGTGGTACGTGTCTGTCGGGTGACAGCGACGCCCCATGCTTTCACAGGTAGAGGCCAGGAGAAGCCCACGACCGTGCGCGACGCGCCGAGCACTCGTGGATCCCTCGCTTCCGGGACAGCCGCGGAACGGGGGACGCCCGGCGCCCCGGGCGCCTCGCCTCACCCGGCGAGCAGGCGGCGCAGGTGGCGGCCCACGGCCTCGTCCTCGATGAGGAACCCGTCGTGGCCGTACTCGCTCTCGACGACGACGGCCTCGTCGCCGTCGAGGCCGTTCGGCAGGTGCCGGGCGATCAGCTGCTGGTCGCGCACCGGGAACAGCCGGTCGCTGTCGACGCCGAGCACGAGGGTCCGGGCCGTCACGCGGCCGAGCGCCGCCTCGACGCCGCCCCGGCCGCGCCCGACGTCGTGCGAGTTCATGGCCCCGAGCAGGGCGACGTAGCTGCCGGCGTCGAACCGGCGGGTGAACTTCGCGCCGTGGAAGTCGAGCCAGCTCTCGACCTGGAACCGCCCGGGCCCGCCGAGCGGCGAGATGTCGCTCTGCCAGGCGCGGCCGAACCGGCCCGCGAGCTCCTCGGGCGAGCGGTAGTTGAGCAGCGCCATGCGGCGCGCCAGCGCGAGCCCGCGCCAGGGGCCCTCGCCGTCGGTCGCGTCGTGGTAGTCGCCGCCCGCCCACGCGGAGTCCATCAGGATCGCCTCGGTCTGCACGGTGTTCAGGGCGATCTGGTCGGCGCTCGTGAGCGCGGGCGCGGCCAGCACGGCCAGGCGCTCGACGCGCTCCGGGTGCGTCACGCCCCACTCGAGGGCGTGCATCCCGCCCATCGAGCCGCCGACGACCGCGGCCCACCTCTCGATGCCGAGCTCGTCCGAGAACGCGGCCTGGGCGGCGACCTGGTCGCGCACGGTCAGGTGGGGGAACCGCGAGCCCCACTCGACGGCGTCGGGCCCGAACGACGCCGGTCCGGTGCTGCCCTGGCAGCCGCCGAGCATGTTGGGGGCGACGACGAACCAGCGGTCCGTGTCGACGGCGAGGCCGGGGCCGACGATCCCGCCCCACCAGCCGGCCGTGCGGTGGCCGGGGCCGGCGCGGCCGACCACGTGGCTGTCCCCGGTGAGGGCGTGCAGCACGAGCACGGCGTTGTCGCGCGCGGGGGAGAGCTCGCCCCACGTCTCGTAGGCCACGCGGACGCGGTCCAGCACCTGTCCGCTCTCGAGGCCGAGCCGGTCGACGGCGACGAACGACCGGTCGCCCGGGTCGTCGCCGTCGCGCCAGGCGCCCGTGACGGGGGGCCGGGCCAGCATCGCGAGCCGTCGGCGCTCGCTGACGACGCTCGACGGGACGGTGTCCTCGGGGGTGCTCTGCCAGTCCATGTGCTGCTCATCCTGCCCGGACCGAGGAGGCGCCGTGCCTTTGTTACGGACGCCGCGCCTCCCCGAGGCGGTGTCAGGAGCTGCGGAGCGCCTCCTGCGTGACCGCCCGGGCCGCCGCGAAGCCGGCGTCGAGGTCGGCCTTGAGGTCGTCGACGT